>Ga0196959_10000001_pt1 | contig 138035 bp, 222 predicted proteins | sample S1v_20metaG_FD_157521 | JGI IMG/M metagenome (GOLD analysis project Ga0196959, IMG submission 157521) | Soil microbial communities from Anza Borrego desert, Southern California, United States - S1+v_20 | ecosystem: Environmental > Terrestrial > Soil > Desert | place: USA: California...
GTACCCTCCGGGTTCCAGGCGGCACCCGTCATCGTCCTCGGCGTAGCCGAACCCCGATACACCGGACCGCCCCACAACCGGCAGCTGGCCAATCCCCTGGAGCCGGGCGAGCTCGCTGGGCTCCAGGCGCAGATCGAGCAGTGGGGCCACGAAGTCCACTCCACGTGGAACGGCGAAGGGGAGACCGGCAGCGTCGGCCTCGCGACGCCCGCGCACCCGAGCCTGCTGGCGGCGCTGGATCGCGAGCGCAAGGGCTGCCCCAGCCACCCCCGCCAGATCCTCTGCGGCTGGGACGGCTGCCCCTGGTACAGCACCAACATCGCGAAACTCCAGATCCCGACCGGGTGGCAGTGATGGACTCGCGCCTCAAATCCTGGGTCGACGACGACGGCCAGCTGTGGGTGCTCTGCGAGTGCTGCACCGAGAAGACCCGCGAAGAAGATCTGGCGGTCGACCCGACCGACGGGCTCCGATGGAACGTGTGTGCTCCGTGCAAGCAGAAAGAAACTGAGCAGCTCAACATCAGCGACACCGGTCCCAACCAGAACGAAAAGGAATAGTGCTGTGGAGTTTTTCTTTTATGAGGCCTGTTTCCCGGCTGACTACAGCGGTAACGACGCCGTCGAGGAAGCCGCGATGGACTGGATCGGCAAACACAACGACCGGTCCCTGCTGGTGCTGAGCAAAGCTACACTGGTCGTTCAGGGATTCCTGCAAAACGAGACCAGAGAAGGAGCTGTTCAGCAAGCTGCCTACGTTGCCTCCGACCTGTACTGGGCTATCAGTGAAGGGAATCGGGACGATCTCAAGATTACGGTGAGGAACGCTGCAGAGCAGCTGGCGTTCCTCAACGCCGGGCTCCTACCGGAATACCAGCTGCCCCACATCCCGCTCCAACACGTCATGGAGTTCGGCGCCGCCGCGCACATCCGGGCTGGCGAATCCACTGAAGCGCGGCTATACCGGACACAGCCCCACCCCGGCGACGAGTAGCTGATGGGCAATGACGTTCACGACTGGCGTGGATCTCCCGAAATGTGCCTCGCCGAGAACCTTTGCTTCGACGGAGAGAACGAAGTCGAAGTCCTCTGCGACGAAGAACCCGATCACCCCGACGACCATATCGATAACGAGCGTGGGTTCTCGTGGCCCAAAGAAGAAACCACTTAGTCGTTACTTGCGGGAAGTAGATCGATGAACGAGCACGAAGGACGTCTCACTACTGAGGAGCTGGCGTGGGCGCTCTGCAAGGGCGACCAGACCATCCGCAAGTGGGCACGCGAAGGCACTATCCCGTTCGTCAGGCAAGACGGGCAGTACTGGTTCGACCTCGACGCGGTCAACGAAGCCCTGGAAGTGACCACCCTTCCCCTCACCGGGACGAAGACCATGGACACTCAGCAGCTCGCCGCCGAGCTGAAACGCCAACCGTCGACCATCCAGCGGTGGGCACGCCAAGGGTATGTGCCCTCCACCCGGGAGGGCCGCAAGTACCGCTTCGATCCCGCCGCAGTGCGAGCAGCTCTCGTAGCCAAGCCGTGGCTCATGCGGGGCAGGAGCGACATAGGGCACCGCACGTCGTTACTTGCGGGAAGAATTATTCTACCAAGCTATTCCCGGAGCTCTTGGTATCGACGTCGCCGGTACTCCAGCGCACATATTTTACACCTTGTAGTCGGTCCACAACCAGCAGTCGCCGTCGGCATCGACGTCGGACCAGAAGCGGTCCCAGGTGCTCATCGGCTCCCGCAGGAGCGGCAACGTACCGTCATCTTTTGCGTCGTTCGGCCAATCCCGGGACGGTGACCGCCGTCGCCGGGCTCGCTCATCCTATGAGCCACAGTCACATTCAGAATTGCGGGGAGCATCCTTCTGATAAGTTGCCTTGCGCCCCCCAATGTTGAGCCCACCCGACTCAACTTCACAGCGAATCCCCCGATGGGATGCTCAGACATATTCAGGAGGTAACCAGTGATCTTCGATAACCTTGTGCGCGAGGCCTTCCCGCACTGCAAGGACGACCAGTCTGCGTCGTACAACCGTGGGTGGGAGGTCGGTATGAACGCCGCCTTCGACCCTTCGACGGGCCGATTCGACGACGAGGCACTCGCCGGGGCGCAGTACCAGGTGTCCGAGCATGCGGCCCTGCTGGAGCGCCTGGAGGCCGAAGACCGGAAGTACTACAGCGACAGCACCGAGTTGACCTTGGACTTCGCCAGCCATCTGGCGGACTACGACTACTGGCGCGGACTGGTCGACGGCTATCTTGACGACCGTCACTATTGGGAGATGCACCGGCCGAAATGAGCAGTTACGTTGTGCCCCAACCAAGTTGAGCCGACCAGGCTCATGATCACAGAAAGAACAGCATGGGTTACACCACCACGTTTGAAGGACAGATCACTGTCCATCCGCCGCTGAACCCGACCGAGATTGCCTACCTGCAGAAATTCGCAGAGACGCGGCGTATGCATCGTGAGCGCGGCCCCTATTACGTGGGGGCGGGCGGCGTTGCCGGTCAGGCGAGAGAAGCCGACATCATCAACTACAACCAACCAGACCCGGGCCAGCCGGGCCTGTGGTGCCAGTGGGTGCCCACCGAAGACGGTACGGCGCTGGAGTGGGACGGCGGTGAGAAGTTCTACAACAGCGAGGAGTGGCTGCGGTACGTCATCGCGCATTTCCTCACCGGGAACGCGGGCGACTTCCGCGAACAAAACGAATCGGAGGGTTTCACCTTCGACCACCGCGCCGATGGCGAGATCGCCGCCCAGGGCGAAGACATCGAGGACCGGTGGTGGCTGAAGGTGGAGGGCAATCTGGTTTCCCGAATCGACTTGCCGACCGATCAGAAAGTAATGAAATGACCGCATCATATGAACGGCCTCCATTCCGGCTCACACCGAACATGCTGAACGTGCTGTGGCAGCTGGTGCATTGCCCCAACGACGACACCACCGTTGCCGACCTGGCCGATCGCGCCTACATGAAGACGTCCGTGGCGCGCGCCGCCATGGACCGGCTGCGGGGTCACGCGTGGCTGGTGTGCACCGGGTATGTTGGCGGTCACCTGCGCAACCAGATGACCTGGAAGCTGACCCCCAAGTCCGCTGAGCAAGCGGGGCTCATCATCGACGCCTACCAGGCGTCGCACTTCGACATGCTGGGCGTGAGCTACCGCTCCCCCACGGAAGCAGAAAGTAGCGAAAATGAATCTCTCTGAAATGATCCTCAAGGCGCTCGCTGAGGACCACGGCTTCGACGTCCACGCCTACGCGGGCGAGATGATCGTGGACCTCATCATCGACGAAGACGAGCTCCAGATCTCCGGCCCCACCGAGAACACGGTCGAGTTCTTGCTGCTCCTCGGTTACATCCTGGGTGCCGCCGACAGCACCGACCCCGAGGGCCCGTACCTGGGTGAGCTGAAGACGGTGGCCGCGAACGCTCGCCTGGTAACGACGGCGAAGCACACCGGTCAGCTAACGATCGCTGAGGAGTTGTCGCTGACGTTGCCTTCCATCAAGCAGCCCTGAGGGGAAGATGATGAATCCGTTTCTGCTGTCGGAACCGGTATGGGATGAGGAATGGGCCGGACACGTACTCGCCGAGGACGCGACGCACCGCTGGATTCTCCTGTCGTTCGGCTACAACCTGCGGCTCATCACTGTGGCGCACGGGGACAGGAGTGGATGGGATTACGGCTGGTGCTACCCGTGCGATGAGGAAGCGGTGCGGGCAGCACTTGAGGACTACGACCCGGACACCCAGGACGAGCCCATGGGCTGGCACAAGCGGCCCGGTGCCGCCGTGCGCCGAGCACCGCGCCGGGAGGAACGCCCGGAGTACAACCGGCCGCGCTGCCAGCACGGAGCGTATCTCGCCGAGGTGTGCCGAGACAGGTTCTGTCCAGACTTCTTACAGAAAAGGACCCTATGGATCACTCTCACGGCCTCGACACCGCTCCCCCTTCATCTCCTGTCCCGTGGGCACCGGACGCCGACGCGACGGCGACCACCCGCCTCTACGCCTTCTGCCGAGACAAGTGCGAGGAGTGCATCACGGCGCTCATCCATGAGGTTTCGCAATCATCGGATACGACGGCAGTGCTCATGGGCACTGCAATGGCGATTGCCAAGAAGGTCCCCCCAGCGTTTGCTGTGGTCATGCAGCACACGATCGAGTATGGGCCGTCAGTCGCTCTTGCGATCGACCGGATGGCCGCTGCTGGCGGCATCCCCAGTGGCGAGGACCTGCTCGGTCTGATGCGTGAGATGGACGCCGCTGACCGGGCCTCGGTCTGCGAGGCCAGCGCGAAGTGGATGCACCTGTACATTTCTACGCTATGAGCGGACCGCGAGCCCAGGAGATTCGCTGGGACGAGTGGAAGCCTGCGTTGCCGGTGTTCCACATCGATCCTGCTTGCCAGACGTGCGAGTTTCCTGGGCCGCTGCTGCTGCGGTACGGGAAGACGCTGCAGCCGGGCGCGCGCGTCCGGAAGTTGACGGTGCGCTCGAAAATGGCCGAGGGTATCCGGCCGCAGGCGGCGACCACTTGGGTTCCGGGCTGGTGGGCCTTGACGCACATCGCGTTCCTGTGCCCCCGCTGCGACGAGGAACTCGTCTACGGCTACTCCGCTTCGGAGCCCGGAAAGCTGGTGGAGATGCCGGAGCTGGGGAGCCCTGCGCGATTCACGCAGCAAGTCCTCCCATTCCCGTGTCCCGATGAATGAACATCGGCTTCCGATCCAAAAGCATGAATGGCCCCGTGATCCCCTCATTGATGTGTGGCTGCTGTTTGGCCAGATTGATGAGGTAGAAATTCCGGTGCGATTTACAGATGTTTACCTGGCTGTCCGCACTGGATAAGGTGCGGGCTGGTCTGATCCTGGCCGAATGGCCGCAACTGAAAGAACGAACGAAAAGCGAAAGGACATCATGAAGCAATCTCCTGTGAACAAGAAGGAACTGACGCAGCGCGTCGCCGCCCGCGCCGGAGTGGGGGAACGTGAGGCCCACAAGGTCATCAATGCCTTCATCGAGGAGGTCCAGTCGGCGGTGATGGGCGGCGAGAGGGTCGCCCTCACGGACTTCGGGGTCTTCGAAGGCCGGATGCGCGCGGCCCGCGCGGCCCGCAACCCGCGCACCGGGGAGGCCCAGACCGTTCCCGCGCGGACGGTCCCGGTGTTCCGCGTGGCGATGAAGTTCCGCGACCGCGTGATCGGCGCCAACGTCACCGAGGACGCCCCGGTTGTAGCCGAGGACTGATGATGAGGCGGGGAGGTGCGCCCGTGCGGGTGCACCTCCCCGCTGCCATCCCTCCTACATCCCCTAGGGAGAATGAAGCTCATGTACGACACTTCGAATCTTCTTCTGTTCGCGTCGGCGCTGGCCGTCGGCATCCTCATCGGCATGGCCATCGGCGCCCTGCGTCGCCGGGCCGCTCCTTATGTGAAGGAAGACCCCTATGACCGCTCCCTCTGACAGCGGCGAGCAGCCGGACGAGCCCGTGGTGGACTATCCGGGCTTTCTCAGCTGCAACACCTGCAACTGCGTGCCGCGCGTGGCTGGTCCCAGCGATCACCAGGAGTGGGTTGACGCGCACGGCCGCGACCATCGCCAGCGCGGGGAGGAGTTCTCCTACAGTGTGGTCGGTCCGTTGAAGGCAGCGAAGCTCGAAGACATCGGCGGCGGCTTCCGGCGTGTCGTCCGCGAGGAGGACGGGGAATGAGACTTCCCGAGCACGGTCACCGGCCTGCGGAACAGCGGTCGCTGCTGCGTCGCGTCGAGGAGGCCATGGAGGAGCAGGAGACTCCTCCGGTGGTCGATGATGCTGCTGCGGTGCAGGAGGTCGTCGACTGGCTCCTGGCGTCCTCGAAGTCGCAGGAAGCTCAGCTCTTGTACCTGATGCTGAGCAGCTGCCATCCGCCCGCAGGTCCCCGGGTGGACCCCGTCGACTACCCCTTCGGTGCGCCGCTGGTGCGCCTCTATCCCGACGGCCGCGTCGAGCGGCTCACAGAAATCGAGTGATCATGGAACCCCTGAGTCCGAACGTCGGCGTCCTCCCCATCGGGCCCGGCGTGCTCTATCCCGATCTGTTGCCCAGCAACGTGTGGGGTTCGAACCTGCGTGGCATCTTGTCCCGGAATGAATGGGACGGGCTGCGGATGCCGGTGGTGCAGGCGGCCGAGATGCGCTGCGAGGTCTGCAGGCAGCCGAGCCGCAATGGCCAGACCGGAGCCCGGCGCACTCCGGACTGCCATGAGCTGTGGCATTTCGATACTCTCGGCAACCGCCATGTGCAGCGGCTCCTCAGGTTGATCGCGTTGTGCGTGGAATGCCACCAGGTGCAGCACATCGGCCTCGCCGAGCTGAAGAACCAGATGTGGCAGGTGCGGGCGCAGTTGAAAGCGGTCAACTCGTGGACCGATGGTGAGGTCGACGCCGCTCTGCGCAACGCGGACGACCGATTCAGATGGCGGGGCCAGTTCGAGTGGGACCTGGACCTTTCGGTGCTGCAGGGGCAGCTGCAGATTTTCGGGCACCCGAGCCTGTACATCCCGGCGGCCGACCGTGAGTCGTTGGGCAATTCGTTCCGACCGTAGGAAGCAGCTGTCATGAAGAACTATTCCGATGAGGACATGGCGCAATTGCGCAACGTGGCCAGGGCGCTGGGCCGCGATCCCGATGCCTATAGCGACGTCGAGCTGGGCGTCGTAGTGGACGTGTTGATCGCCACCCACCTGAGCGCTATGTTCATCCATACCGCCAAGAACGGGAAGCTGGTTCCCAACGACGCGGGGCTGGCCGCGTACGCTGAGGCGGCGAAATGGCGTTTCGCTGAGGGGGCGGTCAACGAGGACGTCTCGTTCGAGTTGGTCCCCAACTTCCTGCGGGAGGCGAAGCTTTATCTCGCCCTCGTCGTGGCCGAGGACGAGGGGCTGCGGCTGATGTTGAGCGCGGCACTGCTGTGGAACCAGGCCTCGGACGCCACCCACGTCGAAGCGGTCACGCTGCTGCTGGAGCGGGCGCGGGCGTTGGTGGAGGCCAAGCGGCGGTAGACCCGAGACCGGCATCTCGTGCGCAGGGCCCCCGCTGGCGGGGGCCCTGCATTACGTTGGGGCGCTGATGCCCGAAACGAAACCGAAGGGACGACTATGGCTACAACGCACACGGAGCACGGGGATGCGAGCATCGCCCGAGCGGGCCAGATCCTGCTCACCGAGGTGGGGTCGGGGTTGCACGGCATTGCGATTGCGGGCACCGACGACCACGACGAGATGGGGGTGTTCATCGAACCTGCTGGCTGTGTGATCGGTCTGGCGAAACCGATGGACACCTATACGTACCGGACGCAGGCTGAGGGCCGTCGCTCACGGCCGGGTGATACCGATCGGGTGATGTATGCGCTGCGGAAGTATCTGCGGCTGGCGACCGACGGGAACCCCACGGTGCTGGCGATGCTGTTCGCGCCGGAGCAGTCGGTGTACGCCACGAGTGAGCTGGGCGAGGAGCTGCGGGCGCTGGCGCCCGTGTTCTTGTCGTTGAAGGTCGTGTACCGATCGGCGCATTACCTCGACAGTCAGGTGCAGAAGCTGCTGGGGAAGGGGCGCCGGGGCTCGATGCCGAAGCGTCCGGAGCTGGTGGAGAAGTACGGGTACGACACGAAGTTCGCCTCGCATGCGCTGCGGCTGGGGTATCAGGGCCTGGAAATCGCTGAGCACGGGCGCCTCACGCTGCCGATGCCGGAGCCGGAACGGAAGTGCGTACTGCGGGTTAAATCGGGTGGGGTGCCGGATCTGGAGCAGGTGCTGTGGGATATTCGGTCGCTGCGGGCGCGGATGATGCAGGCGGTGGAGACGGGCCGGACGCCGTTGGCTCCGGCGCCGGACTGGGAGCGGCTGTCGGCGTGGTCGGTGAGCGCGCACCAGCGGCACTGGCAGGCGATTGAGGGGGCCTCGGATGTCGACTAGTGTGATCTTCGGCCTGGTGGTGGGCCTGTATGTCGGCGCGTTCTTCATGAAGGCCGCGATGGTGCAGCTGCGGGCGCGGGTGGCGAGGATCGAGCGGGAGCTGCATCCGGAGCCTGAGCGTGACGCGGACGAGGACTCCCTCTACGAATGACGAACCGGATGTTTCGCTCATCCAGTCTCATATCACCCATAAGTGGGATACTGGTGTGGTCACCGAAACCTCACCGAGGAGTGATCACATGGTCGAATGGACCGGCAACGCCAAGCTGATGCTGCTGCAGGGCGGCGACGTCGACGACACGGGCAGCGCCCGCTACTGCGAAGGCAGTGTCGTCCTCGCCTCACGGTTCGTGAACGCGACCGTCACCGACTACCCGATGTCCACGGAGATGCAGCGCCGCATCGTCTTCGACACCACCGACCTGGCCAGCCTCGACATGGCCTTCGTCGCCCCCGGCGACCTGGGACATGTCAGCGCCGCTGTCATCAAGCTGTGCACCATGGAGCAGCCGGTACCCGAGGAGCCCGAGGTACCCGAGCCGGAGGCCTCGGTCGAATTCGTGGACGCCGAACACGATGCCCCGTCGCGGCTGATCATCGGCCACGTCCACGACGTCGAGTTCACGCACCAGCATCCGGACGAGAACGGCGTCGGCGAGCACCGCATCACCGTGGAGCTTGCGGTCGCCGAGGCCCACAACGACGTCAAGACGCCCTGGGGCACGCAGAAGGCCGGAACGTACACGGCGCTGCACCACTAGGCACACCGCTACATCGCCGGGCGGGCTCTCCCACGACGGGAGGGCCCGCCCGTGCCGTTCGTCTTCGATAGCCTGAACGATCACCCTCTCACGGAAAGGACCGCACCCCGATGAAGAACAAAACCCAGTACCGCCGGGTAGGGCCCCACCGGCTTCCGGTACCGTCTCCCTCCCCCGAACGCGCGCGCGCCGGAGTCTTGCTCGCCATGGCGTGCTACGGAGTTGTGGCCTGCGCCCTGATCGGCCTGATGTCGGTGCTCCCCGTGCTGCCCGGCGTGGGCGCCCTGTTCAATGTCATCGTTGTCGGCGCCATGTTGTGGGCAAACCTGGTCATCGCGTTGATCACTGGGCCTCGCGTGGTCAAGCACGCACGCCGCTGGCACCAGGAGCCCTCTTACCGGCAGCTATGGGAACGTCGCGCAGCCGAAAGCGACGACACAGACCGTAAGGTGCCCTCATGACCACACGACTGGAAGGGCCGCACGTCACACCCGTGGTCGGCCACATCGTCGAGTTCGGCCGCTACGGCTACCTCTCCTGGGGACTGGTCGCCCCATCGCCTCCCGAGGACACCCTCCCCGGCGACGGCTTCCACTACCGGATGGTCATACCCCACGGCGACGAGGGCCCATGGGAGCCCACGTTCACGCGCACGGTCTCAGTCTGCCGCTGCATCCACGGCGAAACCGAGGAGCAGCAGGTGCGCCGGTACCTGTGGCGCACTCCTGACGGGCGCCGCTGGGAGCAGCACCGCATCGGATACGACGACCACTGGCCGATGTGGGGCAGCGACCTGCTGTGGGCCCACGCCACCGCCGCGACCGCCGACTGCGGCCCGGTCGAGGACGTCTCCCACCTGCTGCACACCGCACCCTGACACACCGATTCGGTATTCTCTCTACGCTGCGCACATGAACGACGACTTCAACACCCTTGCGCTCATCGCCGAGCTGACCAGCCCGTGCCGGTTCTGCGGGCTGCTGAATCGACCGATGTCCCTGGTTGCGGACTGCCTCCATGGCCGCTCTGATGAGGTCGGCATCGACCTGAGCGGCGACGGCTGGCGCCTGATGCTGCTCGGCAAGGAAATGACCGTGTACTGCGGGTACTGCGCCCGGATCGAAAGCTCGTGCCACAATGTGCCGCTGAAATCGTGGCGCCCCGACGAGATCGAGCGCAAGGCCGCCGCGCACGGTTGGACGGCCGGTGTGCTGATCGGTCGCTCCACCGTGTTCGACTACCTGGCGGTCTACACCGTGACCCCCGCTCCCTGCGACCACAGAAAGCAATGAACGAATGATGTGTCAACCCAATGATCCCTCACTCCTCCCCCAGGGCAACCCGAAAGGCGGCAGCTGAACGATGAACCCGGACATCAAGGCCGCGCTGGAGCGCGAGGCGTATTTCAAGACCTTGGCCGACATGATCGTCGACTGGCAGTCCGACCCGAAAGCGTACGACTTGCGGCTGGTCGCCCACGAGATCCAGAAAGCCACCGGTCAGCAGGGACCGGGCAAACTCATGCCCGGCGACTTCATCGCCCTGCTGGGGCGGTGCAAGCGGCGCGGCGCGAATCCTCCTGAGCCCATCCCGCCGGTCAGTGCGATCCAGATGCGCCAGTCGTTCGAAGAGGAGCACCTCCTGCTGTCTGCGCAGCCGCTGTTCAAGCTGCCAGCGGCCTACCGGTGTTCACCGCCCTACGAGTGGGAGACGCTGGAGCCCTCCGAGCCTGGGGGCGCCACCGCCAGAACGGTCATTTTCGACTACCCGGGTGCGCCGTTGCACGAGATCATGCGCATCGTGGCCGAGACGGGGATCGTGGCCGGGTCGAAGGGCAAGCGCATCTGGTACCGGCTGTACTTCACCGTGAACCGCTTCCCGGAGGTCGATGTGCAGATCCTCGCCGAGGGGGCGACCGGCGCTGAAGGGACGGCGCGGGCGCGGATCGGCAGGGTGCTGAACGCGTTCCTGCGGGAGCAGTGCGATGCACCGCCGCCCCTGGCACCGGAGAAAGACGTTGAGCCGGGGTGCACGTGGCACTACGTGGAGGTCGCGGTGCTGCTCAGCGAACGCGACGCCAAGGAGCTGAAGTCTAAGCACAACCGCGCGGAGATGTCGTTGGTGGTCACGCGGGCGCTGCAGCGGTACGCCGGGGAGCGGCGCAAGATCCGTGCCGAGCGCGCGGAGGCGAAGAAGGCGCGGCAGGCCGCGAAAGCGCAACAAGCGGCAGCCCAAGACCGGTAGCATTTGCTCCGGTTCGTACGGTTTGGGTGAGGTGGTGGTGATGGACGCTGAGGCGACGATGCCTTCCGACGTCGACTCCCACGTGGGGTTCTTCGACCGGCTGGCCTCAACCGTAGCAGCGTTCGCTTCCCGGGCCTGGTTCTTCGGCCTGTGCCTCCTGCTGATCATCGTGTGGGCGCCCTCGATCGTGTGGTTCCCACTCGACACATGGCAGCTGATCATCAACACCGCTACCACCATCGTCACGTTCCTGCTCGTCGCACTGCTGCAAAACACCCAGACGCGCGCCGATGCGGCCGTGCAGCATAAACTCAACGCCATCGCCCAGGCACTCGCCGAGCTGATCGAGCAAGTCGACGGGGTCGACGCCGCCGACGCCGCCGCCGAGCTACGCCAGGGCGTCGGCCTCGAACAACGCGAAAGCGCCTGACTACGACGTCGAAGGAGACCGTGATGGCTCGCGACCTTTGGGGCGGCTACGGCCCTCCCGCCGATGCGCCCCAGTGGCGGAGTGTCGCCGAATGGCTCGAATGCGAATCCCTGCACGGGCGCCTGTTCGACGACCTTCCCGACGGCGACCTGTCCCGGTGGGCCCTCATCGACACCGTCACCGACGCGATCATGAAGGCCGCCGACGATATCGAGAGCGGCCACACACGTGAAGCCTGCTGCTACGACCGCCAGCGCCGCAACCGGCTGGCGCTGGAGTCGCGGCAGGGGACATCATGAACGGGGGCTGGCCTGAGGAGATCACGGTGCTGCTGGCCGTGGCCGAAGGCGGCGCGGATGATCCACTGGAGGCCTACGTCGATCCTGAGGCAGCTGCTGCCGCAGCCGAGGACTACAACACACAATGGTCGATTCGGATGTGGGAGACCAACTGGCAGTACACCCGAAGGGTGCGCCTGGTGCCTCCCACCGGACCGGTCTCATTACCGCGCGGAGCGTTATCGCATGTCCACCCTTCCTTTCGATTTTCCCAACGACGCGCCGCTACCCGATGGCAGGCCTCGGTGCGAGGCCGCTCATGCGGGCAAGCGCTGCAAGCGCCAGCAGGGGCACGAGCACAGCAAGGTGCGCAGTCCGCGCCACCACATCGCGGCCGATGGGTCGCGGTGGACGGTTGGCCGCAAGTCGGGGCTGGCGCAACCGGTGCACAAGTGCGACGCTGTCTACGACGTCTACCGGTGCGACCGGTGGCCGCATATCGGCTACCACGGCGCGCAGCTGCGCAGCGAGACCGGCGACGTAACGCGCAGCGAACGCATCGAGTGGATCGGCACTGGCGCGGGCGCGGCGGCGCGGGCGCGCCCGGATGATTTCCCGAGCGAGGGCGGCTCCCTCGCACTCCCCCAGAACGGAGCCACGCGATGAAATCCATACCCCCCATGTGGGCCTTGCAGATCCAGTTCGGTCCGATGATCCTGGCCGAGGCGATCAGCTCCTGCGCGCTGGATGGTTCCACGGTGGTGCTGGGGCCGTTGTCGACCACGCGGCCGGAGTCCACTCACTGGTGGCACTTCAAGAGCTGCCGGATCGAGGCCAGCGGCAACTGCACGTGCGGCATGGCGCAACCCACCAAGAAACGAGCATGGACATGCTGAAAGACCATTTGCCGAATCGGCTCTCAGAGGAGCAACTGGAAGCGATCGATGGGCGTTCCGCGCGGGCATACGCAGGGGGTGCCGATCACTACCGGGTCGAGTCGTCCCGGGATGTGCCGCAACTGCTGGCGCACATCGCGGCGTTGGAGCTGACCATCGAGCTGGCCGAGAAGCGGCTGCAGGCCGGGAAGGCCTCAGATGGCTTCCACACTCACAACGAGCTCTACGAATCCCGGCTGCTGCTGCATGCACACGCGACGGCCGCGTGGCTGGCGCACGGGTGGGAGGTAGTCAAGTCGCGCTGCCACCACGACGGCGAGCCCTGCTTCGGCGGCGAGTACTTCATCGTCGTCGCCCAGCTGCCGACCGGGCAGATCAGCTTCCACTACCCCAACGCCGACTGGGACCTGTTCGCGGTGCCCGAGGTGTTGCTGCCCCCCGTATGGGACGGCCACTCCCCGGCCGAGGCGGCTCAGCGCCTGCGCGACGCACTGCCGCTGGCGCCCGATCCGGAAGGAGCCTGAGCGCATGCCGAAGCAACCTGAAGAGGAATGGCGCGCGGTCGAGGAGATCGATCTGCTCATCGGCGTGGGCGACGACCGGCTGCAGCTGGGGTTCACCGGCACGGTCGAGGCCAAGAACGAGGCCCGGCGCATCATGGTCGCCATCGTCGATGAACCGGGGCAGCCTCTGGAGGTCGTTGCCCGCTGGCGCGATGGCGTTCCGGCGTCGGTGCGCGTGTTCGCCAAGCGGTTCGAAGCCGATCAGTGCCAGGTCATCGAACGGCAGCTGATCGAGTACGTCCGTGGTGTGCGGCCGGGCAAGATCGATTGGGAGAAGGCGCCCGTTCCCCGGTTCGACCGGAACGAACTGCCCCCTGCAACCACCTGATTTTTCAACCACCTCATCCATATCAATCAATTCAAGGAGACTCCCGTGTCCGACCGTCCCTACACCGTTCCCCTCATCGACGGCACCGACCTGACCGTGCGGCTGCAGCAGATGCTCACCGAAATCCGGCACTCGCAGGGCGCGATGCTGCTGTCCTCGGACGGCATCACCCGGTGCGTCCTCGGCCTGGGCGCCGAGCAGGCCGACCAGCTCGCTGCCACGGCCTCGGGCCTGTTCTCTCTGGCGCGCAGCGCTGGAATCGTGGCGAAGTCGCCCGGCGCCGTCCGCCAGGTCCTGGTCGAATTGGAAAACGATCTGCTGTTCATCTCCTCGGCCGGGATGGGCACCGTCCTGGCCGTGGTCACCACGCGCGAGGCCGACGCCGCGCTGGTCGGGTTCGAGACGCAGAAGTTCGTCGCCAGCGTCCGATCCTTCCTTCCCACCCCTGAGCGCCTCGCCACGGAGTGAAGACGCCATGAGCGCCGACATCGACGGCCCGATCCGTGACAGTCCCCTGGGGCGCCCCTACACCGCTACGGCGGGGCGCACTAAGGCGAGCGTGAAACTCGACATCACCACGATGGTCGCCACGGTCGGGGGGGCGCGGTTCGCCGACGGCGTCGGTGAACTCGGCGGTGAGCACAGCGAAGTGCTGCTGCTGTGCCGCTCCGAGCCGATGTCGGTCGCGGAGGTGTCCGCTCACCTGCATCTGCCCCGCTCAGTTGTTAAAGTACTGGTGTCCGATCTGATCAAAGCCGGTGCGGTGCAAGCGCGTTCGCCGCAGCTGACCGATGCCGCCGACGTGGAGATGCTGGAGGCCCTGCTTGCAGGGCTCCAGCGCCGCCTCTGACCCCACACACCCCACCCACCCTGTTAGGAGCGCATCATGACCGACCCGAAACGATCCAAGGGCGAGTTCCGTTCGATGGCACCCGAGGACCCCAACGGCGCTGAACGCGCTGCGCTGCAGACCCAGCTCGGGCTGCGACCCGAAGCCGACGAGGAGTACGACGGGGTCGCCGAGCAGATGCTCGCCGAATTTGACGCCATGATGGGAGAGGGCCACGCCATGGAGGTTGGCGTGAACCTCGTGATGCCCGGTTGCGAGCAGTACTTCATCGGTCTGGCCAAGCGAGCCGACCTCGGCCCGATCACCGAAGCCGATCGGACGATGACCGGCAAGATGGGCTACTGCGGCATCGTGGTGACCGAACGGCGGCGCCCGCTGGCGATCAACACGAACGACCATCCCCGATACTCCACGAACATCGTCGCTATCGAGTTCGGCGTCCGCTCCTACCTCGGTGAGGAGGTCTGCGCCCCGAACGGCGACGTCGTCTTGACCGTGTGGGTCATCAGCGACGTTGAGCACGAATGGAAGCAGCCTCACCTCGAATGGATCAAGGGCTGGGCCCGCAAGGTGGAGGCCCGTGTCGCTGAACGCGCCGGTCTGACCGGCTGACCGCGCCTACAACATCGATTCGACCACGGCTCCGGACGCCACGGCGTCCGGAGCCGTTCCCCCGTCACCGACTAGCAGGGAGTAACCATGCGTGCACGCGACTCCAGAAACCCGAAGGTCACCGGCGCGGCCGTGGCCGTGCTGTGGCTGCTGCGCCACGACTACCACCACGGCGGCGTGCCGTTCCGAAGTGCTCGGGACCTCACTGACGACCTTACCGGCATCAGTCAGTCCGGCGTTCGGTACGCCGTCTCTATTCTGGTGCGGCACAAGCTGGCCGTGCACACGGGGTTCGACGCCGCCCGCAAGAACATCGCGGTCTGGGAGTTCAACCCCGAATCTGAAACCCTCGCGAAGACGATCATCGACGCCCACCACGGGCAGTTGACCGAGCAGGTCCCGCTCTACCGCGACGTCCACGGTACGGCAGCCTCGGCGTCGTAGGCGTCGGCAACAATGTCAGCATGACCGTTATCGAGGGGGCCTGGCGGCAATCCCCCGACTGGGGCCCCTGGAGCCGCCAGATCCGCGCCACCCACCTGGACCTGTCCTGCGGCGTCTGCGATTTCGCCGGGCCGCTCCTGCAGTGCTTCGGAACCACCGTCGCCCCGGCACGGACCGGGCGGCGTGTGGTAAGCCCCTCGCGGATTGCCGACGGCAAGCGGCTAAAGTCCGTTCCCCACCACTACCCGGCCCATCCGGTCCGCACCCATTGCGCCGTCCGCTGCCAGGCCTGCGGTGACCAGGTGGTCTACCGGATGGACACCCCCCAGTGGAAGGAGCTGGACGACGCTGAAGTGGTGTCCCCTCCTGCACCTCGGCCCGCGCGGTGCTGCGAGCACGACTGCGCCCACACCTACAGCCCCGATTGAGAGGAACCCCGTGGACCACCCCATCACCACGCGCACGAAGAACATCACCACTTCCCGTTCCGGGCAGCCCACCGTCCACGCCGGGTTCGAGGACCAGTGGCCCAACGGCGCCGCGAAGGGTTGGCCGCTGCGCGCCCAGTACATGCTCTGCCGCAGCGCCAAAGTCCGCAGGACCGGCACCTACTTCGACGAGGTCGAGAAGCCGGTGGACTGCGTCCACTGCCTGCGCCGACTCGCGCAGGCCGCTGCTGAAAACGACTACCGGTAACTGTTCCCGATGACAGAAAGCGAGACTCTCATGGCAGACAACGCATTGGCGCGGAGCTGGCGCAAGGCCACCGAGGCCCGTCGTGCCGCGATCGAAGCGCTCGGCCTCCCCGTCACCCACTGCTTGCCCGGCGAGATCAACGACTGCGGCAAAGACGACCTGCAGCACTTCGCGGCCTACACGGCAACGCTGATGGCGCAGACGCAGTGGGACATGTACGCCCTGTCCCACGCCTGCCCTGGCCAGGGCGCCGACGCATTCCTCGCCGAGCTGTTCGCGCACCAGTGCTGCCTGACCCAGCCCGAACGGCTCGCGCACATCGAGCTGCCACTGTACGACCAGTTCGCGATCCTGCTGGGGGCGGTCAATGAGCACCTCAGCGAACAGTGACGCCTCGGCGCAGTGGCGGACGCTGCTGGAGGGGGCACTGCGCGCGGGGATTATCCTCAGGCGTGGGTACTGCGACAGCAGGATCGCCTCTGAGACGACGTACTACTCCCTGATCCGGCGCGGCGTCGCCGACACGCCTTACCTCGGCAGCGTCGTGTGCGCGCGGACGTACAACAGGCCGCTGTGGTCGTCGAGTGCGGCCCTGGTGGAGGAGCGGTGGACAGTGACGTTCAACTACACGCCCATGGCCACACCCGGTGGCATGGACCTGTTCGTCGTCGATGTGCTCGACCCGACGCCCGAGCGCGTGTGCGCCGGTGCGCATCTGGTCGGGCTCGCCAACATGCCAGCGGTACCGCAATGATCATCGAGAAAGGCCATGATGTTCCACAGCAACGACAACGACCGGATCTTTGAGCGGACGATGCAGGAAACTGAAGACGAGTTCGACGAGATCGAACGCAACACCCTCGAAGAGGTGCTCCGTGAACAGCGGCGCCAGAGCCCGGTGACGTGGGTCTTCCACGTTATCCGTGGGTTCGGCCAAGCGCTCATCTTCCTGGGGGCGTACTACCTGCTCAACCTCCTGTTCCTGCTGGGGGGACCGGTTCCCAGCGACGCGGACGTCACACCTGAGGAGCTGCAGGCGGCGGTCGGGGGGCGACTGATCATGTTCGCCACGTTCTGGGCCGGGGCGGTGGCCGCGAACTGGTGGATGGAGCGGCGCAACATTCGACGCGCCCAGGCGGCGCGGCGACGTCGTCTGGCCGCTGAGCAGCAGGCCCGACGGGAAGTGGGGTTCTGATGGGGTACTACCGCAGGCGCCGCGCCGTCACCGAGTTCCTCATGGAGGAGGCCTTGGAGTTCGTACTCAAGGTGGTGGTGGCGACAGCGCTGACCTTCGTGCTGTGGTGGATCGACGAGCCCCTGTTCGGGGCGGCGCTGCCGCTCTGGCTGTGCGCCGTCACCTGCTTCGTGGTCGTCTTCCTCGGCTGGTACTTCTACTCGGAGTACGTCGATGATTGAACCGGCAGCAACCTTGGACCGCCAGGGCCCGTGGCTGCTGCTGCAGTCGCCCACACCCGAGGAGGTCGCACTGCACGAGCGGCGCAGCCGCGTCCTGCGGGGGTGGACGATCGCTTACTTCCTGGTCGGCGCCGTCCTCGTCAACATTGTGGTGTTCAACGCGGTCCAGCAGTTCAGGCTCGGCGACGTAGGGATGGGTCTCCTCCTGACGTGGATGGTCCTGCAGATGACTGTCTTCGTCGTCCACCTCGTGATCGGCATTCCCGGGCTGCTGGCCGGAGCGCATGCCACCGACGCGGTCGCGTGCTTCGTGCACCTGCGCCAGCGCCACGCCGAAGGCAGCGACCAGTTCGCGAAGGCGTTCCACCCCGAGGGCCCCCTCGACGTGGAGGGTGTCCCCTCAGAGCATGCCGCCGAGTACATGCTGTTGGCGCAGCGGGCGGCCGAGGGCGAGCGGTACTTGGAGGCGCTGCGGCAGCGGTTGGACGAGCTGCGCGGGAACGAGGTCGAGCCCGATGCATGAGCGCAGCAACCGCAGGCGATGGTTCGAGTCGCTCCTTATCACGATGGGCGGCATGGCCGGTTGCACCGCGACGTTCGCCGTGGTGAGCATCCTGTTCCCGGTGTCGTACTCGGCCGAGGAGATCCGTACGGGCGCCGTCGCGTACCTGATGGGGACGGGCGGATGCTTCCTGCTGGTCCATTCGATCAGCCAGGCGGTGGAGTTGCACCTGGAGATGCGCGCCGAGGCGCGCGAGCGCCCCGAGCGCGAGCGAAAGATCGAACAGGCCCGGCAGGCGGCCGAGGCTGAGGCTGCCGCGCGTGGGAGGGACCGCGATGTTTAGCTGGTTGCGGCTGCGGCACCTGCGGCGCAAGGCCGAGAAGCTGGAACGCCAGGAGCAGCGGCGCTGGCGCCAGCGGCGTGCTGGCGGTGGCTCGATCACCATCACGGCTTCGGGTCCCGGCACGGTCATCGCCGCCAACACCATCAACGGCAACCTCACCATCACAAACAGCCGAATCGACATCGAGAACACACAGGGACGCCACGTCGACGAACCCCGCAATGGTGAAGAATCGACCTAAATGTGCGGTAAGTTCGCGCGATGGCCAAAGAGATCACCATCATCAACGCTGACCGGGGCACCTTCCGGCTGCTCATCGACGGCGTCGAGGTCCCTGGGATTGGACGCAGCGTCCTGCAGGAGAGTGTGGAAGTGCTGGCGCGAAGAGGGCATTCCCTCGTGCGCCTGGAACTGATCGCCGAGCAGGTCATGGTCGCCAACGAACCGGCGGCAGCGGTCGCATGAGCGCGCACGTCAACGACCGGCGTCCGAATTTCCGCAATGCGGAGGGCCGGTTTTTCCTGGTGCGCTGCTTCGCGTGCCAACCCGCGCGCGGGTGCGAGAACCTGGCGACGAGCGTGTACCAGGGCGTCTGCGCCTGGTGCGGCTGGAGTGCCGAGCAATCCGACAACGACGACAAGGACCCGCTGACGTAGACGGGGCCGACCTCAAGGAGGAACACATGCTGGTAGAACTGGTGCCACTGCTGGACGACGGCACGCGTGACGAATCTCTGCAGTCGATGACCGTGGACGCCTCGCAGGTGCAGGCCAGCTTCCCGGCCGTGAACGGCCAGGAGCAGGAGGTGCGGCGCCTGAGCCTGTTCCGCGACGCCCAGCGCCTGTTCGAGGCCGACCCGGCGGTGTGGGAGCGCATGCAGAACCTCATGAGCATGCAGCGCGGGGGCGCCCAGACGTACTGGCCCGAACCCAAGGCGTACGAGCCGCAGCCGCAGATGCGCCGCGAGCTCCACCCCATCCTCGACGAGCTGCACGAGCGGCTGTTCCCCGACGGCCTGGCGCCGTCGGTGACCCAGATCCTGGTCGCGCCCGAGGATGCGACGATCTCGTTCGGGAACGCCGTGGACTGGACCATCTGGCACCTGAACCCTGCGTCTGCGGACGGCGCGGTCTACAACAACGGGCAGCCGTTCGGGGACCCGCTGATCGAGGTGTGGCGCGACGAGGACGCCGATCCGTGGCCCGATGTCGAGGTCGTCCATGAGCGGCCTTGATCTCACCTTCGAAGTCCAAAAGCCCCTGCCGCTGTTCAAGAACGCGCCCCGCCCTGGCCGGGAGGCGTCCGCCGACACCAGCGGGGCGATGCGCGCCGTGGTTGAACGGGTCACGTTCACCTCGGCCGAGTCAGGCTGGTCGGTCCTGTCCATCCGCTGCCCCGACGGCCAGATCGAGAAGGCCGTCGGACCGATGCTGGACCCGCACGAGGGCGACATGGTCGCCCTCCACGGCGAGTGGGTCGAGGACGCCAAATGGGGGCGCCAGTTCAAGTTCACCAGCTACGCCCCGCAGCTGCCCACTGATGCGGCGCAGGCCGAGGAGTACCTCGCCAAGGGCCGCATCAAGGGCATCGGCCCGAGCATCGCCCGGCGGATCGTGGAACGCTTCGGCGACGACACGCTCCGCATCCTCGACGAGGAGATCGGGCGGCTGATCGAGGTCAAGGGGATCAGCCCCAAGAAGCTGGAAGTGATCGCCGAGGGCTGGGCGCTCCTGGCCAAGCAGCACGGCATCGCGCTGGCACTGGTCGAGGTGGGGGCGTCGACGTCGCTGGCGTCGGCAATCTGGGAGGCGTTCGGCGCCGACGGCGCGGCCATGATCAAAACCAACCCGTACGCGCTCACCAAAGCAAAAGGCGTCGGGTTCACCACCTGCGACAAGATCGCCATGGGGGCTCTGGGCTGGGAGCGCAGCGACCCCAGGCGCGTGAGCGCCGGGCTGGCCTACACGCTGGAGACCGCACAGTCCGACGGGCACTGCTACCTGCCGATCGCGGTGCTCGTCGAGCAAGCGACGCGGCTGCTGGGAGTGCGGGCCGACGCCTGCGCGGCGGCCGTGGCCGTCGCCGTCGGCGAGGAGCGCGTGGTCGTGGAGGAGGAGCGGGCCTACACCAGCCACATGCACTACCTCGAATCCGACCTGGCGCAGCAGCTGCGGCGCCTCGCCGGGGCGACCGTGGTCCCCCCCTCGCCCCCGCAGCAGGCGCAGATCGAAAGCCTCCTGGCCGAACGAGGACTCACCACCGAGCAGGAGCAAGCGGTGCGGGCGGTCCTGGAGCAGCCGTTGACGGTCCTCACCGGCGGCCCCGGCGTGGGCAAATCCCACACCGTGGCCACGGTGGCGCTGGCCGCCGCGATCTGCCGGTGGCGGGTGGAGTTGTGCGCCCCCACCGGACGGGCTGCCAAGCGCATGTCCGAGCTCGCCGACGGCGCACCGGCCGCGACGGTGCACCGCCTTATCGGGCTGGGCACCGGCGAGAACGGGGGCGTGCGTGTCGGCCCCGAAGACCCGCTGAGCGCCGACCTGGTGGTGTGCGACGAGTCCTCGATGCTCGACGTTTCGCTCGCGCGGTACCTGACGCGGGCGATCAAGCGCGGTGCGCGGCTGCTGCTGGTCGGCGACATCGACCAGCTGCCCTCGGTCGGGCCCGGGAGTGTGCTGCGCGACCTCATCGCCTCCGGCGCGGCCCGCACGACCGCGCTGACGCAGATCTTCCGGCAGAAGGCGGCCTCGGGGATCGTCCAGGTCGCCCACCAGGTCAACGCCGGAACCTACCCGCAGCTCAAAGGCTGGCCCGACCTGCACTTCTGGTCGATCACCGACGCCGATGCGGCAGCGGAGGGGGTGGTGGAGATGGTCTGCAAGCGCATCCCGGGGAAGTTCGCCGCCGACGGCATCGGCGCGGGCGACATCCAGGTGCTCACCCCGCAGCGGAAAGGCTCCTGCGGCGTCAACGCGTTGAACGCGCGCCTGCAGGCCGAGCTCAACCCCTCCCAGGGCATCGAGTACGACGCCAGCATCGGTGAGGACCGGGTCGTCTACCGTCCCGGCGATCGCGTCATGGTCGTCAAGAACAACTACGAGAAGGGCCCCGAGGAGTGGGGCTCCCCTGCCGGGGTCTTCAACGGCACTCCGGCGCGGGTGGTGAGCGTGGACCCCGCAGGCGGCGACGAGGCCGTCGTCATCGAGACCGATGAAGGGCACACCATCGCTTACGCGGCCAGCGAGATCCGCGAGCTGGCGCTGGCGTACGCGATCACCATCCACAAGAGCCAGGGGTCGCAGTATCCATGCGTGGTCATCCCGGTGACGATGCAGTCCTATCAGATGCTGGTGCGAAACCTGATCTACACGGCCATCACGCGAGCACAGTCGCGGGTGGTGCTCGTGGGTTCCCCGAGGGCCTTGGCGAAGGCCGTGACGACGGTGAGCGCGGCGAAGCGCTACACGGGTCTGGCCGAAAGGGTCGCGGCACACCGCTAAAGCAATACCCCAATCGAACTGGAATGTCCGATAATGAGAGACATCGCCGCTTTCGCGGCGTCTTGAGTTCTCGTTCCAGTGAGAGGCCGGGCATGTATCCCCGCGACTACGAAGCGCTGATCGGCGCACGGATCATGGCGATCTACATGGGCGAGGAGCAGCTCATCTTCGACACCGACCGGGGACTGGTCGGCTACTGCGTCGAAGGTGACTGCTGCTCCCGCTCCTACTTCCACGATTTCTACGGCGTGAAAAACCTGCTCGCCCGTGAACTGGTCACCGGCTTCGAGGCCGTCGACCTCTCCCCCGGCGACCCGGGCTACCGGCCCGAGACGTGGGAGCAGGGCGTGGGCATCGTCGACTACGACGAGGTCCAGGTCTACGGGTACCGGCTCACCACCAGCAGCGTCGCCTTCGGGCCCGTCTCGGCCGTCGTCTCCTTCCGCAACGCCTCCAACGGCTACTACGGCGGCGACATGTACCGCATCTCGGACCCGGCCATCGGGCCACACGTCAAGCTCATCACCAAGGACGTGACCGGGCCATGAGCATGCCGCAAGGCACCAGCGAGGTGCTCGCCGCCATCGAGGCCTACGCCGAGGACTGCCGTCGCGCGTACGCGGCCAGCCTGCAGCCGCTCCCCGCCATCGTCCCGCCGCAGCTGTACGACGCCATCAAAGCGGCCGTCGCCGAAGGGAGCGCCCCGGAATGGGTGGTCTGGCGGTGGAACGCGGGCCTCTTCGTGCCCACCGAGCGGCTCCTGATCGACGAGGGCCTGTGATGGGCCAGCGCACCACCAAGGCCGAGCGGCGCAACGCACGGGCCCGATTCGTGCGCGGGTGCCGCGAGTGGGGAATCGCCCGTACCGCACGACTCATGCGCGACGACCCCGACCTGCAGCGGCTACCGCTGGCACTGGCGGTGGCGATCCCACCCGAGATCATCGCTCCCGTGCCCGTAGGCAACCACTGGTTCGACCACGCGCCGTTCCGTGGCCAGTACGTGCCTGCCACCGGCGAGGTCTTCGACGCGCCCTACAACGAACCGCTCCCCGAGCCGATCACCAAGGCCATACCGGGCATACTCGACGGTCTCTACCGCACCCTGCTGCGCCCGCAGCTGGAACGGATGGGCCTCGACCCCAAGGACTACGTCCTTGCCTTCACCGCCAGCGGTACCAGCATCGATGCCTACACGATGCCCGGTCCGCCGTTGGCCTACGAACCTCCTGCCACACCCTCCGCAACCGACTGGGCCTGGGAGCCACCGACACCGCTGGAGGAAGCATGACCGCCTGGCTCGACCGGATCGCCATCGAGGAGTTCACCGAGACCGTCCCCCGTGAGCGCAGCAGCGTAGCCGAACCGGGCCGGTGCGGCGCGCTCACCGCCCGCGCCTTCCAGGGCCGCTACCCCCACGGCTGCCTGCGCGAGAACGCCCATCAAGGCGCGCACGCGCCCGGGGAGCGCACCGCCGCGCGCCTGGACGATGCGGCCCGGCGCCGGGCCCACCACTCGTGAAGGTCCCTCGCGTGACCGGCGGCGGGTGCGGTAGAGTCGGTGCTGCGTCGCGCCTGGCGCACGCACGACCTCCGTCGGGCAAAGAAAAAATACTCTCATTTCGGGATTGACGCGGTTTTTTCACAGGCGCACCACTACTTGTGTCCCTCGCGGGACGCGGGGCCCGATGCCTTGATCATGGGTGTCCACATGGAATGCGGGGCGCGGTAGTCGAAGCCTGCCGCGCCCTCAGTGGCGTCACGCTGTGATCTGCAGCATCCCCCCCACCAGGGGATCGGCGTCTGCAACCGCCGTACTTCTGGCAAGACCGTGCTCCTGACGGCGGCACCGGGGCGCAGCGAGTGGAAACGCTGCGCCCCACCCATACGACCGAGGGCCGCCAGCACCGCGCTGGCGGCCCTCGGTCGTACCATGGGTGAAACAATCTCACCGCGCGGTCACGCGCCCCTCTAAAGGAGCTCTCATGCCCCCCGTTCACGGCTACCAGCAGAACAAGACCCTCGGCCGCGCCTACCTGTGGTACTGGACCCTCGGATGGGTCGGCGGACACCACTACTACCTGGGCAACACGCCGCGCGGCGTGGCGTACAGCTTCTCGTTCGGCGGCCTGTTCATGCTGTGGTTCATCGACATGTTCCGCATGGACCGCCTGGTGCGCGAGTCCAACCAGGACATCAACCTGAAGAACACGGCCGCGAACACCGCCCTCATCGCGCAGCAGCAGCGGCAGCAGCCCCCGCTCTAGCGTCGGTCGCGACTGCTACAGTCGTCTCACCGATTTTCATTTCACCTTTCTTGGCCTGGGGCGCAGCGTTCGAACCGTTGCGCCCCACAAAAACCCGTTGGCGCTGGCGCCCCCTGGCGGTATGGTCTGGAGGCGGCCGACTCCCGGCCGCGACCGGCTCGGGTGGCGCAATGGCAGCGCATCGGTGTCACGTACCGAGGGTTGGGGGTTCAAATCCCTCCCTGAGCACACCACCACACCATCGCGTAAGGTGACGGTGACAGAACATGAACACGCCCGGGTAGCCCAATCGGCAGAGGCAGCGGCTTCAAACACCGCACAGTGTGGGTTCGACCCCCACCCTGGGTACGAGGCCGGTGAAAAACCCGGACAGGGGTCAAGCGGGCCCCCTACCGTTCGAGTCGGATCAAAGGCCGCCCTACGCCCAGGTAGCTCAACGGACAGAGCATCCGGTTCCGGACCGGAAGGTTGCAGGTTCGAATCCTGCCTTGGGCACGCGGCAGTAGCTCAGCTGGTAGAGCGTCTGGCTTCCAACCAGAAGGTCTCGGGTTCGATCCCCGGTTGCCGCTCGCCCTCGTAGCTCAGTGGCAGAGCGCTCGCTTCGTAAGCGAGTGACCGGAGTTCGATTCCCCGCGAGGGCTCCCGCAGGGACCGGCGCCAGCGCCCGCACGCTGGCGCCTTCCGGGCTGTGGCGCAGTTTGGTAGCGCACCCGCTTTGGGAGCGGGGGGTCGCAGGTTCGAATCCTGTCAGCCCGACGTGGGCCTCGGAGGTTGGGGTGTCTCCGGGGCCCTTTCCTTGTGCCCTTGGGCCCGCTATGCTGGCCGCTAACGATCCTCACATTCGGTAGCGAGTCGAACGCGCATTAGCTGCCTGGTAGGTCTACGCTGAACTATTCACATGAGGCCACAACAAGGAACGATGATCGACCCGAAGCCGGACATGGGCGGCTGGAGCGCCGAGATGCGCCCCGCCAGCTTCATCCTGCACGCCCCCCTGGGCCCCGACGGCACGCCCGAGCACCGATTCCGGCGCACCGGACGCGCCTGGTCGATCGAACGCGCCGAGGTCGCACCGATCCTGGCCGTCCTGCGCGACGCCACCCGCTGGTTCTGCACCGTGTGGCAGTTCAACCCCGAGAACGGCTACCTCTTCGGCATCAACTCAGGCCTGTCCGCGCGCCATGACGCCACCCACGTGCACCTGCGCGCTGAACGCTGGTGCGCGTGGGCGCCCTCGACGCACCGCCTCCAGCTGCCCTACACCGACTTGCAGGTGCTGCGCTACCGGCTGCGATGTCAGCAGCAGTCGATGCGCCGCTCCGCCCGCAGAAAGGAAGTCGATGAGCTTCACGCCCACCGCTGAGCAGGACCGGATCGTCACCGCGATCGAGGAAGGCCACAACGTCGCCGTGCAGGCCCTGGCCGGAACCGGGAAGACCCAGACGCTGCTGCTGGGCGCCGAGGCCAAGGAGCGGCGCCTCAAGATGGGCCTGTACATCGCGTTCGGCAAAAACAACCGCGCCGACGCGAAGGACCGCTTCCCCGGCACCGTCGAATGCCACACCAGCCACAGCGTGGCCATGGACGTCGGCCGCTACTACGCGCGCCGCTGGAGCGGCAGGAACACCCGGCGCAATGGTGCCCAGCTGGCTGACGCCTTCGGCACGAAGCCGTTCGCCCCGGCCCCCGAGCGCACCATCACCTCCATCGGCGTCGCCATCCTCGCCAAGCTCGCGGTGCAGCGCTTCGCCCGCTCGGCCGACCGCGAGCTGACCGCCTGGCACGTGGGCCCCGTCGACGGCATCGACCCCGACGCCCACCGGGCGCTGAAGGCGCACGTGCTGCCCTTTGCGAAGGCGATGTGGAACGACCTGCAAGACCCCCACTCCGACCGCGCCGAATTCACGCACGACCACTACAGGAAGATGTGGGCTCTGAAGAACCCCAAGCTCAAGGTCAACTTCATCATGCTCGACGAAGGGCAGGACATCGACGCGCTCACGCTCGACGTCCTCACCCGCCAGCAATGCCAGCTCATCGCCGTCGGCGATGTCAACCAGACCCTGTACGCCTGGCGCGGCGCCCAGGACGCGCTCGCGAAATGGCCCGCCGACCAGCGCCTCTCCCTCACCGAGAGCTTCCGGTTCGGCCCGGCCATCGCCGACCGCGCCAACCAGTGGCTGGCCGCCCTCGGCTGCGACCTGCGCCTGAAGGGCCGAGGCGAAGCGGGTACGGTCGGCCCCCTGACCGAGCCCGACGTGGTCCTGTGCCGCACGAATGCCGGTGCTGTCGAGGCCGCGCAAGCGGCGCTGGCGGCGGGGCGCCGTGTCGGCATGGCCAAGCGGGTGTCGGACGACATCAAGCACATGTGCAAAGCGGCGCTGGACCTGCAGGCCGGACTGCAGTGCGACCATCCGCAGTTGGGGACGTTCGCCTCTTGGCGGGAGGTGCTGCACTATGTCGAGAGCGACCCGACCGCCGGGGACATGGCCGTGTTCGTGCGCCTGGTGGAGAAGTGGGGTGCGGCTCAGCTGCTGAAGATCGTCAAGCAGTTCAAGGACACTGACAAGGGACCGGTCGATCTGACGGTCATGACCGGGCACGGCGCCAAGGGCCTGCAGTACCCTCGGGTCAAGATCGGCGCCGACTTCCGGGAACCGTCACTGGACGGTGAAGGGAAGGTGCGTCCGATGGACCCGGCCGATCTGCAGCTGTGCTACGTCGCGGTCACCCGCGCCCAGCAGCACCTCGACGACCGGTCCATCGCCTGGATCGACGACTACCTCGCCGGTGAGGCGACCGAAGACCAACTGCAACGCTGGTACCAACGCGAACTCAAGAAAGCAGGCGACCATGTCTGACACCCCCCAGATCCCCGAGACCGCCCCCACCCTCCAGGTCGAACTCGACGACCCGCACTTCCGTGATGCGCTCGCGGACAGTCCGCGCCCGATCATGGTCATCGGTTTGGAGCGGCACGTCACCCTCTACAACTGCGACACGATCGGCCTCGGTGACGACCACCGGGACTGGTACGCGTTCTTCGACAAGATCACCGGCGGCGACGCCGACACCGTCTTCAGGTACCGCTCCAGCGGCCATGCGTACTTCTGCAACACCGCCGACTACCACCGCGCCGACCCCAAACGGTTCAACCCGGTCGCGGCCATGCTGATCGCCAACGAGACGCGCACCCCGATCCAGCACGGCAACCCCGTGTTCGGGCCGGTCGTCCTGACCGGGTTCAACCTGCGCACCTACGAGCCCAAGCCCCTGGACCCCGAGAAGCTCCTCAGCGCCTGGGACGCCATGATGGAAAACGAGAAGGTCGCCAAGGCTAAGATCGCCGAGCTGGAAGCCGCTGAAGCGGCCAGCACCGAATCCTGATACGGGCCGCGCGGCCCCTTCTCCCCGAGAAAGATGATCATGACACCTCACTCCCCCGGAGGCCGACCATGGAACCGCTGATCGACGCGATCTTCTCCGAAGGCGTCGCATGGACCCTCATCCTGCTGGCCTTGTTCCTGGGACCGCCCACCGGTGCCCGATTCAGAGCCCGCCACGAGCTCAAAGCGGTGCAGCACAAACGCGCCTTCGAGTTGGAAAAGCAGAAGCTGGAACTGGAACAGGCGCGCCTGAGCGCGAAGCGGCCGATCTGCGAATGCGGCCACGGCGCGAACTTCCATGACCGCAGCGGCGCCTGCGCCGAGACGGTGCAGCGGCCCAACCAGTGGAACGCCGACGGGAAGGCGACCGGGTATGAGAACGTGCCCTGCGTGTGCCTGAACTACGTCGGCCCGAGCCCCGGGATCACCGGCGACATCCTCGGTGAACTCGGCGAACTGGGCATCATGCGCGACTGACGTTGATGGGGCCGCCAGCGGCAGTGGCGGCCCCGGAGCGATCTTGCAACACTCGACAGTTCAACGCCTGCAGAGTTCCTTCGGTAACCCAACCCTGCAACTTCACTGAATTGGGTGCGCCTCGATGCTACCGCCCGGCGCAGTGAAACCGCCGGTGGCTCGTGAACCGCTGATAGGCCTCCAGCTTGTCCTCCACTCGCCGCCCGGCGGCGTCGAAGCCCAACCGCAGGTCCGACCGGTTTTCCGCGCCCGGCGAGTCAAACACCATCCACGCTTTGAACACATCGGCGTCGGGCGTGTCGAGGAACGCGCGGGCCTGCTCGAAGTAGTCGGCCGCCAGGTCGAGAGGCAGCCCCGGCGTGCTCCACTCCGCCACCCCCCACGGCTTGCCCTCTCCGATGCCGAAGGCGCGCATCAGATTCGCAAAGTGCGCCAGGTTCTCGGCCAGATCCGGCCGCTCGGGCGAACCGTACGCGTTGCACCAGACCCAGTCGACGAGCTCGTCGCCGGGGTAGAGGTCCGCGACGACGTAGTCCCACTTCGGGTAGTTCATGTAGGCCATGCCCCAGACGACGTCGTCGGCCCCCTCCTGATCGAACACCTCCCGCACGACGGCCCACATGCGCCGGTACTCCTCAGCAGTCCCGGCCGCCATCTTGCGGACCCCGCGCTCGCCGAGGTCGTTCTCCGGTTCGTGGTGGAGAATGATCGCCACCTGGCGGTCAAGAAGGCGCACGCGGCGCGCGGCGAGGCGGAACCGGTCGCGGGCGGCGGAAGTCTCGGCGTCTTTCCAGCGGGCCACGGGCTTCCAGTTGTGGACTACGCGCCCGGTGCGGTGGCCCCGCGCCCACAGGTGCACGTGGCGGTCCTCGAAGGGGAGCTGGCGGGGCGCGGCGAAGGCGTGGGTGAGGTCGAGGGCGCGTTTGATACGGCGGGCGTGGGCCAGGTGCTGGGCGTCGAAGTTGTCGGGGGCATCGGGGTATCCGGCGGCGCGGGCACCGAGCAGCACTCGACATGAATGCACCATTTGGTCGTTAATTTCGCATTTGTGCGTATTCATGGCGTGAGCCTACCCGGCAGCATCCCCGAAATGAGGAACCCACTCGTCACCTCACGCCGTCTTCGACAACTTCCACGGCCCACGCTGACGCACCGCCGCCGCCTGCAACACCTCGATCGCACCCTGGCGCAACCGGTCCAAAAGCTCCGACGGCGCCGACCGGCCCGGCACCGCCTCCCCCATCTGCAGATCCCGGCTCATCGCCATGAACGCCACGTCTTGACCTTCGGCATCGGTCACCCGGATCTCACCCGGATGCCACTCCACCGCATACATCAGGCCACCGAACTCGAACGTTCCCACCGTCGAAATACTCGGCATCGCACTCTCCTCCATTCGTCGCAACCTGCAGGCGGGCAGATGATCCAGCAGGCGCGGATAGAACATCGCACGCACATAGCTCCTCCAGAACGCAGAGTAACCGCCCGCACCACCAGGAGGGACGACGAACTTCATGTCCGCCACCACACTCCCCCGAACGGACGGCCACGCCAGCGGCCACGCCCGCGCCCCCAACGCATTCAACATCCAGATCCCATGCGTCCCCTCCTGGCACGTCGCCAGCATCGGCATCTCCCCCCGCTCCTCATCCTGCTGGTTGAACACCAGCGACCACCGTGCGAACGCGTGCGGCTCCAACGCCGACACCATCACAGGCTCTACACTGGTCATGCCGGGGCCTTCCTCTCCACGGGAAACGGATGAGACTGGTCGGGCGGACAGCCGGGCCGTGCCTTTCACGGGGGAGACGCACGGCCCGGCCCAACGGTGAGCAGCACCATTGGCTTAAAGCGACCAGGCCAAAACAACCAGTCGTGAGTGTTAGTCTGGATCACACCCTTTCCCGAGCGGAAGCCCTTCCGCGTTAACAAGGTGTTCACAGCCCATGGAAGACTCCCCCGCCATCCTGCGCCGCATCCGCACATCAGCCCAGCTCAGCCTCCGCGCCATGGCCAAAGAGCTGGCCAAACACGACGCCCCCTACAGCCACGTCGCCCTCTCCTACTACGAGACCGGCCGCACCCCACCACCCCCAGGCCTGATAGAGAAATATGAGAGCGTCGCCGAAACCCTCACCACACTCGACACCACAGGCGACCCAGTAGCCCTGCTCGCCACACTAGGAAGGTCTGACGTGGACCGCCGAAGCTTCTTCAGAAACGCCGCCTACATCGCCGCCGGAATCACCATCCCGGCCACCACCCAACCCACCAAACACCTCCACGTCGGCACCACCGACGTCGACAGCGTCCGCCAATGGGTCACCTCCCTGTCCGACCTCGACGAACGCTTCGGCGGCAACTTCGGCCGCAGCACCGTCGCCGAATTCTGCGCCACCGAACTGCCGCCCCTCCTCGAAGGCACCTTCCCCAACGACACCGTCCGCCGCAACATGTTCGGCGCCGCCGCCGAAGCCGTCTACCTCGCCGGATGGAAATCCCACGACGTCGGCCGCGACGGCGCCGCCCAGCACTACTTCAACAACGCCCTCGCCCTCGCCCGCATCGCCGACCCCTACGCCCACACCGCCTGGGTCATGCGCATCAAATGCCACCAAGCCTTCGCCCTCGGCCACGGCGCCGAACACATCGACCTCGCCGAAGAAGCCTGCCGACTCGCCAAAGGCCGCGTCGACCCCTACACCGAAGCCCTCTTCACCATCACCGCCGCCCGCGCCCACGCCGCCGCAGGCAACCACCGCCAATCCCAAACCGCCATCGCCCTCACCGAAAAGCAAATCCAGCGCACCCCCGACACCCCACCGCGCTGGGCCGCCCCCAACGGACCCGCCGGAGGCCCACTCCTCGCCCGCGTCCACAACCAGATCGGCGTCACCCTCAAAGCCCTCGGCGATCACGCCGGAGCCGAAGAAAAAGCACGCCACGGCCTCGAACTGTGGAACCGCAACACCAACCCCCGCATCTGGGCCATCACCCTCGCCCGCGTCGCCCAAGCCCAATACGACCAAGGACGCCTTGCCGACGCCGTCAACACCTGGCAACGCGTCCTCCCCCACCTCGACGGCATCAACTCCCACCGCATCGCCAAACTCAAAACCACCGCCCACACCCACATCACCCAAGCCGCCTGACAGCACAAAGGCCCGGCGCCACTACCCCAGAGCGCCGGGCCTTCCACACAGGGGACCGTGTGGCATCAGACAGATGCCCACACAGCCTAACCACCCACACCAGCCCGGCGCGAACATCAGCGCCGGGCCTGCCACGTTTGCCCCCACTTCCGCATATTCGACTCCCATCGCCACCGCCAGTTCCCATACTCACGCATCACCGACCGACACTGATTACACCCCGCATCCACCCGCAACTCAGCAAACGGCCCCTCCCCCAACACCACATCCAACGGACGCTCAACACAACACACAGGCCAGTACTGCCCCAGCGGATCAGGCCCCACCGACACGTGCGACTGATACCTCCCCGTACTGCTGGTGCACAGATAGAACTTCATCTTCGTTGCCTTCCTTCACCGCGCACGCGAACACGAACACGAATACCTTTACGCGAGGGTACAGCATATGAAAGGTAGGCGTATTCATTTTGCGGCGCTCCGGTTGAGGAACGCCGCTTCGCGGCGGCCAGCGATGAGAGTCAGGCCTGGGGCACCTGCTTTCCGTACGTGTCCTTGCAGGTGGGGCAGCTGAAGGCGCCCAGGGTGGGCTCGTCGATGGAGACGTACTTCAGGCCGCTGATGTCGTGGCAGTCGCGGCCTTCGCAGGCGCGCTGGAGGGGCCCTACGGGCTCCCAGTGGTTGCCCAGCGAGTCGGTCCATGCCGGGGGGTGTTCGGCGCTCTGCGTGGCTGTGGCGGCCTTGAACGACTGGTCCTTGGTGCGGCCGATGAGCGCTTCGAGTTCCTTGCGGGCGTGGCCGTAGGGCTGCTCGGTCTTGTGGTCGATGCGGCGGTTGAGTGCGGCGTCGATGGTGTCGAGGTCGACGCCGAGGTTGACGCACTGCTGGGTGAGGCTGAGGAGGTAGTAGAGCTGTTCGCCGGAGGGGACGGCTTTGGAGGCGGGGGCGCGGTCGACGACGGCGGTGTAGATGAGGCGCTTGAGGAGGTTGGTCTGTGTTTCGGAATCGACACACACACTCGTTTCGGCCTGGGATTCGACGGTGTCGTTCGGTTCGGGCTCGCCCGGGTGTGTGTGGTCTTCTTCCTTTGGTCTTCTTGGGTTCGTCTTCTTAACCGGTACTTTTTCCCCTAGGCCTGCGGTACTTTTCGACCCTTGGCCTTCGGTAATTTTTACCGGTGGCTCGTGTTTTCCCTGGTCATTGCCACCGGTACTTTTTTCCTCTGGGCCACCGGTACTTTTTACCGGTGGCGTGCGAGGGTCGTTCGCAGCCGCGACCTCGATGAGGGTGGGCTTCATGTTCTTGCGGATCTCGCGCTGGTCCCTGTAGTAGGTCTCGTAGTCGACGTAGCCGTCGTAGCCGGAGGGGGCGGCCTGGTTGACTTCGACGTAGAGGCGCTTGTGGCCGTTGCGGGGGTCGATGACCTCGGTGACGACGATGGCTTTGATGTGTTCGAGCTCGGCGTTCCACTTGCGGACGGTCTTCTCGGTGGCGCGGAGGATGTTGGCGAGGGAGGCCTGGGAGGGCCAGACGCCGTTGCCGTTCTTCTTCTTGTTGACGTGGCCGCAGTAGACGGTGTAGAGGGCCTTGGCGCCGTGGGAGATGTCGGCGAGGGAGACCCAGTCGCCGGGCTGGGAGAAGGGGAACTGGGTGCCCCAGCCGCCGTCGGTGGGCTCCTCGGGGTGCTCTGCGACAGTGCGGTTACGGTCGGTGGTCACGGGTGTGGTCCTTTCCACCGTGCCGACGACCTGATCCGGTTGACGAGCATTGCTCGCCTCCGGTACCCTGGGAGCTGATCGTTAGCTGCCCGTGCGAGTACAGTCGTTGCGCGGTGAGTTTCAGGGCCGGGGATGTAGGAGTCCCCGGCCTTTAGTTTTGCTTGAAATCGGTCTAATACGGACACAGTACACGCTAGTAGAACATAACGACTCCTCGTCTGTTTCGCTCAGTAGTACAGCAGTAACCAGACGCTACTATGGGAAAGTGAGCTTGCGACACATGGGTACCGTTCAGCGCGCACAGCAGGCATGGGGTGGTCCGCAGCTGCGGGGCATGGCCATGGGACGCCGGTCGGGCATCGCGGTCTGCAAAGGCGAGAAAACGTCGATGGTGGTGCCGGGGATGCTGCGCAACTGGCTGCCGAAGCTGCAGCCGGGAGCGCACCTGCGGCTGACGTTCAACGGGCGCCAGCGCGGCTGGGCGGTCATCAAAGTCGAGGCCTCGTGCTTCCACCCGGTCATCAGCACCATCCCCGACTGCGCGGCGCGCCACGACCCGAATGCCGTGGACGCTGAGGACACGTGGGATCAGATCCTGTTCAAGGCTCTGTGCGGGGGCAAGGAGGCGGTCGCGCCCGAGGAGATGATGCGCCGTGCGGCGAAGGGCTGGTACGTCCTGGACTTCACCGTGGTGGAGCGCCATCGCGAGTGGTGCGAGGCGATGGGGATCGGCGACCCGGAGGCGGCGTGAGGGCATCATGTCCTTTCGGTGACACCGGACACGCCCTACGGATTTGACGAGGTAGTCTCGTCTCTGGTAGAGTCGGCTCCGGTTTACGGTTTACAAATAACCACTTCAGCCGGGGAGTACCGTCCCCGGCTATCTTTTTGCTTGCGATCAGCCTACACGCCCAGCAGTGAAAAACCGAGTCCGGCTCGCAACGTATCCTTCACGGGATAGGAACGAGTTGCCATGCGACATGCATTGCCCGGCACGGAGATCCATCGCTTCGCGCTGCGGTGCGGAAGGGGGGCGCGTTGTGGATCGCACATCGGATGAACAGCTGCCGTCGCTCGTGGCGCTGCGTGTTGGCGATGATGCCGCCATGGCCCTCGACGAGATGTGCAAGCTCGGATACGCCGACAGCCGCGAGCAGATGGCGGCCGTCTGGATCGAACGGTGGAGTCGCAACCCGGCGACGTGGTCGCGATCCGAAGGAGACACTGCGCCCCACATGGAGGGCCTCGCTTCCTTCCATCCGCCCCCCGCCTACGTGCGCCAGCCGGTGGCGGTGACGGTCAGGCTCGATGGCGCGCCGATGCAGGCCCTGCGCCTCTGGGCCAAGAAATCGGCAGTGGGCCCCGAGCGGCTGGCGTCAGCCGTCATCGACGAGCACGCCGCTCACGTGGCCGCCGCCATCCGGCGCCGCGACAGCGGGCACCTCGTCGGCGAGTGGTACCCCTGTTGGTGCGGGCAGCTGAATCGTTGGCACGCAAAGTGAACGATCCACGCACTCTGCTACGCTGAGTCTGCGAGGAGGAAGGATCTGACCTGGCGTCAGATGGGGGATACGTGGCCGGAGGGGGACCTCCGGCCACTGTCATATCCCCACCTCACCGGCCGCTTCCCCGGCCCATCACCCGAAGGAGACCCCCCCCTTGATGCAGCGCACCTCCGCCCTGCTCTACGCAGGCCAGATCGCTACCGCCCCCCTTCTGCTCCAGCGCAGGGACCCCGACCGCGCCTTCGAGCGCATGTACACCACGATGCGCCGGGAGATGGACGGCTTCGCGTTCCTGGAGGAGCCGGTGGCCGAGGGCTACCGGCGCCGCCTGCGGGCCTACGCCGATACCGACGGCTTGTCGGGCTTGGGCTGGCGCATCGCGTTGGAGACGACCGCGCACCGGATGGGCAACCGCAAGCGTGTGGCCAAGCTCCACGCCGCTCATCCCGATCTCGTCGACGTGCCCGTTCATGACCCGATCATCGTCGTGGGGCTGCCGCGCACGGGGACGACGCTGTCGCACAACGTGCTGTCCTGGGCCAAGGGGTGCCGGGGGCCGCAGCTGTGGGAAATGTTCGACATGGCGCTGCCGGGCACGCGCACGCGGAAGGAGGAGACGAAGGTGCAGCGGCGTGTGCGGCGCACCCTGCGGGCCCATCTGAAGTTCTCGCCCGACTGGGACCTCATCCACCGCATCGACGACCCCCTGGCGGTGGAGGAGAACGCGTTCCTCATCGACCACTCGATCATGGACCTGGCGACGGCGCCGATGCCGGGTTACTGGCGCTACCTCACCGGCGACTACGACGCCGGTGCCGACTGGAGGTTCGTCAAGCAGGCGCTGCAGGTGCTCTCGTACGGGCAGCCCGAGCGCCGGTGGGTGCTCAAGCACCCGGGGAACCTCTACCACCTGCCGGAGATCTTCACGGTGTTCCCCGATGCGCAGGTGGTGTGGACCCACCGGGACCCGGTGACCGTGTTCGGGTCGATGTGCTCGATGGCCGAGAGCCTGCATTACCTCCACATGTTCGCCCACAAGGTCGAGCCCCGGGACATCGGCCAGTCGTGGCTGCAGGTGCTGTCGTACGGTATCGAGAAGGCGCGCAACGACCGTGCGGCGCTGACCGGCGGCGAGCGGCCCCGGGCCAAGCGCGGGGCGGCGGCGTTCATCGATCTGCCCTACGCACGGCTCATGGCCGACCCGCACCAGGAGGTGGCCGCGCTGTACCAGCGGCTCGGGCTTGCATGGGACGGCGTCGAGGCCGACCGGCTGAACGCGGCCTTGCGTCGGCCCAAGGACGGCAAGGGGCGGCGCCACGAGTACGGGCACACCCGCTACGGCATCGACGACAGGCAGATCGACCGCGCGTTCGGCGACTACATGGGCATGGTGCGTACGTTCAACGCCTAAGAGGAAGAGGAACACCATGGCGAAGAGAGCCGAGGCCCACCACTGGTTGCTGATCATGCTGTGGGTGCTGTGCGCCATCAGTTTGGGCACCTCGTGCGCTACGCACCTGCTGTCGGCAGGGGGTTTCCCCCCGTGGTCGGCTCCCGTGCTGGTGGCCATGGCGTGCGCGCCGCTGGCGCTTAGGGAACCGAGCCCGGTCGTGGACGGGTGGCTGCAGTGGCGCGTGGGCACCTGGGGCGCGATGATCGTGGCGCCCCCCGTGCTGCTGGTCGATGTGGCCGTTGTGCCGCTGCTGCCGTTCTGGTGGGGCGTGGGTGCCGTCGGGGCCACCTACATCGCGTCGGTCCTCGGCGTGGGCGCCGCCGTCGATGGGTGGGCACGACGGTGGTCATATCAGCAGGCCCAGCAGAAAACCCAGCAGTAGGCCGATAAGGGAGGTCAGGAGCATGATGCCCAGGGGCACTTCGGTGCCGCTGGGGATGCGCCAGCGCAACCGGTGGCGCAGGCGAATCCGGTCGCTGATTGGGTACGGTGACGGTTTCTCGCTGTGTTGTCCCACGCGCGGAGTTTAACCAAGCATCGTCGTGAAAGCAGCAGCCGCGAACGCCAAGACGAGACTTATGACGGTGGTGACGGTAAGGATGCTGACCATGGCCCCAATGGCCGACCACGCTATCCTGCAAAACGGTCCAATACGGTTCACACGTATCATCATGTCACAGTGATCGTGGGTGTTTTGTCTCCTTTTGTGAAGGGGCCGTTGCAATCCGATCGGGCTAGACTCGCCGATATGAGCAGCACTGTTACCGCTTCCCAGCGACCGGAGACACGTATCGAAATCCCAGCCGAGGTCGCCGCCGCGCGCGACCTCCTCGAAGAGCAGTGGCTGACCCCCCAGGAGTTCGCCGCCGACCGCACCCTCGGATGGTACAGCCGCGACACCCTGCAGAAGGCGGCCAACGCCAACACCTGCGGGCTCAAAGACGCCCGGCGCGAACGCACCCGCAAGGTCATCGCCGGTCGCGAGCAGATCATCTACGAATACCCGAAATGGCGCATCCAGCAGTTCCTCAACTACGGGATGGACGGCTCGCCACCAGGCCCCAGGCGCCGCGCCCGCCGAGACATCCGCTTCGTCGGCGACCCCACCGCCGATCAACTCGCCGCCATGACCGGCATGAACGCCACCCAAGTCCTCCACCACGTCAACGAAGGCGACCTCGAAGCGGTCCTGCACCCCACAGAGGACCGCATCCTCTTTCTCGACGCCGAATCAGCCCAGCGCTGGATCAACCGCCAGGCACACCGCAACGTCAAGCAGTGAACGCGACGCTCCCGGCACGGATCGGGCCTGTTACTGCGATGACGGGCCCGATCAACATGTGTAGGATCTTCATGAGCGACGAGCGGGGGAAGACCCGATTGTCCAGGTAAAACAACACAACAGAGGAGGGAGCATGAGCATGGAGACGGATGCTCAGGCTTACACCGGCCTGCCGCTGGCGATAGACGCCGAGCAGGAGGCCATGATGGCGTCGATCGCCGCCGAGACCGGCGCGCAAGTCGAGCAGTACCGTGCGGCGCTGACGGAGGCAGCCCGCAACGGTACGCTCAGCGACGAACGCGGCGGTCAGATCGCCGACGAGGTCCTGAAGCTCGCCGCAGCGAGCTCCTCGGCGGTCGCACTGATCGCGTTCGAGCGCGCGCTGCACACGGCCCGCATCGGGGCGAAGGCCTGGTCGAACGGCAAGACCGACCGCGACAGCAAGGTGATGGCCCTGGAAAGCCTCGCCGCCGACGCCGCCGCGCGCCTGCAGGTCGACCTGGCCTGCCTCAGATACTGAGCACCAGACGCCGGGCCCCCACGCGGGGGCCCGGCCCGAACGGAGGCACATGCTGTTCGTCCGCATCCCGGCCGATTTCAGGCCCCACATCTCACCGCGCCTGTTCAACATCAGCGAACCCGACCCCGACACCGGGAAGATGCACCCGCTCGCCGAGCACTACTGCCCGGTCTGCGACGAACCCCTGGTTGTGGACGGACGCATCGTGCTCGTCCCGGTCGGCATCAGCCCCGAGGACCGCAAAGACAGCGGCTGGAGCAACGCGGGCTGCGTCGCCGTGCACGTCGCCTGCACCGGCTACACCGAAACCGAAGTCGAACAGCTCCATACGGAGATGCTGCAATCCTGAGAGGAAGTCGCCATGGCCATCTTCCCGCCGCACCTGGCCGCCTCGGCCACCGCCGAAGGCCTGCGACTCAGCCCGTTCGAGTGGATCGAGAACGACCTCCCCGGCCGCGAAGCCGCCTCCGGGACCGCCGTCATCGGCGACTACGACCGCTTGGAGGCCTTTTTGGACCGGTTTGTGGCCGCGCGCATCGGCGCCGACGGCCATGTGCGATCGCTCCTCGCCAAGCCTGACCCCGGCACCGTCGAATCAGTCCTATACTTCCCCGGTTACTACCTCGACGGGGAAGGGGAACTCACGTGAACACACCAGCGCAGCCCTCCGATGGCGACCGGGACCGGGAGGCCATCGCGCGTGCCCTGGACGCCTCCGAGCAGTACTTCATGGAGCGCGACCGGATGAACGCCATGGTGCACCTGGCGCCGGTGCGCTATTCGCCGGTCACCGAACTGGTGCACCAGGGGCGCCAAGCCGCCGCCCGGCTGAAGGCGGCAGCGGATGCCTGAGGCCTACGACAGCGCCGCCGACACCTTGGCCCACAGCCAGAAGGTGGGCCGCTACCTCGGCACCATGATCGCCGACCTGCTCGAACGCTCGTACACGCACGACGCCTCGAAGCTGGCCGAGCCGGAGAAGGCGGCCTTCGACCGGTGCACCGACCGGCTGCGGGGCATGACCTACGGCAGCGAGGAGTACAAGGCGAGCCTCGCGGAGCTGGGCCCGGCCCTAGAACACCACTACGCGCACAACCGGCACCACCCCGAACATTTCGAGCACGGCGTGCGCGACATGACCCTCATGGACCTGTGCGAGATGCTCGCCGACTGGTACGCCGCCAGCCAGCGACACGACGACGGCGACCTCGCGCGGAGCCTGGTCATCCAGCGGGAGCGGTTCACTATCGGCGATGAGCTGATGGAGATCCTGGAGAACACGGCACGTCAGCTGGGGTGGCTGCAGAAGTAATCGGCCGGGGCAACCAGTGCGGCTGCTGCGACCCGGCCGACGACCGATACGCGCAGCAGCCTAACGCCCCCCACGGGCCCGGCGCAGCATCATAAACGCCATGGCCGACCATGCACCGCTGCCCGGACGCCGCGCCTGGTGGCGCCTGTGCGCGGGCATCTGCTGCGAGTCCGGCGGCGCGAGCCGCCGATCCACCCGCAAACGACGTACCAAGCGCGTTGAAGCCCGCGCCGTCCGGCGCGAGATCGACGCTGCCCTGATCGAGAGGCATACCGATGCAACTGCACATCACGCACACTTACCTGCTCGTCCCCGAAGGACGAGCAGCCCTTGAAGCGTTCTGCGCCACCATCAACGACCTCACCGCCCTACGCGGCCCCGCGCTGGCGCGCGGGGGGCTGCACGACCTGGTCCTGGAACCGGACCCGGGTCGATGCGCCCTGACCTTCCGGGCGCGAGTCGACACGTTCCCCTACCCCTCCCTCACCGCTTGCATCGACTCCGCGCACGCGCTACTGCAGCTGCTGCCGATGACCTTCTTCAACGGCACCGACCTGGGAGCGCTGACGATGAAGGTGGTTACCGAGTTCCGCGACGACCGCCACGAGGTGGTCGCCACCAACCACCGGGCGCTCAAGGTACTCGCCCCCGTAGCCCCATCCGCGCCCCAGGGCGCCCCTCCGGCCGCGCCCTGACAGAAAGCGACACGCGATGCTGCGCATCTACATCGACGACTGCTACACCTTCCCCGAAGCGACGAGGGACGACATCCAGCGCGGCTTCGACGACTTCGAGGATGCACTCAAGGAGTACGCCACGTTGGCTGACCAGATCGGCGACCTCGACATGGGTGCCTGTCTGGGGAAACAGCAGCTGTCCTTCCACGGCTTCATCGACCGGCGCGAGGGCGACTGGCCCCGCTACTACGTCACCGTGGCCTGCGACCTCATGTTCAAATTCGCTGGCGGCCTCATGTACCGGTGCGACATCCCCCGCGCCACCATGGGGCGCCGCACCGAGATCAGCGCGGCCGACGGCTCGTTCGCAGCCGTGTCCGAGCTGACCTTCACGGCCGGGGCCCCGTGAACGGGGCCGCGTTCCTGGAACTGGTCGCCCAGATCGAAGCCTGGGAGACCACGTGCGCGCTCACGGCCGCATCCGATGCCGAGCTGGACGCCGACATGCGCACCACCCCCTTCTACGACGTCATCAGCGACCAGCGCCTGGAGGTGCCGGTCCGCAGGCTCTGCCGCAAGCTGACCCCCAACCACCGCAAGTGGCTGTGGTCGAAGATCAAAACGCGGCTGGCCGCCCTGGTGACTCGGGGAAGCCCCCGTGAGGTCGACGGACGCCTGCAGCCGGGCGAGTGGCAGATCAAGATCCCCGCCGCCCCGTGCGGCTGGCTGAATGCCAACAAGAGCCTCGACCGCAACGTCGCCTCCCGGCTGCGGTCCCAATGGCGCCACCACGTCTACCAGGCCGCGCTCGCTGAGCGCAAGCGGCTTCCGCAGGGCTTGGAGTACGTCAAGGTCGACCTGCAGTTCCAGGTCAAGACCTACGGCCTGCGCGACAACGCGAACCTCGGGCCCACGGCGAAGCCGATCGTGGACGCGTTCGGGCCCTCCCGGACCTACCAGGTGAAGAACAAGTGGGTGCACGAGCCGGGGCTGGGGGTCTATGTGGGGGACGACCCTACCCACATGGCTGCAGGGGGTGCGTTCCTGGACTGGTTCGACGAGGAGTACAAAGGACCGCTCGACGGCATCGTATGGATGCGCATCATCGACCTCTCCCCCCTCCCGAAACTGGAGCGCCACTGAAGAAATCGTATTGGTGAACGAGGTACACATTTGCTTCCTCCTGTCGTACGATGACCGTCGGTTCCCAGACGATTACGGCACCGATTCGGAGGATGCATGTTCGATGAGCTACACCGGGGGCCCGGCGGCACGTTCACCATCGGCGGCGGCACGTTCGAGGCCATGACCACCGTCCGGTCGCACAGCGGCCTGCAGACGATGTGGATCTACGGCCTCCACTGGCCGCACTGCTGCGAATGCGACGGCACGCACGCCCCCATCAGTTTCGGCGAAGGCCACTTCCTCGCGAAGTTCCACATCGCCAACTTCAACTTCTGGATGCACACCGGCATCGACGTGCGCGAAGTCGAAGGGGAGATGAACCGCTGGCTAGAATCAGGTGACCTACCCGACTGGGTGGTCCACTCGGGACCGTTACCGCTTGGCCATGAGGGACAATCACATTGCATGGCCGCCGCCGGGCGCGACATCCGGCAGCGGCCCACCAGAACCACCTCTACGCGAAAGGCTCAGGTTCTGATGTATCAACACTCTACGCAAGGCCGACACCGCAGCAAAGGCCCCGGCGCCCTCGACGAAAACATCATCGAGCTGCGGCGCAGGCGCCAGCGCCGAGGGCGCACCGTCCTCGCCACCGGGTGCACCATCGCCTACTTCCCGCACGGGGACCTGGTCATCCGGGTCAGTGCGAGCGAAGAGACCGGTGTGTCCGACGAGATGATCCTCGACGTCGCCGTCGCCTCAGGTCCCATGCCCTACTCCTTCATGGGATGCCTGGACCTGCGCTGGCGGGAGGTGGGCTACCTCTCCCACCGGTGGGCGATGCCCACGTTCGGCTGGGACAACGGCGTCGTCCCGTGCTTCGAAGCGGTCGACGAGGTGGCCGCGAAAGGCTTCGCCGCCTACTACCACCTGCACAAGGGGTACGAACTCAAACCGGAGGACGGCATCGTGGCCAACCCGGCTCCGATCTGGACGGAAGTCGAGATCGCATCAACTTAACTCTGGGGTTGGGGGCTGGGGACTGGATCACCCCAGCCCCCTTTTTGCTGCCCGGGAACACCCCAACAACAGAGTGCATCAGACTTGATGTACAATCATGACATGAAACGACGTACGATCAGTATTGAAGATGAGGTGTGGGAAACCGCCATCGCCTCGGGGAACGCCTCCCGGTTCATCACCGAATCGATCCTGATGAGGGAGCAGACCGAAAACGCCAGCGCCGCCGCATCGCTGCTGGCGGCCATCGACCCCCAGACGCTGGCGTTCTGGGAGGGCGAATCCTCCCGCGCGGCGACACAGTCCTGGAGCGGTGGTAACGACCAGTGACCACGCAGGCTGGAGGCGTCTACCACTACCAAGCCGACACCAACCGCCTCGTGGTCGTGCTGACCGGGGCGGCCTACAACATCGTTACTCGTAGGCCGGTGGTGTGCCCTCTCGTCCTCACCGAGGAAGTCATCGGCCCTGTGGCCGCTGATCCGCTCCACACCATCGCGCCGTCGCCGGGGTTCGTTGCCTACCCGTTGCGGTTCTGGGTTCCCGACACGGCTCTCGCCGGATTCGTCGGCAACGTCGAGACGAGCGTGCTGCAACGCGTGCAGCGCGCTGCTCGTGACGGGTACAGCGCCGCCTGACATGCGCTAAACATGACAAACGCTATGTCGGCGCCCAAAGGTAGTCTCATCGGACATGCGCATCGCGCACATCCGAAACTACCTGAGGAAGTCACATGGCTGGCGAACCTATCGTCGAATTCGTCGGACGCGTCGTCCGCGACCCTGAACTGGCCCACATCCCCTCCGGCGTCCCTGTCGTCAACTTCTCCGTCGCCGTCACCCCACGACTGAAGAACCAGCACACCGACACCTGGGAAGATGGCACCACCCTCTTCTTCGACTGCGCCGCCTGGCGTACCTACGCCGAGAACGTCGCACGCACCTTCACCAAGGGCATGCACGTGTGGGTGCGCGGCCGACTGGTCGACGACTCCTACGAACGAGACGGCCAGACCATCCGCCGCTGGAAAGTCGACATCGACGAAACCGGCCCGACCCTGCGCTACGCCACCGCGACCATCACTGACACCCCCCGCACCGGCAACGGCGACACCCGATCCACCTACGTTCCAGCACCACCGCCCGTCCCCGGCGCGGGCGACAACTTCGGCGCACCGTTCTAGTCATGGACGCCTACCACCACCGCACCACCCGCTGGCGATCCTTCGAGGTCATCGTTGTCAGCGGCGAACGCACCTACTACGGCCGCCAGGTCGAACCCGACCGAGCCTTGAGCGAGGCCCGCTGGAAGCTCGCGCTCCACGGCCCGGCGGACCCCGATGACGTGAACGACGAGAACGCCCTCGCACGCCTGATCGGCGGCCACGCCCTCGTCAGTCACTGCGCCGATGGCACCACCGTCACCGTCGCACCGCTCACCTTCTGAAAGGAGTCCCCATGGCCACCATCACCCGTGAAGTCCCCATGGACTTGACCGCACTGCCGATCCAGCAGTGCCCGAAGTCGAACATCTTCGCCCTCATCTACGGCGAGGGCGGCACCGGCAAAGGACAGTTCGCCCTGCGGCTGGCCCACCGCCTGACCGCCCCTCACGGGGGCATCATCGTCGCCATCGAAGCCGACGGCGACCGCATGCGCCACCACGCCCGCCGCCCCGACGGCAGTGGCTTCATCTGGCGGCCGATCAAGTTCCCCAAAGCCAATCCCGACCGGCTCACCAAGGTCGTGGGGGAGCTGGCCGACGCCGCTGCCGTGGCCACGGTCCCGATCGCGGTCATCGTCGACGGTGCAAGCCGCTTCTGGAACGACCCGCACGGCTTCAAGGACCGCGCCGAAGAATACGGCGGCACCAACTCCAAGGGGCAGGCCAACCTCAAGGGGTGGGGTCCCGTCAAGGCCGAAGAGAAGGCCCTGTACATGAACTTGCAGCGGCTGAAAGCGTACGCGCACGTCATCATGTGCTTCGAGCAGACCCCCGAGTTCGTGAAACAGGAGCCGGTCGGCGTCAAGCTGGACGCCCGCAAGGGCATCACCCACGAGGCCGACTTCATTTTCCGCATGGAACGCCACCTCAAGCAGGAGGCCACCGCCCACGAGACGAACCTCAAGAAGGGCGCCGCCGACGTTCACCGCGCCATCGTGGAGAAGACCGCGCTGGTGAAGCTGCGGACGAAGGACGACGGCATGGTCGACTTCAAGTACCCGATGCCGACCGGCACCGTCTTCGTCGACCCGGGTCCGGCCGTCGCTGACCTCATGCTGGCCGAGCTCGACGGCCTCGACAACACCGTCGAAGCTGAAACCAGCGCCTACCTTGAGCAGCTGCAGGGCGCCGACCAGCACGTGCTGCGCGAAGCGTGGCTGTGGGTCCGCGACGGCGCCTGGTGGCCTGAAGAGGTCAAGGAAACCGTGAAGGCCGCCATCAACGCCCTCGCCACCGGCACCTCTGCACCCGCACCGGCCGCTGCGCCGACGGAAGAGATGCCATACGCGTGGGGTTCCCTCACCATCAACTCCCGTGTCGAAGAATGGATAGACGCGGCCGAGAAGATCCTCGACGCCGAACGCGAAGAAGTGGAGAAATTCGAAACCCACGCCACCCTCCACGAACGCCTCGACGACGTCATCGGATACGTCAAGAACCGTAAGGAAGAGCTCAACGTGGCCGAAGGCGTCGCCGGTAGCGGCCAACCACACCAGGACCCTGAATGATCAGCCGAGAGCACGCGGTGCGCCACGCCACGGAGGCGTGGCGCACCGCCTCGCGCCGCAACCGCGAGCACTACAACGACGGCAAGATTCACGCCTCGGCCCTGCACGAATGCCCGCGCCAAGTGCAGCTGCGGTACCGGCGCACCCCGGCCACCGACGAGATCGCCGTGCGCCTGAACCTCCGCGCCCAGATCGGGACGGCTATCCACGACTACTACCTGCCGCTGCTGGCCGAACAGTGGGCGGCCGACCCCGAGGTCGAGGACGTCGTCATCGACGACAAGGCACGCAGCACCGAAGTGAGTGCCGGGCCCCTGGTCGCACATCCCGACCTGGTCGTCATGTTCACCGACGGCTCCCTCGCCATCGTCGAACTCAAGACCGGCGCGAAATACATTGTGAAAGCCGCCAAGAGCGGCGAGCCCAAACGCTCCCACCTCGACCAATGCCGCGTCGGCGGCCTCCTCGCTGAGGCCAACACCGGCTCGCCCATGCGCGGCTACTGGATCTACTACATCGACATCGAAGACCCCGAACACAACTGGGAGATGACCACCCGCGCCTGGACGGACGCGGAATTCCAAGCGGCCACCGCCCGGTTCGAGCACGGCCTGTCCCTCGCCGGGGACGAGGCCGCACCGCGCTGGTTCGGCAAGCACACCTCGGACGCGTTCGCACCGTACTCCCCGTGCATCTCCTGCGAGTTCAAATCCGGTTGCCTGGGAAAAGACAACGCCGACCCCCTCCGGGACGAGGCGGCAACCGAACTGGTCGAGGCCGGGGCGCGCTTCGGTAAGCAGCTGCGCGCCGCCGAAAACGACCTCATGGAGTTCCTGCGCCTGCGCGCGAACGTGGAGAAACCGAAGCGGGGCAAAGCCCACGTCATGGAGGTCATCAACCACCTGGGCCTCGAACCGGGACCCTACGACGCGGGGGGCGCCGTACACGAACTGAAGTGGCGGAAGGGGTACGACAAAGACGACGGCAACGCATCAGCGAAAATACTACGATCACTCGGAAAAGACGTCCCGCAGACACACGTCGACGGGCACTACCGCATCGAATGACGAAGGAGCACCATGCGTCCGCCGCGACCGGCCAAGAGCTTCGAAACACGCTGGCTCGACGAGACCTACCGGGGGCGCGACTCCGAACTGGTCTCCGTTCCCCAAATCGCCCAGATGGCGCGCCGCGACACCAGCACCGTCAACGTGTGGGCCCGACGCCACCCACACTTCCCCAAACCGGTCAAAGAGGTCATCGCCGGGCCCGGTCCCACCCGCTACTACGTCATCGGCGACGTCGCCGCATGGCTCCTGACCTACCGCTCTGCCGTCCTCGACGAGCTCATGGACGACCTCGACACCGAAATCGAACGGCTCACAAGTATGAGAGACCAGATCCGCGCGGCCCGCGAAGCCGCCATCACCGGCGAGTAATCCGACGACCAGACGCAAACCGCTCATATGATGCGCGTATGGACAGCCCCGCCAAGCGCTTGCGACTTCCCGACGAGATCCGCTCCAAGACCATCGCGTTCTTCAACTGGTACATCAACGACATCCACATCCACCATCCCCCCTACCTGCACCGCAAACACGTCGAGAACGACGAGCTGTCCTACGACTGGCGTCCCCGCGACGGATTCAGCCGCCTCACCCTCACGCACCTCGACACCGGCTACATCGCCATGAACGCGTTCGCGTTCAGAGGACTACGCGGCACCGACCCGGCCACACTCCCACCACCGCCCAGCCTGCTCATCACCACCTGGCTCGACCTCTGCTCCACACTCGAATGGATCAGCGAAGGCGCACGCGCGTCCATGGCCGAACAGATGAACGAAATCATCGCCCACGATGTGCACCTCCTCGGCGAACCCATATACGGCGAAAGAGACGATGCGGGAATACCTCCCCAATAGGTTCGGTACCGCACCATCACTGATAAAACGCGACAAAGCGATATAGTGAGGTCATGATTACTGCGCCTGACGTTTTCGCCACTGACACCGAGGGCACCTACACCTCCGATGTCACCGTCGACTGGATCGGCCGACACGGCACCCCCAGCCCGCTGTACCTCGGCCGCACCCTCCGCTTCTCCCCCCAGCGCGGCTGGGAATTCGGACCCGCCAGCGCCGACGCCAAAGCCGTGTGGAAACCACTTGACGACGCCCCGAAAACCCTCCGAGCAGCCATGGGCAGCCCCGACGACCTCCCCACCATGGGCGAAGGCTTCCAGCCCGACCGCGCCGCCTACTACGAACTCATCGGCCCCAAGCTCGCCAAGAACCCCCACGGCCTCGAACGGCCCACGATCATCCGCCACGGTCTCGTCCGCGACGACGAGCGCGGCGACTTCAAGCACGTGCCCACCACGAGCCTGTGGGCGCTGGCCCGGAACTGGTTCACGGCCAACGACTACCAGGGGATTCTGTGGACATGGCGCGATGCGGGCGATGACTGGCCCCAGCACGCCGTTGTGCGCCGCGACCGGATGCCGCGCGTGAAATGAGCCGTGCCGCGAAAATGTGACACGAATGCGGATTGCGTCAGGCTGTGATCATCAGTCACAATAGGGCCATGACGCCGACTACCACCCCGGCCCTGATCCGCGCGAGCTTCATCAGGGACTTTCTCGCCGCCGCTCTCGGTGGCGGCGTCGCCATCCCCTCTCACTACACCGTGTCATCGATCGGTATCTACAACAACGTTACGGGGGAGCTCACCGAATGCGACACGACCGAGTTCTATGACGCGGTCGGCGCTGACGTCGGCGAGAACATCACCATCGAAGGCACGAAATTCGGGATCACCCGCTACGGCATCATCCACAACGACCTCTCCTGACCGAGGGTTCCGGAGTCGATCACTCCCGGCGGCAGGCTCCGGACCCCTCCTCAACCGTCACAGCGGCGCGTACATCACCAGGTCTTCAGGATTGGTGTAGCCGTGAACGAAGCCGGGATAGGCCCCCGACGAGGCCGACGGCTCATCACGCCAGCAATATGCGGCATAGGGTCCACGCCAGGTGCTATCAGCCACCGACAGCGTCCGGGTCACCCCTGCGACAGTCACGATGAAGGTCAGCTGGGACCCCTGCACGCGGACCGTCAAGTCGGCCCACGAGTCGGTCGGCAACGCCACCGTATTGCTTTCGGTGGCGATGGTGGTGAAACCGCCGTTGGTGAACCGGCGGATGGAGATCTGCCGGAACGACGATGAGCTGCTCTGCGACGTCAGCCGCGCCATGTACCCGTCCTTGGCCAGATTCGTCGACCCGGTGGGGGTAGAGATGTCGCGGTCATCGGGGATGGCAAAAAAGATGCCGACCTCTTGGTTAGAAGTGATCACCGTGGCCGGTTCCCGGCGTACTCGCAACCGGATCTCATAGTCGGTGGCGTTCGGGATCGGGCAGATGGTACCCAGCAGCTGGTTGATCTCATTGCTGAGGATGTCGCCATTCCAGCCATACCGCATCGGAAACCAGCGCCCAGGCAGGTCCGAACGGGCGAATCCCCCGTTCCACAGCGTACGCACGTCATCGGTAACGTTCGTCAGCGAGCCGACCATGGCGGTGCGAGCGTCCAAACCGGGAATAAGGGTCTGGCGGTAGTCGAGATCGCCGGTCTCCCCACGAGGTCCCCGCGCGTAGACGGGGTCCTGACTTTCGACCAGCCTGACGCCCAGCGTGTCGAAATTGTAGGTCGTCCAGTACTGCCGCGACGTCGTGCGTGCCATCACCTGAAGTCCGGCCCCGACCAGTTCAGTGATCCGGGCATCCGTCAGTGTGCCGTTCATGCCGTCGTCGCGGATCGCAGCGACCCAGGTCGCCCCGGACGCGACGATGCTGGCGACCGGCTGAATGCTCGTCGCCTGAGACTCCACGATGAGGTTGACCGAAGCGGTGATTCCCGCCGCCGTCACGATGGGAACCCACGCGCCCAACGGGGAGGGCGAGTCGTCGTCGAGGTACCCGGGGACGTTGATGATGCACCAGTCCTGCGCGCCTGCATCCACCACGGCCTGCACGGTAGCGACAATCGTCGCCTCGATCTCATCGGGCGTAACCCCGCTACGGCCGACGCGCAGGTCCATGACCATCCGGCCCCGGATCAGTCGCAGCGTCTCCGACAGCTGGCGACCGCCATACTGGTTCTGGTAGAACCCGGCCCAGCCTCCATACGGGACTTGCAGTGCTGCGGGCGCATTGGAGTTGTCGCCGGTGGGGTTAACACGGGTTCCGGCGTCGTAGTTGATCGCGGTCATCGTCAGCGACGACGCCTGGCCCCACGTTAGCGCACCCGGGTTGTCGCTGTAGGTGGTGATCGAGCTGCCCGCGCCTGCAATCGTCTCCAACGCGACGTTATCGGACCCGAGCACGACGGTGGTGGAATACGTGTCGATGTTGTTGCTGATGCAGTACTCGACAAGGTAGGGCGATGTGGAAGGGCCGACACCGATGCCGCCGCCGGTCGCGCCGATGGCCTGCGCTGGGAGCGTCGCCACCGTTCTAGGCCACGTCATCTCACCCGGGCCGGGCGACGTCGGCGAATAGAACCCTGAGTCGGAGCCGATCGATGCGATGTTGCCACTATCGGTGGAGATCCGCAGCCCGATCTGGCGCGTGGTCTCGTTGAAGTCCAGGCCCAGGCCCAAGTTTCCGGCGATGCAGGTCATGATCGCATCGCATGTGGTGGTCATGGCAGTGTTGCACCCGCAGCGGGCCATCAGCTCAAGTCCTCCCACATCGGGAATCCGGTGGCGAATTCCTCGTAGGCGCTGTAGCCGTGGTTGAATCCGTCGTTCTGCGCCGGGGAGGTGTACGCGTCTTCCCACACATAGAAGGCGTACGGGCCACGGTGATCGGTGTCGTTGATGGTGCCGATGTCGTAGTCGATGTCTTGATGACCGACCGTGAGGCTGATGGAAGTCGTATCGACGGTGATGGCGAAATAGATCCAGCGGCCGTATTCCACGGTAGGAACGACATCCGACGTCAACAATGCCGTGAAGTTGCCGTTGTTGAACTTGCCCATCACGACGCGGCCCCGGTTAGAGCTGCCGACGCGGATACTGAACCAATAGCCGTTGACCCATTCCGGAGCTTCGGCTGGTTCGAACCACGTGATGTCCTGGTCGGTGGGGGAGCAGAAGAAGACGCCCAGTTTCGGCTGCGTCCCGGCGGGGACGGGCTCGCTGGCGCTATCGACCCGGAACTTCAGGCGCAGTCGGAATTCGGAGGTGACCTGGTAGGGGCACAGCTCGCCCAACAGCTGAGAGTGCAAGTGCGCGCCGATGCCACCTTCCCAGCCGAAACGCTCGCTGAAGTTGCGCCCCTCAGCCGACTGCCGCGCCCACCCGATGCTCTGTGAGTCGGAGCCGTTGTTGGTGCCGTGGGTCAGCGCGCCTTCCATCATCGTGCGTGTAATCAGGCCCGGGATGACGATGGTCTTCCTATAGTCCAGGTCTCCGGCCTCTCCGCGTGCTCCTCGGCTGTAGACGGCGTTGTCGGAAGAGACCGCACGCGCGCCGATGGCGTACACCTGCTGCACATCCCATTGCCGAGACGACCGAACCTGGACGTACGCTTGCAGCCCAGCGTCGATGAACGTCTGGATGCGGTCGAGGCTCGTCCCTTGGTTGTTCTCATCGGATGCCATGCGCACCCACTGCGCTCCCGAGGCAACCACATCGGCGGGTGTGACCAGAAAACCACCGGAGTTGTCGTCGAACAGGTCGACAACCGGGGTGAGGCCCGCAGCGGCAATGTCGGCAACCCACGGCCCGAAGGGCGACGGAATCAGGTCATCGGTGCCGTCGTCCATGTAGCCAGGGACTCCCACGAACGTCCATTCCTGTGCCTGTGCCTGGACGACGGCACGGCCCGCTGCGGCGATGAATGCTTCGAGCTCGTCCTGGACGACTCCGGCGTACACCGCCAAGTAGACAACGCCGCGAGCCGCCACCTGATGCAACGCATCGACCAATGTGATCGGAGTGAAGTTACGGGCGTAGAAGCCGAACCAGCCTCCGTCAGGGCTCAGCAGTGCAGGGGGCGCTCCCGAGTTGCGCCCGGTGGGGGTGTTACGTGCACCTGCGTCTACCAGCAAGCTCGGCAACGTTACCGATGAAAGGGACTTGATGTCGATAGAGGAGGGATTGTCGGTGCGGCTGCTCAGGTTCGAGTTGGGTCCGTCCCAGCGAGCGATTGCCACACCGTCGGCGAGCGAGAAGGTCGAGATGTTCAGGATGTCGAGCCGGTTGGCGATGCCGTACTCCAGGCCATCGGGGGAACCGAATGGCACCATCGAGCCACCGCCGGTGGTACTGGCGCCGAACGCCCGGTCGGGAAGACCGGCAATCGTCCTACGACCCGACGCAGGGTCCGGGCTTGTTCCTGCACCCGGGACATAGATTCCCCCGTCCGAACCGAGGCTGGCACTGTTGCCCGCGTCGCCGGAGATGCGCACTGCCAGCAGCCCAGTGACGCTGTCATATCGCAAACCCGGACCGAGGTTCGCCGCCACACACAGCACGATCGCGTCGCACGTCGTCGCACTAGCGGCGTTGCAACCACATCTCGCCACGATTCCCCCAAAACGGTCAACTAGGACAAATACATCCTCTCACTGGTAGGGGAAATCATCCACGACCGGCACGAAATAGCCCAAAACCCTGACGGCTTCGCGGGGTGTAGATTTCTCATGTTCGCATCAACATTTATGTGATCATGTATTCACATGATCGGAAGGGTTCAGCATGTCCTCCAACCTCTTTGTGCGCCCCCCTCGGGATGCCTTCCTCAACGGCAAGGGCGGCTCGGGCAAGACGTTCGGCGTCGTCCAGATCGCGCACGCCCTCGCCCGGCGCAACAAGCGCGTCCTCGTCGTCGAAGTCGACCCGCAGGACGACACCGCCGACCGCCTCGACGCCGGAGACCCCACGCGCCTGACCATGGCCGAAGTCCTCGACCCCCACAACCCTCGCCCCATCACCGACGCCATCACCGCGTGCGGATGGGATGTCCCCGAAGCCCCCTACATCCACGTCGCGCAGGGCGGCTACATGCTCGAAGACCGACTCCACGAAACCGACAGGCCCGGTTCGCAGTTCCGGCTGCGCCGCGCTCTCGACGCCCTTCCCGCCGACATGTACGACCACGTCCTGCTGAACGCCGACCCGAGCCTGGGCCACCTCGTGCAGAACTGCATCGCCGCGCTCGACGGCGCGCAAGACCGCGTCTGGATCACCGTCATCCCCGAACGCAACGAGATCAAGGGCGGCATGCGCATGGCCACCTTCGTCTCCAACTTCCGCCAGCACCTGATGGTGCCGAACCTGAAGTTCGGTGGCGTCATCATCAACAAGGCCGACACGCGCCTGAAGCTCCACAACCGGTACATCGACGAGATGCCAACCTCCTTCAAGGCGATCGACCAGGGCAACCCGGTGCCGGTGCTTCCCCACGTCATCCCCTTCCGCGCCCGACTGGCAGAGACCCAGTCGGAGAGCCTCCCGATCACCTCGTTCCGACCTTCCGAATGCGAAGGCGTTATCGAATCCATCGACGCACTCACCGACGTGGTCATCGCCCGTGGCATGGAAGAGCAGGAGGAAATCCTCAATGGCGCGTGACAACATGAACGTCCCTGCCCCACCGCCCCCGCAGATCCCTCCCATGTCGGCACCGACCGACAGCGACGAGCCCACGGTTGTCGAGGTGCGACGCGAAGAACCCCAGGCACAAGACCAGCCGAAGAAGGACAAGAGGTCCGGTTCGTCCATTAGTGCACGCACGCGTGCACGCACGAACGGACAAACGTCAGAAAGCGCCGCTAAGAGCACAGCCGCTGAGATCATCGGCATGCTCGACAGCGTGCGTGCACACCACGGTCACCCTCAGCTGGAACGTTCGAGCGTTAGCCACCGGTGGCCTGTGTGGGTCATCGAGACCATCGGAAAGAAGTCGCAGGTGGAGAAGCGACCGGCTGCCGACATCATCGCGGAAACGTTCAAGCGCGGTCTCGCGGGAGATCCCTATGCCGAGTACTACTACGGTGAAGCGTGTGAGCGTGTCAACGCCCGGGAGAACGATTGGGGATCTGGTGAAGAGAACGACGATTGAGCTCCCCGATCAACTCCACACGGACCTCAAGGTGATGGCGGCTGAGACCAAGCGCCCCATGAACGCCTTGATGGTCGAAGCGCTAGACGTGTTCGTGAAATCGAAGCGTCAAGAAAAGACCCCATAGCAAGACCTTCAAACGGCCCCACCCGCTTTTTCGGGTGGGGCCGTTGGCGTTATGGTTCTACCCCCGTAACGTCCGACAGCGTCGACAGTTCCACAGCGACTTCTTCGCCTTCCTCAGTGTTGGCACCGGACGGTGTCCACGTGACTTCCACACCGAGAAGACGCATGCCCTGTCGAATGGGCCTGCACAACCCTTCCTCGGCGAAGAAGTCGAAGCGCAAGCCCGGAACAAGTTCGGGCATCGTCAGCGGTGCCGACGGGGAGAGCTGGGCCGTGGTCGGCAGCAGGATCTCCGACGGGGGCGGGTTGCGTCCCCAGACAGCGCGTTTCGCCGATGACAGCACGTCGCTTTCGTCGGCGTTGTTGTCCTGGACTCGGTTGAGCACGTCGATTCGGCCGTATCGTGTGCCGGTAACGCCGAAGTTCTGCGTGATGCCGGGCCAGTACTCGTTGGTTTCGGTGCCGCGAGGTTCGGTATCGTCCTCTTTCTGGGTGGTTGCCCAGCCTCTGGTGGCGGCTTCGTTGCCGTTCGATCGGGCTTCGGCCTCCCCGATGAGGTGCTGAGTGTTCAACCTGGCGTACGTCTGGTCCTGGGTGGTGCGTCGGCGTTGCAGGCGCAGGGACCGGTTGATAACGGTGAAGTCCAGCCCGTACGACTGTCCGAGGGTACGCAGGAGTTCCCCCACGGTGGCCACTTTCGGGCCCGGACGGTAGTTGATGGTGTCATCAGGGTCGGTGACCGTCTCCACGACGATCTGCGGGAGGATGAGCGTGTCGTCCAGCGGGTTCGAAAACGGGACATCCAGCAGGTTGCGTTCGATAATGTCGTACGCGATTTGGGTGACTGGCATGTTGACGTAGTCGAGAGAGAAGTCGTTGACGGTATCTTCGAGGCGTTGGAAGATGTCGCGGGCGTTGATCTCTTTCACGGTGGAGCCGGTGGTCTCGATCGCCTGCATCACCTCCCCCTCCCAGACTTGGACGTCGTCCCTCCAGATCCGCAGTTGCGCCACGCGCACGGAGTTGGCAACGATGTCGAACAGTCGGCAGCACTCAGGCGACGCCTGGTTGAAGTCGAGCGTGATGACCGCTTCAGAGAAGTTGCGTAGTCGCCGCGTCCATACGATCTGAGTGATGCCTTCGAGGACGCCGATGAACCGCATCTCCGGTACCGGCAGTGGGACGTCGTTGTTGTCGACGCGTTGCAGGAGGTAGACCTCGACGCGGTATTGACCGGCGCATCCCAGCAGTGGTGACAGCGACACCATCAGGCGGCTTCCCATCGGGTGTAGAGGGCGACTTCGACCTGCGCTTCGACATCGGCGCCGACGGCGGCGAGCACCTCGACGCAGAGGCCGTAGCCGCACGAGAACGTCGGCCACGAAAACGTGCGTCCGCCCGGTCCGTACAGGGCCGGGACGTCTACGTCACCGCCGAGGCAGACGGTTTGGGCGCGTGAGACGCGACCGTCGATGACCGTCTCGCCCCCTGAGGGGATGTACAAGACGGTGATGTCGGTGCAGGCCATGCAGGGGTCGACCGCGATCAGGTCGGTGCAGTCCAACCCGAGCGGATTCTGGTAGAACCTGATGGTGACGTTGCGCAGGTCAGCGCCCCCGGCGCGAATGCGGATGACCGGTACGAGCTCCAACCATGAGGGAACGCTCATGCCCTCGACCGAGGCGATCTGGTGGTACGCCTCGAAGTCATCGACGGGATAGCATGCGTCCAGGGGAGCTTCAGGCACTTCGGGGATGACCGGTCGCGGGCACTCGGGATCGGTCGCGCACGGTGTGACGGTTCCGCAGTTCTCGTAGGCTTCCAGCAGGTTGACGATGGTGCGTTCAGCGTTGGCGGCGTTGAACAGCAACTGGATTTCCGCGTCCTGGAACAGACCGACGTTGCGGCTGCGCATGACGAACTCGACCTCCCAGAACGTCACGAGGCCTGACCGCCAGATCGACACGACGTGGGGACGCTCCAAGGCCGAAACGTCGACGAGGGTGCGCACAGGGTCGGGTGATCTGTCCGTTGGGCATGCCACGGCCACGCACATTTGACCGCCGATACATGAACCGGTGGGGCAATACGATCCCGTGAGGGCCATCGACAGCCACGCAAGCCCGTACGACACCGCTGCTTCTGAGCGCCCGGCGAGGATGACGTGCATGGTCATGTCGCGGACGATGACGCCGTCGACGATCTCGGATGGATGCATCCACAGGCCCTCGATGTCGACGCCTCCGACGCCGAGGAAGTCGGCCGACACCGGTACCGCCGGGTCGTACCAGGGGGCCGCGTCGGCCTGGGGGGAGATGAAGGGAGGATCGGAGACTTCGGCGACGAGTTCGGGGCACGGCACGCAGATGGTGACCGCCCCGGGATCGCACGGACTGTGCGCAAGGTAGGCGGCGAGGCGTGCGGAGTTGATGACCTCGGTGCCGTCGAAGGCCATCCATCCGGCGCGATCGGTTATCATGAGATTCGCTCCAGTCCCCGGCCGCCCATGCGGCGCTCGATGATCCGCAGGGCTCGACGTGCGACTTGCTCGGGATCGGCGTTTTGGGAGTGGACGTGCATCTCACCCACGACAGGACCAGCAGGTGCGCTGCTGGTAGACATTCCGGCAAGGGCGCCTTGGGAGGCGAGTAGGTCGATGAGGCCCGACTGCTGGGCGAGTTCGGCGGCGCGCTGGGGCCGCGTGAGGGGGATGACGACTTCTCGGCCCGCTTCGCCGATGAGTGCGGCGGTAGGTCCGTTGACAATGCCGCCGTTGGCGAATGGGTTGAGGTCGATGTCGCCGAGGTTCTGGGCGGTGTTGATGGCGTCCTGGACGAAGCCGACGATCGAGTCGACGACGCCGCTGATGGTGTCGCGGGCGCTGCGCAGCCCGTCGAGCATGTTGTCGAAGACGTCACTGATCGTGTCGCCCATGTCACTGAAGAAATCGCTGATGTTGCCCGCCGCGTCGGAGACCACATCGACCACGGTCTCGATCAGGCTCTCCATGAGGTCGAACCGGTTCTTCCACAGATTCCAGAGCGTAGTTACGGCGTCACGGATAGTGCCGAATTTGCTGGTCACACCGCTGCTGAGCCGACCGATCCACTCGATCAACGGCTCGATCGCGGTCTCCCAGAACAGCTTGAGGATCGCGGCGCTCTGCTCGAACCACGGGATGACGTGATCCGCGAGGATGTCGGCCAAGAACCCGAAGGCGGCGGTCAACGGCACCAGCGCGACGTTGATGATCGCGCCGATGATCTCGGCCAGAAATTCGATTACGGGCGTGAGCAGGCTGGCGATCAGCGTGATCAGCGTGGTGATCGGCTGCAGGATCGCCGAGAACAGCTCCAGCAGCGGGGCAAGGACGAGTCCGACCAGCTGCAAAACCGGACTAAGTGCCTCAATAATGGGCAAAAGCAGAGAAATGACCGGAACAAGCAGCGAGCCGATCACATTGACCAATTGGAAGAAAATCTCAATAATTGGTGTCAAAACGGGCAAAAGCGCCTCGATGATCGGCATCAGGGCGTCCGCAAGTGCAACGACGAGCTGCAAGATCGGCGGCAGCAGGGTCGCGATAACGCTTGCCAGCCCCGCACCCAGGGCCTCGATCACGGGCGCGAGGGCCTCGACCAGCCTGGTGAACAAATCGGCGATAAGTGGCAAAACGGGCGCAAGGGCGCCTGCGAGCGCCTGCACGATCGGCATGATCGCGCTTGCCAGCACGGAGAGGATCTGTGCGCCGAGAGTGATGACGATGCCGATCAACTCGCCGATCACAGGGAGTATTGGTGCGATAGCAGTCAGTACTGCCCCGATGGCTTCGCCGAGGGGGGCGAGGGAGGGGGCGATGGCCTCGGCGGCGGCAGCGATCCCGGCGAAGATCTCGACGACGCCGGGGCCAAGGGCCAGGAGAGCCTGCCCGAGCCCTTCGAGGACGACTGACAGGCTGGGGCCCAGGGCCTCGGCGATCAGCCCGATGATGGGCAAGACGAGGCCGAGCTGGGTCACCAGGGTGGCGAAGACGGGTGCCAAGGCCTGCACGGTGGTGCCGATGGCCGCGAACACGTTCGCGAGAGCCGCTTGCCCCTCGAACGATTCGAAGGTGGTGCGGACGACTTCAAGCGCTTCGCCGATGGCACCCAACGCGTCGACACCGGCGAGCTCGGCAGCCGAGAACACTGCCTGGAAGATGCCAGCGAGGTTGGCGATAATGCCTCCCAGCTGCTGGAACACCTGGATGGCGAAGTCGAATGCCTCCATGGCCTGCCCCGAGGCCACGACCTCCTGAGTCCACGCCTGGAACTGCGCGCCGAGCCCGGCGATAGGACCGGCTGCTTCGGCGATCCGGGGCAGGAAGGTGTCGGCCAGGAGGCGCATCCCCTCCAGGAAGGGCACCGTGGACGCTGCAAGCGCGTCGAAGATGGTCGCCAGCGTCGCGAACGTGGTGGTGACAGTGCCAGCAGTGGCACTCTGGGCGAGGAACTCGCCGATCCTTGCGACGATCCCCCCGAAGGAGGCGGCAGCGAGGTTCAAACCCTCGCTGAGTGGGCCGAGGAGGTTGTCGGCGACGGCAGTGATGGTGCCTGCAAGCTGCGAGAACAGTGCTTCCTGCGCGCCCAGGCGCATGTTGGTGAGCGCGGGGGCAATGGCCTGGAACTCGCGGGCTACGGCCTGGGCTGCTGGGGCGAGACCTTCGAGCGCCTCCTCGAAGGCGGCCGTGTCCTCGAAGGCCGCGCCGATGGCGGCGCCGAAGCCGTTGAAGGCGATGGCGACGGTTGCGACACCGGCGCCGACGAGGTTAAGCACCGCCGGGAGTGCGAACAGGGCGCCTGAGAGCGACTCCAGAAGTCCCACCACGACCAGGGCCTGGGCCCCCATGGAGATCATCTCGCTGGTGGCGCTGGACAAGATTCCAGCCAGCGCCTGCAGGGGCCGCAGCGAGATAGAGGCGAGCGCGGTGCTCAGACCGCGCAGCCCGGTGGTCAGGCCCCGGGTCATGGCCGATCCGAAGCGCGCGCCGATGCTCTGTCCGCGCCGCTGGGTCTCCTCCTCGGCCCCGTCGCCGACACCGCGCCCGAACAGCTGCCCGATGCCCTGCCCGATGCGTGCCCAGGGGATGAGGTTGAAGGCACGCTGGACGCTTTGCGCAGCGGGGCCGAACGCGCGGGTGGCCGCTGCTTGGATACGCGGGCCCGCGCGGTTGATTGCCTGCGTGATGTTGTTGACGGCCGTCGTGCCCGCCAGGCGCAGCCGTACCAGGCCGCGCCCGAACGCGTCGCTGGCACGGACACCGAACGCCTGGAACAGCGCCGGAAGGCGACCCAGGGCACGTCCGATGGGGCTTTCCAGGACGCCGGTGATCAGCGCGCCGATGCCCGCCATGCGCTGGAAGAACGCTTCGCGAGCCATGTCCCCGGCGGCGCGGAACAGCGCCGGGAGCCTGCCGAGCGCTCGGCCGACGGGGCTTTCGATGAAATTGGTGATCCCGGCGCCGATACCGGCCATGCTTTGGAAGAACGACTCACGGGCCATGTCCCCGGCGGCGCGGAAGAGCTGCCCGATGCGCGTGGCGGCGCGCCCGATGGGCCCTTCGATAACGTTCATGATGCCCGCGCCGATACCGGCCATGCGCTGGAAGAACGCTTCGCGGGCGAGGTCGCCAGCGGCGCGGAACAGTGCCGGGATGCGACCTAGTGCCTGACCGACGGGGCTGTTGATGAAGTTGGTGATGGCCGCTCCGATGCCTGCCATCTGGCTGAAGAAGGCGTTGCGGGCTGCGGTTCCAGCGGCGGCGAACAGGGGCGCGAGCCGCGACAGCGTGGCGTTCAGTGCGCGGCCGAAAAGGTTCCCGATCAAAGTGCGCAGCGGGTTGACCACGGCGTTCTGGAACGCGGTGACGATGCCCCGGCCGCCCTCCACGAAGGCGACGCGCAAGCCCCGCGAAACCAGCTGGGCCGCGCCCTGCAGCCCTTGGGCGATGGCGAGGTTGAGGAAGCCGAGGATCTGGATGCCGCGCAGTCCGCGCCGCAGGGCGGTGCGCAGTCCGTCGGTGAAGGAGACGCCTCCTTGCTGCCCGGCGCGCCGCAGTCCACCGGTGAATTGGTTGCCGATGTTCTGGTTGAAGGCGTTGGTGAACTGCTGGGCGGCTTGAGCACCGATTTGGCTGAACGCGCCGCGCAGTTGCCGCCGCAGGTTGGAGAGGAAGCGGCTGGTGTCGGCGACAACGCGGACTTCCGCAGTCGCAATTACTGCCATAACCCCCCCAAGTTCTCATTAGATCACAAATCGGGCATACGGGTATTATGGTACGTCTTGCGCTTGGCTAAGCCATCCAATCGGGACTCACCCCGGGCGCCTCCATGGGCAGCACCCCCGGCGTCGTCAGCTGCGCCCACATCTCCAGCCGCTTCTCTTCTTTCTCACCCGTCTGCACCAGCCACGTCACCGCCGCCGCGCACCAGTCGGCCGCGCTCGCCGTGGTCAAATCGATGCGCAGGTTGCACACGGCCCACATGCGAAACGACGTGAGGTAATGCCGCAGCGTTCCCAGCGCACGGGAGGCCACAAAAAACGGGAACCCGTAGAGATAGAGCCCCAGCGGCTGCGCGATCACGTGCAGCCGCTTCCAGCTCATCAAGTCCTCGGGATCTTTCAAGCGCTCATACATGCGCTCCTTGTCCACCGTGACCAGGCCGTCGGGCATGAGATGACGCCATCCGTAGGAGGCGCCGATGTCCAGCAGGCGCTGCGCGTCCGGCACGGGCAGTTCGAAGTCGTCGCCATCGATGCGCAGCAGCGCCCGATCGGGAGAGATGCCGGGCATGTGGACGGTGGTAGCGAAGGAGGAGATCAACGACGGCGTCCCGAGCGGCGCTTGGGACGCATGTTCGTGTCGGTGAGCTCGCCCATCCAGTCCTCGACGGCCGTGTTCATGATCCGAAGGAGCTGCTGCCGGGGTACCGGGCGTGAGTTGTCGCGCGGGCGCGCAGCGGTGGCTCGCAGGAGCACCCCGAGGCCGTCCTCGATCGGGTCGCCGTTCTCGTCGACGGCACGCCGGAAGGTGCGTTCGAAGAAGTACTCGAAGAGGTCGGTGGGGCTGACCTCGTCCATGCTCATCTCGGCGATGTCGAACAGCACGGTGTCGTCTTCAATACCGAGGGTGTAGATGTTGCCTTTGAGCTGGAACACGAATTCGGCGTAGGAGGTCTCGGGGACATCGTCGAGGTTGATGTCGAGAATCGGCTGCGGCCGGATGGCGCGCTGCGGCTGGGCCCCGGCCTGGGGCTGCCCGACGGAGCTCGTCTTGGCGTACTGCTTTTGGGCATCGGCCAGCGGACGCGAGGTAAACAGATCATCAGTCACATAAAGGATCTAACCCTACGAATGCGACTAAATCAGACATTTAGGTTTCGGTGTGTCACGGCCCCGGCCCGATGTTCCGCACCCCCGAACCGGGCGTAATCACCCACCGCTGCCGCCCCGACGTCCCCCGGATGAGCCCACGCAGCATGAACGGGTTCGCCGGTTGCCCCTTCACCGACCGCCGATACAGCAGCGCCCCATCCCGCTTGCCCTCGAACCGTAGGAACCGCTTCGTCTTCGGCGTGATCGGACGCCCGCGCCTGCCGTAGATCCCAGTCCCCGTCTGAACCCACAGCGCCGCCTCGTCGAAGTTCATCACGCGGCCCATGACATACCGGAACGGGCGCACGCGCAGACTGAATCCGTAGCTGGCCTTCATATCGCCGTCCTGCACCGGGGTCTGCTGCACACACATCGCTCGCACTCGCTGCGATGTCAGCACCACCAACGACGCCACTTCGCCCTGCGGGGAGTTCAGCAGCCGGTTGGCTTCGGCCATGTTGATGTCGACGCGCGTCACGCGCATCCGGATGACCATTAACCGCCTCCGGCTGGCCGTGAAACGAAGACCTCCTCCGCAGGCTCGTTGCGCCAGGTGACTACAGCAGTCTGGCCCGTCGGATCGTCAGGATCGGCATCGACACCGGCCACCAGCTGCGCGACGGGCTCTTCGGCGACGAGCGGAGCGTTGACGACGAGCGTCAAGATCGAACCGGCACAGCCTCCCGTGGGACCCAGCGGCAGGATCTGCGCCGCGATCACCGAGATGGGCAGCTCGAAAGACACCGGCGTGGGCGGCTCACCGGCCAGCGGCCAGCAGCAAAGCACCTGCGCCAGCGTCGCGCGGTCAGCGGCGAGCAGATCCCGGTCGGCGTCGTAGGCCGCAGGTGCCGGGGCGTTCCCGTTCTCGTCGGGGATGGCGGTGATACAGCGGTAGATGCCCAGCTCGATCTGCGCCTGCCAGGAACTCGCGCACGGGAGCCCACCGAACGTGAGGTCTTCGGGGTCGATCTCGATCGCCTGCGAGATGCGACGCACCCACACTTGGCCATTCTCTCCGGCAGTGTTCGCTTGGCACCGGTCGCCGACCGGCGGCACGTCACCACCGAAGTGATGGCACTCGCAGGCTGGACGCCCTTCGGTACGCAGCATCGAGCACAGGCACGACAGCAGCTCGTTTTCGAGGTAGTCAAGGACGTTCACGCGACGTCCCCCCTGGCGCGATGCACGATGAAGCGCACCGTCCCGATACCCACCAGCAGCAGCGGCCATGCCAGCGCGTACAGCAGAGCGAAGCCGACGCCCATGGCCAGCCGCGCGGAAGTGGTGACGTCAAATCCACTGGCGACGGCGTTGCGGTAGAGCATGCGTGCGGTGAATAGCATGGCAACGACGTAGACCACGCTCACGATCAGCGGGATCATGGCGTCACCGGTCCGGTGCGCCAGACCTGCGAGGTGTCGACGTCAGGCGACCACACGGACGGGTTCGAGGTGACGCCATACGGGTTGATCGAAGCGATCCATCGATCGACCCGGGCGATCCCGGTGAAGTGAATGATGCCGTCCTCTCCGGACCCGATGGTCGAATCCAGCTGCATGCTCAAGCCTTCACGGTTGATGCTGGTGACACCGGAAGGCAGCGTGCCGCACCCGCTGCCAGCTGGTGGGCATTCTTGGAGCTTGCGGCAGGCGAGGATGCTGACGGCACGGATGGCGTCCAGGCCTGGCGGGGTACCGCGCAGGTAGGTGACGACGAGACCATCCTCAGTGCAGTAGTCCTGGCACGCGGGCCAGCAGCCGCCGCAGCGGGCGAGACGGTTGCGCGTCAGCAGCTTCCACTCATCGCTGTCCAGGGCGACACCGTCGACGGTGACCGACTCGATCGAGTAGACCGGCCCCTGCAGGGTTACGGTGCACAGCTGCGTACACGAGCAGGTGTCGCGGCATCCGCATTTGGAGTTGAACCAGGAGCCATTGACGTCCCGGTAGGGTCGCATCCAGTACGCCTCCAGCGGACGCGCCACACACTGGTCCAGACAGGGCAGTTCGGTGGTGCGGCACAGGCCGATCACCCCGGCGACCGCACGCCAGAGCTCGACCGTGGCCAGCCACTGGGCCTCGAAATGGGCCTCGTCCCAATCGTCTTCGTCTGGAGGCCACCCGGGGCAGCAGACGGGATCGATCGGCCACGGGTCGCACGGGTACAACGCTGACATGACAAACCCCCTTCACCGCCTTACGTGACTATATATGACAAAACAGACAATTAAGGAGATGTGCCCAGGGCGTGAGCGTCTACTACGATGCGAATGTGAATCTTGCTGACCTTTCGCATCGTGCGATGACCGTTGCCGACCTGTACGACGAGTACCATCGCCGCAAGCGCGGACGCACCTGGAGCCGATCCGATTACGCGCTCGGTCTTCTCGGCGACCTTGGCGACCTTGCCAAGCTCGTCATGATCGCCGAAGACATCCGGGACGGCACCCCCGACAAGTCCGCGCTCGAACACGAGCTGGCCGACTGCCTGTGGTCGGTCCTAGTTCTGGCACAGCGCTTCGATGTGGACCTGGAGACGGCATTCGCCACCACCATGGATCAGCTGGAAGTCCGGGTGAAGGGCAACATCGCCGCACATCGACTACGCTCGGAGACGCGCAGCGGGGTGGAGCAGCTCGGTAGCTCAACAGGCTCATAACCTGAAGGTCGGCGGTTCAAATCCGCTCCCCGCGACAAGGCGGCCCTGACGTGCACTCGTCAGGGCCGCTTCGAATTCCCAGTGCTAGTCGGTGAACGGAAGCCACACGAACTGCGTCGTATTGGTCTCAGGGTCGTCGGTATACGACAGCTCCACCATGTACTCGTCGTCATACGCATACGTATGCGTCGCGGTCGTGCCCACGACGGCGGCGGTGGTGACAGTGGCACCATCGCCCCAGTCGACAGTGAGCGTGTCTTCGGGTGCTGCCGAGGCGGCCGTGAGCACTTCCAGCTCCACAGTCATCCGCGAGACGTCGGAGGTGTCCTCGGCGAGGCTAAAACCCGGATCGTTGGCCACCGCCGTCACCACCACATCCTGCACCACTGACAGTGCCGACCAATGGTCGGTGACCCGGATCGGGTAGGTGCCCGGGGCGAAGAGCCGCTCGACGTACTTGTTCGGCTCGGCCAGCACATCTTCGCTGTCCGTCGGTGTCCAGTCCACCGTGTACCGGCCGACGACGGGCATCTCCGGATCGTTGAACGCAACCCGGATCTTCTGCGTATTCGCCGGAGCCGAGATGGTCACGTTCGGGACTGTCGCGTCCAGCACGTTCAGCAGCAGCGACGTCACCGGTTCGGTCTCGCCGACCAGCGTCACCGACAGCGCATACGGGCCTGGCGCCGCATAGGTGTAGGGATAGACGTCGTCGGCGTCCTTGGCGATGGTGTTGCCGTCCCCGAAGGACAGCACGTATGCCTGCGGCACATCGATGACGCGGGCCTTACCCTTGCGCGGTACCGTACGGTCCGGGTACCACTTGATACTCGGCATATACCCCTCCAAAAGGGACTATAAGTTGAAACCGGGGGTGCCCGGCCCCCTCGAAAAGAAAGCCGGGCACCCCCGCGTCGCTTACGCCGTGGTCGCAGTGACCGGCGCGGTGTAGTCGGAGTCGGAGAACGACACGTCGTCGCCGTTGGCACGCACCCGGAAGTCGTACTCGGTGGCGGTGACCAGGCCCGTGACGGTGGTCGACGGCGTGACCGGCTCGGTCGCGAAGTCGGTCCACTCGGTCTCGACGCTCGTCTTGTACTGGACGTGGTACGACACGGCGTTCGTGACCGCGTCCCAGGTCAGCGGCGCAGTCGTGGCCGTCATGGTGCCCGTCGCCAAGTTCGTGGGAACCGCGAGCTCCGGCAGCGAGGACTCCGTAGTGGCCGTAACCGTGGCAGTCCACGGCGATTTCGCGAACGCGTTGGTCGAGTCGGTCGCGCGGATGCGGATGGTGTACGCCGTGTCCGGGGTCAGTCCCGTCAGCGTGAACGGGCTGGCAGTCGCCTGCACCTCCAACCAGGTCGTCCCCGAATCCGTCGAGTACGACACCGTGTATCCGTTGGCGTTCGGCGACGCGGTCCACGTCAGCGGAATGGTGGTGTCGGTCGGCGTCCCCGCCGCCAACGCCGTCGGCGCCGCCAGCGGCGTCAGCGGCGTGCAGGTGTCCACGTTGATCGGGTCAACGTCCTCGTCGTAGATGTAGTACGAGACGTACTCGGCGCTTCCGGTCGGCGGGCACGTGATGGTTTCCCCGTTGTTGCCGGTGAACGGCAGCGGCCCGTACTCGGTGCACAGGTCGTTGGGGATGGTCCAGCGCCCGAGCGTCTGTCCCGTCGGCGAGACGCAGCACGTACCGAACTGGACGGCGACGTCGGTCATCCCGTTCGCTGCGCGAGCCCAGCAGTGCAGCTGCTGCGCCAGTTCCTTCTTTGCCGTCTGATCGATCGGCTGGAGCACGATAGGCATGATGGCTATCTCCTAACTATTCGGTGATGGGCTGCGGCATGGTCCAGCCGGTAGACGGCTGAACGAGGTAGAGCACTACGGCCTGCTCGGCGTCGGGCATGTAGCCGTAAACCGTTTCGTCCTCTACCGGTTCACCACCGAGAGCGGCTGGTATTTCGATCTCCAGAACGGTTTCGGTATCGGTGTTGCTGTGCGAGGCGAGGAAATATCCACGCTCGGCATCGGCCGTGGCATTGACGTAGAACCCGTAGTTCCCGCCGTTCTTGAGCCGGATCTTGAACGGCTTGGGTCCGCGCCGCCAGCTCACGATCGGCACCGGAAGGGTGGTGGGACCGTCAAGCTCGACGCGTCCAGTCCGCATTGGTGTCATGGCTGCTCCTAGCTAGTCGACTGCGTAAGGGAGGCGGACCAGCCGGAATCGGCAAAACCATCCGCAGTGGATTTGACCTGGAAGTCATAGGAGGTCGCAGCGGTAAGACCGCTGACCGTGTCCGAAGTGCCCGACACCTCTGGTTCCTCCGTCCACGTGTTCGCCCCAGCGGGCGAGTGGCGCACGACGTAGCCACCCGCGTTGATGGCGGTGTCCCAGGTAAGGTCGACCGTCGTCGAGGTCTGCGAGGGGCTGGCGAGGCCGGTGGGCGCTGCCAGCGGACCGTGTGTTTCCTGCGTGAGCGTTGCGTAGCCGGAGTCGATGTGGTCGGGAGCGACCGCCTTGACCCGCAGGTCGTAGTTGGTCGCCGGGCTCAGGCCGGTGATCTCCTGGGTGGTTGTGGCAGCGGGGACCGGCGTCCAGGTGCCTGCCCCGGCCGGGGACCACTCGACGACGTAGGAGGCAGCGCCGTCGACGGCGTCCCACGAGGTGTTGATGCTGGTGTCGGTCTGCGATGGGCTGGTAAAACCGGTCGGCGTCGCCAGCTGCGTCTCTAGCGTCGACTCGGTGAGCGTCGTCGAGTACGGCGAGTCCGCCAGCCCGGACGCGGTCGCCTTGACGCGAATGTCGTAGGAAGTGTCCGCATTCAGGCCAGTAATGGTGTAGCTCGTCGTGGCCGAGGTCTCCGGGGTCCACGTTCCGGCCCCGGCTGGAGACCATTCGACTGTGTAGCCGGTGGCCTGCGGAACCGCGTTCCAGGACACGTCGATGGTGGTCGTCGTCTGCGAGGGGCTCGCGAGCCCCGTCGGCGCCGTCAGGGCGGCGTCGGTCGACTGGGTCAAGATCGTGGACCAGTCCGAGTCCGCCCAGCCCGGCGCCTGCGCCTTCACCTGGAACCGGTATGCAGTGGCAGGTGTAAGGCCGACTACCGTCTGTGCGGTACTGGCGACCGGGTTCATGACGGTCCAGGCGCCGTCGGGCGAGAGTGACCACTGCGTGGTGTAAGTGGCCGCGTTCGGAATCGCTGCCCAAGCCAGGGTAACCGAGGTGTCAGTTTGTGACGGGCTCGTCACCACCGGAGCTGCGAGTGCAGCGGCCGTCGACTGGGTCAGCGTCGCCGACCATGCCGAGTCGACGAAGTCGTCGGCGGTCGCTTTGACCTGGAAGTCATAGCTCGTTCCGGCCGTCAAACCACTCACGGTCGCGCTGGTGACACCCACCGGCGCCAGCGCCGTCCAGGTGCCTGCACCGGCGGGTGACCACTGCACGACATACTCGTTGGCGTCGGTGACGGCCGCCCACATCAGGTTGACGGTCTGCCCGGTCTGCGACGGCGACGCCAGACCGGTCGGGGCCGCGAGCTGCTGCTCGGTCGATCCGATGATCGGCGTCGAGTACGGCGAATCGGTCCAGTCCGGTGCGGTCGCCTTGACGCGGATGTCGTACGACGTCCCGAGGGCCAGACCGGTGATGGTGTACGAGGTCGTCGTGACAGGTGGCGACGGCGTCCAGTTGTCCTGGCCCGTCAGCGACCATTCGACGATGTAGGCCGTGGCGTTGTCGACCGCATTCCACGTGACGTCGATGGTGGTGCCGGTCGACGATGGCGTCGCTACGCCCGTCGGCGCGGCCAGCGTGCCGAGCGACGTGGTGGACACCGTGAGTGTCGCCGACCACGGCGAATCGACGAAACCGACGCCGATTGCCTGCACCTGAAAATCGTAGGATGTTTCATCCGTCAAGCCCGTGACCTCGGCAGTCAGCAGGAACGTCGGCGTCAGCTCAGTCCAATCATCCTGACCGGCCGGAGACCAGCGGACGACGTACCGCTGGGCGTCGGGGACGGCATTCCAGGCCAGGTCCACGGTGGTGGGCCCCTGCGTAGGCGAGTTCAGGCCCGTCGGCGCGGCCAGCAGCTGTTCCACGCATGTATTCGGATCGATGGCGTGCACGTCGTCGTCGTAGATGTAGAAGTTGACGTATTCAGCCGAGCCCGGAGCCGGGCACGGGATGATCTCCCCGTCGTTGCCGGTGAAGTCGAACGGCCCGTACGTGGCGCACAGGGACTCGTCCACGACCCACCGGCCCAGGGTCTGCCCGGTCGGCGAGACGCAGCAGGACTGGTAGATCAGGTCTTTATCGGTATAGCCGTCTTCGGCTTTCGCCCAGCAGGCAAGCCGCTGCGCCAGCTCGGCATGCGCGATCTGGTCGACGGGCTGCAACACGATAGGCACAGCGGCTCTCCTCTCTCGTTAGCTTGTGGACTGCGTGAACGTGGCCGACCAGTCCGAGTCGGTCCACCCCGCAGCGCGGGCCGCGATGCGGAAGTCATACGAGGTGCCGGTGACCATCCCGGTGACCGTCGCGGAGTTCGTCGCGGAGGTCATGACTTCCGCCCAGGTCCCGGCCCCGGCAGGCGAACGCTCAATGCCGTAACTGGTGGCATTGGTGACCGCGTCCCAGGTCAGGTCGATGGTTGTGGCCGTCTGCGACGGGCTCGCAATGTTCGTCGGGGCCGTGAGCGTGCCAAGCGAATCGGTGGCCTCGGTGATCACGGCGGAGTACGGCGAGTCGGTGAAGCCATCGGCGACAGCCTTGACACGCAGGTCGTACGTGGTGTTCGGGTCCAGGCCGGTGACCGTGGTGTTGGTCGTGGCAATGCCGGGAATCGACGTCCACACCCCGGCCGGGCTGATCCGCCAGTCCACGGTGTAGGACTCGGCGCTGGCAACCGCATCCCAGGAGAACGGGATGGTGGTGGTCGTCGGTGTCCCTGCCGACGGGTTCGTCGGTGCGGCCAGGACCGGCTGCGCGGTAGTGGCCTGCGTGAGCGTCGTCGACCACGGCGAATCCGTCGATCCGGCCGCCTGCGCCTTGACCTGGAAGTCGTAGCTCGTGGAGGCGGTGAGTGCCGAGACGGTGTCGGTCAGCGCCGCCACCGGCGCGCGCTCCGTCCAGGTGTCGGCGCCCGCAGGCGAGGAACGCACCACGTACGTTTCGGCCTCCGGCACCGCAGCCCACGTCAGCGTGACGGTGGTCGAGGTCTGCGACGGCGACGCGAGCGACGTCGGCGCAGCCAACTCGGTGTTGGTGAGCGTCATCGCCGCCGACAGGTCCACGATGGACCCGAAGCTGACTTCCAGGTGGTAGTCACCAGCTGGAGCGTCGCTCGGCACCACCACGTCAACGTCGGTGAAAATCCCGGCGGTGTTCGTGGTGGCTGAGGTCGACACCAGCGTGGTCCCGAACGCGCCAGGCACGCCCGTGGCGATCGCGACGGTGCCACCCATGCTCGGCGGGAATCCTTCACCCGCCACCGAAATGGTGCGCTCCTCGACGGTCCCGGCCGAGTCGGCCGTGTTCGGTGTCGGCACGACCGTGGTCAGGTCGAGCGGCACCGTGTAGTCGAGAGTCACGCTGTCGCCGCCGATGGCCTCGTCGGTGATGGTCACCGTCCCAGGTCCAGCGGTGGTATACACCTTCGTTGCGGTACCCGCGTCGGGCTGGGCCGTCAACGGAGCGTCGGCGTCCCATTGGATGCGAACGGTCATGGCAGCCCTCCTAGGCGTTGTTCCAAGTGACTTCGACCGTCATGCCCGAGGTGTCAGCGCCGTCGGCGTCGACTCCGGCCTGGAGACCAGGAGCGGCGCCAACGGTGACCTGCACCGTGGTGGTCGAGAGCGGGTTGGACACCGAAGTGACCGTGATCGAGTAGGTGCCGTCAGCGACGTAGGTGTGCTGGACGGTGCCTCCGTCGGTGTTCGGACCAGAGGTCGTGGTGCCGTCGCCCCACTCCACGGTGGTCAGCCCGTTGCCGTTGTTGTCGACGGTCAACGTGACCAGCTGACCTGCGACAGCAGCCGACACCATCGGGTTGGGGATGACCGGCACCACGACGGTGGCGGTGACGTAGTAGTCCGGCTGCTCGACGCGCACGGCCCGGACGGTGTAGACGCCCGGCGTGGCGTAGCAGTGCCGCACTTCCACTGGAGTGCCCGGCGTGACCTCGACGGTCGACGCGGTGGTGTCGTCGCCCCAGGTGACTTCCACGCGCCCGTCAGACTGCGGCGGCATGTCGATGGTGGCGATGACGCACATGTCGTCGGTCGGGTCGACGGCCAGCGACATGGTCGGCTGGTCGGCAGGCATCGGCACGACGAGCTCGCGGCAGGTCGAGATCGCTGGAGTCTGCTGGTCGGCGACGCACACCGTGTAGGTGCCCGGCGTGGTGTAGCAGTGGGTGATGGTCGAGCAGTCGCCCGTGGTCTCCGGGTCCGATCCGTCGCCCCAGTTCACCGTCACCGGGCCAAAGCCGTGGTTGTCGATGATCAACCGGGCGCACATGCCGGTGCCGTCGGTGGGAACGCGGTCGATGATGACGCTCGCTTCCTCCGGGACCGGTCGTGGCAGTTCCACGCAGCCGTTGGTGGGCTCCGGCGGACGCACCTGCGTGGTGAACTCCACGAGCTGCGCGGCCGAGTCGACTGGGTCGCGCAGGACCGAGGGCACACCGTTGACGATGTCGACCAGGTAGGGGCCACGGCGCCAGCCGACAGGGCTCGTCGTGGTCCCGTTGAACGTAAATGAAGTCGCTTCGTTACTGATGGTGATTTCGCCGGGGGCGGCGCCCACGAGGCGCGGCGCCAGCCAGTACGTGGAGCCCGACACGGCGCCCGGTCCGCACTGGATCGCCGACCCGGCCGAGCCGATCTGGCCCCAGATCTCCAGGGCGAAACCGACGTCGCACGACAGGCCGCCGACGATCTGGAAGCCCTTGATCGACCCGAAATCGTCATAGATCGGAATCCAGGACGGGTAGATCATCAGAACGACACACGGGTCGACCGCGCAGAATTCGACGCCCACGGTCCAGTTGTCGATGGTCGCGCACGGCGCGGGAGCGCTGATGCACTGCTCGCCCGCGAAGTTCGTGACCGAGGTGGCTTCGCCCTCAGTGACGTTCGGGGTGTACGTGACCGAAATGATGCCCTTGGTGACGGCCTGGTTACCCGGTCCATACAACGGACGACCCAGCTCGTCCAGGCGCGTGAACCGGGCCATCCGGCCTCGGACGGTAGAAGTCTCAGCCATGTCGGCCCTCCCCGCTGAACACCGTCAAAACGGTGCATACATGGATAAATCGGACATCATGGATCACGGGGTGCCCTCCACGTCGACATAGACCACGGCAGGTTCTAGGCAGTCGTCAGCAGCGGCAATGGTCTGCTCGGCGACCGCCGACCGAAGATTGGTGCGTCGATCGAACGTCTCGATCGCAGTGACCTCGGATACGTACAAGCGCACCGCGCCGGTCGCCATGATCGCGGCACCGACCTCGTCCCCGACGTTGACGCGCGGATAGCCCGAACCGATGACGATGGGCGTCCCACGCAGCGTTCGCACCTCGTCCCCGACGGTGATCCATGCGCCTTCGGTGCCCACGCCCATCCACGCGGCCATGTAGACCGGAATGTGGATCAACCCGAGCCCGTTGTAGTTGGTCGCGATGTAGTGCTCCAGCTCGGCGATCGCCTGCGTGACCATCAACCCGGTGCCGATGACGCGGGCGCGGTCGAACGCGAGGTCCCACCACGCCGACTCGATGGCCTTGTGGCGCGCCATCTCCAAGACGTCGCTGGCAGCCTCAGCGGCGTCGTCGAATGCCATCGACTGGCACTCGACCTCCGAGTAGACCGTCCAGGCAGGAGCGAACAGCGTCGACCACGGAGCCGATCTGATCTCCTTGACCGGGCATGTGGCCTGGAGGAGGACAGCGGTGCCGGTCAGTGCGGCGTCGACATAGATCCATCCGGACACGAACGATCCGGAATCGACATCCCGGATCGAGATCGGCCAGGTCCCCTCACCCACGCCGGTCTCGATCACCAGGGCGCCATCGGCGTCCCCGGCGGCAATGATGATCTGATGCCCCGCGATGTTCACCACGCGCTCGCCGAGTGGCCCGGTGCCCACCGACGTCACCGTGAAACCGACACCCTCGGCGGGCGTGGCGTCCGCTGCGGTGAAAGTCGTGGTGATGGAGTCGCATCCCTCCGGGATCGCGGCCTGCGGCACACGGAAGAGAATCGCGTCTTCACCCGGGTTCGTGATCGCGCCGGTTGTGGCGTCCTGGACGATGTTCCATTCGACATGGAGCCCGGTCAGGATGTCGGTGACCAGCAGATGCCCGTTCAGCGGCGCATCGTCGGCGGCGATCTCCACGGGCGCGGTGCCCGTGGTGTACACCGTTTCGGTCGGAATGCCCTCGTCGTAGTAGGTGAACGCCAGCTGGCGAGCGCCCTCGTTGTCCCCGGCCGCTCCCAGCATCGAGTAACGCCCCGCAGTCAGCTGACCGGTGAGCGCGATCGCGATGGTGCGTGCGTCGGGAAGGGTCGCTGGCATACCGGCGGCAGTACACCAGCGACCCCACAATTTCGCCGTCGAGCAGGCGAAACTGTCGTACTCGATGCCCGTGCGCCAATGCGCGTCGTCGCGTTCGACGACCTCGGCCACGTCGAGCAGGCCGTACGGCGCGCGCCGTACAGCTGGCGGGTCGACTCGGAACCTGAGCATCGAGTTGCGGCTTCCTTACGCGGTCGTCGAGCAGACGGTGAGCTCCTGCGAGCCCGAGAGTCCGTTCGGGCACAGAGGAATGGTGATGAGCATGGAACGCCCGCAACGGGCACACACCGCGAATCCCTCTTCGGTGAACAGGCGGGTGTAGACGTTGCGCTGCAGGTCGGTTCGGTCATACACCCCAGTGAGGTTGATGACGTCCTGCTGCAGGGCAAAGTACGTGCCCGGCTCCCAGAGGAGGATCGAGACCTCTTCCGGCCATTTGGTCGGAGGCGTACCACCGAACGCAGCGGGGTTCTGTTCGGACATGGAGTCCTGCCAGTCGTAAACCCACTGAATTCGGACACCACGGTCGGCGAACCACCGGTCGAGGATCTCGTCGGTGGCGATGCCCCATCGGTTGTCGATGCCGAGCTTCTTGGAGATGTCGGCGCGCAGGAGGCCTCGCAGCCAGTACGGCGCCATACCTTCGAGCAGCGCGTTGCGGCTCAGACGCATGGAGTAGCGGAAGAATTCGACCTGCAGTTCCAGAACCGACAGGAGCGATTCGAACGCCCCCGGGCCGTGGTCGTCGACGGTGATGCCCGTGGAGGGCAGCGAGTTGTCGGCGGGGCTGCGGACCGGGCCGGGAACGGTGATGGCCCAGGTGGCCATGTCGACCATGCGCTCGATGCGCCGGGCGTTGATGCGGTGCGCGTGCGCGAGCATCGCGTACTCGACGAATTCCTCGACCTTTTCCGGCCACCCGCGCTCGGTGAGCAGCGGCTGGATGAGGCAGATGCCCTCGATGTCCATGCGGCATTCGGACAAATCGTCAGGACACGGGATTTCGAAGCAAGGCTTCTCAACTCCGGCGATAGCGTCCGTTTCCGTCTGTTCGAACCCCACGAGGGACCAGAACGGGGCGAAGTCGGGCCTACGCGAGTACTTGACGCCGCCACGCGTTGCGGTGATGGTCGGCAAATCGACCATTCCGTCACGAGACACCGGAATCGGACAAACGTCGTAAAGAACCTCAGAAGGGGCACACCATCCGCCAGCGGCGACGAGCGACTTCCCCGGGAGGTTCTTCTGGTTGGTGACCTCGTCGACCTTGAGCCAGTCAGAGGCACCGGTGTAGTTGAGGTGGTCGGGCGCCTCACGCTTGATCGAGCACAGACCCTGGCGCACGCCCGGGGCCTGGGATCGGGAGACGACGGTCATACCGGCCTGGACGGCGGCGGCGATCGCCTTGGTGTCCGGCAGCTCGGTACCTCCGCGATAGTCGGGAAGGTCGCCTGCCGCCACGACGGTGTGCTTCACACGGTCGGTGCGATCGCCTGCGGCCACCTGCGTCGGAGCGACGGAGGCAGCCTGAGCCAGCGGGATCGGCATCTGATTACTCGCCTTCTGGGTCTGCGGAGCTCCATCAGCGGCGACGAGTTCGCCTTCGCGGGCGGGCTCGGCCACCTCTTCAGCGGAGGCCGCGCGAGCGGCCGTGGCTTCGAGGTCGGCTTCCTCGGCTTCGGTGGCTTCGGTCTCGGTCTCGCCATCGCCGGTGCGCCGGTCGATCGCGTCGAGGATCACGGCCAGCGACTCAGCGCGGGCGATGTTCTCCTCGTCGGAAGGCACTTCGTCGATGTAGGCCTGCGCGGCTTCGATGGCAGCGGTGCGGATCGCGGCCAGGTCGTCTTCAGAGACTTCGCCGACGAGCTGCTCGATTCGCGCGAGCCGCTCCTCGGCATCGAGACCGTTCAGCGCCTCGATGAGTTCGTCGAGCGTCATGTCGTATCTCCGGATGTGGAGTGGGCGCGTCGCTGTCGTCCCCGGCCCTCACGCCAGCGGTCCGCTCAGTGCCTGGTCACCCACACCCCAGACACTGGATAAAACGGACATTACCACAGCAAACGGTAAATCAGACATTTAGCTCGCGAAAGTGTACTAACCCTTCTTAAGGGTCATACCGGGGCGAATCTCTTCGACGGTGCCATTGTGGATCTGTGCATGCCGCACCGCATCCTCACGGCGCCCGTACGTCACCCTCGCGCCCGAAGGCGTCAGCACCTGCCACCGCGTTCGATTCGACGCCCAAGCGGTTCCACCGCCAGCAGCGTTCTTCGCGCAACCGCACATCGATCTGTCCTTCCTGCCTGCCGCTACCGCGCGGCTGAACGTGCCTTCGCCAACGCCCGTTTCGCGTTGTATTCGAGAACCGCTTTGCACCCTTTGATCCGGGTTTTCAACGTGGCCTGCTGGCGTCCGGGCCAGTTCAGGTTGTCGCCGGGGTTGCCCGAGGCACCCCCACGGCACCAGCGCCGAATGACGTTCGTGGCCACGGCGATCGCATGCGACTGCGACATGCCCTTCGCCATCAGGTGCAAGGCGACGTCCTTGAGATCCGACTGGGTACCGCCCGCCCGATCGACCCAGTTGCGTTCACCGGGAAGATCGACCCACCCCACCGCTGCAGCCGGTGGGGCGGCGGTCAGGCTTTTTTTCCGCGCCCCGCAGCCGCGAGCAGCTTCTGCCGGGCCGTGACCGACCGGTGTTTCAGCAGATGCTTCGCCAGAGCGCTGGCCGCGACCTGCGCGGCTTCGACTGGCGCTGGTGGCGCTGGCGTGACGGGAGGTGCCGGTGCGGCGGCAGAGTCCACGGCAGGAAGTGCACCGGCACCTCCCGCGTCGGTAGGTGCCGCAGCGGCCTCGGCGCCCACGGGCTCGGGCATCGGAAGCGGGTCCTGTCCGGGCAGCTGTTCATCGGCCGGGGCCTCGGTGTCCGTTTGGGCCGCAGGCTCGGATGGGTTTTCGGGCGCCGGTGCTTCCGGAGCGGCCGGGGGCACGGGCTCGGGCGCCTTCACAGCGACGTCGGCCTGCGATTTGAGCGCCTCGATGACAGCGTCCTTGACCTGCCCGATGAAGTCCGGTCCAATGGCCGTTCGAACAGCGTCGGCGAGCGCGGCCTGCTGTGCTTCGTCGACGACGGTCGCTCCGGCGCAGATGAAGGTGCGGATCTCGCCCGATTCGGCCTTGATCAGGCCGGAGGCGGCGAGGGTGAAGCGGTCGGCGGCCAGGAGCTGGTCGCTCTGGCGCACCGGGAAACCGGGGTTGGGCACGCTGAGCGCGGCGATGAGTTCGAGCGGGGCTCCGGGCTTGGGCTGGCGCCAGTCGCCGGAGACGCGCGCCAGGGAGAACCGGTTGCGCAGTTCGGGGGACACGTCGGGCAGCATCGAGCCAGCCAGCCAGATGCCGATCGAGTCCTCGCCGACGTTGCAGGCGGCCATCATCGTGCCGGTGTTGTCGTAGTGCGCGGCGGCGGCGTCGGCCGAGAGCGACTCGTCGGCGTGACCGGTGTTCATGGTGATGATGCCGACCGGGACGACCGATCCGTCAGCGGTGACGACCTGGGACTGGCGGAAGTAGCCGTAGGCGCCATCGCGGTTGCGTGGCGGGTACACGAGCTTGCCGTCGTAACCGATATGCGGCTGATCCCACGTGGCCAAGTGGCCGTAGACGCGGCCGTCGGCGGTCACCATCAGCTTGGTCGGCTCGGCCAGATGTGGGTTCGCGAAATGCTCGACGGGCGGACGCCATTCCCCGCCGGTGGCCGATGCTCGGAGGACCCGGGAGCGTGGTGCAGTGATGGTCGGTTCAGGCATGGCGGCCTCCTTGGGCGGCGCAGTGGTCGTCGTCGACTCGGTGGAGACCCCGCCGCAGTCGCAGGCGCAGCTGGTGACAGCCGAGGCCCTAGTGGATTCAGGTCGGTCCCAGGCCGCGCGCAGCCCTTCATCGTCGAACTCGCGGGCGAAACGGCGCAGGATGGAGGCCACGGCCGATCGCATGCCTTCGAGTTCGGACTCCGAACCCGACAGCGCACGTGCCTGTCCGGGCTCGGCATTGGGCGAAATCGACCGGGCGGCGGCCTGGACGCCGGAGAGCACGAGCTGGAGTTCGCCGTTGATGACGTCGGCGACCGGGAGCTTGTAGGAGCCGATGGCCGAGGGGTTCTCGTCTGGCTCGCGCCAGATGAAGCCGCGCCCCATGCACTCGGCCATGACGCCGTCTTCGCCTGCGCAGCGGCGTGCCATGGCCGATCGGGCCGCATCGCCATCCCAAGCGCGGTCGCGCTCGCGATGCAGCGGCAGTTCAGTGTTCACGGTTACCGGCATCGCGCCCTACCCCCTCGTGGTCGCCTCTTCTAGAAGATACCTGCACATTTCAGACTTATCGTGCTTAGTACCTGTTTCTATCCTAAAGCGGACATAGCTCGCTACGGGATCAACCAGCTGCGGCGCGGCTTCAGCCAATTCGGCGAACCCGTCCCGTAGGGCAGAGGCGACGGTGTCGGGTTCAGCGCGGATCTGGGTGTGCATCGCTTCCAGGGGCGTGTCGCGGTAGCGCCCGCGCAGGGAGCGCGACGAACCTAGGAGGTACTGCCCGCACCGGCGCAGCGCGCGGCGCGCCCCGATGTCGGCACAGGCCGCCCACCCGGCGTCGGACGCGAGCGATTCGAGGCCGACCTGGGACTGCGTTCCCGACGCGGGACCGGCGCGGTTGGTCTGATCGCGCAGCCGGTCGGCGAGGCGGTCCATCGCGCTGGGGACCAGGCCCTCCTCGCGCTCACCGGGCGCGCGCATCTGCACTGGCGGCACCGACCCCGGCTGCGGTGCGTCCTCAGAGCCGTAGCCCAGGGCGCTGCGGGCCGCGTCGGCCGAGATGACGCCGAGCTCGTAGGCAGCCAGCGCGAGGTCGCCCTTGTTCGCCTCGGACTGGGCTCCGGCCGGGTCGAACGAAACCATGTAGTCGTCGGCGTCGGGCAAGCCCATGGCCTTGAGCGCGGGCTGCAGGAACTTCGTGGTCAGTTCCCTGCAAATGAAATTCAACGTCGGCTCGATGTTGACCCGCTGACCAGAGGCCTCCACGGCCCACGCTGTCCAGTGATTCAGGTCGCCGAGTCCACTGAGGACTTCGGCGGGGAGATCGAGGCCGATGGCGATGCGCCGCACGGCGCTGGTGCGCAGGGAGTCGACGCGTTCGTCGAAGGGGGTCTGAAGGCTGAGGTGGCGGACGGCGTTGAGCGCTTCCTGCTGGCCTTTGAAGATGACCGGGAGGTGGCGGGAGACGTCGGTGGGGGAGCGGAGGCTGGCTTGGGCGGTGCGCATGAGCGCGTTCATCGCCGGGTCACCGTCGGGTGGGTTGACACCGCTGGACTGACCGGGGGCGACGGTGGAGACCTGGTTGGGGATGAGGAGCAGCCCGGCACCGGCCAGACGTGATTTGGCGGCGGTCTGGACGTGTCCGGAGAGGTCGATAAGTTCGTGGAGGGTGGGGATGAGCGCTCTGGTGGGGGCGTCGGGCTCGGAGGAGCGGATGGGGTGGGGCATGAGCATGGGGATGGACCACACCTGGTCGCGGCTGAGGGTGTAGTTGACACCGGTGGTGGCGTCGTGGACGGAGACGCCGTCGCCGGATTCGTTGTAGTCGTATTCGGAGGTGACGACCCACTGCCGCTTGCCCTCATCGGTGTCGAAGCCCACGAGCCGCCACCGGCCGAGCAGCTTCATGAGGGTGACGATGCGGTAGATGAGCATCGCCTGCTCCGGGGCGGTGGGAGCGAGTTCGTTGAGCGGCTCCCATGCCGGGTTGTCGCGCGAGACGGTCTCGGGTGTCGTGTGCTCCCCGGTGGGCTTCTTGGCGACGGTGAGCGTTGCCCGGGAGGCCGAGGAGGCGATCCAGTAGATGCCGTATCGCAGTTCGGGGACGACGTTGTACAGCTCGGCGGCTTCGGCCTGCCATTCGGCAGTGGCGCCCTGCAGCGCGTACGACCCCATCCCGATGCGTCCGGTGGGCGCGCCGACCGGCCGACCGCGAAACATGGCGGCGGTCAGGCTTTTGAGCTGCGAGCCGAACCCCATCAGTCAGACCCGCCCGCCTTGTTGACCGGACCCCACTTGGCGCGCTGGAGCGCTTCGACGACGATCCGGGCGATCGCCTCGGGATCGGCTTCTTCGCGCGTGTCGATGTGGATCTCGTTGGTGGTCTCGACGCGCTCGACGGTCTCGCGGACGGGTTCGTCCGCGTTGAGCAGTGCGACGGGTCCGACCATGGCGACTTCGTGCTGTCCGGGCATCGCTGCGTTGGAGACGGCTCCGGCGAACCAGGAGAGCGCACCGATGAGCGCGCTGATCTGCCACCAGGTCTGGTCGGCCCACCAGTGCCAGGAGAAGGCGACGCCGACGGCGACCCAGAATCCGGAGCACCAGGGGCATTGCGCGAGGGCACCGAGCAGTCCAGGCAGCCGGTCGCGAATCGGCTGCGTGATCGTGTCGAACGTGATCAGCCGCGTGATCCTGGCCGTCAGGGCCAGGGCAAGCGCGATCGTCAGCCAGTCATCCACCACAACAGCATAAACCGGACAAAAGAGTAAATGCACCACGAACTGGTTCAAAAACGTACTTGTCTCTGGTATGCCTGCGCCCCGACCCACGACGCACTGTGGGATATCCTCACGAATCACGTTGAAGCGAAAGGATCTTCATGAGCGCCTCCGCAGAGCACGCCACCGCCGTCAACTCGGCCACCGCCGAAGCCCAGACCCTCGCCGCCGAAGCCGAACGCAACCTCAAAGAAGCCGTCGAAACCGCCGCCGCAGGCGTCACCGCCGCCATCGGCACCCTCAAGGAAACGGTCACTTCGCTCGCCGCCCAGGCCGCCACCAGTCAGACGGCCGCCAACAACACCCTCGGACCCGCCGAACAGCACGTCCGCTCGACCCAAGCCGCCGGACAAGGCACCATCGGCCACGTTCTAGCCGCCCAGGAGGCCTGCCAGCTCGCCTCCAACAACGCTGCAGGCGTCCAGGAGTTCATGGACAACCTCGCAGGCGCCGTCGAAGAGGCGCAGTCGGTCGCCCTCACCAGCCTGATGAGCCTCCTCGGCCAGCTCGACGACGGCATCGAAGGCGCCAAAAGCGTCGTCGGCCACCTCGAAGAAGCCGCGACCCAGATCACCCTCGCGCAGACCCCCCAGTGACATGGACGGCTTCATCGACGCCGCCACCGGCTTCGTCGCACTACTCCGCGACCTAGTGCTGGCGCTGTGGCCTGCGATCGCCGCGCTGGCCGGAGCGATCTGGTGGGCGCTGGAGACCTACCCCGTCTTCCGGGCGATCGTTCTCATCGGCGCAGCGGGTTTCTCCGCCTACTGGTTCTATGACGGCGTCAAGAACTGGCGGAAGAAGTGCATTCCGTGCCGGGGAAGAGGCTTCTTCGACTCCAAGATCAGCTCCAAGCTCAACCGCCCGTGCCCATGCTGCGCCGACAGCACGGCCGGAGGCGGTCGCCACCCCACCATCCGCAGCCGCATCTGGAACCGCGTCGTGAAATGAGCACACCATGAAGATCACTCACTACCTCCATGACCTGGCAGTCTTTCCACTCACCTTGAGCTTCCGGCCCGCAGCCGACCAAATCGATCCAGGCCGCCTGCGCCTACTGGACCCGATCGTCTTCGTCCCCGGCCTCGGCTGCCACCGCAACTGGTTCGACACCGCATTCAGCCACCAGGCCCTGCGCACCCATGCCCTGCTGAGCATCGACCTGCCGGGCCAAGGCGACCATGCCGACGACCACATGTCACGCGACTTCAACCGCCACCCCATGGACGGCCTGATCACCATCCTCTCCGGATGCGTCCAAGGCGCGCTGGAGCTGGTCGCCGACATGAACGACGACACCCGCGTCCACATCGTCGCCCACTCGATGGGCGCGCTGGCCGCCCTGCGGGCATGGCAGGCGCTTCCATCGCACCGGCGTGGCCGCTTCATCTCGATCGAAGGGAACATCACTAGCGAGGACTGCTCCATGGCGTCGCGGTCCATAGCGAAAGGCATCGACGCCGTCGAGCAGTTTGTCGCCGACATCGCCGGGAGCGACGACCCCGCCATGCGCTGCTGGGCTGTCGACCTCGCCTCCTGCGAACCCCAGTTCCTGGTCAACCTGGCTTCGTCCATCGTCGCCTGGTCCGATGTCGAGCACAACCACCCGCGCGGGGGCGCTATGAGGGACGCCGTATACCTCTACGGGGAGCGCAGCGGTTTCCCCGAGCACCACCGCGCACGTTTCGAGGAACTCGGTGTGATCACCCAGGGCATCGAGAACTCGGGGCATTTCCCCATGCACGATAATGCTGACGACCTGTGGAACATCGTTGCCGACGCTGTTAGGAGCTACCGTGCCCGTTATTGAGATCGACTCCTTGGACGATGAGCGCTTCACGGAGCTGTTCACGTCCTTCACCGATTCGGCATGGCGCCTGGAGACCCTGGACTCCTACAGCGTCGCCTACGAGGAAGAGGCCTACAAAGCGTTCCTGGAAGGCGACCTGAGCCTCATCCACGAACGTCCCAGCTCGTGGATCGACGAGGTCATCGTCCCGGCGGTGGAAGCGGGCCGCGACATCGGCCGCGTCCACGTCATCGAACGCTTCACCGACGAGGACGGCAAGCTCGCCCTCGGCGACTACCTTCGCTTCGAGTTCGAGTGGTACAAGCGGAACAAGGCCGCCGGGGAAGATATCCGGATCGCGTGGGTCGAGCCGGGGCAGTGGGTCAAGAACGTCCGCAAGATGGGCCGCGACTTCTGGCTGTTCGACGAGGACACCGACCACGCCAAGGTCGTGGAGATGCACTACGAGCCTGACGGCTCGTTCGCCAAGGCCGTCGTCACGCGCAACGGCCGCCGGATGAAGGAAGCCGTGAAGTGCAAGAAGGCTGCCATGCGTGCGGCGAAGCGGTTCTATCCCTGATTCCGTAGCCGGTATGCGCGACCATGGAGCGATGAGCGATCCCGACATGCCGTTCGCGTCCTTGCGGGAGTACCTTCGCGCCGTAGGGCAGTCCCTGGGCGACGCGGTCCAGGACCTGCAGGACGCTTTCGCGGAACTATCCGCCAGCCTCACCGACGTCCTCGGCCCGAAGCTACGCGCCGCCGGACTCCTGGCTGAGCCGCGCACGACCAAGGCCGAACGGCGCCGCGCGAAGCAGTACCTCGCCCGCCAACGGCGCACCGGCGAGCGCCCCCGGATCGGCATTGCCGCCTGCGCCCGCCTCCAGCGACACCCGCTGGCCACCGGCGGCATCGTCCCCGCAGGCGAACAGCACCTCATCGACACCAGCAGCCCGTGCGCGATGTGGACACGAGAATCCATCGAATACACTACGGAAGCAGGAGCATGAAGCGGGCGTCCAGTCAAGCAGCGAGCACCACTGAGGTGGACGCCCGCTCCAGCGACCAGTGCCCGTTCTGCCAGATCATCACCGGTCAGGCCCCCGCACAGGTCGTCGCCAAGTTCACCAACGCCATCGCGATCGTCCCCCTCAACCCCCGCGTCGAGGGCCACGTGCTGTTCATCCCGCACCTGCACGTCACCAAAGACCACAGCGTCGCCGTCAGCCACTCGCCGACCATGTACATGTGGATGGGCGCATGGCAGTACGCGCTGGCCCAGCGCAGGCCTTTCAACCTCATCATCAACATCGGCGCCGAAGCGACCCAAACCGTCGACCACCTCCATCTGCACTACCTGCCCAGGAGCAACGGCGACGGGATCGCGCTCCCGTGGACGCGGCTGCCTGCCGACATGGAGCAGCCATGAGAGATCCGCTCCTGTCCGTACCGGTGCGCCTGCACTACCGCACCGGCTCCTCCTGCGACTGCCGCACCATGGCCTACTGGACCCTGGAAGCGCCGATGCTCGACCAGTACAGGCCGCTGCCGTTCACCTCGCGCGGCAGAACGATCCGGTGGCGCTGGTGGCACGAGCTGTTCCGCAGCCCCTCGTTCACGATCACGGCCGCCGACTTCCCCGATCATCCGGAGACCGTGTGAGCGAGCAGGTCGACCACTCCTATCTGTCCCAGGCGCCGATCACGCTGGTGTGCCCTCCCGAGCTGAAGTCGCGGCTGATGCTGCGCCTAGCCGACTGGGCCACTGACGTCGAAGGCAAGCTCGACCCGGGCATCCAGGTCCATGTGGGACGCCGCGACCGGGACGACTACGGCAGCGAAGCCCCGCAGGGGTACATCACGGTGGTCCCGGGTGTGTTCGTGCTCTACGGCGAGGCGCCTTTCACCGGCGACGGCGGCCAGACCATCGCGTGGTGGGCAGCGCCGCGCGCCTACTTCATCGGCGAAGACGACCTCGCTGCGCCGCCGCGCTTAGGATCGGGGCATGAACCCTGACTCGATCCTCGTCGGCAGCCCCCTGTGGTCGTTCAACCGGCTGCTGGACGGCGTCGGTTACCGCTATCCGGTGGTCATCTGCTGCCAGGGTCGCAGCTCGTGCAGCGCCTGCGCCACGGCCCACACCCGGCAGCATGCGCTTGAGTGGATGGTCAGCCACTCCGGCACGCACGCCGAAGGCACCACCGAGTTCGGCCTGTGGCTCAGCGACACGCCAGGCCACATGCTATAAAACAGGGAGCTGGCTCTCGCGGCCTCGCCGCCAGTCGGCCCTCATGAGCAACGGGGGGCCGGACGTTAGCCCAGACGCTGGGTGCGGTGAGAAGTGACGCGCTCACCAGCGAGGCCGCATCTCCAGGTAGCATTGGAGGCTCCGAAGGCCCCGACGTTCAGGCGGGGCGACCCGGCGCAATCGCAGACTGCAGGGTGGGGTCCTGCCGTGCACGGCGTGCATCGGACACGGCCGTGGAGATTACGCGCCGCGCTGCCATCGGGGTTCAGCCACGGCAGCGCGGCGCACTCATCGCATAGCTGAATAAAACGGACATTCGGGTAGATTCGGGTTATGCCGGATCTGTCGAAGCTGTCTGACGCGGAGCTGTACGCCTACGCCGCGCGCGTTCAGGCGCTCCACGATCCCGCCAGCCTCGGCGCCTGGATCGAACCGCGCTACCAGATCTGCCCCCACCACCGCCTCATCGGCGACCGCCTGGCGCAGCTGGCCCAACCGGGCGGCAAACGCAAGGTCATGATCTTCGCGCCCCCGCGCACCGGCAAGAGCGAGCTGGTCACCAAGAAGTTCCCGCTGTGGTGGCTCGCCCGCCACCCCCACCACCAGGTCGTCGCCGCCGCCTACGGATCGGATCTGGCCAAGAACTGGGGCCGCGACGTCCGCAAGGCCGTCCGCGAGCACGGCAGCAAACTCGGTTTGAGCATCTCCCCGGAGCAGCGCACCGCCCAAGCCTGGAAGCTCACTACCGGTGGCGGCATGAAAACTGTCGGTGTGGGTTCGGGTTTGACCGGCCATGACGGCGACCTGCTCATCTGCGACGACCCCCACAAAGACCGCGAAGAAGCCGAATCGAAGATCTTCCGCGACGCGGTCGACCACTGGTGGACCTCCACGTTCCTCACCCGAGGGTCTCCCGGCGCCCCCATCGTCCTCGTTCTCACCCGATGGCACGAAGACGACATCGCCGGTCGCCTTTTGCAACGCGAAGGCAACGAATGGGACGTCATCCGCCTCCCCGCGATCGCCGTTGACGCGAACGACCCGCTCGGCCGCGCCCTCGGCGAACCGCTCGGCCACCCGAAGATCCCCCAGGACGACAAGAACGCGCTCCTCGCGCACTGGGGCGGCCTGCAGTCCTCGCTGTCCAAGCGCGACTGGTTCGCCCTGTTCCAATGCGACCCCCAACCCGTCGAAGGGGCCCTCCTCACCCTCGAACAGATCGAAGCGTCCCGCCACCGCGCCGGAGAACCGCTCCCCGAGAAGCTGCGCGTCGCCGTCGCCGTCGACCCTTCCGGCACTGCAGGCGGCGACGAAGCCGGGATCGTCGCCGGGTTCCTCGGCGACGACAACCGCTGCTACATCACCCACGACAAGTCCCGGCAGGCGTCCCCCACCGAATGGGCCCGCGAGGTCGCCCTCATGTCGTACGAGCTGACCGCCGACGTCATCTTCGTGGAGACGAACTTCGGCGGCGAGATGTGCAAGCTCCAGATCCAGTCAGCATGGTCCGATCTGGAGGAAGACGGTGCCATTCCACCCGATGTCCCCATCCCCCGAATAGATGAAGTTCGCGCCCGATACGGAAAACGCATTCGCGCGGACCCGGTTGCCCAATACTGGGTGCAAGGCGATATCCGTCTGGTCGGTGAACATGACAAGCTCATCCAGCAGTGGACGACCTGGCAGCCCGGTTCCCGAGAAAGCCCCGGGCGCATCGACGCCACGGTCTACCTCGCACAAGGGCTCCTCAAAGGAGCCGGATACGGGAGAGGCGAAATCATCGAACCGCCGATCGGGATGAGCATCTACGCCGACCCCCTCGACTGGGCCACCACGGACCTGTACTAGGAGCACACATGGCATGCACAATGAACCTGGGCGAATGGACGATGGTCATGCGCGGCCCCGACGGCGATGAGTACCCCATCGCCGCCGGGCAGCTCCCCGCATCGATCCTCCCGCACTACGGCGACGACCATCAAGTCGTCGTCACGGTCGAACTCGCCCAGTTCATTCGCGGCATCGCCGACCAGGTCGAGGAACTCGCCATCAACGGCGACGTCCCCGACATGACATGCGCTCACAACGCCGATGACCTATACTCGCCTTCAGGGGAACAGCCGCCGTGCCAATGACCCGCCAAGCGGGTGAGATCACGAGCAACACCTGGCACGGTTCCGGCGGCGCCGCATCGTTTCTTCACACTGTGCGCGGCGCCGCCGACCACCCCAAACACCCACCGGCCGTACCCGCACTGCGTGTTAGACTCACGTCGCTTCTTGTCGGGGAAGGCCGTGCGTGACCTCTGGACACCTGTAGGACTCCCCGCAGAGCGGGCGCGCCCGGCTTTCAGAGGGGGGAGGTCGGGCGACAAGGATCGGTGCCCGAGCGGCCAAAAGGGGCTGGCTGTAAACCAGCTGCATCACGCATCGCAGGTTCAAATCCTGCCCGGTCCACATGAACAACCCACCCGACCCGAACGTCGTCCGGTTCTTCCGTCTTATCCTCACCGACCCGGCCGCCGCCGAGACCGAACTCGACCAGTGGTCCAAGAACGAACGCGCCATGCTCCGCTCCTGCGCCGCCCAACAAGCCACCATGTCCGGCTTCCAAGAAATGCCGAAACCCGCGCAGATCCGTGCCCTCGCCTCCCGCATGCGCCGCATCTTCAACGAACCCATCGACTCGTTCGCGCTGGCCTCGGTCATCGAAAGCTGCTTCACCCCGGACTCGGTGGCCGCGCAGCGACGCCTGGACTCGATCCACCCGCAGGTCATGCGGCGTATCGCATTCCTCCTACCGCACGGTATCTATTCTGGCGCCGCTGTCCCGGCAGCGGACGTTGACCGGTGGGTGGACAAGGCTGTAAACCATTTCCTGGTGGGACGCCAGTCGATGATCGAGGCGTTCGGGGAGGACTACGCCGAGTTCTACCGGACAGTCTGCATCAACCCCAGCGGCGCCGCACGCCTGCTGTTCGAAGACGACACGAAGACGCCGCACCAACGATCGATCATGGTCTACAACGCCGCCAGCGGCGCCCTCCACATACTTTTCGAGGGGCGCAGGCCCGACCGCGATGAACGCGACCGCCTCGCGAAAGACATCGAGTTGCTCCACGGCGAGTTCCCTGTCGAGGCACTGGAAGAGATCATCGAAGCGTTCGCCGATCCGACGGCGCAGGGCCACTGGAGGGATGAAACTGTCCACTTGTCAGTGGCGACACTGCTGCCCTCCGTGATGGTGCACCGGCTGGGGATGACGACGATGAGCATCAACGACTTCATGCGCTCCTGCAGGAAAGCCGAGAAGGCCTTCCACGAGCTCGGCTAGCGGCAGATCTGCGACTACACCCCTGGCACTTCTATGACCAGCAAGGACGACACTCCATGACACCGCTACGCCTGATCAGCCTGCTCGCTGCCGTCGCGCTCTTCAGCGTGTCGGTAACGGCGGTGTCCTTTGCCCTCGGATCACCCGAGAAGTTCACTTCCTTGCTCGCAGGCACGAGCATCATGATGCTCGTCGCATCGACCATCGTCATGCTTCAGCACTGGATGCTCGCCTTCCTGTTCCGGCAGACGCACGCCATGCAACGCATCGTGGCCGAGCGCCACGGCAGTGCCCGCGTCGACGACGACCAGGCGGAACTACCGCCGCGCTGCCGCTCCTGCAACGAGGCCATCATCGGCTACACCGGCGCTTACCGCATCAACGACCACGGCCTGGTCTCCCTGGAGGAAACCAACCAGCCGTGCGGGTGCCGCGTCCACCGCATCCGGCTCCTCGGCCCGGTCACGGCACCGGACGCCTAACTGTCGCGGCGACGCTCCTCCTTCGTGCGCACCCGCCGCGTCGGATGACGCACGACCTTCCGCTTCTTCGCCTTCCCCCCACCGCCGTAGGCACGGTCATGGCTGTGAGGGTGGCCGTCGTGAGCGTGATGGGCAGCGAGCATGTTCATCGCGCTGAACCGCAGCAGCTCGGCCGCGAGCGACCGTGATTCCGCCAAGTGCGCGATGATCATCTGCAGCTCTTCCGCTTCCTCGGGCGATCCGATCGGTGTGATGCCTTCGAAGGTGCCGAGGACCAGGGCCGCGAACCGGCGCGTGGTGAGCAACGCCGTGGGCTCAACCGCGATGTCGTCGACGATCGCTTCGAAGCACGGCACGCAACCATCCATCTCCGCGCAGATCGCGTTCTCCGCGAGCGCGACATGCCGGTCCTCGCCGAGGACGGCGCGGGCGCCGGGCCCGTCGACGATCAGCCGGTAGTGGGACCGGTAATGGTGTCCAGCTCGGTCTTCCATTGCGCTGCCTTTCGTCGAGCACCGGGGAGGTCGTGCGCCAGCATGTGCAGTGCCTGTACGGCCATCGCGCGACGCTGCACGGCTGAAGCTTGTTCGAGGTCGCGGCGGATCGCGTCTTCATCGAGCCGGTGCGGCAGGCCGTCCTGGTAAGCGCTGGGCTTCTCCAGGGCAAGCTCGGTCGCGTGCGCGAGTCGCGCGAGCTCCATCATCGCCTCGGTCGACGCGGCCACCCGGTTCGCCATGGCCTTCGAGCACGGCACGCACATGCTCAAGCCGATCTCGTGCGCGGTCCATACGAGCCGCCGCGCCACCGGCAGCTGCCCGAGGACGCGACGCTGCTCACCGGACAGCCGCTCTTTCAGGTGGGTGTCGACACCATGCCGTGAAGGGTTCACCGAATCTCCCATCGGTTCTGGTGAAGGCGTTCGCGGACATGCCGGTGTCCGGAGGCATTCAGAACATGAAGCACCCGTTGATGGTAACGGAGCGCCGTGGATGAGCAGCAGTGTGTAGGCGGTTAGGCCTGCTCGATCGCCGGTGCGGGTCCGGCCGCCGCGAGTTCGGCGCGGCGGCGCAGCTCTTCGGCGAGTTCCATGGTGCGGGCGTCGAGCGAGTCGCCGCTGCCGACGGTCACTTCGGCGCGGGCTCCGGCCATGATCTGCGCGGCGGCAGCCTGCTCGGGGCCCCCGAGGCGCGTCATGCCGAGGATGCCGTTGCCGACCTTCACGGACGTCTCCCAGAACATGACGAGGTCGCGCAGTTTCCAGTTCTCGGCGTCCTGGACCATGGCTTCCATGGCTTTGAAGATCATGTCCTCGGCTTTCGCGAGCTGCTTCAGCCGGTTCTCGACAAGGACGAGCCAGTGGTGCTCCAGCTGCCCCTGCACGGACTGGACTTTCGCGAGGTCATTCGCGCGGGCGCGCGCTTCCCACGAGTAGCGGCGCGCGAGGCGCTTGACGTGCCGGTCGGAGAAGTCCGTCTTGCCGAACAGCTCGGAGATCCGGCGTGGCAGCACCTCGCGGGTATCGGTGTCCGCCTGCGGGGAAAGCTTCATGTACATCTTGAACAGGGTGTACTGCTCGTCGGTCTCGCCCGGCTGCTGCTCCCACAACTCGATGTCCTCATCGAGTTCGATCGGTTCATCCCAGTTCGACATACACAAATCGTACAGAACCGGACAATGCTCACAATGCATTGTCGACAACCGGGCTAACATGAACGCGCCGCAGATGCTACGCTGGCACACGCGAAGAATGAAGACACACAGGGTTGGGAGCCACCGTCTCGGCTAACCCAACCCACACAGCCCGGGGAGACCTCCGTCCCCCGGGCTGTCCCATGCCCACGGGAAGGAACACTTCGATGACCGCCATTCCACCGCTGCTGGACCCGGCCGAGGGCGAATACCTTCCCGACGAGGAGTTCTTCAGCGACTTCAACACCCGCTTCTGGGAGGCCACCGACTTCTGGAAACTCGAACGCGCCACGCACTTCGCTGAACCCGACAGCCCCTCATGGCAGGCGTTTCAGCGCGGCAACTGGGAACTGGCCCTCCGGCTCATCGAAGCACGCCGGACCGACCTCGAAATCCACCACGACGAGATGCGCGACCGAGGCATCACCGCCCGCCGCGTCCGCATCGTCGACGAACCCATCGGCCCCTACCTCCAATGGGAACTCCACCTACTGCGACTGCGCGACGAAGTCTCCGGCGCCACCATCCGCGTCTTCCCCACCACCGCCATCACCGAAGACGAACGCGCCTACGGCAGGGAACTCCCCGAAATCTGCACCATGGACGACACCGTTCTCTACCTCCACACCTACGACGAGCACGGCGTCCAAGACCGCAACATCCGCTTCACCGACCCGGACATCGTCACCGCGTGGCGCGACTACACCAAATACCTCTGGGAGCACGGCCTCCCCCTCGACGACTACTTCGAAAAGCACGTCAAGGGCCTCCCCGCCCCAGGCCCCGTCGAGCAGCTCCCCGACGACTACCTCGAAACGCGAGAACACTACCGGCCGAAAAAGCGCCTGTAAGCAGGAGCGGCTGCTAGCGTCGCTCCATGCGATTCGACATCCCCGGGCCCGTCCACGCCCACGTGAACATGACCATGCGACGCATCATCAAGGAAGCCGACCAGGCGCCCGTCATCTGGGAACCCGACGAGATGCCCAAAGACCGCGACCAAGCCAGCCGACACCTCGCCGCCTTCATCGAGATGATCCAGATCGAGCTCCGCTACCGGTGGCGCGAAAGCCCCCACTTCCTGGCCGTACCTGAATGGACCCGCAACGCCCTTCTGCGCTACCCCCACCTCACCGACACCTTCACCGTCATCCCCGGCTGGGACAACCCCCCACCCCACGACACCACCGGCCTATGGCACGCCATCGCCTTCCTGACCACGCTCAGCCCCCTGGAGACGCTGCTCTCCACCAGAGAGAGCTGGACGAAGGCCAGCACCTTCACCTGGGTCTTCCCTTGCAACACCAGATTCCTCGGACCGATCCTGCAACCCACCCAGGAATGACGCGGCATCCCCCAACTCCGCCGCCATCTCCCCAATCGCCGCACGGCGCCGCGCAATGAAATCGTTCGCGATCTCCACCACCAGCTCCGCGCGATCGCTCACCGAACTCCACTGCAGAAGCTCCACCACCTCCTCATGCGCGCCCTCCGGCGGCGGCTCAGACGTGAACAGCAACTTCACGACCTTCCCCAACGACGCCACCGCACCCACATCCTTAGCCAGCAACCACACCAGCCGCTGCGAACACCCTATGCACTCATCCGACGCCACTGACAACCACAGCTCAACCTTCCGCTGCTCCTCCACAGTCCCGTACTCCGCACCCAAAGACCCGAACACCGGGAATCGGTGCTCCTCCGGCGCATGCCCGAACGGCAGAACTCGTCTTGTTTGCATGGCCCGGAAGTCTAGACGATCGAACACGACAGGCATTCACTCGATGTCACCACACCCCAACCCGCCCACCCTGCTAACGTGAACACCACAGACATCCGAGCTCCACCCCCACAGAGCCGCCGCGCTGCACGGCAGTCATACCCCGAGCAGCGCGGCACCCACACCAACCCGCCAAGGACCCACCGATGAGCACCCAGCCCATCTACATCACCATGAGCCACATCGCCAAAACCCTCGGATACGCCCCCAGCAACATCAACCACCTCATCACCAAATGGCACAACGACCCCGACCTACCCACCCCACCACCCGACGCACACCTCATCGGAAACAAAACCACCCCCACCCCCCTCTGGCTCCAAGAACACCTCCCCAAATGGGAAACCTGGAACCAACAACGCATCACCCTCAGCCACGAGCGAGCTGCACACAGCCCCACCATCGGCAGACCAGCCGCCCCCGGCAAACGAACCACCCACCAGTGAGCATTCCTCACGTGCTACCATCATGATCTCGAAAAATTTCATGACCCCCCCTATCTTTTAAGGGGGTGTCGTCCACTGTGGACGGATCGGCCCTCCTTTGTAGTCTGTCGATTTTGGATTGATCCTGTGTGGACTGTCGTGTGTGGACGCATGATCTTCGCTCATTCCTGTGTGGACGTCCTTTGTGGACGCTGGCGTGTCTCTTGTGGGTTCGTCCTGTGTGGAATTGGTGAGCGTCGCTTGTGGATTATGCGCATTGGCGCGCTGGCACTAGCCGCGCGGTTAGCTACCTCTCATGTGGACTATCTCTGTGTAGCGATGCGCTTGCGTTCGGTAGCTGGCGTCTCACTGTGTGGCATTCGGTAAACAATGTGTTCATACTCGGTATGCATGGAATGTGCCTTTGACATGCAGCTCCATTCTTGGGAGCGCTCCATTCCTTGCCAGCACGACATCACAAACTGATAACGATCATGGCCTCACCCTTGACGCCAGCGCGGTACTGTGCTATTTCGCGCGCGCACACATGCGCACCGTGTGTAGAGAGCTAGGCCGCGCTGGCGTACCCGTCCGCCTAGGCCGCTGTACGCCTCCCTACGCCGCTCCCGTGGCACGTCCCTACCCGTGACTAGGCCGCGCCACTGCCAGCGCGCTACGCCTCCCCTAGCGGCCCGTCCGAACCGGTCGCAAGCGATCTAGCAGGGGAAACGCGTATTGTCGCAGGCCAGCGCCGCAATGCCTCTTTAGCCTCATCTTGTCGCGCTGGCAGGCGTGCGCCACACGCGCCCCATCGTGTCCACTTCGGACGCTCTCGGCTCCACTTGCGACAGTGCGACGAATCTACCAGGGAAAACGCTGCATCCTCCCAGCTCACGCCATCAATGCCTCATCCATATCGTCTCGCACCTCTAGGGATATCCCTTCACAGCGCGCGATCGCTGGCCGCGCTGGCGACTTGTGGCGCGTGTGGCTAGCGTGACTACTGTGACTGTCCACTGTGTAAAGCAAGCGCTTTCCGCTCGACTGTCCACAATGTCGATACCGTGCGAATTTCAAGAATCTTGAGCCGCTGACCAGGCAATACGCAGCCTTTACCAAACCGTGACCTTTGTGGCAAGCGCTCTCATCACCTCTTAAGGGCCGACCCCATTTCCTCCCATAAGCTCGTGACCAGGCGAAACGCAAAACGGACAAAATGAAACCCCAGCTCACGGCCCCTAAAAATCGCCGTGCTGGCCTATGACATAGTTATGTCATCGCTTCCGAGCGACGCGAACCGCAAGGGGCGCGGCACTCGGGCAGGCGAATGTTGTTACCGCGCGTCCCCCATTGCGGATGCCTCAACCGAACAGTGTGTTTTGAAGCGCAGACGCGCGACGAATCCCGCCCGCATTGGGCGCTCCCTCGGGGGCGAACTGTGCACATGGCTAGCTATATGCGAAGGGGACCAGTTGCGCGGAAGATTCGGCTAGCGAAAGGATGCGTCATGCATCGCGCATTTATCACAGAACGTGATTACCTTGTTTACGAGGACCCTAAGCGCGCTCGCCAGCGAATGGATGACGAACGGGCCGTAGGTATGGAAACGTTGGCGCACACTGCCCGCGCTCCCTATCCCCAGTCCGCTCCCCCCATCATGAATGTTGACGAGTTGTCGGAAGGCCCGAACCTCCCCCATAGGGATGATAAGGACATTTCGACGGAAGCGCGGGACCGGGCGGCTAAAGCTGGCTACTACCAAGCAGCAACCTACGCGTTCTCATCGGACGCGTACCTCGACAAGCCATCACCCATCGATCGCAAAGCGCGGTCCAAGCGTAAGCACGTGTCTACCAGCGGCATCACGTACGTCATGCCGCACGGTGCGGGAGTGGACAAACCACTCACGGCACGCAACAAGCACCTCATGTACAAAAACGACCCAACGGCAAGGGAAGCGCTCGCGAACGTCATGCGAGACGCCACCCCAACCGACAGCGCTGGCGAACCGGTCGCGAACCGGTACACGCTCGCAATCCCGCGCGACATGCTGGTCATGCTCGCACGGGTGCACGACATTCAAGCTAAGCGCGGCAAGCTGGCAGGTGACAACCGAAGCGACACGCTACGGGAACTCGCCGCACGCATCGAACCGGGCGAAATGGTCGATATTGACCTGTACTCGCCTAGCGAAGTGACCAGCTTGACGCAAGGGTTGCCCAAGCGTTACAAGTCCGGAGAATTCGGACAATTCCTGAAGGATCTCGCAACCTTCGTGAAAATCGAAAAGTGAACAAAACGTGCAAAAGAAATCAGGCTGCCCATGGGCGGCCTTTTTTCATGTCCCAAAACCGGACAAAACGTACGCAACCCATGCGCTCGCAACATGAACGGGCCACACGTGAAATATAAATTCTGGGACAATCTGGACATTGTCCAGCGGGTTGCGGGTCATGAGGTCGGGTCTCTGAGTATTTTTCATGCGCATCGGGTGCCTTCCCTCGCGGGTTGAGGTGCCGGTGGGCGTGAGTTGTCCTCAGAGGGCAGGTCGCTAGTAGGTGGAATAGAGCGGGCGCGGCCCCACCCCGGATAAGCGGGTGTCTGGTGGGCAAGCGGCAATCACGTCACTGAACGGGCCGTTTCTGTTGGTTCGAGCTAATTTCATACTAATTTCAAAGTTGATGCTGGTCGGGAGCGGCATTCTCCCGAGTCATGAAGTTCGTTCGCCCGGGTGAGGTGCCCCGGTCATCTTCGGGTGGCCGGGGCACTTGGCGTGCCTGGGTCTCGGGTGTTTCCCCGGGTTTTCAGTCATTGAAGTTTCAAGTAAGGAGTTGTCATGTCGCGTATGAGCAAGACGACCTATAAGCAGTTCGCTGCGTTGGTGGCGGGTGTGGAGATGCCTGACAAGGTGTTCTATGACCTGCTGGAGGCGATGATCGAGGTGTTCATTGCGGACAACCCTCGTTTCAACGCGACGCTGTTCGTGGAGGCGGCCGAGATCGCGCGCTCTGGCGAGGTGTACTCATCTGTTCGTTGTGAGGAGGTGTAGCGAATGGTGCATCGGTTGACGACTGAGCACGTGAAGGCGATCGCGGGTGCGATCGGTTCGGTGGTCATGCCGCACGGGTCCCGTAAGGAGCTCGCGGGTGTGGTCGCGGATGTTCTGGAGGAGACGACTCCGAAGGACAGGCAGGGGAACGTGAAGCCTGAGACGTGGTTCTCGGGTCGGAAGCGGGCCGTGTTCATGCAGACGGCTGCTCCGGAGGTGGGTGTGGAGATCGTCGTGAACGCGTCGATGTCCTCGCAGGGCGAGTTGCTGTATCAGGGCTGGTCGTTGGAGGTGACGCACCCGAAGTGGGGTGTGTCCTCGCACCGGCCCGAGGAGGACTCGTTCAAGGCGGTGATGGAGCTGGCGTGGCGCGAGCACTTCGTGCGTGATTTCGGGTCGGTTCCGGTTCGTATCGAGAAGCTGTAAGGGAGGTTGGCCTGTGGCTGGTGTGGGTCGGGTTGAGGTTCAGGTGGAGGCGCAGACGGACCGGGTGTTCGCGGACTGGTTGTATGCCCAGTTGTGCGAGGGTGACCGGATTGCGGCTCCGGACGGGACGTGCGAGGCGTGGGAGTTCGGGGCGGTGAATCCGCTTTCGGGCGCGGTCGAGGTGCCGTGGGGTCAGTTCGAGGATGATCCGGCGCGGGCGGTGTCGTGGTTGCTGCGTAAGCGTCCGCCGGAGGTGCTGCCTGCGGTGGTCGCTGAGTACGACCGGGGCAGGCGTGTGGTGTCGCTGCGGTGGGGTCGGCATGTGCCGACGTCGCGGGCGGTCGCGGGTGCGGTCCTGCTGGGTTGAGAGCCAGGTGTGAGTCCGTCGCGTCCCTTTCGGGGGGTGGGCGGGCTGCCACAAGGTTCCCAGTTCGAGAGGAGGGGCGTCTATGGCGCGTGAGGTGGTGCGGTTGCACCGTGACAGGGGTTCGCTGGTGGGTCGGGTGATCTACCGGGGCGAGCCTGGGAAAGAGGTCGAGGGAGACGAGCGGCCGTGGCGTGAGGTGCTGGCTGAGGCTGCGGGTGTGGTCGGTGCTGGGGAGCTGGTGACGGTTCGGGTGTTCGGGAGGTCCCGGGACACGACGTACAACAGCGGGTACGGGCAGTTGACCGAGTACCCGGTGCAGCTGCCGAGGGCGCGGGCCGGGTCGTGAAGCGGTGGGAGCGGCGCCGGTGCGGTGTGTGCGGGGGCCGGGTCGTGCGGGTGCGCCGGTGGGGTCGGGACTGGGGTCCGTGGCGTCACACGCGGTGGCACCGGAAGGCGGGTCATTGCTGGTTGTAGTGGGTTACGAGAGCCCGTCGCCCTACGGGGGTGGGGGCGGGTTGTCACAGCCTTCTAGGACACTAGAACGATGAGAGGACGGCTCATGTCTGAGGACAAGTTGGAGTTGGCGCGCCGGATGGCGGCCGACAAGACGAACCATCGCAAGCGCACGTGGGAGTCGCGGATCACGCGCTGGTTCCCTCCCCGATTCGGCGTGGTGTGGGTGCACGTGCGCATGGACCGGGAGCCGGACCGGCCGATGACGGCCCGCATGTCGGTCGAGGACGCGCGCGAGATGGTGGTGGATCTGTCCATCAACGACTCGCCCTCGCGTCCGGGTCTGTTCTCCGGGGAACTGGACCGGCACGCCCGCATCCAGAAATTGCGCCTGCTGGTGCACCTGGGTGTGAGCGAGGACCTGGCGCGGGAGGTCGCCGGAGTCGGCAACGAGGCGTGAGCGCTTTACGGGAGCCCGTCCCTTCGGGGGCGGGTTGCGGCAAGGTTCTCAAGCTAATGGAAGGAGGCTCGCATGTGGAAGTTGGAAGAGCGGCGGGTCGATGACGAGTTCGACAAGCGCACGCCCGAGGAGCACCGCGAGATCAGGGCCCGGGAGGACTTCCCGGCCGTGCGGATGTACCGGACCGAGTTCGCGCGGTGGGAGGACCCGGACGCGGCCGAGCCTGAAAAGCTCGGCACGCTGGCCGTGGTCTGGGAACTGGTCGAGGCCCCGTGCGAGTGCGGGTCCGATCCGGCCGAGCCCGACGACTGCGTGTGCGACCGTCTCGAAGGGGCGCTTGCGACCGTGCTCGCGGAGTGGGACGTGTTCCCCTCCTCGGATTGGGAGCCGTCCGCGTCCCCTTGGGACGCGGCCGACGAGAACGTCTGGGTGTCCGCGACCGAGAAGTACCTGTACGAGCAGCACACGCAGTACGAGTACAGCCTGCACTTCGAAGGCGTCACGGCCGAGGTGCGCGGCGAGTTGTTCGCCGCGCTAGGTGTCAAGTAGCAGGAGGAAGGGAGTGGCGGCATGGCCGTCCCGTACTACTTCAACACCCGGTCGCAAGCCGATTGGGTGGTGGAAGAATCCGCGCTCGATGAGTCGTACCGCGACGTCTGCAACCCGAATCCGCGCGAGCGGAAGACGTGGGAGGCGACGCTGACCGTCAAGCATCACGGGCTTGACAAGCGGGCGGTCGTCATGGCGTCGTACTGGCCGGGTAAGCCGGTCGTAGTCGAGTACCTGTGGGCGCATGTCCTCAGTGACGTTCCGACGCTCGGCGTCAACGAGCACCTGTACACGCGGGTTGCTCCGGCGGGGCGGTACAACCCGAAGTCGGCGCGTGACCTTGCGTACCGGGGGTCTGTGGAGTCACCCAAGCGTGAGGACTACCGCGAGGACACGCACGGGTTGTTCGCGTACGGGGTCTACATGGACGCGCTTCAGGTCTGGCGCGACTCGCTGGCCGACGCGCGGGAGCACAACCGGCAGCACCAGCCGATCCGGGACGCGATCAGCGGGGTGTTGAGCGCGCTCGAAAAGAAGGTTCGCGCGGACAAGGGATAGCCGAGGAGGGCTGATGCTGAAAGCGAAAAAGTCGTTCATGTGGGCGTGCCAGACCGAGACGGGTTGCTACCGCGACAGCGTGTGGTGCGCTGAGTGCGGGGGTGTGGAGGCCGACGCCCAGTTCAGCCGGGTGAGTCCGGTGTCCGATCCGGACGGGAGCCGTCTGGAGTGCCACCGTTTCCTGCCCGGTCCCGGTTACACGGGCCTGGTGGGTGGGCCGCTCCCGAGTGAGGGGGGTCGGATTTGCGGGGCCGTGACCATGATCGCCACTGAGGAGGTCGACCGGCGACGCCGGGTCATCGCTGAGGCCGAACAGGCGGAGCGGGTGCCGACGTGGGCGAAGTACGCGGGCCGGTTCTTCGAGGTGTTCGACGCTGGAACGCGGGTCGTCTCCGGGTTGCGTCCCGATGTGGCCGGTGAGGTCGTCCAGTATCACCGCGAGTGCTCGCACGGGCACCACTTCAACGGGATTGTTCGTATCCGGTACGCGGTGCCGGTGTCGAAGCTGTATCCGGACGGGTGGCAGGTGCTGGACACGGGAGCGGTCACGCTCACCGCAGTGGCGTAGGCCTCCAGTGGTGACCAGGTGCACGGGGGTGCCTGGTTTCGCGCTGAAGACCTATTCGAGAGGAGGCCTGGCATGGAAGCGGTGGCAACGGGTTATGACCTGGTGCACGCGGCCGTGGATGCGTGGTGGGCTGAGCACACCAGCGCAAACCGCAACGGTGAGTGCGTCGTGTGCTCGCAGTGGGATCTGGATTTCGACTACGTCGCGGACGTGGCGTGGGCGGGTCTGGATACGGCCATGTGGTCCTCGTCAGGGAACGGCGGGGACTGGTCCTTCCCCGCGATGTACCAGCGCGAGGACATCGACGCAGCGGTCGCTGTGGCGTTCACGCGGGAGGTCGCCGAGTTCTGCCACGCGATGTGGGTCGACGTCGTCGCGATCGGCGCGGGGCAGGTGGGTCACGATTTCGTGCTCACCCGCAACGGTGAGGGCACCGGGTTCTGGGACCGGGGCCTGGGGGAGGCCGGTGACCGGCTCACGGCCCGCTGCGAGCCGTACGGGGCGTTCGTCCTGTACGTGGGTGACGACGGGGCGCTGCACGCGCACAACTAGCGAGGGAAACGAGGAGGGTTCACGTGAACGGTTACATTGCGTTCGTCGAGGGCAAGCGGCACGAGATCGAGGCCGAGGACCTGTACGAGGCGAGCGTGAAGGCGCGCGCGCTGTACAAGGGCCGCAAGAAGCGGCCGACGGTCAACGTCACGCTCGCCGAGATCGACGGTGAGCCGGTCGTGCACACGGCGGTCGACTAGCAGGGGGAGGGTCATTCGTGAAGGTATTCGAGTCGAAACCCGGGCTCACGTGGCCCGAGCACATCGCTCGGGTGGTCGCGTCCGGTGAGGAGTACTGGCGTCTGGTCCAGCGATCGGACACGATGCTGGCCGTGCGGGAGCAACGCGATGAGGGCGACTTCGGGGACGTGCTGCTGATCGCGACGTTGCACACGTGGCGTCGGGTCGCCGATGAGCTGGACGCGTGGGTCATCGTGAACGGCATGCGCGACCCGGCCGGACGCGAGCAGACGCGCGCGTGGTGCGAGGTGATCCGCCGGGGGGTCCTCGGCGAAGGCGGCAGCGGGTCATAGGTCGTTCCAGCGGTTACCACGCCTTCGGGCGTGGTGGCGCGCTGCATCCACCTATCACGATGAGGAGGCAACGCATGGACCGGGAGTCGAAGCCGGTCGACACGTGGGTCGATGACGAAGGCGCTCACGAGATCCACCAGTTCGACAACGGGTGGGGTCTGTCGATCATCAACGAGGCGCACCGCTTGGGTGTGCTCGCCGAGCCGTTCGGGAGGACCGCGCTGTTGCGGGCGGTCCTGAACGGGTGGAAGGTCGAGCAGAAGATCGCACACGACGCGGTGCCCGAGGAACTGGGTCACTACTTCATCTGGGACGGGACCGGTTCGTGGAAGGGCCGCGCGGAAGCGGCGGCGATTCTCGCGGCCGTCCAGTCCTACTACGAGGACAACAGCGAAGAGAACGACGAGTAGGAGGCACTATGGAAGACGAGAAACTGTCGTACTCGTGTCGGGGCGTGACCTTCACGTGGGAGGGCGGCGAGTACATCGACGTGTGGAACGGCGGCGAGTACGCCGTCGCCACCAACAACGTCTGGACCGCGACCGACGGCGTCGGGCACGCCACGATCCCGTTCACACAGGACGCGTTCGAGGCCGAGTGCGACGCGTGGCTCGCGGGCCTGCGTCCGGAGGAGATCGCCGAGTACGGCGTCACCAGCAAGTAGAGAGTATGAGGTGAGCGATGCGGTTGACATCAGCGCGAGTGCACGAGGTGCTGTTGCCGGTTTGCGAGGCGACCGGTCATCGGGACTGGTTGCAGATCAACAATCCCGGCGACGGGAAGGGCAAGCACTACATCCCGAACCACGGAGGGTTTCGCGGGCGGCTCTGGGTGGGTGGCCCGGGTGCGGCGTCGGCCCTGTCCTATCTGGGCGGGGTCGCGGCCGTGTTCGGCGTCGACCTGTCCGATCCGGACACGCGAGCGGTGCTCGAATACCTTCACGCCTCCGGCCGGTTCGACAGTGAGGCCGAGGCCGAAGGACGCCGCGATGCCGAGGCGCTAAAAGAGCGGCAGGAGCGAGTGTCGGAAGCGTAACCGGGTTGTTCGCTGGTTGCCCATGATCGGCCCTCGCACGGGGGTGCGGGCCGGTTCGTGGGGTCTGTCGAACCGCACAGGCTGTAGATTCCTCACGTTAGGAGGTTCGGTTTGGGTAAGAAGGACGCGCGTGAGGCGTTCAACGAACTCCTCGATTCGCTTCCGGCCACGGACGGCAACGAGCACGCACCGTTCGCGGCGCTGATCAAGGCGTTCCCGACACGGACGATGTCCAGTCCGGAGCGGCGTGGCGCGGTGCACCTGGAGTGGACGAACCACCAGTGGCCGTTCTACGACGTCACGTTCAACGGATGGGAGGGCGCGGCCGGGCGGCGTGAGATCGCGCTGGTCGAATCGTTGCAGCCCTTCACCGAGGACGGGGTCGAGGCCCGGTTCATCGACTCCGGCGGCTGGGCGCAGATGCGCATCGTCGTCGACTACGGCGACATGCCACTCGACACGTTCAAGCAGGTGCTCAACCTGATCCGGCCCTACCGGGTCGACTCGGGTTACACCTGGGTCGCGTACAAGGACCTGAAGCAGGCGCCGCGCGGGTAGCAAGCGCAAGCTGACATCGACGCGCCGGGTGCGCGGCTGATCATGTGGATGGTCGCGCTCGAATCCCTCCTTGACGATCTCCTCGGTACGGAAGCGCACCGCGAGTTCCGCAACGCAACGGCGTAGACGCCCAGTGGTGACCAGGGCACGGGGGTGCCTGGTCCCGCGCTGAGTGTCTATTCGGAAGGAGCAAGGCATTGGTGTACGGGTATGCGGATTCGCCGCAGATCGGGCAGCTGTCGCGGTACGTCCGCAAGTGGGAGTCCGCGCCGGGCGACCCGGCTGCGGAGGTCAACCTGTGGGAGCGCGAGGTCGACGCCGAGCCGCACCCGCTGGTGCTGGAGCTGGCGGCCGACGACAAGGACGGGGTCAGCGCGGCGCTGGCCTACCTCGCGGAAGGGTCCACGTCGGACGCGCCCGCCCTCATCCGGTGGATGATGGCCGGTGCGTTCAAGGGGCACTTCGAGAGCAACGCGTCGTTCTGCAAGGACCAGTTCGCGGACAAGATCGCCGACCACATGGAGGACTGGACGGGCAGTCAGGAGATCGGGTTCCCCCTCGGTGTGGACTGGGGGGAGGCGATCGACTGGGAAGACATCGCGTACAAGGCGGTCGCCGGTCCGTGGGCGTGCGAGGACGAACAGGTCTTCTACTCTATCGACGTCGACTCTGGCGTGTACGTCTTCGACATGTCGATTCCCTTCTCCGACTACGAGAACGACGAGGAGTAAGGCATGGGCGAGAGGAGCTACCGGCTCAGGTTCAGCCCGCGAGTGATCCACATTCAGGAGGTGCCCGAAGACCGCGAGACCGAGCCGGTCATGAAGTGCGCGGCCCTCTCCTACCGGCCCGGGGGTACGAACCTCGGTTATAGCGCCGAGGTGTTCGCCACGGTCGAGGAGGCGCTGAAGCAGGTCCGGTACAAGGCCCTGCTGTTCGACCAGCAGCTGTGCAAGCGGTGCGAGAAGGCGGCCGAACGCGTCATCGACCAGCAGCAGGGAAAGGGGAGCGCATGAGCGGCTTCGAGTGGCACCGCGACGAGGTAGAGCCGGTGATCCGCGCGGTCGAGAAGGTCACGGGTACGCCGTGGTTCTCGATCGGCATCGACCTCGGAAACGGGGTGCGCTACATCTCCGATCAGCGGGCCGTGACCTACGACGACCGGACTGCCGGTGCGCTGTGCGCGGTGGCGTTCCTGTGCGGCGTGGTCGAGGGGGCCGACCTCGGGAACGACCTCGTCCCGGGGGCGATGCGGGAGCAGGTAAGGAACGCAGGCGTCAACCCCGGTGCGCAGATGCGCGAGCACGAGTGGAAGGAGGCCGAGCGGATCGCCGCCCATGTGTCGGCGGCGTATCGGCACGGGCTCGCCGACGGGAAGGCGATCAAGGCCGACGGCTAGGAGTCCGGTCGTGACCAGGCGCGGGGGTGCTGGTCGCGGCCGAAGTTCTATCGGTTGAGCGAAGGAGCATGAATGCAGGTGTACCGAGTGGACGAGGACACCACGGACGAGCCGGTCGAGATCATCGATGCGTCGTTCGCGGAGGTCCGGGCGTGCATCTTCCTGGACACGGACGAGCAGGGCGACGTCTGGTCGTTCGAGCTCCAGAAGCGCGAGACCGGGCAGACGGCGGGTATGCGCTACTACGACGCGTGGAAGGTCGTGAGCCTGCCGATGGCGGCTCCGACGTACAGCGTGGGCATCCGCGACATGTCCGAGGCGATGACGCGGGCCGCGCTGTCCGTGGCTGCGCTGGTCATCGAAGAACTCACCGAAGGGTAGAGGAGGGAACGTCATGGAGCGCCTGGAGAGAACGGAGCTAGCGGAGCTGTCCACCGACGAGCAGTTGGAGGCGTGCGTCGAGGTCTACCGGGAGGTGCGCGACAAGCACGGTGAATCGGTCGCCGTCGATGTCGTGGAAGCGCTGGTGGGAGCTTCGATCTTCACGGCTGGATGGGTCCGCGCCATGGGCGAGTGCGCCTACCGGCAGCAGGACGAGGCGGTGCGCGTCGAAGGGAACCCGGGGGAGGGTGAGCGGTTCGGGGAGGCGGGCGACACGTTGACCAGCGTGGCCTACCGGATCGAACAGCGACAGAAGTAAGCGTTTTCTGGGGGTCGGGAGGCGGTGGTGTCCCGACCCCCAGGGTTTTGGCAATCATGTCTGCATCTACCTGGTTATATTCGAGACTATAAATATCTGACATTGTTGGCTTCGAGGAAGGGGCGGTATGGAAGTAACCGAGGACGTGATCACACTGTCCGCGAAGATGTTCCAGGAAGTGCTCGGCGAGCACTGGGAAGCGGGCCCTCAGTGGGAGGGCGCGCATCCGGCGGTGATGGAACTGCTCGAACAGCACGGGCCGCTCGCGGCCAGCGCTGCGCTGGTGTACATCGAGCGGGGCAACAGGGGTGCGGGTGCGGGTGCGGTGCACACCGTGCGGTGGATGCTGGCGGGCGGCTATCTCGGGGACTTCACCGACATGGCCGAGTTCGCCGAGCGCCAGTTCGCCGGGGAGTTCCAGCGCTGGTTCGACAAGTGGGGCCAGCGTGAACAGCTCGGGTTCCCGAACATCGAGATCAGCGACGTGAGCCCGATCTGGGAGTCGGTGGGGTACGCGCTCGAACACGAGGACCGATTCCCCGCGCACTTCGCGTTTCTCACCAGCGTCAATCCCTCGGGCGCGCCGGTGGTGTACGCCTTCGACAACTTCGCGAGGCTCACCGGATCGTGAGGAGATGGGGGTCGGGCACGGTGGTGTCCCGACCCCCAGTGATATAGAAATCGTTCGATTAATTGTTGCTGCCTGCCAGCGACGATACTTCGCATTCAATTTGATCGATGAAAGGTGCGCACAGTGGATTCGGAGCGAATGACGTACGCGCAGGCGGTGGGTGAGGCGCCGACCGGTTCGCCCTCGTTCGTGGCGGGGGTCGACTTCGACCCGTCCGATCCCGATGAGGTCGAGGTGGTAAAGCTCGCGAGCCAGACGCACGGGGCCGAACGCATGCGGTACCTCGAAGCGGAGAACGCCCGGTTGCGCGGCCTCGTGGAAAACCTGTCGGAGCAGATCGCCGAGAACAAGGACCGGGAGGAAGACGAAGAGCACGAGGACGTCGAAGCCGGGTACTTCGCGCCCGAGCCGTGGGAGATGACCGACGGGCTCGATATGCCCTCGTACGGAAGCTGAGGACTGCATGACCTACATCGTCCAGCACTGGAGTGTCGGGTACAACGAGGTGGGCGACGCGCCCAACCCCGACAACATCGACCACGGCGTGACCGTTGATGAGGCGGTGACCATCGTGGCCGGGCACTTCTACCACTTCGCGCACATCGCCGAGAACCGCGAGGAGGAGCGAGCGTTCCGGAACGCGGGTCAGCTCTACGACAGCCGCCTGCTCAAGACCGGGTACGACAAGATCATCGAGGCTCTGGAGCGGGGCGCGCGCCTGCACGGCCCGAAGGGGTCGGCGTTGGGGGGCGGCACGCTCTCGCACGTGACGCGCGGCGTCGAGGTCTGGGTGATGCCGTGCTTCGAGCCGGAGTGCGACCAGATCACCGAGGAAGGAGCGTAGGCATGGAAGATCCATACAGGGCCAAGATGTGGAAGCGGCAGTATGTGACCGAGCTGTCGGGTCGGCAGCTGTCGTTCGCCCTGGCGCAGGAGGAGGACCCGACGCTGACGTCGAGTATGTGGGACAACGTCCCGCATCCGCTCGCGGTCAAGCTGGAGGAGACCCACGGCAGGGACGGCATCGACGCCGCGCACGCGTGGCGCCGCGCGGATGACACGCATCCGCTCTCGGCGGTCATCCGATGGATGAACGCGGGTGGCTTCAAAGGCCGGTGGGAATCGAACGAGACGTTCTGCCGCGACCAGTTCGCCAGTCCCGAGGATCTGGGGAAGGGTTCCTTGCTGGACCACCTCGCGACCTGGGACGGGACGCAGCGCGGGTTCACCCGCTGGGGCGACCTCTCCAACAGGGCGATCGGGGACCTGTTCGACTGGACCGAGTGGGCCGAGCAGACCATGAACCGCAAGGGCGCGGCGTTCCGGTCGGTGGCCGGGCGCGCGACCGGCTATCCGCAGTGGGTGTACGTCTTCGACGTCACCGAGGGCGGCGCAGGTGACTACGTCGAGTAGGCCCTCAGTGGGGGCCGGGCATCGTCCGGCCGTCCGCTGTGAACCTATTTGAAGCAAGGGAGGGAATCACTATGGCTCGGTACGGTGTCACGTCGGATTACGACTACGCCGCCACTCACAAACGCGACCGCATCGAGGTCTGGTCAGGTCCGTTCTATTCCACTTGGGAGGCCAGCGGGTTGTCGCTTCCCAAGGGGGACGGCTACATGCTGACCACCCACAACGGCGACAAAATCAGGGTCACCTGCGTGACGCCCCGGACCGATGCCAACTACGAGGACATCGACAACGCGGTAGCCGCTGCGTTGCATGACTTCTACAAGGAAGGTTCGCAGCATGACGATTGAATTCCTCGGGCCGTACGAGACCGAAGAACCGACGGCGCGCTGGTCTGGTCAGGCGAACGACGATAGCGTGCTCGCCCTGGTCAAGACAGGCTCGTTCCCCGGTGAATACCTGTTGCTGTGGTACGTCATGCGCGAGTGGATGCGGGCCGACGGGAGCACACGGCAGTGGATGTTCGAGTGGGCAGCCGAACGGTCCGAACAATTCGGAACCTTTACCAATGAAGAGGACGCGATCGAGGCGGCGAAGGCCGCGCTTACCGAGCACTGCGGAAAGGAATGGTCGTAGATGGAGATCGAGTCAAGCCGGGTTGAGGGCCTGAGGGTCCGTGTGTTCCGCGACGAGGACCCCGGGGAGCTGGGCGACCAGGGGGATTTCGGGCCGCTGGTCGTGTCGGTGCCGAAGCCGAACCGGGATGGTTCGCCGGTGATCGAGGACGGCGGTCAGTACGTCGGGGACTTCGACGTTACGCGGCTGGCGTGGGCGGCGTCGCACTACGCGATCGGGAACGTGCGCGAGGAGCCCACGGCCCGGTACCTGTGGCTGGCCTACGGCGTGAAGGCCCAGCTCATCCAGACCACCCCGGACGGGGACACCTGGTGGGCCGTGGCGACTCCTGAGTGGATCACCTCGGTCCTCGGGTCGGACGCCGACGTGGACGCCGCACTGGAGCAGTCCGCTCAGTTCGTGCGCGACTGGTGCGAGGGCAACGTGTACGGCTACACGGTCGAGTACGAGGCCGAGTGGACGCACCACGCGACCGGTCTCAAACGCCAGGAGTGGCAGCCGCTGGAGAACGGCGACTACTCCTCGTCGGGCATGGTCGGGTACGACTACGCCGTGGAGGAGGCGCGCCGCGCGCTGGCCGAGGTGGAGCTGGAGCAGCCCATCATGTGCCCGCAGGCGAGGCCCCACTACTACCGGCCGAGAGAGCTGGACCTGTGGAAGGCGGTGGCCGAACCCGCGACGCTGGAGGGCTTCACGGTTGTCGGCCACGAGCACGAGCGCGAGACGGCGTGGTCGTACTGGCTGGAGTGCGGCACGAACGACGCGGTCCAGGTCGACGCGGCCCGGATCTGGATGGCGCTGGTGGCGGCTGCGACCGGCGCGATGCGGATCGATGCGGCGCTGGCACTGGAGTGCCGCGACCTGGTCACCTGCGACTGGTCCCGCTACCGTACGCCGCTCTCGCCGCAAGCCGCTGACGCGGTCTTCCACCTCGCGGTGTGCGGCGACGGACTGGTCCCCGACCCACGATAAGAAGGAGCCCAGATGGAATCGGTTGAACACTCGCCGGTCGGCAAGGAGAGGAAATCCTTGGTTGCGCGTCCGCAATCGGCGGCACCCCGTGCCGTGTTGAAGGCTGCCGCCGAGCAGTTGCGACACAGTGGACACGTCGAGGCCGCCGCCGAGTTGGAGCAGTGGCGCGAGGAACGGTACCCGCCGAGGTCGAACCAGCACCGCTGGGAGCGGTTCTTCCAGCGCAAGACCGAGGAAGGCTACTCGCTTGAGAAGGTGTGCCTCAACTGCGGACTGGAAGACCAGTACCGGCCGCTGGGTGAGGACGGCCGCTGGCGTGGCGCATGGGTGTGGCCCGACGGGCGCACTGCGCAGCAATCGCTGACCCCGACCCCGCCGTGCACCCGAGAGGCGTACACATGACAGAAGGAGCAGAACCGCCCATGGAACACCGCATCGAGTTGGCCGAAGGCGACGAGTACCGTCGCGAGCACTACGGCATCGAGTACACCTCGGCGTACGTCTACCGCACCAAGGGCAACACGGGGCCGACCCGCATCCAGGTGTGGAACAACCTGCGCCGCCCGAACCCGCACCCCGGCGAGACCAAATGGGGTGCGATGGGGCCGATCGGCGGCGACGGCAAGTACCTCGACCCGTACAACAAGGGCACCGACGAGAAGGTCACGGTGCTGCTCGAACCCGAGTCGACGGTGATCAGTGCGCACGGCGACTCGACCGGCACGGCCGCGTCCGGGCAGGTGTGGGCGAGAGACGTCGTCTTGGAGACCGGTGACGTGCTCGTCCTGGTGTACCCCGACGGCAGCGAGGAGCGGCGCGTCCTCACCTTCACCGACAACTACGGGCGCGGGCAGGCCGACCCGGTAAAGCCGGGGAGGGCGCTGCTCGACGAGGAGGAGGCGGCGCTGCTGAACCTGGCGGCCCGGTTCCTTCCGCAACGGGAGGGCGAGGAGTTCTCGCGGCCGTGCGTGGAGATCGGCGGCGTCCAGGTCTACGTCTACTTCGAGGACGGCGAGCTGCGCATCAGCACCCACTACGACACGGCCGACCCCGACGTCCTGACGGAGGCGGGCACGGTGCCGACGCGCGTGTCGATCGGCGGCGACATGGAGTACTTCCAAGGCTGAGTGTCCCGACCCCCATGGACATAGAAACAGTTCGATACAACAGGGCTACCGCCTCTACTTATTTATGCATAGTGATCCATGCATGGAATGGAGACAGATTGACAGACTTCAATACTCAGCCGGGTGTGACGGTCGCGTTCGAGGCGCGCATGGAGTACGACCCCACCGGCCACGACTCCTCCGGGTGGGGCTTCGAGTGCGCGACGCCGCTGGAAGCGGTGAGCGCCCTGTCCTGGAAGCTCGGCCAGCTCATCGCTGAGGAGGCCGTCAGCTTCAGCGACAGCATCGACACCATCCGCCCTCCCTGGGGCGAGGACGACCCGAGCGACAAGGCCGCGAAGTGGCGACGCTTCGCCGCCTCGGCCGCCGCCGGGCACGACGCGGAGATCATCCTCCACGGCAAGCGCTGGCTCGTGCGCCGCCACCAGCGCACCTGCTCCGACGGCCCCGGCCCCGACTGCACTGGCACCGTCAACTACCACGCGTTCCTATCCGGCACCGGCAACGGGTCGAACCGGTGCGACGGGCACTGGGCCAAATCGTGCGAGCGCCACGAGGAGATCCGCCAGCGCTACCCCGACACCGAACCGGACGACTTCGACCCGACGTATGCGGGCGAGCGCTGGTATGAGGAGGACGATCCCCGCTACCACTAGCAGATCCGAGCCCGGCGCGCGAGCGCCGGGCGCAGGAACAAGCCCATCCGGAACGTGCCGGGTGGGCTTCTTCGTGCGCCCGAAACGGGAGCCCACTCACGCCCGCACCCTGCGGGCCACATCAACGTCAGCAAGATGGAGGATACTCATGAACCACCCCAACGGTAAGCGCAGCAAGGTTTTCGCGTTCGGCACGGGCCAGCTGGCCCTGCACAAGAGCAGCGGCACCAAGGTGAAAGTGGTGGGCGCGCGACGCAGCCCGATCGGTCTGCTCATTGTCGCCCGCGTCACCGGCGGCGCGAAGAAGGGCAGCCTCATCGTCGCCAAGGCGTCGAGCTTCGCCGCCCGCGCGAGCAAGACCGCCCCGACCGCTCTGGTCGTGGGTGTCTAACCCAAGGAACGAGAATCAGATGAGTGAGCACAAGCAGCCGCAGCGCTGTGTTGTGGCCTCGTGCGGGCGCGTGCCCGTGCAGATCGAGCACTACGAGATCGACAACCCGGCTGCGCCCGGCGAGAGCGCGGGCACGGCCGCGATGGCCGTGTGCGGGGGTCACACCGGCATCGCGATCCACAAGGGGCGCATGACCGGGATCGAGCCGATCCCCGGCATCGTCGCCTACAAGGACACGCCCCTGAAAGGAGCGGCATGACGGAGGAACAGAACAAGCGGAAACCGCTGTCCCTGATGTACTGGGAGCAGCAGCACCAGTTGGAGCCCGTGCTCGCGGTGCCGATGGAACAGCGGTGGATCGGCGAGGAGTACACCTGGGAGGCGCACCCCGATGAGGGGTTCGTGTTCTCGCACGACAAACCCGAGGAGAACGACGGCGTCGAGACGGTCGTGTTCTCGCGCCTGTGGGTGGAGACCGGCACGGCCCAGTGGCCCGAGACCGGGACGACGAGCACGGTCGAGCGGCTGGTCATCGAGGACTTGGAGGCCATGACGTTCCGGCCCGAGGAGCACGTCTACGCGCCGCGCCGTGAGCGCGTCCTGGCGGGGGTGCTGTTCGGGCGGCACGCGGTGCCGCGCCTGGGCGACATCGGCCGGTGGAAGCGGGCCGATGAGGTCCGCGAAGGGGACGTCATCGTGGCGTTCGAGAAGCGCAGCTTCACCGACGCGCCGCGCACGGTCCTGTCCACCAGGCGCGACTACACCAACCGGCACTGGGGGCCCCGGACCTGCATCACCTGGGCGGATGACCCGGTGCACAAGACCGACTCGTACCTGGGCGAACTCGAATGGGTCGCCGTCGCCGAACCGGGCGAGTAGCGCTCGCCGGTCCCTTCGCATCGTGCCCCGGCCAGCGGCCGGGGCACGCGTGCCATTGGCCTGGCGTCCATGTCGGCCCTCTCCGATATCGTTTCGACAGAAAGGCGAATCATTATCATGGCGTATCCCGAATGCGCTGGCTGCGGCGAGGATCTTGCCGCCGTCGGCGGCGCAATGATCACCGTCGGCTCGCTGAAACCCGAGTACAAGAAGGAGTCCGAGACCGGATACGTGCAGGTGCACGTGTGCAACAGCCGCGAGGTGTTCGTCAACCCCGAGTGCTTCGACGCTGCATGGCGCAAGTACTCGACCACCCAGACCCCCGAAAGGTAGGACGAATGGAGCTCAAGCTGAAGCCCCTGCACCAGGACCAGCAGTGCGCCCTCTGCGGTGTGGCCCCGGCCGACCAGACCGACGAGGTGATGGGGGCCGTCGAACCGGCCCCCGGTTGGGCCGGTGAGCCGGTGCCCATCTGCGACGAGTGCGCCAACGGTGAAGCCTCGTGGCAGGATGCGGTCGCGATCGGCAAGGCGCGGTTCTGGGTGGGCCCCAGAATGCGACGCGCCTTCACCGAATCCGAATACGACTGGTGGAGCACCGACGACGCGGTCGCCATTCCGCGCGGGGAGAGCGACACGTGGTGGCACGGAGCCGAGTACGGTGTCGTGCTCGACTCCGGCCGCACCGAGACCGGCCGCGAGTGGGTGCGCGTGCACCTCAACGCGGGCGACGAGAACGAGCGTATCACCGAGTACGCTCCCGGCGACCTGATCGAGAAACCCAACCCGTACGAACAGGAGCACTAGATGGACGACCTGGACAATTTTGACAATCTGGAAGCGCTGCGGATCAGCTTCCCGGTGAGCGCGTCGATCCTGCGCGCCGCGTCGGAGCAGGCCCGGCTCAAGATCAAGAAACACACCGGGATCTCCGGCGACACTGCGGTCTCCAAGGGCTGGGAGTGGGCCGGTCGCGTGTGCGAGAAAGCCGTCGAATCCTGGGAGCCGGGCGCGTGGGACGAATCAGAATGGGAGTGGGCGCGCGGGGTCCTCGGCGTCGCCGAGGACTGGATGCCGTTCACCGGCGACGGGTTCCTCATCGCCACTGAGATCTCCCTGTGGCAGCCTCACTACGACGTGGACGTTGAGGACGCCGCGAACCTGCACCGGGTGGTGTACGCGCACCTGGACGAAGCCGGTGCCCACCTGGCCCACGCCATCGGCCGGATGATGGCCGACGCGTGGAGACAGGAGTACGGCAAGTGAGCATCCATGAGGGAGGAGCCCCGCCAGCGGGATGCTACACCGAGGCGCAGGTCAGCGACGCGATCGATGCCGCCTGCATGCAGGACGTGACCATGGTCGTCAACAACGACAAGCGCCTGCTGGGGTTCGCGCTGGACGCGGCCCGGCAAGCGCGGTGGGCAACCTACCCCAGCGAAATCGACCGGGCCCGCGCCGTCGGCGAGAAGGTGCTACGCACCTTCACGGGGATGCTCTCGCCCGGACAGTCCGACGACGCACTCGGGCGTCTGCTGGACCAGCTGCTGCGCCACGTCAACCGAGGCGACCTCGGGTACTACTACCTGCAAAAACTCGAAGAGTAAGGACTGCTCATGCCAAGTGCCGCACCGACGTTCCTCGAAGCCCACGCCGTCGCGCTGGCCGATATCGCGCAGCTCGCCGGGGTGGGGGTCGAGGACGTGTTCCTGTACTCCGAGCACCCCACCAAGACATCCGGGCGCTGGGTGTTCCAGTCGTGGATCGACGGCGTCCCCGGTGCCAAGACCGTGTGCCTGTCGCCGCTCCAGGCGACCGCGAACGTGGCGGTCGTGCTGGCGTGGTGCCGGGCGCACCCGGCCGAGGCCCGCGCCCTGACCGAGAACTACCGACCGTGACAAGGAGGGCTCCATGAGCCACGAAGATGAGCAGCATATCCCCGAGGGGTGGATCGAACTGTTCCACCGCACCACCGCCGAGACGGCCGCGTTCATCGGCCGCGTCCGCCGCTTCCAGTCGAAGGAGGGCGACAAGGACAGCGGCCCGGTCTACTTCTCCAACCGTGATCAGGGCGCATACGCCGCCGGGTACGGGGAGGGGTGTGTGCGCGTGATCATGCCGGTCGACAACGTCGAGCTCGATGACGAGTTCGAGACCGGTGAGCGGCACTACCGCGTCCCGGCCAACAAGATCCGGGGCGAGTGGATCACCGTCTGGTACCGCACCCCGGCCACGATGGGGGGCGTCTACCTCCAGGATCTGTGCGACCTGATCGACAACGAACGGCACCTGCGCGAACAGGTCATGGAGCTGGCGCTCCGCGCCCACAAAGCGACATGGCTCACCACGCACGAGCGCGCGGTCGAGCTGGGCAAGGAGATCGCCGAGCTGTTCATCAAGCCGGTGCCGCTGATCGCGAGCATGGACACGCCGATGGCTCCCGTCGCGAGCCTGGTCCGCCACTTCTTCGACCACGTCGACCCCGCCGACCTCGGCCGCTACTACCTGAAGGACGCGGCCGAGGAGGCGGCGTTCTCGTGAGCCACTACACCGGATGGAACCGGCCGCTCATGGTCACGTTGACCGCGACCTCGAACCCGTACCTGGCCGACAAGCTCCCGCTGCGCGGTGAGCTGACGATCCTGGAGATGCGCACCGACGGCTACGCGATGCACCGCTCCGTCAGCTTCCTCCAGAAGGACGCGGACGGCAACCCGGTCGGCGCACGGGTCATGGTCGACGATGCCGAATTCACCTACAGCCTGCCCCCCGACCGCAGCAAGGAGACGACCCATGGGACGTGAGATCAAGCGCGTCGACCTCGACTTCGATCACCCCATCAACACGGTGTGGCCCGGATACCTGTCACCCCCAGGGCTCGTCACCGAAGAGGACTACGACTGGTGGCACGAGCACGGCAAGACCGAGCCCACCCCCGGCGACGGCTACCAGCTGTGGGAGACCGTCTCGGAAGGCTCACCGATCAGCCCGGTCTTCGCCACCGCCGACGAACTCGCCGAATGGATGGCCTCCCCGGCCTACACGTGGCACGGTTCGGGCCTGTCAAAGGAGACGTACCTGAACTTCATCGCCGAGGGCTGGGCGCCCTCCTTCGTGGCCACGCCCAGCACCGGGCTCGTCTCCGGTGTCGAGTGGGTCGGTACCAGCAGCGACGACGAAACGGAGTAACGCATGACCACCCCATTCGATAACACCACGGCCATCGCCCACATCACCTCGCACGGGTTCTGGCCGGAGGGAGAGAACCACGAAGGCGAACGGTCCTGGTGGCTCTGGCTGCTCCAGCACCTCACGGAGGCGATCAACAACTACCACGAGTGGGACACCGACGAGTTCTGGCAGGACCGCATGAACACCCTGGTCGACAACTCGATCCGCCAGTGCCTGTTGCAGGCGCGATCGATGAAGAAGGTGCTGTCGCTGTGCGAGGCCTCGCACCTGCCCGAGGTCATGACCGACCCGTTCAACGACGAGATCTACATGCGCCTCACCAGCGCGTTCGAGAACCCCCCGCCGCTGCGCGACGACCGCGCCATGAAGGAGTACAAGCAGCGATGCGCGCAGATGCTCAAGCTCGACTACGTGGCCGAGGCCTACCTCAGCGGCGCGGCCAGGATGGTGGCCATCAACTGGGGCACCGAAGCCCTGACGGCGTGGTTTGAAGCCCACGCCGTACCCGGACCGCAGGCGTAGCGGTCCCGGTGGCGCACCCCGTCCCGGCTCGGGGTGCGCTCGCCGAATCCGCTACGACAAGGAGAGCAAGTGTTCACCGAAAGCGAACTGCACCACGCGGTGCGGCAGATCCAACCTGAGTTCTTCGGGGCTGCCGATGGACGGTACGGCCGGTTCATCACCGATATCTGGCAGCTCCCGGCCGAGCGGGTCCTGTTCTCCTGCGCCGAGCGGTCTGCCCCCGTGGCCGACCCGGCAGTCAGCGTTCAGGGCCTGTACGTGCTCGACCAGGTTGCCGAATGCGTCAAGCCGGTCTCTACCGTGACCGCCCTCAGCCACGAGGCCACCGTGGTCACCGCCATCATCTGGATGCAGGGTCTGTGCGCCGAGGACTTGAGCGGCTACGACCAGGGCACGCTCGACTGGCTCGGGGAGATGGCGTTCCGGATGAGTCCCGAGCACCTGACTGTGTTCCAGGAGCAGTATCTCGCGATTCCCTTCGACGCGTGGGGCAGCTACGACAACCCCGACCCCATCCCCGGGGAAGCTCTCGCCGATTTCCTTTCCGAACTGGGCTACAGCGACGAGTACCTCGCCCTTCACCTGACCTGAGGAGGACCCACGGTGGCCGACGATCCCGACAACGGCGAAGCCAACGAGGTGTACCTGGTGGACCTGCTCGACGAGCACGGCCAGATGCGCGTCAACCAGCGCAAGTGCGGGACCTGCATCTACTTCAAGGAAAACCGCATGTTCCTCGACGAGGGACGGCGCGAGCAGATGGAGGCCGACGCCATCGCCGACAACACCTTCATCCCGTGCCACCAGACCATCCCGGCCAGCCAGTACGACGCGCCTCCGGCGATCTGCCACGGTTTCTGGTACCAAGGCCAGGGCCGGTACCGGTCGTGGCCGCTGCGGTTCGCCGACCAGCTCGGTGCCGTGGTCGAAGTCGATCCACCCTCCATCACCTGGAATCCTACGGAAGGACCGTCATGACGGCACTCAGCGACTGGCCTGCGGGGGCGATTCCCCCGCAGGCCTTGTACGACCCGATCGCCGGATCGGGTGTCTTCGACGCCGACTGGTGCACGTGGTTCGCGTGGGACGCTGAGCGCGGTGTCAGTGAGGTCGCGGTCGACCCGGCGTGGCGGATGATGCTGTCCCTGTTCAACCCGAATACGGGGAACCATGTGGGCACGCAGGTCATCACTGCCTACCGGGTGTGGACCGCGCTCCTGGCGTGCGGCACCGGGCACGTCCCCGGGGTGCACGCCCACACCTGCGCAGCGGCGCGGCAGTTGACGCAGCTGAACAACCCGGATGTGTGGAAGTCCGCCGGGAGCATCGATTCGGTGACGGCCGACCAGATCTTGCAGGTCATCGTGTACAGCAGAGTCCGATTCGGACTGTAACCAGAGGAGACATCATGCCCCAGAAGAACTACGGCAGCGCGACCGCGCAGGACTTGTACCGCCTGTTCATCCGCCGCGACGTGCTCGACCTCTACCCGCACTGGGAGCTGGTCGACGACGACGACAGCCAGGACCCGGTCCCTGACGACTGGTACGTGGTCGTCGATATCGGCGACCGCGAGAACGGTTTCGCGCGCAGGCGCCTGAACGCCGCCCTCCTGTGGGCCGCGATCCTGGCCTGCGGCTCGAACAAGATCGAACCGATGCGCCTGCGCGTCGTCCAGAAGTGCAACCAGATCATCTACCAGATCGACCTCGACCAGATCCACTTCAGCGCCGCCGACGCCGACACCGTCATGCAGGTGGCCCTCCTGGGGCAGCCCGTCTACTAACGAGAGAGAGAACCTGATGGCATACGAAGTCACCTTCCGCACCGTCAAACTCGACGGCGACGTCATGACCGTGGACGGCGTGGCGCTGCGATCGGTGTCGGTTGTGGTCGACATCGACGCGGACGCGCTCCAAGCACGCGTCAACGCGCACGCCGACATCACCGAATTCATCACCGAGCAGCGCCGCTTCGCGGCCGAGACCGCGTACCGGGCGCTGCGCCGCGTGGCCACGTCGCCGATGCGCGCCCACGTCGAGGGCAGCAAAGGCTGGCACTCGTTCATCTGCGAATGGAACGGCGTCGACATCAAGGTAACGGTCGACAAGTCTCGGCCCCCCGTGTACGGATAAGGAGCACATCACCATGCTGATCACTGACGAACAAATCCGCGCCGCCTGCAAGGCGTACGACCTCGACCCGGTCGGTCGCGTACCCGTCGCGGGGTACGAAACCGACCTCGATCCCGACAACGAGGACGACTGGGAGAACGACGCCTGCTTCACGCTGGCGCATGCCATCGTCTCAGGGGAGAACTACCCTGATGCCGGGCCGCTCGGGTTCGCCGCCGGTCATCTCTCGCCGGGCTGGAAGTACCTGCGGGACCTGTGCGACCGGGTCGCCGAGAACGACATCGGAACCGAATGGTTCAACGCGATGTCCTACGACCAGACGCGCGAGCACCTGCAGGATGAGGCCGATCGCTTCGTTGCGATGATGGAGGCCCCGGGCCACGTGCTGGTGTGCGTCGCCGACCTCGGTGTAAATGAGGGCACCGAGGACGCCAAAGCGCACCTCGGGAACACCGACAGCGGGGGCCCGCGCCGCGCGCTCCTGGACCTCGCGGAACAGCTGCTCGGCTACGCCGGGTACCTCGTGCTCCGCGAGGTGTTCGCCCCCCAGATCGACAGCAAACTGAAGGACTAGCGATGCCCCGCTTCTACGACACGATCGGCGACGGCTCCCGAGGCTTCGTCGCTAACGGCCCCCTCACGGTCGGTCCTGAATGGTCGACCACCACCAGCACGAGAGTCACCCTCAACGGCACCGACATCGACATGACCGACGCCCCCGAGGGCGAACAGCGCGAACATGAGGGGTGGATCGTCGTGCGCACCGCGAGCGGCCTCAAGGTCAAGGACGAGCAGGGCACGAGGCCGCGCCGCCGCACGGGCGTGACATCCGACCGGGTCTCCAGAGCGCCGAAGGCGCGCCCCGAGGAGAACTGGTACTCCGTCGACCTCCGCTCGCACGCCGCTCCCGTCACCGGCACCATGGGGTTCACGATCGGCGTGCTGCCGGTGCGGGGGGTCCAGTTCGAGGTCGTCCTCGCCGAGGCCGACATCCCCCGCCGCGACAGCGAAGCCGAGCAGATCGCCGCGCAGCGGTACGAGGCGGCCATGTACGCGGTCGGGAACATCGCCGCGCAGACCGACTGGCCTGCGGGCAAGTACCTGGTCGCGGTCCGCAACCGGTCGACGCAGACCATGTTCGTCGCCGACATCGACGAGCACCGATCGTTCACGCTCCTCCCGCGCAACCTGGAAGAAAGGCAAGACACATGATCAAGACCGCAGCCCTCAAGCGAGCGATGCGCGACGCGAACGTGAAGTGGCGCGGCATGTGGGGCGAGTACGAGGACGTGCTGCAGTTCTTCAGCGAGGTCGTCGACGCCATCAGCTACGGACACGAGCAGGAGGAGCAGACGTGGCAGGAGGACCCCGACGTTTCCTACGCCGCGTGGGAGTGGGAGCAGATCCGCTCCGAGGTCGAGCGGCTGCACCCTCCGAAGGTGTTCGTGGTCGTCGGCCTCGCCGAGATCTGGAACTACAAGCTGCCCTTCGGGTACAGCAGCCTCGGCGAAGAGCCGGTACCCGACGGTGACCTGCTGGAGCTGGCGCGCCTGCGGCTGACGTGCGCGGCTGCGCAGGTCGCGGCCAAGCTGTTCACCTCGTCCGGGCTCAAGGACGTGGGAGACCGATGGTGACCGACGACCAAGAGTTCGAGACGTTCACGCTGAATCTTGGTGACCCGAAACTGCGGGACCTCATTGTGGCCCAGCCCAACATGGTCGCCGTCATGGAGCTGCAGCGGTGCCTGTTCCAGTCGGTCGACCACCTCGGTCCCGGAACCGAAGCGTTCCAGGCCTACATCCGGGAGACTGTCGGCGGTCCCTACTCCACGCGCAAGTTCCGCGACTCGGGCCTGTCCTACTACTTCAACAATGACCTGCAGTTCATCGACGACCAGGCGCAATTCAACCCGGCTGCGACAACGCTGCTGGCCGACGAGTCGAAGCAGTCGCTGGCCGAGGCGGTGCGGGTCTACGGCACCGTATTGATCACCGGGTTCGACTTTGACACGTGGATGCCCCGTCCCCTCCCTCACGGCGCGCTGGTGGCGGCGTTCGACCGGATGGTGCAGAACAAGCAGAACGCGGGGGACCGATGGTGACCGACCGCAGCGATCTGATGCAGCGCGGCTGGGCAACGAGACGGCAGGGGCGGTAATGGCGAAACGCAAGGTGTCCCGAAGCAAGCAGCAGCTGGCGCTGGAGGGCTTCGAGGTCGGCGGCGTCCCCGGACCATTCGGGAGGATGGACCTCCTGTTGACGATGCACGGGCGCGACCGCAACGGCAATCCTGTGCCGATTGAATTCGCGGTGTTCGATCGCAACGTCGATCAGCTGCTGGCCACGCTGCAGGAGGGCGTCGCCCTGTACAAGACGATGCAAGCGCTAGACGACACCTAGCGCACCGAGTGTTGCTGCGCCCCCGAGCCGTACGGCTCGGGGGCGCAGTTCGTTGAAGAGGAGGTGAAAAATCATGCTGCGTATCTGGCTCTGGGTCGGCGCCGTCATTGTCGTGCTCGCCGTCCTGTTCCCGGCCGCGCTGTACGTCCTGATGGCCGTGTTGGCGACCTGGTTCGTGATGGTGCTCTACATGGTGCTCACGGGGCTGACCCACGAGCGCCAGAACCGCGCCAACAAGGCCGAAGTGCAGCGCCAGGCCCAGGGCCTGGCGATGGAGGCGGCGCTCATCCGCAAGGAGGGGGCCCGTCTGGCTGCGGTCGAGACCGCGAAGCACAACGCCCTCGCCGAGCGCTGACCGTCGCCCCGAGCCCGATGCTCGGGGCGGCTGTGAACGCTACGGAAGGAGCACATCGTGTACACCGAGGAAATCAAGAAGCTCAAGGCCGACCCGAGGCTGCGGCGGCTGGCGGACCGGATGGCCACGGGCACCGAGCCATGGATCGTGCGACAGCTGTGGACCGGCGTCGACGATCCGATCGAGTGGTTCGCCACCTTCGCGAAGGAGTACTGGCGCAAGGAGCGCCCGGCGTACCTGTTCCCGCTGGAGGAGGCGAAGGAGGAGGCGGTGGCCAGGGCGGTCATCGCCCTCTACAAGGAGAAGCGCGAGCGGGTTGAGGACCGCTCGCGCTAGCGCGGCCGGTGACGTCGAACCGGACCGCAGTAGTGAACTCATGCACATCGTATTACAGGAAGGGCGTTCGTGGTTAAGCCGAAAGCGCGTGGATCAGATCGGGTGTTCGCGGTCGTGGGCGCAGCGGGCGGTGACGGGGAAGTCGAGCTGCGGCAGGTGCTGACCTGGCCGAGCCTGGACGCGCTGCGTCAGCAGCTGCTGGCGGGTCTGCCGATGACGTCGAAAGAGGTGGTCATCGGGGAGATGAACGCGCCGCTGCGGGTAGGCGTGCGCCTGCCGTGGGGGGCGGAGGAGGCGTGGCTGGTCAAGCTGGGCTTCGACCGTCCGATGCCGCCGCTGGTCGAGCATGCGCGGTTGACGGTGCTGGAGTCGGAGTTCCGGGGGTCGGGCAACGCGAGGGTGTGGTGGCTGTGGCCACGGCTGCGTGGGGCGTACGTGATCACTCGGACGCCGATGGGTCTGGCGTTGGAGACGGTGATCCCTGGGTGATGAAGGAGGGAAGGGCGTCCTGTGGTGCGGGAATGCTCCCGGTTGCGAACGCGGCCACCCGAGACGCGCGCCTGAAATAAGCCACAATTTTACGCTCATGAGGCGTTGCTGCCTTATTGTCGTTATTGCCGTCGGTGCACGGATACGTACCGGCGGCTTTCGCATACCGGAAAGGGGAACATCATGTACACGTTGCCGTCGTGGCTGCGCGAGGACAACGATTACCTCGTCGACCGGCCCGAGATCATCCAACTTGCCTGCTGGGCGCTCGGCGTCTACGACAAGGAAGAGTGGTACTCCGGCGAGGTCCCCGACGATGTGTGGGACATCGACAACGCCGACCTCGTCGACGAAGTGACGGACCTGGTCGAGAAGGGCTCCAGCTGGAAGGAGGCGTTCGAGCGCGTGAAGGACCGCCTATGACCGACACGAATCCTGGCGAGACCCCGTTCTACACTCACATCACCGTCGTCGGCGGATCGTTCCGGGTGGGCTTCTACCACGGCGTCGACCAAGCAGACATCATCGAGGTCGAAGGCTGGGTGGCCGAAGAGCTGCAGGTCCAGGCGGCCACGTGCGAGGAGATCCGCGCCGAGGCCCACCGGCTCATCGACCGGGCGGTCGCGACCGGCCGCTACCCTGGTTACTCCCCGAAGCAGGGAGCGGCCGAGGTGAAACGGACGCTGACCAGCTGGTGCAAGTCGGCGAAGACCACCCATCATCCGGGGTGGAAGTCGGGTCGCCGCCACTCCCGATGGGGCGGCGACCCGGGGAGGTAGGCACCGGCTGCCCGGTGCCTGAAGGTCTGGGTTGGCGGTGAGCTGCCAGCCCTGATCGACTTCCATCCATTGTAAGTCTATCGCCCCCCGTTGGGGGCTTTTGCGATATATGTGAGGAGAGACCATGCTTGACCACCCCAACCGGTTCGCGATCAACGAGCCGGTCCTGTTCCGCACCGCCGATTCCCGGGTCCCCGAATGGACCGAGGGCGTCGTCATCGCCATCGCGGCCTACAAGGAATCGCGCCGCAAGAACCACTACGGCGTCTACGGGCCCGAGGAGCACACCCCCGACTGCGACGGGGTGTACTACACGATCACCGCCAAGAACCACAACGACTGCGACGAGGACTATGACGCGATCTGCGTCTGCGAGGACGCGATCAGCGACGTCGGCGCTGCCAAGCGCTGGGCTGGGCAGGCGCTCACCGATCTGCAGGACTACAAGCTCTGCTGGATCGACCATGTCGTAGCCGGTCGGCCGCTCACCGCCGTTCCCCAGCCGGGCAACGACCGGGTGGCGCTGTGCAGCGGCAACGACATCGCCGCGTACGCCCACGCCGACGACCTCCTCGCGTGGGCGGCCGGGCTCGAACGCCACCCCGCGCACGAGAGCAAGCAGCCCGACGCGTGAGTGACACGAGCCCATGACCTACCAGTTCGCCATCACCTGCCTGGAGTGCCGCGAGAGCGCGCCGCTGCTGTCGATCGACGCGATCGACGGCAGCGGCGGCGAGCCGTGGATACGGCTGACCATGGGCTGCGGGCACACCCCCAGCGTGCCCGAGCGGCACCGCGTCAAGATCGAACGCCTCGCCATCGGCGCCACCGGCGGCATCGCCCTCTACGACCCCGATGGGCACCCCACCTACCTGCTGCGCGGCGAACCCACCGTGTCCTGAACCCAATCCTCCGAGTAAGGAACCCGCTGAATGAAAGCTGCCCTGATCATGGCGGCCGGTGCCGCCGTCGTCGCCGTCGGCGCTGCGTGCAGCGCCTCCGACTGGGAGCACACGCCCCAGCCTCCCAAGTCCGGCACCGTCACCGAACTGGAATACGAACCGGGGTACTGGGAGGAGGACTGCTACACCCAGTCGGTGTACGACTCCCGCACCAGAACCTACAAGAACAAGCAGGTGTGCAGCGACCGCTGGGTGCCGGAATGCTACGAGGTCGACTTCGAGACCCCCGAGGGCGACGAGCTGGAGGAGTGCACCATCGAGGAGGTCTTCACGGGGCTCGCCGTCGGCGACGTCTACATCGAGGGCATGGACGACCTCGCCACGCACACGCCGTGGCTGACACCGTCGCCGTCGCCCTCGGTCGCCCCGTCCACATCACTGTCGCCCTCCCCGTCGCCGACGGCGAGCGCGTCCGCCAGCGCGGGCTAAGCGCCCAGGAGCGCGGCCCAGGAGTTGTCGCCGAGGATGCCGTCGCCGCGCCCGTTGGAGAGCACGCTGTCACGGACCTTGCGCGCGACCTGGAACCGCTTGAGGGCGTCCTCTGTTCCTGGTCCCCACTGCCCGTCGGGCTCACCTCGCGAGTTGAACGAATTCGCTGGTGGGAAACCGTTCGCGGCAAGGAGGGACTGGGCCCGCTTCTTGTCGGCTGTCGGCGCGTTGTTGTTGTCGATGGTCGGGAGCGCCATGATGATCTCCTCGATCAGGCGGGGGCGGCTGGGCACCGACGGCTTCGGTGGGATCGGTGCGCCGCTGGCGATGCCCCACGGGCTGGTGTCGTCGTAGGGCCCGGTCGAATGGCCGTCCGGGCCTCGGCCGACCGAGACGTGCATGTGCTTGGTGTGGGGGTTGGAGCCGGAGTAGCGGCGCCATCCTTCGGAGGCGCGTGCGCGCGACCAGATCTGGCGGTTCCAGATGACGTATTTGAGCGCCGGTGGGGCGACGGCGACGATGCGTCGGGAGATGCGGTGCATATCTGCCCCATCGCCGGGGTCGTGCGTGAAGTCGCGGGCGCAGACGACGTTCTGGTCGTTGGGGTTGTGGTCGGAGTCGGATGCGGCATGGGCCGCGTCGCCGATCGCGCCGTCGGAGGCGGTGCTGCGGCCGGGTGCGACCTGGTTGATCTCGGCCCTCAGGACTTCGAGACTCCGCGCCACCCGCCAACTAGACATAACGGAAGTTTACCGCACAAAACGGACATATCGTAACTTCAGTTGAACGTGAGAGAATATCCTGAATCGACAGGAGCACTATGCCCAAGCAGCAGACCACCATCGTGATCACCGGCATCGAGAACCGAGGTGAGGCCGACTTCGGCTACTTCTACTTCAGCGACGGCGTCCGGGTCGGCTACCGGCGCGTGGACAACCGCTGGGAGGTCTCCGGCGGCGGCAAGTACTGGCCCGAGCCGCAACCCGTGCGCCTGCAGGTAGTCCATCACTACCTGCGCACCCACGGACCGGTCGAGCTGGAGCGCACCATCGACATCAGCAACCAGGGCACCCGCGAGCACCCGTGGGGCGTCATCCGTGTTTCCGACGGCACCGAGGCCGACTTCGACATCACGCGCCCCGGCGCGGCCGACACCATCGCGGTGTCGCCCCGGCACCAGAGGAACAACACCCCCGACTACATCAAGTGGCTCGTGGACGAGCTCACCGGGGCGCTGGCCGAAACCGACTGGGACATCCTCCCGGCCGAGGGGAAGGGGGCACCGGTCGACCAGGCGGTGGCCGCGTGAAGGTCGTCTCTGTCGACAACCGGGCCACCCTCGAACCGGCCTGGGGGTTCATCCACTTCGACGACCGCAACAGCGCCGCCTTCACCTCGAAGAACGGCTTCTGGGAGGTGGGGGAGGGTGGACCGAACTGGCCCACGGCGACCACCGAGGCCCACCTCGAACTCGCGCTGGCGCACCTGGAGCAGCACGGCCCCAGGATGCCCGACGAATCCACACCCTGAAATGCATGATCGGTAAAGCCCCGGGCGCGACTGTGCCCGGGGCTTTCGTTCGAGAGGCAACCGCATGTCCACATCCGAGACCCCCTACATCGACCCCGGCAAGTGGCCGCGCCTGATCGTGGCGGGGCAGCCGGTCACCGAAGCGCAGGCCGACGAGATCCTGATCCGCACCTGCGTCCTCTACTACCTCCACTGCAACGACCACGACTGGGACCACATCGTCGCGCGGATCGTGTTCAAGGACGAGCGCGCCGCCGAACACGACTTTCCGTTCCAGCGGATGCGCGACCGCGTCGAGGAACTGGGGGTCCTCAACCTGGCGTACCTGGAGACCTACCGGATCTCCTCCTCCTGGATCGGCGGCCCGCGCGGGTGGTGCGACTGGGATGGCCGGATCGGCAGTGTGTACAACGTCGGCAAGTGGCCCTCCGTGGAGGAGATCGGTGACGAGTGGTCCCAGATCGCCGCCGCCTTCCCCTACCTGGACCTGACCGCGCAGCTGGTCAGCGGTGAGGGCATCGGGCAGCTGTGCGGGCAGTGGCGCGTCAAGGACGGCGTGGCCGCCGCCGAGGCGCCCGGTGAGCTGCTGGTGCCCCCCGCGCAGCAGGAGAAGGCAGCCGACGCCGCCATCGCGCACTTCTTCGCCGAACGGCTGTTCAACCCCGGGAGTGAGCGCGGGGTCAGCCCCGAGCGGCTGCAGCGGGCGGTCGACCGGGTCGAGAGAAAGATCGCCGGAGCGACGCAGGGCGATCGGTAACATCTACCGAAAAACCGGACATAGTGGGATAATTGGTCTGTATACCCTTCAATGGGAAGCAGGTCATCATGTTCACGAAGGAGTTCTGGAAAGACACCTCCGAACGAGCCGTCCGCAATGCCGCGACCTCATTCGTCGCCGCCTTCGGAGCCGAAGCCCTCTTGTGGGACCTCGGCTGGGAAGTCGTTGTGGGCATCCCACTCACCGCCGCCGTCCTCGAAGTGGCAATCGCCCTCTCTGGCTCCAAGATCGGCCAGAAAAACACCGCCAGCCTCACCGACTGAACTGGCCCGGCTCCCTACACGCTGTTGCCCGGCGCGCTCATCACCGCGCCGGGCACCGCTGTGTCGCCTCCTCGTCGTAGGCTGAGAATCTTCCTCGTACTTCACAGGGCACCCCCGTGCCCGCAATGAAAGGAACCCCGTGACCCGACGTTTGCGTCTCAACCACCTCTTCGACCTCTGGGCGGTGTGGGTCATCGCCCTGTTCGTCATTGCCAACGCCGTCACCACCGCCATCTGGCCCGACCTCGACACGCTCTTGACGTGGACGGTGATGTGGCCCGTCGTCATCCTGCACGCCGTCGGCCTGTTGACACTCGCCCGCAAGCACGAATCCATCGCATGCGACATCTGCCGAGACCGCTTCCTCGTCGTCCCCGGCGATGACACCGCCCGGCGAGCACGCCCCTACCTCATCCTCACCCACGTCGTGATGTGGCTGAGTGACCGGCTGCGCAAGCTGGGCTTCGACGCGCTGGGCGCAGGCATCATCGCCGCCATGGCCCTCGTGGTAGCTGTCACCAGCATCGCCCGACTGATCGTCCCGGCGCACTGGACCGGCGTGGTCGCGATCCTGTTCGTGATCTTCTTCGTGCATTCGGTGCGCCGACACTCCCAGCTGCAGCCGTGGTGCCCGTGGTGCCGCCGAGGAGGCACCCCCGAAGACGAGCCCGAAGTCCCCGACCCGCAGCCGAGCACCGGCCGCGACCTCGCACTGGAAGGCGCCAAATGAACCGACCGGATCTGGACGACCGTCCTCTGACCATCGAGGACGCCACGGCCCTGGGTCACGGGATGCATCAGCTCGCCCAGCGCGTCGCCGCGCACCTGGGCTCCTCCTGGGAGGTGTGCCCCGAGTACAAGCCGGTGGCCATGGTGCTGCGCGCCGACGGTGATCGACGCCTGCGGATGCGGTACGTCCACCAGGAGGATCAGCACCTCGTGCAGGTGTTCACCCTCGACCTCAACGCCAAGCCCATCACCGACACCATGCTGAACCTCTTCCAGCTGCCGTCGCAGATGGCCGCACATCTGAAAGAGCACGTGCTGCCGGGCTACCGGCGGCGCCTCGACCGCCTGCGCGACGACAGGGACCGCGCGAGGGCCTATCGCAGTGCCCACCGGGGGCACGCCCAGTCCGTTGCCGACCGCCTGGGCGAGGGGTGGGAGGTCGCAAGCACCCTCGGCAGCGTTCGAGCCACACGACCCGCACGCGGGCGCACCATCTTCGGCGAGATCAACTGGTGGGTCGACGGACACATCTCCATCGAGCTGTGCAACGTAACCCCCGAGGTGATCGAACACCTCATCGACGGCATCCAAGAGCAGATGCGCCTCCACGAGGCGAACCGCATCCCGTGGGGCAACCGCCCGAAACGCCTGAACTATCTGCTGGAACTGATGGTTGCCGCCGGTTACCGTATCGACAAGCTCGGTCGCGAACACGAGGAGCTGTTCGGCAAGCCGATGTTCAAGATGGATCTGCGGGCCGCTCCCGGTGACGACCTCGTGTCGTACGTGCTTGAACGGCAAGACCGCCTCGACCGCGCCATCCGCGTCCTCGAAACCCGACCGGAAGAAGGATGACCTGCGATGCCTGTCCCCGACACTGACAACGACGAGAACGACGATCCCACCTGGCGCCTGATCTCCATGTGGAGCGGCGCGGTGGGGCACTACACGACCGAACGCACCCCCGGGGCCCCCGCCGCCGAAGACACTCGCATGCTCGGCCACTATTTCGGCGAGACCCTCTACCGCCTCGCGGTGAACGGCCTGGAACTCGCAGGCCCCGCTGGTGAACGCGAACAGCACGAGTTCGCCCAAGGGGTGAGCATGGAGTGGTTCAACATCGTGCGCACCGATCCGGGCCAGCAGGCCATGGCGGCGCTGGCGATGCTGGCCGAGATGCTGCACGCGGCCATCGACGGGTTGCGTCTGGCCGGAGCGGACGTGAACCACGCGCATGATCTGGCGGTGAAGCTGGAGGAGTACCTGGACGCGTGCGCCGGTCGCACCGGCCTCGTGGGGGATTTGCGCCAGATGCTCATCGAGAATGCCCGCACCGAAGAGTGAAGGGGGCCGTGGCCACACGGCAACGAATGGTTCAGAATTGAACGACCTGCTCGACGCGGAATTCGTCGAGCAGGTCAAGCGCCGCTAGCTCAGTTGGAAGAGCCGCTTCCTTTTAAGTTGCAGGTCCTGGGTTCGATTCCCAGGCGGCGCACCACGACACCACGACGAGTGCCCTACTCGATGACAAACGCGCCGATCCACTGGCTGAGCCGGTCGGCCTCGTCGCGGGTGAGGTCGTCGGGGAGGCTGAGGCCGACAATGACCCCCGGTCGCAGCAAGAAGGTGTACTCGGGCAGCTCCTCCTCAGCCGGTTCCTCCTCCGCTTCGGCGGCGAGGGCGGCTACCGCTTCGGCGCGCGCAGCCTCGGCTGCTGCCGCAATCCGGGCGGCCTCGATTTTCGCCGCAGTCTGGCGCTCGGCTTCAGCTGCCTCTTCAGCAAGGCGCGCCTTGCGCGCGCGGGTGGCGGCGATGGATCGTTGGCGCCGCTCTTCAGTGCTGACCTGCGCGTAGGGGAAATGACGGACCTTGCAGTAGTGCTCCAGCGCTTTGCGGAAGCACCCCTGGTAGTGCCGCATGGTGCTGACCTTGATGACCGGCGCTCGCTTGAGGGATTCGGCGGCGTCGTCATCGAAATCGATGGCTTTCGCCGCCGCCTTGGTGGCCTTGGCGTCGATCGCGATCTCGCCGAAGCGGGCGAGGATCTGCTCGGTCGTTTCGGGGTCGATGTGCTCTTCGGCCGCGTCCGGTACGCGCAGCATCACTGCGGTGTAGGCCCCGGCCCAGCGCTTCGCCGTCTCGTCGCGGGGGTTGTCCTCGTGGTAGGCGACAAGGTATTCGCCGAAGTCCCCGTAGATCGGTGTGCGCTTGGGCGCCACAGCGATCTCGGGAGCAGCCGGGGCCGTTTCGACCGAAGCGTCCTCGGCCTCGACGTCGAGGGTGCCGGTGAGTTCGACGTGGTGCAGCATGAACGCAAGGCCGCGCCGGAAATCACTCGAATAGGTGTTGATCGTCGATTCCTTGAGTTCGCCCTGGGCGTTCTCGGCGAACTGCCGCAGAACTTTCTCAGTGGCTTCGTCGCTGATGACGGTTCCCGCCAATCCCGGTACTCGATGGGAGAAGGAATTCCAGGCGTTGTAGGCACCAGCGATTTTCGTGTCCTGCTTGTTGGCGGTGCGCCGGTTGTGGACGTAGGTGCCGAGGTCACCATAGGTAAGGTCGCGCTTCATGTTGTCCTCCAACGAAGGTCGGTTCTGATGGCGGCTCAGGGAGCCGTAATTGACCAGGCTCAGCGCGTCCCGGTGTATACCAGCACCCGCAGCAAAGCAGTCAGTGTAGACCCTGTCACTGTAAGCGTGGTCTCCTCACACTGGCACATCGGCCAGGGTGATGACAGGGATGCCTGCCCGGTCGGCGGTGTTCCTGCAGTTGCGCGTACCACCCCCGCCGGGGAGCGCAATGCAGATCGCGGCCCCGAGACTGACCATGTGCGCGTTGCGGGCCCGTCCGGCCGCGCTGTACTGGCTTGGTGGGATGCTCTCCCAGTCGACGGGGTGCGCCTCGATCTGCCAGCCGCGTTTGGTGGCCTCTTGGGCCGCGAGCTGGTCGGCGCTGCGGTCATAGTCGATGGTGCCGTCACGGCGCCGGAACTTGCAGTCGCCGTGGACGAGGATGAAGTCGCCGGGTGATGTATGGGGGAAGAGGCTTTCGACGTGGGCCAGCGCTCGGGCGACGGCGGCGCGCCCGGGGAAGCCGCGCCCGCCGGTTGCCAGAACTCGCACTGTCATTGTGTAAGAATACCGATTCACGAAAGGCACTCTCACTCTGATGAACACTATCCGTGAACTGATCGATACCCTCGAAGGGTTCGCTGCTGCTACCGGGGATGAGACCCCGGTGCGCGTGGCGACCATGGGGCTGAAGAAGCCCATGGAGTACGCCGTCCAGGACGTCGACCTGGTCGAGGTCAGCACCGGGTCGGACGATTTTTGGGACACGCGCCCCGTCCTGTACTTCCTGGCCGCCGACAGCGGCCAGCAGCTGGCGCACGAAGCCCGCGCGAACTTCGCCGGATAAGGAGACAGGATCGTGGGAGCACGGTGGAATCCCTACTGGGATGCGGTCAAAGACCACATCGGATGGGATGATCTCATGCGTCAGCATGCTGTGCTCCCACGCGACCCGCTCCACAGCGACGACGAGGACGGCATCTGGCGCGGCGTCGCTTCCACGAATCTGCGCAAGGAGCTGGTCCCGCGCTATGCCTGGACGGTATCCGATCCGGCCACCGTCGAATTCGTCGTCCGATTCTGCGGTGACGCGGTGATCGATCCGATGGCCGGGAGCGGCTACTGGGCCCGGCTGCTGGCCGAGCGCGGCGTGTTCACTCTCGCCTACGACCGGCACGCCGCCACCCCCGAGGCGAACCACTGGCACCGAGGTGTCGAGCACTGGACAACGGTGCTCCCCGGCGAAGCAGTCGACACGGTCGCCGCCGCCGGGGCCGGGGTGACCCTCCTGCTGTCGTGGCCCCCCTACAACACGTCCGACGGGGCCGACGCCGTCCGCGCCTACACGGGGAACCGGATCATCTACATCGGCGAAGGCGACGGCGGCTGCACCGGCGACGACGAGCTGCACAAACTCCTGGAAACGGAATGGGACGAGATCGAATACCACTCCCCGGTGCAGTGGTGGGGACTTCACGACATCGTCTTCGTCTACGACCGCGTACCCCCAGAGCAGTGAAAGGCCCGAGATGCCCACCTACCCTCACTACAGCCCCACCGCCACCGCCTACCTGCGCAACGTCCTGTTGGGGAAGCACCCGATGCGGCCGGGCACGACCGTGCCCATCGAGGAACTGTCCGGGCTCACCACCGAACGGCAGCTCCTGCGCCCCATCGAAGCCGTCGGCGCCACCCCCCTGGACATCGGCGACCCGCTGCTGGACAGCGCCGCACGTCAGCTAGCCGCGTGGCATCGGCGCATGATCACCCGCGCCGACCTCTACCACCTGTCCGGGCCGCTCGTGGCCCACGCGTGGGCGTGCGAGGAGCAGTTCGGGCCGTGCCGGTTCGACGACGCCTTCCCCTCCGACTACGGTTTCTGTGTGTTCGGTCAGGCCCTGGCGCTGCCGCTAAATGATCGCGGCGACTGGACCCCGATCTGCGCCGCCGCGTGGGGCCCTGTCGACGACTGCGGGTTCATCCCCGCCATCTCCGGGCCCTTCACGGAGAACCTCAGCCAGCCGGGGAAGCACCAGACCATCATCATCAGCGAGCGCCCCAGCCGCCAGACGCACCTGCGGCTGTTCACCTACGCCAACACCATGCGCGAGGAAACCCGTGGGCACTACCCCGAGATCATCGAGGAACTCGACCACATCGTCAACTGCAACACCGACATCGCCGAGCTGCCGCACGTGGGCCGCTCCAACCGGTACGCCGTTCCCCGGATGCTGCGCATCGCGTTCATGATCGCCACCGCCCGATCCCTCGGCAGTGACGAACGCGAGGCCGTCCCGCAGGGCTTGCGGAAACGGGCGCAGCGCCTGGGCGCTCGACCGGAGCAGCAGGTCCGCGTCATGAGTCTGCGCCCGCGCGCGCAGCAGCTCCTGCACGAGGAAAGCCAGCACACCGAAGGCGACGGCGTCATTCGGCGCCCGGCCCGCTACACCCTCCCGCTGTGGGAGCGCCGCCCTACCCGCGACCCCGAGACCGGCGCGATCGTCCGCAGGGGCACCACCTGCTACCGCCACCCTGAGCTGCTGTCCGACGAGGACCGCGACACTGTCAGATCAGGTACGTTGCCGAGAGCATCCAGGGGAAACTGAACCATGCGAAACGAACAACCCGACAAGCCCGAACCGAGCGTGACGCGCGGCCTCGGCGCGCTCGCCGCTGTCCTGGCGATCATCCTGGCCTTCGCGTGGGGCCTCGCGGCACTGTTCAAGTGGGTGCTGTGAGCATGCCCGGCACTGGTCAGGACGCGCCGCCGGTCACCGACCCGCGCGATCCGCGTGCCATCATCGCCGCGACCATGCGCGAAGTCGCCCAGTGGTATCCCGATGCGCGTTCCCCAGCTGAGCTGGAGGAGGCCGCGTACGCGGTCGAGCGCGACGACGGCTACCGCAAGTGCCCGGTGTGCGAGGAGGACCCGTGCGGCGCGGGCTGCCCGCTGGAGCCGTTCCGACCCGAGTACGCCGACCCGGTCCGCTGAAGGTGCCCCCTGTCGGTGGGGGCCGTTAGAGTGTCGGTGCTGCACCGACGTGAAATCCTGTCGTATCACACCCTGAAGGAGCCGCCGTGAGCGCGCCGCCGTTCGCTCTCAACCGCACCACGCGCCAGATCCTCCGTCTCCTGTTCGACCACGACGACGGCCAGATGTACGGGCTGAAGATCGCCCAGTCCCTCCCGCGCCGGTGGTTCCTCCGCGTCCCTTCGGGGGCGGTCGCCGTCGAACTGATGAAACTGGAACGCCACCAGTGGGTGACCAGCGAGTGGGAAGAAGCCGAGCCCCGCAACGACGGTGGGTGGCAGCCTCGGCGCCGGTTCTACCGCATCGCCGAGGCCCATCGCGAGGACGTACGGCTCGTGCTGGGAACCGGCCGATGACCGGGCACGACTACCTGTCCACGGCGTGCCTTCACGAGGTGCACCAGCACTGCCGCTCGGCAGTCAACGAGGACGGCCAGCCGAAGGTGCCCGGCACCTGCAAGTTCTGCAGCGCCCGATGCCGCTGCACCTGCCATCAGGACCTCCCGGTTCTGGCGCGGGAGACGTTCCCCGCTCAGGTCGCTGACGCACGGGAGGCCCTGGGCTGGTCGCAAGAGTGGCTGGCCACGCTGGTCGGCGTCGGACAGCAGGCCATCAGCAACTGGGAGAACGGACGAAGCATTCCGCAGGGCGATAACTTGCAGCGCCTGTCTAGCGCACTGGGATTCATGCCCTGCCACAAGCTTCCTGGCCCCGTCGCAAGCGCAACGTCGACAGGTGCTACATCAACGCTGACGCTGGATTCATTGCCGCTGCTCAGCATGGGACCCGACCAGTTCGTCGCTCTCACCACCGATCTTCTCACCATGGTGTTTCCCGGCGCGCTGATCAGCGAGGAGGTTTCGCCTGACATCGACCTGCACCTGCTGACCGCTGCGGGCGAGCGCCTGGCAGTCCACTGCTCCCGGGCCCGCAAGTTCCAACCGACGACCCTCGCGCAAGTCCATACCCGGCTTGAGCAGCAAGGGCCCAGCTTTGACCGGGCGCTTGTGTTGCTACGCTGCAAAGCGGGATTGAAGGTTCGACAGAAAGCCGCCGAGTGGGCGCCCCGGTGGGAGATCTGGGATACCTCAGTGATCGCCGGACACCTCCACAGCGTGGGCCGCGAGCGCGCTCTGCCTCTGGTCGAGGAGTATTTCCCCGGCCTGGGTGGGCCCTTCTTCGGCATCGCGACCGAACACTAACCACCTCTGGTGACCAAGGCCACTGACACGGCCCGTGGGTTGCCGCATCCACTGCACCTATAAGCAAGAACCACCCCGGAATTGATCCGCGCCGCCCCGGCGCAAGAAGGAGTGCACCCCATGAACGCCGATCCCGCGCGCCCTGAAGGTGAAAACGAACCCTCACCAGGAGCAGACGCGACCCCCGAGAAGCATCCCCAGCGTACTGCGGTATCACACGTCAGTGTGGACCCCACCAGCGCCGACTACTTCCAGTACTTCACGACCATGGGGCCGACGGCGTTCGCACGCGAACGGGCCCTGATGTGCAAGAGCGGTCTGAGCATCAACGCCGGGCTACTGCGCTCGATCCTGTTCAGCCTCTTCGGCGAAGACGCCGACGCCGTCAGCCCCGAACAGATGATCGCCTGGGCGGACTACATGCGCGAACGCATGCAGGCATGCGACCTGCTGATGTTCAAGCACGAACTGCTCAACCGCAGCGAGCACGCGTGGGAAACGATGAGCAAGGAGCAGCTGGACCAGCTGCCCCCGCTGCCAGCGGACACGATCTTGGGGTTCGAGCGCCCGCGCTTCCTCGACGTCGTCAACCGTGCCACCGGGGAGGTCGTCTCCCGGCCCGTGTCCATCGTGGTCCGGTACGAGTCGCAGGGAATGCCCTTCGAGGACGTCCTGACCGACGGCACACCCTTCCACGGCTACACCGCGTACTCGCGCCTCATCGACCAGGAGCAGCTGTACTCCAACCCCAACACCCGATACCTGTTCGAGATGCGCGACGCCAAGAACGAACCGGTCGACCCGGCAGGCGCCTTGAAGCAGATCGCCCACATGCGCCAGCAGTCCCTGATGTGGCCGCCGACACTGATCGACGAGCTGGAAGCGCCCCTTGATAAGGAGGGCCGCACCCTCGGAGACTTCCTGCGTGTCGCGCTCGCGCGGGCGGCCGAAGGCAGGGCCGAACCGATCCCGCGCGAGGTCCAGCGCAAGGCCAAAGCGGCTGGTGTGAAGCGCTGGTACTTCCCGCCGGTGCGCACCCTGGAGCTGGAAGTCGAAGACCCCCCAGCGCCTCAGCGTGCCTCTGGTGAACCGACCGACCGCACCATCAACTGGGAGTTCAAGGTCGGTCACACCTGGGACTGGGCGCCGGACGAGCATGGCGAACTGGTGTGGCAGCCGGGCCACTGGCGCCGCTACCGCGACGCCGACGGCAACGTGGTTAAGCGCGTCTTCATCAAGCAGTACACCAAAGGCGAAGGCAAACCGCGCAAGCCCAAGGTCGACACCGTCACCATCGCCCGTGAACCCGACGCCTCCCCTGAAGGGAGCGCCTGATGTTCGCCTTCCTGTGCCGCAGAGCCGATCGTGTCGGCTCCTTCGACTGACCCCCCACCTCCCGAAAGGCGATCATGGCCTGGTACGACATCCACCACTCCTGCGGCCACACCAGCCAGCAGCAGATCTACGGCACCGACGTGAACGGTGAACGGGGGCGCAAGGCTGAAAAGCTCGGCGAGCGGGCGTGCACCGCGTGCCTGCGGCAGGCGAATGACGAACGCAACCGGATCGCGGCCGAGCGGTCCAAGGCCGAGGGATGGCCACCGTTGCAGGGACCGAAGCGGCAGGTGGCGTGGGCGCACGCCATCCGCGCTGACGCGGTCGACGTCGTGACCGCCCGGGTGAGGGACGCGTACGCGTCCACGCCGGAGCTGGAGCAGGCAGCCGTGCTGGCGATACTGGCCCAGTCCGGGGAGGCGTCCTGGTGGATCGACCACCGCGACTTCCGGATCTGGTTCTCCCTGGTCAAGAAACGCACCTCGTGGCGCGAGGCGGTCGCCCAGATCCCGGCCGGGGCCACACTGGCGCAAATCGGGCGCGAGTTCGCCGAGAGTACGAGTCGCGCTGAACTCGACCATGCCATGTTCCGTGCCGACATCGCGTGCGGCGCCGGGCAGATCACCAGCGAGCACTTCGAGGCGTTCGAGACCGTGTGGCTCAAGCGTTCCGCTGAGCTGCAGTAACCACACACACCACTATGGAATGGAATCCGATGAGAACAACTGCCATCGTCACCGCCGCCTGCGGGACCGCCCTGCTCACCCTCGGCGCGTGCGGATTCGAGGGACCCAAGGAGGCCACCGGCGAGATCACGCGCCTCGAAGAGCACCCCGACGGGTGGATCGAGACCGACTGCGTCGTCGACGCCGACGGCCCCAGCTGCACCGCCGACGTCGAGGAGAACTGCTACCTCGTCGTCTTCGAAGACGACACCTACGAGTACTCCGACTGCATCCCCAAGGCCGACTGGGACAAGCTCAAGATCGGCGACACCTACACCGACGGCGACGACAACGACTGACCGGCACGAACGAGAGGCACGCATATGGAAGAAATCAACGAGAAGGCGAAAAACTGGGCGTCGATCCTGGAAGAGGGCGCCCGCGAACAGGTCGAACGGACCGCATCGATGCCGTTCGTGTGGCCGCACATGGCGGTCATGCCTGACGCCCACCAGGGGATGGGTGCGACGGTGGGCTCGGTCATCCCCACGTTGGGCGCGATCATGCCCGCCGCCGTCGGTGTCGACATCGGCTGCGGCATGGCCGCCGTCCGCACCCGCCACCACGTCGACCAGATCGCCCACCTGGATCTGTCGGTGGTGCGCGAGGCCATCGAGAAGGCGATCCCGCTGGGGAAAGGGGGGATCAACACGCGCCTGACCGAGACCGCCGAGCAGTCGATCGCGCACCTCGAAGCCAGGGCCGTGACCGCCCGCTTCACGCCCTCCTCCTACATGGGGAACTGGCAGCTCCACCTCGGTTCGCTGGGCTCGGGCAACCACTTCTGCGAGCTCTGCGTCGATGAGGAGGGGTTTGTCTGGTTGTTCCTGCACTCGGGGAGCCGGGGCATCGGCAACAAGATCGCCCAGCACCACATCCAGGTCGCGCAGCGGCTGTGCAAGCAGTGGTGGATCGACCTGCCGGACAAGGACCTCGCCTACCTCGCGCAGGGCACCCCCGAGTTCTGGGACTACATCCGCGAGATGATGTGGGCCCAGGAGTTCGCCGAGGCCAACCGCGTGGAGATGATGCGTCGCATGATCGACGCGTTCGAGGCGTGGAGCGACTCCGAGATCGTCGTCGACTCCGAGATCAACTGCCACCACAACTACACCGCCCAGGAAGAGCACTGGGGCAAGAAGCTGTGGATCACCCGCAAGGGCGCCATCAACGCCGAGGAGGGGCGCCTGGGCCTCATCCCCGGGTCCATGGGCACCGCCTCCTACGTCGTGGAGGGCAAAGGCAACGCAGTCGCGTTCAACTCCAGCCCCCACGGCGCGGGCCGCAACCACTCGCGGACGAAGGCGAAAGCCAAGTTCACCCACGACGATCTGCGTAAACGCATGATCGGCATCGAATGGCGCGACTCCGCCGCGTTCGTCGACGAGATCCCCGACGCGTACAAGCCGATCGACCAGATCATGGCCGACGCCGACGACCTCGTCACGATCAGGTACAAGCTGCGCCAGATCGTCAACGTCAAGGGGGAGTAGCCCCCTGCCGGGCCGTCCGGTGCTACACCGGACGGCCCACCCTCATGTACGGCACCTACCCCCGGGAGACCTGATGCAAACCGCCATCGACGGCTACCTGCGCCGCACCATCGCCAAACCCCTGGTCGACGAGCTCGTCGCCACCGGCTTCACCCATCTGACCGAGTCCGAGCCGCTGGCCGGGAAGTTCGTCATCGTCCACCTCGCCGACGTCACCAAAGGCACCTGGTGGGGCTACGACTGGCAGCTCACCGGTGCCGTCGTCGTCGCCACCAGCGCCGTCGGACCCTGGCGATACACCCCGAGCATGTTTGGCTGCGAACCGCACGCTGAGGGCGTCACGGCCCTGGCCCACACGACGATGCCCGTCGTCCCGTACAAAGACGTCAGCGGCCAGATCAGCAGCCTCTACGAGCGCGTCCTGGCCCAGTTCACGGCAGCGAAGATCCCGGCGTCGGTGCGCGCGTGGAATCAGGTCGCCCGCGCCGAATGGCACTGGCACAAAGCCGAAGGCGCCCGCCAAGGCGTTTGGGACCGCCTCTACCGCGAAGGGCTCCTGGACGACATGGACCGCGACGACCGCAACCGGCTCGTGGAGTGGGCCGTGCAGTTCGGGTCCGATCCGATGATGTTGCGCCGTGAACGCGCCGCCCACGAGTACGCGACATGGTCGGGCACCTCGTGACGGTCCCATGGCGGTTCACCGACACGTACTGGCATGACGACGTGCCCGGATACGTCGCGGTCGTCTCCTACTGGAGACGCCCTTGGAAAGAGCTGTTCGACGACAACCGGCGCCTGCGCCACGGCGACGACCCGCTCAGCCACGACCAGCACCGGCCCTGCACCGTGCGGCTGCGCCGCCGCTGGCTCCTGTGGCACGGCCGCACCGTCGGACTCAAGTTCAGCGTGCACGGCCTCGTCCCGGCCAGAAAGAAAGCACGGGAGCTGCTGGCCACCATGGCCGACCTGGCCGACCCGACTATCCTGGCCTCAGCCAGGGTGGATGAAGGCACGACGCCGCTGACCGGCTGGGCCAATCTCCCCCCCTGCTACATGGACTTCCGGCGGCACGACCTGTCGCTGCCCACACCTACCTGCGGATGCGAAGGCCTGTGCCGCTGCACCGCCACGATCCGATAAACGAGGAGACCGAGCATGGCCCGACCGTTGAAACCCGTCCGCGCCGCCTCCAAGTTCCAGCAGGTGTACGACGCGGTCCTGGAACGCCTGGAAGAAGGCGAGGGCATGTACGCCCCCGGCGAGGCGCTCCCGGCCGCCAGCACGCTGGCGGCGCAGTTCGACGTCAGCACCGCCACGGTCGGCCGGGTCATGCAGGTACTCATCAAGGAAGGCTGGCTCGCGCGCGGCGGCAACGGCTACCCGCCACGCGTCCGCTACCGGGCGATGAAAGAGGGAACCCAGTGACCACCACGCAGGGCGTTGTGACCCGCGACGAGTACGGGTGGGACGATCTGTGCAAGGATCTGGCGTACTCAACGCCGTTGACCTTGATGCAGACCCACCACCTGCTGTGGCCCCTGCAGGACCGAAGCGAACACCCTGAGGCACCCGTCCTGCACCCCTATGATCTGTACGTGCCCCTCGTGGACCTGCTCACCGCCGAGGGCGACTACCGGATCATAGGCAGCGCGATCCGGCGTCTGGCAGCCCCGACTCCCGAAGACACAGGCCTTGATACCGAGAAGGGACAGCAGGATGGAAAGAATTAACGGGCACCTCATCCAGCTCCACCGTGAAGGCATCATCGGACCCGGCGACTGCAGTGTATGCGGCCAGGACAACTGGAACCCCGGATACGACCGGGGCAACGACCGGACCTACATCGGATTCCAATGCCGAGGATGCGGACACATCACCGGCATGCAGTATCCCGAACCGGGAGAGGCGCCGGACGCCGTTGAAGGTGTGCCGTCGCTCAAGCACGTGGTAGCCGAACTGAAGGCCATACGCGCTGACCTCAAGAACTGCGCCCGCGACACCACGGGCCTGATGTACGAGTCAGGCCCCGACGGGCTGCGCCTGCGCGAGTACGTCGCCGGAGCCGACACCAACGGGCCACCCGAGGAGTGCGACGACCGCATCTGGGCAGCGCGAGGCCGCGTGACGGATCTCCTCGACCTCTTCGACCCCACTGATAAGGAATCGTGATGGACCTGCGAAGACCCTCGTTCATCTGGAACCGGGAGCGCGTGGTGATCGCGGAGCTCCTGCTGTGCAGCGACGCACCGCGCACTGCCATGTCGGTGGCGCGGGCGCTGCGGCTGCAGCGCGTCAACGCCCTGGGGTCGCTGGAGCGCATGGAGAAAGAAGGGTTCCTGGAAGCCAACCGGCCCTACGATCCCGACCTCCTGGGCACCGATCGGACGTTCACGATCGCCCCCGTCACCCGCGACTACGTCCAGGAACGCGTCAACCGCTTCCGCCAGCGCTATCCGCTGCAGCAGTGGTACGTCGAGATCGAGGTCCCCACGGCCCCGCTGTCGGCAGAGGAGGAGCAGGCGCTCCGGCAGGCGATGCCGAGGCTGAGCCGTCTCAGGCAGGCGCCGCAGCAGTGGCTCACCGTCGTCATGAAGGTCGCCACCGAGCACCGGTATGACGCTTTCGATGCCGCCTATGACGAATTCGTCGAGGCCTGGGAGCATACCCTGGAACGGGGCAGCCTCCCGAACTTCGGTGTCAGCCACACCGCCAGCTGGGATGACAGCGCCGAAGCAGGCGAGAAGGACGAGGGTTGATGGATGAAGACCGGCTGATCAACCGGGACCTGATCTGGGCCCCGGGCACTGATGACCTCACCAGCACGCAGATGGACGCCATCCGGATGCGTGATGCCAACGCCATCCGGCCCATCCCCTCGAAGACCGCGCTCGGCTACGATCACTTGATGGCCGACGCCGACCGGCGTGCGCTCATCGCCGAGGTCGACCGGCTCGAAGCGAAGCTGGCGGCCACCCAGGAGTTCGCCGAGCGGTGCGCGGCCGAGCGGGACCAGTACCGCGCCTGGCGCGATGAGGCATGCGACGAGCTGGAGAACCACCGCGACAACGCGCTCACGGCGGCGTTCGCCCTGGCCGACATCGCGAAGGCCGCAATGGTTGAGCGTGATGAACTGATTGCCCGTCTTGCCGATACTGGCGCCCGCAACCGCTGAAAACAGCGTTGCCGGGGGTATGCGCGCACCCCCGGCAACTACCGGTCTTCGCCCTTACGGAACGCTGATCTTCCAAGAGCCGTCAGCGACGACCGTCACGACCGCGACCTCGTCGTTGACGGGGACCGTCCCTTCGTAGGAGCCGATCGTGTTGACCAGAAGGTCACCAATCGCCAGATCCGAGAGGGGTGTCTGGTGGACCTGGAAGTTCGAGTCGCCGTCGTGGGTAATAGCCCAGTCGGCCGCACCGCCGTCGTAAACGTAGACCGCGTCGCCGTCGCCCTCGGCGGGCAGTTCCAGGCGAGGCGCCTCCTCGAAGGAGGCGATGGTGATCTCCCAGTCGCCGTCGGCGGTGACCTTGAGGTTGGTCGGTTCGCCGCCGAGGTCGTAGAGACCGAATGCGGTAGTGCCCTCGTAGGACCCGATGGTGTTGACGGGCAGGTCGCCGGTCATCTCGTTGCCCTCGTCGAGCACGGTGAGCTGGAAATTCGAATCGCCGCTGTGGCTGGCGGTGATGGTGCCCTCCACCGCGCCCTCAGGCAGCGCAATGGTGGCGTCCCCGGAACCGGTTTCGGTGTAGGCCTCGAAGGAGTCCTCGAACTCGACTGCGCCGAGGTCTTCCGCGTCTTCGGCGACGCCGTCGGTGGCATCGTTCAGGTCGTCAAGGCCTTCGGTGAGGCCTTCGGACGTCTTGCCGGGCTCGACGTCGCCGCTGAGGGCGCCTGCGATGGTGCCGATGGTGCACACACCGATCAGGGCATAGAGGGTAATGGCCCACCACCTGGTGTACCAGCGTTTCGGCTTGCGAGCGGGGGAAGGGGGGACGGTCATAGCGGCTCCTTCATTCAGGGTTACGTGACCATACTAGAGTGGACCTCACTACCTGGTCGACGAGCGCTGACACGTACCTCTGACCTGGCAAAACATCCCTCACATAGCACGGTTGCCGGGGACGCGTGCGCCCCCGGGAAGCACGAGCCTGCACCCCTACGGGGCGGTCATCTTCCACGACTCGCTGTCGACGATCGTAACGACCGCGAACAGGCCGACGTCCTCGCCCGCGCCCTCGTCATCATCGTCGCCGTCGTCGAACTGCTCCGAAATCCCGTCGTCATCGTCGTCGTCGTCATCGTCGTCATCGTCGTCGCCCATGGCGCACGCGATTGCGATGGCAGCGGACACCGCAGCCAGCGCGATGACCCACGAGCGCCGGTACCAGGGCTTGGGCCGCTGCTCGTGGGAAGGTGGGATTGGCATGGCGACTCCTTCAGTCACGGATACGAACACATAATAGAGTGGACCTCACTACCGTCTTGCGAGTACTGCCGTCGTCTGCCCACAGATGACCCACGCACGCCATATCGAACGGAACCACAGAATGGCAGTCTTGAACACGCCGTACGACCAATACCTCGAATATCTGCGTAACCGCATGCAAGACGTCAAGGCCGACCCCGACCTCACGCGGTCGGCCCGCAGCACCGCCATCAAAGAACTCCACGGGGCCGCACTCCAGTTCATCACCATGAACCAGCTCATGACGGTGCAGCAGAAACCGGGGAAACGCCATCGCCCCGCGACCGAAGAAGAAATCCGGGAGCGCGTCGCCGCTTGTGTCGACGGCGTCTCCATCGAGCGGTTCGTCGCTGACATGGTCGACTGCGGCGTGAACGAAGAGGAAGCCTGGGACGCCGCCTCGGATGCGGGGTACGGCGACATCGAACTGTGGGGCATGACCTTCGCCGAAGCCATCCAAGCCGCTGGCTCTTTCGGCATTCCCTACGCCCCCATCCTCGCCCGCGACTGAGCCACTATCTACCGGTATACAACCGCGAACAACGAGGAGGAAAGCACAGCATGGTCGAAATGACCGCAACCGCATTGGATGTTCTCCGCGCCGGTCTTGACTGGCTGTACCGCACCGAACAGACCGACGGCCAATCGGTCGTAAGCCACCACGGCATCAACGCTCCGGTAATCGAAGGTCGCCGGTACCGGTTCGTACCC
>Ga0196959_10000005_pt1 | contig 69430 bp, 78 predicted proteins | sample S1v_20metaG_FD_157521 | JGI IMG/M metagenome (GOLD analysis project Ga0196959, IMG submission 157521) | Soil microbial communities from Anza Borrego desert, Southern California, United States - S1+v_20 | ecosystem: Environmental > Terrestrial > Soil > Desert | place: USA: California | collected...
CCCAGCGATTTCCCATACAAAAAACCCCCATAGAGGATGGCATCGTTCCGCCATTCATACCCATTCGCTTGGTCCCAGGCTTGCTCGGCCGGGGTTCGGACGATGGGAGCGATGCCGGGCTTTTTGACGTAGAACGACAGGGACGAACTGGGCGCGGTCAAGGGGAAGTAATAGGCACTGTAGTCCGCCGACCAATACACCTGGCGGCCGTTCGGCAAGTAGAAGTTGCCCGCGGTGTTGGTGACTTGCACCGTCGCCGGGAGTAACAGCATCCCGTTCACCAGCCGCCCGTGGTAGGGAAACCCTAGGATCCCAGGGTCATTCTCCTTGACGATGTGATCGAGCTGGATCACGGCAAGAGCGGCTCGGCGTAGATCAGTTCCACGCGTTGACCGGCGGCGTCCATGAACACCGCCTTGGCGATCGGACGCACTTCAAAGGTGAAGAGGCCGTCCGACGAAGTCAGGGTTTGCGGGTCGTAGTATTCCCGAGCGGACACATCCGGCTCGGTGAGGGGCGGGGTGATCCCCGCGGCCGTCGAGTCACTGTCGCCGCCCGCATCCGCGACATTCAGCTTGCCAATGCCGGTCTGGGCCTCGATCGAAGCGGCTGTCCGCGCTGGGCCGAGCGTCTGGTGCTTCCGTTTCTCGGGCGGGGTGAGCTTGCCGATCTCCTCGGCCAGCCGCTCATCCGTCCGCCCGGTCCAGGCGCGATTCAGCCCCGCGGTGGCGGCCTCCCCTACCATTAGACGCTGGTCTCGCGCACGTTGGCGATCGCGACGGAGAGCTCCGTCGCCGTGCCTACCTGCCCAGTGGAATCATTGACCCGGATATAGATCGGGATGGCGTTGGCCGCCCCGGACAAGATCTGGGTGCCGATATTCAGGGACGCGCCGCCGACCGCGGAGTTCAGGCCCGCCAAGGTGGTGGCCAGTTTGACCTCGGTCGCCGGATGTCCGGACGCCGGCACGGCGTCCACGACGCTGACCACGATCTGGTCCACGCCCGGGTTGGAGTTGGCCTCGAGCTTCCGGCTCGCGGTCGTGGACCCTAGATAGAGGATTTTATCCACGGCCGGCGTGCTGCCGTCGGCGTTCTGGGCGCAAATCAGATTCCCAGCCAGTGGGGCTGTTAGGTTTGCGTCGGTGTACAGTTTGAAGCTTAGGGCCACGTCAACCTCCGTGTTTAGGCCGCCATCACAAGTTCATCGTCCGGAATGGCGACGATGACCTCCGCCTGATTATACTTGATTGTCTCATCTGTGTTACTGCGGTGGATCGCCGGCGTCCCGATGACGAAGCGCGGCTCGCCGTAGCCATAATACAGCTTGCTCAAATCGAAGGTGCTGCGGGTGGCGGTCGCATCGGCCATATACCCGTAGATCGGGTCGTACGACAAGTAGGTGGTCCCGTTGACGCCCGACACGTAATCGTAAGGGGCGCCGGGCACCGGATTTTCCAGGAACCCGATCCAGGTCCCTAAGCGGCCGGTTGCCGTCACCTCGTCCTCGTCCGGCGACAGGGGTGCCGACACCGCTTTGGCCGGCGCGGCCAACACGGTCTCGGCCGGGACCGAATTGGCCACCACCTTGCTGATCGCCAGTCGCACGGTGGTCAAAGCCGAGCACGCGAAGGTGTCGAGCTCGTGCGTGATCTGCTTGACCTTCCCGGTCGCTTGCACGGACGCTGTGTCGACTCTGAGCTTGTGGAACCGCTCCAGCAAGGGGTTGAGTATCGTCTTGAACTGGACGACGTTGTTGCGGTGCGAGGCCAGGATCGCGGTCTTGGCCTGCGCTTGGGCACAGACGATCGCTTCCTCGGCGAGCTGCCGGCTGGACTTGCCGGTGCTCGCCGTGTACTCCATCAGAGGGCCCTCGTTCACCATCGCCCGGTCGGCGAACACGACCAGAGCGTCGCCGCCGCCCCCGAGGCGGAGCGTCAGCTGGGTGGCGCTGGCCCCGGTGGTGAGGGTGACGCTGTACCGGGCCCACTGGGTGGAGAGGTAACACACCGTGGCCTCGGAGACCTCATCGTCATCGGACGCGGTCAGGTAGATCGACCGGCCGTTGTTCACGACATCCGTTTGGAGGTAAACCGACACGGTGTAGGTGACACTGGGCTCGACGTTGGCCGTGGTTTCCCGATAGGTGTTCGAGGCCAGAGTCAGTTTGTCGCCCTTGGCTTCGCCGTCCAGATTCACGGACACGTTGCTGACGACCCCGGCGCTGCCGGACCAGGCCGAAAGGTTCTCCGGGCTTGCGAGGAGGTTGACGATCTGGATCTCGTCGAGATCGACATACTCGCCATAATCGGTGCTGTTCGCCGCCGAGGGAAACGGATAACGGTACCAGGTGTAGCTGCCGGAGACGGCATCTGCGGGAGTGAACTGCTGGCTCACGACCCCCGCCGAACCGACCCGCCCTTCGACATAGGGCTTGTTCCAGGTTTCCTCGAACACATTATAAAAGTGGTAGGCGCTCGAATCCGGCTCGTAGGCGTAGCCCTGTTCTTCCGGGACCAACCCCATCTGCTCGATGGACTGCGGGGCTTTGACCAGAAACCGGCTGCGCTCGGTGATCTGCTGCGCCCAGCGCTTGGCCAAAGTGAAATTCGCGCCGACACAGATGCCGGGCGGATTGACCAGATAGCCAACATTGAGGGTGCCGTCGGAACCGGTGGTGTAATACTCGACATAGGAGGGCGGCGCGAAGAAGACGGGCGAACCGACCAAGGGCCAATCCACCCCTTGAATCGCCTCCTGGATCATGTTCGTCGTCGGCATCGGAATGCCGTCGACGGCCACGTCTTTCCAGGACAAGCTGAACGAGGACAAGAAGAAATCCCAAGCGTACCGCTGCCTCTGCTCGTGGATCCGGTCGAACCGGAACCCGATGTCAAGCTCCACCTGGTTCACCACGCTCCGGCTGGACGCCAGTTCCACCGTGAGGGAGCCATCGACCAAGTGCCCGGCGGTGAAGGTGTAATCCGGACCCGACTGGGTGTTCCAGTAGGTCAGCTTGCCCACTCCATCGACCGTGAGGTCGTAACTGGCCGGGATCGTGGATAGTACGTCGTGGGCGTAATCCACGTTGCTGGCGTGCTCGTCGAACACCACACTCGACCAGGATCCGCCGAGTTCCGAGAGGATCTGCTTGCGCGAGGCTTGCTCGAAGCGCTTCTGCAGGAAGTCCGAGCATTTGAACGTGGTCAGGCGGGTGTTCGGGTCGTACTCCGGGGTATCCACCCGACCGATAAACAAGGGTTTGATTACGACGTCACCCGGGGTCGCCAGTTGGTAGTCGATCCGAACCGGCTTGTTGACCCATGCCGAAACCGCGATCGGGCCGAAGGTCGGCATCATGACGAAGGTGGCGATGCGGGCCGCGCCTTCTTCCGCGTCGACGGTGATGAGGCCGGTGACGCTGGCCGTAACGTCGACGCCGTCGAGGTAAACCTTGACCGCCCACAACTGCGTGTCGCCGGGGGCTGGCAAGAACCCGCTGGGGTCGTAAAGCACCTGTTCGATCGTCGCCGCGATCGAGCCCGTGGTGTAAATCTGAAGCTCCAGGGTCGCCGAGATCGAACCGACCTGGTAGGCGATGATCTGCTGTTCGATCGTCGCCGAAAGCGAGCCGACGTCGTAAACCACCTGCTGGACCGGGGCCTTGATGGTGTAGACGTCAGCCAGGATCTGCTGTTCGATCGTCGCCGAGACCGTACCGGTGGCGTAGATAGTCTGCTCGAGGGTCGCGCTGAGACTGCCCACCTCTGAAAAGCCGACGCCCCCGGAGGGATTCAGGTCAATATCATAGTCCGGCGTGTACTGCCCGCCGGGGAGGGTCAGGTTGTAGCTGGGCGTGTACGGCATTAGATCTGCATCCGGTGCATCTGGGCGTTGAAGTTCTGGTCAAGCTCGGCCTTGGTGAGATTCCGGTTGTAGAGCCTCAGGAAGTAGATTCGAGCCGTCCCTAAAGCCGCCGCGGCGGCATCCCCGCGGATGCCGATACGCGGCAGGTTGGGCGGATCCACCGTGCTCGGGGAGACGAAAGTCCCGTCCCAAGTATTCTGTCCGCCCACCGGGTCGTAGGCGCCGTTCCGATACAAGAACGAGGCCTGCGCCCCGGTGCCGTCGATGGAGGCAGCCAGGTAGTTGAACGTCGACCCCGTAACCGTGGCGTCCGAGAACTTTTGCAACGCGGGGCTGCCGCCGGTGTCCCCGGCGACCAGGACCCCGTTCTTGAACAAGGCCGGGTAGCGGCAGAACTGGACACCTTGATGCACGTCGGTCGCCGTAAAGCCGGTGCCGGAATCGAAGATGGGGGCATCCGTCAGAGCCGTGCCGGCGTACAAAAACACCTCGAAGGTGAATTTCGCCCCGGCCTTGTGGAGGCTTTTGAGAAACGCCGTCGCGGCGGCCAAGGTAAAGAACTTGTACGGCGCGGTGAGGGAGAACGAAAAGTAGGGCTGGTTCGCCTGAGTCGCCGAGATCCCGTTGTTGATAGTCCCCGTGAACGTCGGGTCGGTGGTTTCTGAAGTGCCGTCCACGCCCCGATAGAAATTGTAGGCACTCGCCGCCGACCCGTCCGCCGGAGACGGAACGGAGTTCCGCCACAGTTGGTCCGAGGCGTTGGCGAAGTTTCGAGCGAACCCGGCGTCCAGAATGAAGACCAACCCGTCGGTCACCAACCCGCCACCCGGCATTCTCGCCAGGGAGAGAGGGTATTGGGTTACCGGTTGCACCACTTGTCCCTTGTCTCGCCAGGTCACGGTACCATCGACCACGGTGCCGCCGTTGGTGGGCCACACCGGTTCGGTCGCCCCGGTCGTGCCGGCCACCTCGCACTCGTAGTAATGCCCGACGGCCGGATCCGACGGGAAGATTAGATTTGTTAAGGATTTTGTTACGCTGGACCGCCAGCGAGAGCCGTGATCGGCGTACGCCGTGATCATCAAAGGGGTGTCATCCGCCGTCGAGGTGTTGTGGTACCCGTAAAAGTTGGTCTTGGTGGTGACGGACTTCAGGACCGTGCCGTTCGTGGCGTTCGCGATCCGGACGGTAAACGTAGACTCGGCCAGGCTTTCCGTGATCGTCCCGGTCGCCCCTCGGAACGGAGGACAGTAGTCAAGGTAAAGCGAGATGCCCGAGGTGTTGGCAGTCAAGTTGCTCATCTGTCCAGCGATGATCCAGGACACGGCGTCGTTGGACCAGGACACCCGCACCGAGGCCGGGTAGTTGTCCACGCCGTTGACCACGAACTTAATGGCGTCAGACTCCAAGGCGGCCCCCGCGCCGGCATCGAAGATGAATTCGAGGGTCGCGACATCCGCCGCCGCGAAGGTGGCGCCGGTCACATTGCTGCCGTCTTGAAGTTCAGCCAAGGTCCCTGCAGTCGGTGTCTTGTTGCAATTGAGCGTCACGGTGTTGGAGACGGCGGAGCCCAAGCTGTAAAGCTCCAGCGCGTAAATGGCCAGATCAAACCCCGCGCCTCCGGTCACGGTGAATTGGTCAACTCTCCAGTAGCGTGCAGCCATCTTTAAACCTCTTCAGCGTTGATCGTCCAGCGATAAGTTCCCGTGGTCCGATTGAAGTCGGCCTGCGGGGGCTCGATAAATGCGGTGAATTGGGGGTAATACTCGACCATGTAGGCCGTGGCACCGGTGACCGCGGTCACGGTCGCGGTGTTGGTGACGACGCTGACCGAGGAGGGTAACCACATCCCATCCTTCAAGGCGTAACCGTTCGGTTCATAACCCGCGTCTGTGCGCCGGGCGGCAGGAAGGGCGATGACATTGCTCGGGGACTGAAGCGAGCGTTTGACGCCGCACTTCAGGGTTTGCTGGGTCTTCCAGGCAACGCCCGCGAGGCCGGGCGGAACGAACCCTTCACCAGACAAGGTAGTCCGGAGCTTCGACCAGTTGGACTGGCGAACGGCCGAGCCATCCGCCATGCGGAGGGTATTGACGCCGCCGAATTCTTCGTAGGTTTGCGAAAACTGAAGCGCCTGGGGGACCTCAATGATCGCGGTCCCGATAGCGAAATTGCGTGTCGTCCATCCCATCAGCGTCGCCCTTCCTTGAGCGCTTGGAGTGCAAGCAGTCGCTGTAGTGTATCAGCCGCGTTACTGTCGGCCAAGACGGGCACCCTCTCATTACTGATGTAGAGGTTGACCGGCGTCTTGTTGGAAACCTGTTCGGCAGCTTGTGACAAGGTAGTGGCGGGGCTCACCGAGGGCAAATTGACCTCCGGGGCGGCCAAGTCCGGCAGATGGATACGCGCTGCCCGTTCAGCCAGGGAGGAGATGTTTCCAAGCCTTGGCCCACCACGTCTCAGGCGTTCCGTATAGCGCTCCGCATCAGCCAGGGAAATACCTTCGACGCCGTTGGCCGGGTTGCTGAAGGTGATCTCGGGCAGGGGCTTATGAACAGAGTCGACGAGACTGTCGGGAAGCGACGTCGGCGCCCCATAAGGGGATTGCGTAAATCTTTGCTCTCCTGTTTGGGGCTCCTTCTCAATAGGGGTAGAACGGTCGGTGTAGACCCTACGGCCACTCTCGTCCGCGTAACTAAAGATCTTCGGAGACGCCGCGTCGGTCGAGGCGGACGAAGCCGCCGAGGGGGCCGGCGTCGCCGCGCCCGTGGTGTCCGATGGGATCGGCTTCCCGTCGGGCCCCGAGATCGGCAATTCGACCGGATGGGCCTGGAGCTTGTCATCGAGCTGCGCCAAGAGCTGGTCGGCGACCGTGTCGACTTGCTTCGGGTCGAAGCCGATCTTCAGCTTGCCAAGATCCTCGATCCGCTTTTCCAAGGCGTCGATCTTCGCCTGTACCGCTGCTGCGTCCGCCTGAACCTGCAGCAGAGCGTTTTTGTCTCGGATCGCCCGTTCCTCCGCGGTGCTCACTTTCTTTTTCTGGGACTCCGCGGCGATCGTGGCGGCCTCGTCGACCACGCTTCCTGCGTCGAACCGGGAGACCGTGCCGTCCTGCAGCCCCGAGCGGACGAAATCGACGACGCCCCTAGCATCCGACTCGGCTTCGTCGAAAGCGCCGCCCTTAAGCTGCTTTCTGGCGCGATCCAAGAGTTCCCGGATCCGGTCGGAGGGCGAGATCTGCTCGTCGGACAGCTCGCGCTTGGCGTCGGCAAAGAAGTTTTGAGACTCCCGCTGTTTGCCCTTGGCTTCATTGAGCTTGTCGAGGGATTCGCGGTACCGCTGCTCGGCGCTGGACAAGCGCTCGTTGATCTTCTGCAGCTTGTTGCGCTGAGTCTGCAGCTGTTTGTTCGATTTCTCGATCTCCTTCGAGGCACCCTGTTCCAGAGTCAGGCGCTTCGAGTGCTCCTCGTTCTGCTTCCGCCGAAGCCCTGCCTCCTGTTGAATGAGGTCGTCGGTGATCACTCCTTCGAGCTGGGCCTTCCGGGTCAGCAAGCGGTTGATGGCTTCCTCGGTGCCGGCCCGCTCCAGGATCAGGGCGCTGATCTTGTTCTGGTCCTTCTCGTCCTTGGCGACTGCGATCTGCTCGTCGACCACCCGGCGTTTGGTTTCCAGGATCTTGCTGAGCCGATCAACTTCCTTGAGATCGAGCTCGGATTGGCCCTCCTTCTCCTGTTCCGCGGCGTTTTTCTCGCGAGCGGCTTGCAGACGAGCTTTCTCCGCCGCGATCTCAGCAGCGCGTTGCTTGGCTTGATCAATCGCCGGCTGAATGGTGTCCTTGATGTTCAGGAGGCGAACGTAGTCGACATTGTCGAGCGACGCTTTGCCTTGGCTGACCAAGGCGTCAATCGCATTGTTAACCTGGAACCTGAATTCCTTGAGGATTTCGACTTGGCCGTTGACCGCCGCGTCCTGGATACTGACCAGGAGCGAGGACATGTCCGTTGGGGCAAGCTTGAGCTTGCCCGCCACCGTCATTGCGATGATCTTATCGGTCATAGCCTCCAGATCGCCCTGGCCGTTCAGAAGCTCCTGGCCTTTCTGCTCCAACCCCGCGTAGAAACTCTGCAGAGAGGTGACGAAAGTTTTCGCCTCATCCACGGTCTTGGGTAGGGCTCCGGAGAACAACTCCGAGCCGTAGAGCTGTTCGAACTCCCTGAGCTTCGCTTCGCCCGATTCGCCGATGTCTTGACCCGAGGCCTTTTTATTCGACAGCCGTTTCAGTTCATCCAGAAGGTTCTGACGCACCACCCCCAGTTTCTGCACGAACAGCTGGAAGGCCAGCTCGTCCATCTCCTTGCCGTAGATCTGGTCCGCCAGCTGCCGGGCTTCCTCGGCAGGCCCGCCCTGGGAGTCCGCCGAAAAAGGGGCGAACTCCTGCTTGACCGCGTCGGTTTTCTGGAGTTTGGCCGTGCGCTGGGCCTCGATGCCTTCCAACCGGGTGTCGAGCGAAGGGCCTTTGGCGAAAAATTTGTCATACACCACCTTGCCGGCAACCAGGGCTGAGGCCAGTAACCCGACCATCCGGCCGAGCGGGGTCCAGGAAGCAGCCGTGGAGATAACCTTCAGAGAGCCGGAAAGCTTAGAGAAAATCCCTTTGCCCAACGCCACAAGCCCCTGGAAGCCTGTGATCGCTCCACCGACGATGGCAAGCCCCGTGCCCGCCGTCCCACTGAGTTCGGTCAGATCCTTGGCGGTGCGGTTATCCGGCGACGCCGTCAACGAGCCAATCCCGCCGGCCAACCCGCCGAGGACGCCCAACGCCCCGCGGGCTAGTCTCGTGCCGGGAGACAAGAGGTAGGTCAAAAGCCCGGTGCCAAGCCCCGACAAGGCGGCCTTGCTGGTATCCTCACCCAAGGTCGCCTTGCGATCAATAATCCGGTCCTGCAGCGACTTCGCGCCGTCCGCCAGGGACTTGAAGAAACGGCTCACCACCGGGAGCCCGTCGCTCGCGATGGTGTGGGTCAGGGACAGGATGGTCTGGCCGAACCGCCGGATCTGGTTGTTGGCGGCTTCCATCTGGGTCTCGGACCCCTCGGCCGCGGCGCCCGCCCGCGACACCTGGGTGATGTTCTTCTCGAGGATGTCGAGCGAATCGAGGAGCGGCAGGAATACGTTCTCCGCCCGGCGTTCCAGAACACCCCGGAAGGCGTCGGTATTGGGACCGCCGCCGCCGATACCGAGCCGCCGGTATTCCTGCAGCGCCGCCAGCAAGGGGTTGTCGTCCTGCTGGAAGGCCAGGAACCTTTGCCGGATCTCCTTGCCAGTCAGGATCTGCCCGAACATCTTCTGGTACAAGGGGATCAGCGCCCGGACGGTTTTCTCGTCCGGCGACAGGACCTCGATCAAGGCTTCGCGGGAGCCGGTGGCGATGGTCGACGGCTTGATACCGATGTTCGACAAGGTGGCGTTGAGCCCGAGGATTTGCTTGGAGCTGAGCCCGAAGGATTTCGCCGTCTGCGCCTGCAAGCTGACCAGGGTCTTGAGATCGTCCGCGGTCAGTTTCGAGATGTTGATGGCGTTGGTCAGCTGATCGGCCAGGGTCCGGTCGGAAAGATCGGCAAAGACCGACCGCATCGAGGCGATGACGTCCGCCGCGGTCTGCAGGGAACTCTTGGTCGCACCGGCGAACAGCGCGACGTTCTCGACGGCCTTCGGCAGGTCCGCCGCCTCGACACCCGCCTGCGCCAAGGTTTGCGTGGCTTCCGCGATGTCCTGGACCGAGAACTTGGTGGTGGTCGCAGTCTGCTTGATCGCGGATTCGATGTTCCGCATATCCGCCGAGGTGGCCTGCGAGACGGCCTGGATCCCTTTGAGGGCTTCCTCAAGATCGAACACCTGGCCGGTCAGCCGGCGGAGGCCTTCCAGCAAGGCGAAGCCGGACCCGTACAGAATCGCATAGCGGAAGAATGCCCGCATCGCCAGGGAGGCTTGGTGCCAGAGGCCAACGTTACCACGAAGCTCCGCGTTGACCTTTTTGATGGCGACGGCTTGCTCGGCGAACTGCCGGTTGAGGTCGCTGATCTCCCCCGGGGTCAGGCGTTGCCCGGTGCCGGCGTCGCTGTCCTTGATCCGCTGCTGGATGTGCTGCTGCTGGCTTTTGAGGTAAACCAGCGCATCTTCATAGGTGTCCTTGGGCAGATCGAGGACGTTGGAAAGTCCCCCCACCGCATCGATCGCCCGCCGCCCCCGCCCGCGTTGTGCGGTGAGCGCCCGAAGGTCCGCGAGCTTCTGGTCGATCCGGGTCCGGTCGGCGCGGGGAGCCGCCACCGGTGGGCCCGCTTCGAGCGCCTTCAGCTCGCGCTTGAACTTGATCTCCTTTTCCAGCAAGGAAAGGTACAGGCGCTCCGCCTCGATCGCTTCCTGGCTGCCGGCCGCGGCTTCCCGGTAGGCGCGGGAGGAGGCGACCGCCCGGCTCAGAGCATCCTTGATCGCTTTCCGGGTCGGCTCGTCGAGCTCCTCGAGCCTGCCCCGCCCGAGCAAGCGGGACGCGAACTGGGAGGAGTCCTCCGCCAGCTGCCGTTTCTTGGTGAGGGAACGGCCCAAGGTCGTGCCTTCGACCTCCCGCCGGCGCTCGTCCAGCTTCCGCTTGAAGTCTTCCAAGGACCGGACGTTCGAGAACGCCGTCTCAGCGGCGGCTTCGGTGATCGCTTCCTTGGCTGCCTTGAGCTGCTGCTTGATCCTGGAATTGAGGGCGCGGCGAATCAGCCCGAAGTCGAATTCCTTGCCGGCGCGGGTCAGGTCCCCGCCAATGGTTTCGAGCTCTCGGCCGGCGGCGCCGGTCAAGAAGCGGGCGGCCCGCTCGCGTTGCACGGCTTTCTCCGCCTCTTTCGCGGCCTTAACCTCCAGCTGATTGGTGCCGCGCCGAATCCGAAGGTCCTCTGCCTCCTGACGACGCCTCTTAGTCTCGGCTTGCCGTTCGGCTTGCTTGGCGGCGGAGACTTCGAGCTGATTGGTGCCTTTCCGGAGCTTAAGGGCTTCCGCGTCCTTGCGGGCCGCGATCCGATCCTCGTCCGTCAGCTGGTTGAACTTCCGAACCGTGGTGAGGTTCTGCTGAGCCGCGACGCCGAGCTGCGGAATTTGTAAGGGCAGGGATTTGATCACCTGGCCCGATCCATCGCCTTCACCCGGCAAGTAGACCGAGCGTCCGCGGGCGGCTTTCCGCTGGATCTCCTTCAGCGCCCTCGACTGCGACTCCAGGGCGGCGGCGTATTCCCGGAGTTGGGCCTTTTGCTTCTGCTTCAGCTTCGGGTCGGTGATGTCGAGCTCTTTCGCGAGGATCTGCTTGAACAGCCCTTGGGTCGTCGGGGTGACCTTGGTGGTCTTGATCGTGCTGAGGGCGTGGGAGATGTCCTCGTAGAACAGCCGGACGGAGGCGAGGGCCTGCCTCTTGGCGCCGTCGGTTTCCTGCCGGAGGGCTTGGTTGATCTGTCTCAAGGCGTCGTGCAGTTCGCCCTTCAAGGCCTTCAGCTGGTCTTCAGACAAGACGTCGCCCGCCTCGAGGTTGACCGGGAGATGCACCTTCGGAATCTTGAGCTCCCGGGCGAGGCCGCCCAGGAGCTTACTGACCTGCTGCTGGAATTCGGGCAGGTTGGTAACATCCCCGGCTTTGATGATGTAGTCGACGACGGCGTCTAGTTGGATCTTGTCAGCCATCCTGGGCTCCTAATGCGTCTTAGCGAAAAGTTGGGCGAGCATGTTGAAGTTGTCTTCGCTGCTGAGGTCTACCGTGACCACCTCGGCGCTCCCGCCGTCAGCGTCGTACTTGCCGCCGAAGCCGTACAGGCAGGCTTCGAACAAGAGGTTGTTCTCCTGGCCTTTCAGCGCCAGGAAGTGATCGAGCATCTTCAAGGCGACGTCCCGGTCGAGCTGGGTGTATACGTAGTTCGCCTTATGGAAATCAAAGGCGCACATGTAGAGAATCAGTCCGGCGGTATCCAGCTCTCGCAGCGCCGCGGCGTAGGCGGATCCGAGTGTCTTACCCGGTGTCGGTTGGGAAGGATTGGACAGGGAGTCTGCCTCCCGCCCGGCAGCTTCGAGGCGCTCGATGAAGTACTCGATCGCGTCGGCGGTCGGCTGGGGCATGCCGCAACATTCGGCCAGGGTCGGGATGACGGCGGATTCGAGCACTTGAGCGTCGTCGGTCAGCTGCTGACGGAGCTCGGAAAACCGTTCGAAGGCAAGTAAAGGGACCGCGAAAGGTTGGTGATGCCTATTGAATATGGACATGCCAGGCCTCGATAAAAGCTGGCCGCCCGAAGGCGGCCAGAAGGTCCTAAGGAAGACCGTGCCGGCCGCCCGAGGCGGCTCGGGCTTAAGCGGCGTCGGACGACATGAACATCATGCCGATCGGGTAGCTTGGGATGACGCTGGACAAGTGCTCCAGCGGCGCGCTCGCCGCGTATTCACTGGCGGCCGGCTCCAACAGCTTGATCTGCATTTCGGTCGACGAGAACTCCGTCGGGGACGCGCCGATCGAAGCACTGCCGCTGATCGCGGCTTTCCAGAAGTTGAAGCCCATCGGCCGGCTGGTGCCGCGTTCGAGCTGCAGCAGCTGCACCGCGAAGTAGTTGACGCTCGACAGGCCACCGATCGCCACAGCCGGCGACTTGTAGCAGAGCACGTCGGATCCGGCGGCGAAGGCGGCGACGGTGCCGAGGCCGGTGACCAGGGTCAGGGTGTTGGTCGCGATGCTGTCGATCTTGGAGACAGTGACCGACTCCGGCTTGCCAACCTCGAAGATCACAACGATGTCCCCTGCCGTGAAACCGGTGGCTGACGTCAGCGGGATGCTGGTCGCGGCGGCGTTGATTTGCGCGGTGGTGTCCACCGTCGACTTGGTGTCGGTCGAGTCGTACGCGGCGACGGCGTTGCCGAGCATGACGTTTAGGTTGCGGCGGCTGTACTCGCGCAAGGTGGCCGAGATACTGGCCGACTGCGACGTCAGCGCGGTGTCGATGATTTTCTGCGGAAAGCCACCCATCAGATCCACCGAGGTCTGCTCGATGTTGAGCGTGACCTGGTCGATGACCCCGATCGAGTGGGAGGCGTCGAGTTTGCCGGCGCTCGACTGCGGCCCAATGCGGACCTCGAACGTGCCGATACGGAATTGTTTGGTTTTGGGGGAGCCTAATGCCATTACATCGTCCTCCTTGACGAAGTTAGGTGGGTTAGAAGCGCATCCTGCGCCTCTTAATCATAACAGATCCTGTCTCAAAAACTAGACAGTCACAGCCGCTTCAGGTCAGCCCGCATCTTCCGACCCATCATGAGCGCGAACCTCCGGAGCCAGGGCCGGTAATACTCTGGATAACGCAGCCGATCGATGTTTGTGACGCCGCCCTTTAAATTCGCAAAAGACGGCACGTCCTTGGGCCTATCCAAATTCAGGTCTTGGGCGAAAAAAGGGTTCGCCAGGATGTCGTTCAGCACCGGATTGATCACAGGACGTTTCAGGTTCAGCCGGACGACTGTGGCGTTTCTTACAGATGCGCCCGGACTGAGAAGGCCGCTTCGTACCGCCAGTTCGATGGATGCCCTGCCGAGCTTTTCCGCTCGCCCGTGGTAATTAGAGCTGTTCCGGGTGATCGACAAAGTTCGAGGCAAGGCGCCCCGATAGATCGACGCCAATTTCCCGGTCTTCTTCCAATATTGCCTAGACTTGAAGCCTTGCCTTGCGCCGGTGTTGATCCAGCGCCGGGTCAACGGCTTCCAGCGGAACCGCTCGGCAAGCCCCGAGGCCACGGTTACGGTCTCGGTTTTCTCGCTGGCGAACGCCTCCGCGGACTTCACTTGCCTGACGCTCAGGAGCTTGACCGCCTTTGGGATTTTGACCGTGGTCGGGCGCCGGGCGGCGAACCGGAGCCCCTGACCCCTGCCGGAAGTCACGGGAATGCCGGGATTATCCAGAATGTCCCTAACCGCCAGCAAGGTGTTGGAAAAGTAATCCGCCATAAATTTGGCGACTTGGATCTCCTTGGCCAGCGCGAGCTCCTGGGCTTTCTTTTGCGTCAAAGCCTGGACGGCAAGCGTGATACCGGAACTGCCTACCCGAGTCTTTATTCTGGGTCGAACACCCGCCACGCTAGAACCTCAGGGCGCGGGCCTGGACCACGACCATGCGAAGGCCGGCGGCGCGGTCGAACTGCTGCGGCGAAATGCTGGTCGAGGAAATGATCAAGTCGCCGAGCCGCTCGGTGGGCTGGTCGACGCCGCTATAGTCCATGATGGGGAGCTCCGCGCCTTGGTAGAAGACGCTGCGGACCAGGCTGACGATATCGAGCGCGGTGTATTGCGCGGGGTCGATGGAAGTGATGCCCCCGATCTCGAATTCGAGATACCACATCGGGTCCCTCGGGGATTCCACCATGGTGGAGAGACTCCAGCCGAGCGCCGGCTGGTCGGATTCGAGCAAGGTGGCTTGCAGTAGTGTGCCGTCGAGGTCGAGGTAGTTAATCGCCTTGGAGTCCGCCAACTGCTTGGCGTACTTATCGATCGTGGATTTCAGGGCGAGCGGGAAGGTGTCGTAACTCATCTCTTTCGTACCGTGCGGCAAGCGAGAAAACCTGAGGAAGGAAAGACCTCCTCGACTTCATAGAAATAACTGCCGACCTTCAGCTCATGGTCGATCGTCACCGGGCAATCGGAAGGCAAGAGTACCTGCATCTCGGAAAAGCGCATGGCGTCGAACTCGCGGGAGTTCATGTAGCTCATGCGTTCGATATCGCAGTGGTACGTGCCGATCTTGGTTTTGGTGGCGGCGCCAGCGACGCCCGAGGCCGAAGCCGTCTTGGTGTACTGCATCAGGTCCGCCTGAAGCGGGGCCCGGTGAAGCAAAAACAGGTGGCTGTATACCGACCCTTGCATATCGTTGTTGCGGACGCCGAGGAGGAACACTTCACCGCTCAGTCGGACGACCTTATAGGTGTCTGGAATCGACCGATCCGGGTTGCATAGGATATACCGGCGCTTCGATCCAAATTCCCTCTCACTTACGAAACGATCGAAAGTTTCGTACGTGCCGCGGGCCACATCGAGGTCCCAGCTCGTACCATTCCAGCCGTCGATCTTGGTTCTCGCGAAATAACTCGCGGCGCCCTTGAGGTTCACTAGCCGGTCACCGGATCGTAGTTGGAGCCGACCCCGAGGAATTGGCCCACGTACGACGGCACCGAACCGGTCAACAGCTCGGTCAGGCGGCTCTTGTAGGTCGCCAGGCGACCCGCAATGAAGTCCCGCAAGCCGGCGCGATCTTGGGGCCGCTCGATGGTGTTCTTGCCGTCCGAGATGTTCTGCGGCATCGACAAGGCTCCGGTCTGCAGGGTTTGGTAGGCGCAGAAATACGCACTGTAGGCCCGCAGAAGGTTGAATTGGTTGAGCTGGCTGGCAGTCGGGGTGCCGAGGCCGGTCGCGTAGATCGTCGCGTGGGTGGGCGCCCACGCGTCGAGGTCGAGCGTCAGGTCCAGCTCGAGGATACCTTGGTTGAAGCGCTCGTCGCCCAAGTCCTCCTCGGTGATCTGGAGGGCGCCCCGGATCTGATCGGTGTCCGTATAAAGGACTTCGATCATCAGTCAACCTGCATCATCAGGCCGGCATCGATCTGGGATTGCATCCAGCCGGTGATCTTTTCAACCGTCACCGGCACACCGGCCGGGAAGCGGATCAGGTTAAACGGCTCCAGCAAGTCGTGGGTGGCCTGCAGCCGGATCTGCACCGGGGCTTTGGTTTTCTTCTCGGCCAGAGCAGCGGGGTTGGTGTTTTCAGCCATGAAGTTCTTCCTTAAACGACGATTAACCGAATGGGAGTATTCCAGAGCACGCCCGACGGGTTTGCGCCGTCGTACGTGATCAGTTTGGCGGTGTGATACCCGAAAGCCAGCCCAGCGCTCCCCAACTTCAGGATCAAGCGATCCGTCTGGGTGAGATCGAACAAGGCCGGGGCCACGGAGCTGTCGAGCGTGGTCGTTCGATCCACGATCAGCTGCGCACGGGTCAGCTGGGCGTGGTTAACAACGGTCTCATTGACCAGGAGCTGAAGCTCCTGAGTGTTGTTGAGTCCTGACGGCACGAGAAAACTAATGTACACGCTGGAGCGTCCTTGCCGGTGTCACATTCTTGATACTAGCATTATACACCCGGCCAAGGCCAGTGCCTTCTATGGTCGCGGTGGCTGTGGATGAACTCTGTGCCAGGGCGGCCAGGGAGATGCCGGAGGTCAGCTGCCCCGCGACATAGCCTTGGACCAGGGCCTGGGCGTTCAGCTTGATGTACGCTGTCAGGGCGCCGAGGCTCTGGGCTTCGGACGCGGCTCCGCCGGTGAGGTCTACAGCGTTGGAAGCCAGTTGCCCCGTCGCTAGGGCTTGGGCCAACGCCGAGGCCGACAGGACGATCGTCGCAGTCAGATCGCCGCCGCTGTTGGCAAGCGCCAGGGACGCGCCGTTCAATGGGATTAGGGTGGTAAGCGAGCCGGAGCCCGTCGAAAGAGCCAGAGCCGCCGAGCCCGCCAAGATGGCCGTCGACAGCTGTCCGGTGGCCTGCGACACGTTGGCGGCAGATCCGTACATAGAATTGTCCCCGGGGGCCGTGAGGCCACCGGAGGCCGTCGCATCGTTGGCGGCGGTACCGGCCAAGGGGATGTCTGTCTGCAATTGGCCAGTGGCTGCCGCGTTGCTTAGAGCTTCGGCGGCCAAGGGGATGCCGGTGGCGAGGCCGCCCGAGAGTAATGCCTCGGCGACCGCCGCGCCCGACAACCGGATCTGGATCGTGAGGTCGGCGGAAGCAGCCGCTTGACCGGCAGCGTCGCCGGCCAAAGCCGCAGACGAGGCGTCGAACGCGCCGGTCGCGGTGGCTTGGGCCTGGGCGTCTGCGGACAGGCGGATGGATGTGGAGAGTTGTCCAGTGGCCAAGGCGTCTGCTTGGGCCGAGCCCTCGAGCAAGATTGAGGTGTCGAGCCCTGCGGTTGCCAGGGCTTCAACCAAGGCGTCCGCCGACAGTTTGATCTGGGTGGTTAGGGACCCGCCCGCCTCGGTGGTGGAGGGAGCAGAGCCAGCCAGGAGGATGTCTCCCGACAGGACGCCGGTGCCCGCGGTAATCACGGCTGCGGACCCTTCCAGCGGGATGCTTGACGTTAACGACCCTGACGCGGTAGAGACGGATGCCGCCGCACCCAGCACGGGGATGGCTGTGGAAAGGTCGCCGGAGCCCCCGGCCTGGCTGGAAGCGGTGCCGGCGAGGTCGGTCGTGCCACCCCGCCCGCCACAAACTCCCAAGCACCAATATCCGGGTCATTGCGAGCTTGACCGATGATATCAGTCGTTAATGTCGTGTCACCTGCATTGATTAGGCCTGCGCCCGCCTTGAGGCGAAAATCGTTCGATGTGTTAACGAACTGGTTAGCGAAAGTCAGGTTGTGAAGGCTGTTGCTCCCTGGGAGACCGGAGGCTTTGTCGGTCGCGTTGTGATCCGACGAGGCGTTGAAACTGCCACTGGTTGCGGCCGGCACGGCAAAGCCAAAAACAGCACAGTTCTTTAGGGTGGAACCTCCGTTAACGTCATTTACGCCCGTGCCACTGCTTTCCCCCACCGCGCTGTCGCACACTACCGTACAACTGTGGGCGCTAGATGAGAAGAACAGAGCTATTCCGTTTTGATTGTTGGTTCTCGCTACGACCAAAGAGTTTTCAATTTTGCTCCCTTCTTCCAGGTACGCTGTGTAACCACCAGTGGGAGCCCCTACAGAATTCTCGATCAAACATTGATTGACGTAACCGGCATTACGCATCCTTAAAGGGCTGTGTCCAAATTGCCAACCGCTGCGTTTAATCTGCAACCTTTCGATTCTGGCGTTAGCGGTAAACACGTCCATGAGCGGGGCTTCTGTCGGGTTAGCAGAGACCCCAACGCCCTTAGTTTGGTCATATTGTAGTGGATTGGTCGCTGCGTTGACGTGATCGATAAAAGAATGCCCGCTGGCAACGGTTAGCCAGGGATAACAGTTGGTGTCGGTGGTTTGTCCACTGACAACAAGACCACCTGTAAATTCGCTATCGTTGTAGCACTCGCCTTTCCAAATTTCATGGTTAGACACTAGATTAGACGGGCAGGCGTCTTCCCAGGCTTGGAGCGTCGAGTAATCGCGCCCAGTTGTGCCGATAGACTTAACAGTTGTGATCCGATATTCCCAAGCGCCAATATCTCCATTTAACCCAGCATCTCGAACAATCCCTGTAATATCGTTTGGAGCATTGGTTCCATCAACGTTGCCGGAATCAATTAAAGATGAACCTGCCTTCAGTCGCCAATCGCCCGTAGTTGAAACGAATTGATCGGCGTAGACCAACCCCGTGAGGCTGTTAGCGCCAGGAAGATTACCGCCAGAAACATCGGTGGCGTTGTAGTCGCTAGACGCACTAATCCCCGACGCGCTGCAATCTGTCGCAAACCCAAAAATGGCGCAGTTTTTTAGGGTATTGCCGCTATATCCCGAGGTTATCCCGGTGCCCGTGGCGGATAAACTTGAGGATCGGGCAACGGTGCAGTTGAGTGCAAGGCCACCATTCGACAAGGCAATCCCGTTACCGTTACCACCCGTGTCCAAAACCAGACAATTGATAATGCTGGATTTCCTGATCGTCGCTATGCTGGCGTTTCCAGAATGCGCTTTTTGGATGATGCAGTCTCTCACCATCGACTGCGGCCAAAAGTCGTTAGTTCCGACTACGGAGGCACCATAGGAATTCGACGGGCGCTTGATTTGCAGGCGCTCAACGGTGACGTAGTTTTGATTAAATGCAATTACAGCCTGGTTGAACGGAGACGCACTGACACCCGCACCTTTGGATTGGTCGTAGATCAGCGGATTATCGCGGACAGTCGCGTGATCCATAAAACTGTGACCGTCCGCAACGGTCAGCTTGATGGTGTGGGTCGAATTTACCGTGTGGCCGCTGATCACTACCCCGGCAGTGAATTCACTGTCGTTGTAGCATTCTCCGACCCAAGCCTCATCCGCCGTAACCAGATTGGTGGGGATCGCGTCTTCCCACGCCTGAAGCGTCGAGTAATCGCGCCCAGTTGTGCCGATGGATTTCGTGACGACGGTGGCCATCAGCCCATCACCGGCGGCTCAGGGCCGATGTAGGCTGGGTCCTGCAGGGGCGGACGTTCCTTAACGACGCCCCGCAGTTGGTCGGCGGTGAACGTCATCGAAGGCTGCGCTCGGGTATCGTCTGCGATAAAGACTTGCGCCTCGGGAAGCGTAATTAGCGCCTCGTCGATGGTGAATTTCCGACGCTGCGACAGATAGCCGTATTCCGGGTTCCCGAGATCCGGGACCATGAACGACTGCGCTTCCGAAAGCGACATGTCGGGGATTTTGACGATTCGCCACGCGGGGTTCGTCAGCTCTTCCTGCGACCAAGGCCAGTCGTTTTCGACCGCAATCACGCAATCGCCGCGCTCTAGGCGGGTGCCCGGATCGGCATTGTGGCTATGAACGCGAAACAAAAACTCAGCCATGGTGATTACCGATAGGCGTCCGGCCAGCCGGTGTATTGCTGCACGACCTCGCCTTGTGGGTTGCGGTGCGCGTAGACACAGAGCATATAGGTGTCGTCTTCGAGGGCGGTGAATTCGTGGAGGACATCCTTACGAATTAAACAGTATCCTGGCGTGTTGACCGAGTTGTTCGGGTGCCCAAGCGCCCAAAAATCCCGTTCGATGACGCGACCATCGGGCAGTGTCGCTTTGCAGTGTACCCCGCCCTTCAGAATAAACGTGGTATGGTCGAAATTGTGGGTATGACCCTGGATTCGGTCGCCCATCTGCACTAGATGAGATGGGCGAACATAGATATTGCCAATGGGTTGTTCGACGGTTTGTAGACAGCTCATGCTGATTTCCTATCCCCAAAATGACTCGCCCCGAACACCCGCACCGCCGCCCAGATCAGCCGCCGTGACATAGGACCAACCCCGAGCGCCTCCATAGCCTCAAGGAAGATGGCGTCCGCCTGCTCCCGATCCGATTCCGTACCGCCGAGGCTATAGAGATAGTCGTGCACGACGGCGGCCTCAAGATAAGGCCCGCACGGCGGAAAGAGGCGCCAAAGCGCACGTGGCACCGACGCCAGATCGGTTTCAAAGCCGACCGGGACGGCGATCAACCGCTTGAGCTGCCGAGACTGGTACCGGCACTCGCTGGCCACACGCCACAGCATGCAGCCGGGTTCATGCATCAGGAGCAAGCGGGTGAGAAACATTACGGCTGCGCCTCCTGGATCGCGTCGACGAGTTCGTCACGGGCGTCCTCGGCTTCGTCGGACAAAGCATCCATCAGGTCGAATTCATCCTTGCCTTCGGCAATGGCTTTGTTGGCCGCGCCCCTCAGAGCGGAGGCTAGACTCAATGCAACGTCTACTTTCATTTCGGGGCTCCTTTCAGCAAGGTGTCGATTTGGTTGAGAAGGTCCTCGGCATCGGTCAGGGCCAGCTTCGCGGCAAAGGTGCCCTGCTTGTCGGCCCAAGCGAGGTCGATCTTGGCCGAGGCTTTGTCGGAGAGCCTCAGGGCTTCCTTGGCAGTCACCACATCAATGCGCTGCTCCTTCAAAGCTTTGGCCGCGGCCCGCCGGACCACGGCCAGCCGGGTTTTCACCGGCGCCATGATCATTTCGAACGAGCTGGAATCGGCCAGCGTACCCACCAGGAAGCTGCCTTGGGCGGAATCCTGGGGCAAGGCGGCGATCAGCGCCTGGGTCACGCCGAGGGCTTCGGTGCGGCCGAAGCCGGCGCAGCCCGCAAGGAGAGCCAGTAAACTGAACGATAAAACTCGGATCATGGCTATACCTCAGTTATCAGCCTGGAATGTAAGGGCGCCAATGGCGAAACTAGGAGCCGCGTCTCCGTTATTGATCGTTTTCGGGGTCGTCAAGGCGGCTCGGAACAAGAGGTTGCCGGAGGTCGCCGCATCGAAGACGCAGAACTCGGTGACCTGTCCCCAGTTGGCCGTCGGCGCCGGGAAGGTCACCGCGGCGTTGTTCGAAGTCGTGCCGCCGGTGCCGGACGAAGCGGTGGTGGAGCCCGCGGACTGGGTCCCCGCCCACGCCGTAAGCCCGCTGGTTACCGCGACTCTCGCGTAGCTGCCGCCGGAGACTTCGGTGCCGCACGCGGCGTCGGAGCCCGAGGTCGTGGCGAGGGCGACGTAAACGGTGGTCGGCGCGGTGAGCGTCTGGCCTCGGAGCAGGAAGTCGACCCATTTGTTCTCCAGGTAGTCGGAGAGGGCCGCCGAGTGCCCGAGCGATGAAAACGCCGTTAAGCCGGCGAATAAAAGTGTGTTAAACGTCCGTTTCATGAGGAGGTTCCTTGTCCTTATGGGGGTGTTCTTTGCGCCAGACCTCATAGCAGGCGGTGAGCAGCAAGACGCCGTCGATGATGTTCTGGGCCACCTCGACCGGGATTTGATGCCCGGTGAGTCCAGCCAAAAACATCAACCCCACGCGGGTCGACGGCTCCTGGAGCTTGGCGCGGATTTTCGGAAGCAATTCGTCCATGGCGTACCGGACCGGAGTTCTTAGCCCCGGCCCGTCCCCGATTAAGAGGTGGTCAACGTAGTCTTCTTGAAGGCTTCATCAAAGATGCGGCCGTACGCCTCCGACCAGTCAATACGCAAGGCAGTGGCCTTCCTAAGCACGAAGTCCTCGATGGCCTCGTATTGAGCCCCGGTATAGACCCACTTCCGAATCGCCTTCGAGCTGTCGAGACCCACGAGGGTGTTGGCCCCGAGGACCGACGTCTCGATGTCGAAGTACTTAACCGTCTGTGGCAAACCGATGTCGGCCAGGATCGGGAGGCTGTTGATGCGCTCGTCGGTCCCCCGATCGTTCTGCACCGTCGGACGGTTGGTCCGGCCTTCGATGGCCAGGTAGCCGTCGAGATCGCCGATGACCCAGTTGATGGTCTTGCGGCGACGGTCAGACCGAAGCCACTTCACCCACGCCTTCTGCGTCATCACGCCGTTCGAGGCGATCGAGCTGTCATACGCGGTGATGAGGTCCGCCGACAAGGCGGTCAAGTTCCAGTCGGTGTCGCCGTTCACGAGCTTCTTGATGGCTTCGTCGATCAAGGCCATCCGCTCGCCCTCCGCCTGCTGCTTCAGGATGATGTTGACCAGGTCCAGCGTCACCGCCGCCTGAGCCTCATAGGAGATCTCGAGACCGATCGAGAAGGTCGGCATCCGGTAGCTCTTCGAGCTCAGCGTGATGCTGGTCATGTTGGGCGGGGTCGCCAACTGCGCGATCGGCATGCTGCGGTCGCTACGCGGGCCGGTCGACGTGATGGTCGGAATATCCACCCGCGGCGTATCCACCGAGGTGGTCACCGCAACCAGCTGATTCCAGGTGGCGGCGTACGAGCTGGTATCCTCGAGCAAGGCGCTTTCCACCAGCTCCATCACGGTCGTGGCGAACAGCAAGCGGCCCGTGATGGTCAGGGCTTGCGAGCCGTCCGGACGGACCAACGGGCCCATGCTGACGGTGTTGCCGTTGTCGGCCAGCATCTGCTTCACCGTCGGCGGGCGGATGCCGGCGGCGCGGTCTTCCCGCAAGAAGAAGCCACTGGTCGCCAGCAACTGTTCGAACGGCGAGCCGTACTTGGTTTCGTCGGTTTTGAATTGCGTCCTGAGGTAGGCCGGGAAACTCAGCCCCGCCTCCATCGCCCCCTTGTAATGCTCCAAAGTCACGTTGACTTCTTGAGCATTCCCCTCGCTGTCTCTAATTTGTGCCATCTCTACTCGGCCTCCTTGCCTGATGAGATCGATTACGTTCTTTCGAGCAGGACGCTGTCGCCTGCTACGCCCGTGCCGGAGATAATCCGGATGCAGCGCCAGAAGTACTTGGCCGGGGTGCCGGTTTTCACTTTGGCTTTGCCCGCGGTGCCCAAGGCCACCGGGGTGTCGGCGACGACGTAGTCGCCCACGGCCATCGGGGTCGCGCCCTGGTTGGCGCCGACTTCCGCCTTGACCCGGCCGGAAACCACGACGCCGCCGAACGAAAAGCCGCTGTTGACGGTGTAGGGTTCGATCGAGGTCACGAAACCTTCGATGTCGTTGCCGGCGGCGACGGCGACATAGTTCTGGGCGGTGCCCATCTTCACGGCCTTGCCGACGTCAGCATCGGCAAACTTGGTGTTAGCGTCCGGGCCCAGGGCTGCGGACAGCACTTTCTCGGTCGGCACCAACTCGGTGAATGCAAAAGTGGTCATTTGCGAACCTCTTTGTTACGCAAGAATTACTTGAACTTAACTGCTTTCAGCTTAGCGGGGTCCGCCTCGACTGGTTTGGGGGCTTCTACCGACGGCGTTGCAGTCACTCCACCGACCGGGAAAGCTTTGTTGAACGACGCCTGGACCTGACTGAACTGGGCCAGCAAGGTGCCGGCGGGCAGACTCGACAGGTCCGTCGCGACGCCTCCCAGCGCGATCTGCATCTTGTTCGTGTACTCGGACACGACCTTGCACAGCTCGGATTCGTTGGCCTGGAAGCTGGCCAGCTGGGCTTCCAGCTGCTTGTTCGCAGCCTTCAGGTCGACCAAGTCGTTGGTCTTTGCGTCCAGCTGGGCTTGCAGGTAACTGACGAGATTGGCCTGGGCGGGCGTAGCCGCGGCGGGCTCTGCCGGAGTCTGCGCCGGCTCCTGAGCAGGATCAGCCGGAGTCTGCTCCGTGGCGGCAGCAGGATCCGCGGCCGGGGTTTCGGTCTCCGCCTCGATCGGAGCGGATTCCAGGGCGGTCTTCATATCGACGCCAGCGGCGATGGCCGCCACGGTCTTATCGGTTAACTTGTGGGATTTTTGGGCCACAGATACCTCCTTGTATCGTGAGTCGGCAGGCTGCTCGGCCTGCAATTTCTGAACGAGCTGGTCGATGGACAGGATCCCGTCCACCAGCCCGGCATCCTTGGCTTCCATGCCAATGAATTCCTTGCCGTCCGCCATGTGCTCCTTGACGTAAGCCACGCTCACCCCGCGGGCGTCCGCGACGTGGGCGGCGAAGAGGTCATAAAGGGTGTTGAGCTGGCTCTGCATCTGCGCCTTGGCCTTGTCGGACAAAGGCTCATAGGGTGTCGCCAGGGCTTTGTAGTCCCCGGCGCGGAACACGGTCGGCTTGATGCCGTCTTGAGCCAAGGCCTTTGAAATGTCCATGTGGACGGCGATGACGCCGATGCTGCCGACGGTCGCGGTGTCCGAAGCATATACCTTGCCCGCGGAGGCGCCGATCCAATAGGCGGCGGACGCCATCGTGCCGCTGGTGTGTGCGACGACCGGCTTGATCTCGGCGTTGATCAGCTTGATTAGCTGGCCGAGGTCCGAGACGCCAGAGGCGGAGCCGCCCCCGGAATCGATCGACAGCAGGATGGTCTCGACGTCCGCGTGCTGGGACGCCTCGATCAACGCGTTGCGGATCTGAGTGTACGAGGTGAGGCCTAGATAACGGTTGTACCAGGCGTCGTTGTTGGTCAACGAGCCTTTGACGGAAACGACACCGAGGTTCCCCTGCAGATCAAAATAGATCGGCTCCGGACTCTCGGTCTCGTAGGAGTACAGTCCCTTGCTGACGGCCTGAATCCGCTGGATGTAGTCGTCCAGCGAGGCGGAATTGCCCATCCATAGTTCGAAGCGGTGCATGTCGATCCCTGACATTAAGCTGATAATGTTATAACACTGTCGCAGGGATGTTACAAGGGCGTCCCAGAAATGTTACTTTCGGGCGTGGAGGAGGGCTTGATAGAGTTCATCGAGCCGCCGGTGGACGGCGTTGAAACCGGACACGGTTTGGCTTTCGATCCGGGCTTCGAGCTTCGACATGTAAGTCTCAAGCTCAGTGCGGGAGACGTAGGTCCGCTGCAAATCGGCGACTTTGGTCTCGGTCTCCTCAATCTTCTTGAGATACTTGGCGACGGACCACCGGACGGCCGGAAACGCGGCCCCCGCGCCGGCGAGCAGGGCGGTGACGACCGGGCTGACGCTATCCTTAAGCACGAGAAAGAGTTGTTCCATCAGCCGATCCTTAGCCTGATTTTCTTCCGAGGCTCTGGGGCGCCTGTGGACCAGCGCTCCCATTCCATGAATTTCACTCCCTGCCTAGCAAGGGCCTCGATACCTGCTCTGCGAACCGCCCTACTGGGAGCGTGCAACACTCCGGACAGGATCGCGGTGTCTCCGACCCGCTGCACCGTGCAACACCACACGTAATGATCACGGTTTTGGCGGCTCTCCCCGGACGCAAAGATCCGGAGAACGCCGCTATGCCATTCGATGTCACCGTTGAGCATTGTCCTTGCCTCCGCCGGATTTAGGGGCATTACCCGTCAAGGCTCGTCGAGTCGGGTCCGCGTTCGGGGAGGGCGGCTCCAGGGGATTGCCGCCTTGGTGGAAAAAGGTGCCGGAGAGCTTGGGAGCGCCCGGCGCCCGAAGGCCGGTGCCGAGTTTCTCGGCGGCTTCGTCGTCGGTCAGGAACCCGAGCGACAAGAGTTCGAGCACCCGTGCCTGTTCCATCTGTTTGAAGGCTTCGAGCTCGCCTTCAGGACGCAGGTCAATCGATTCGAACACCACTTTCACATACCCGTCGAATCCATAGAGGCGCACCGCCAAGGTGAGCGCCCGGGAAAGGACGGTGGCCACCGGCGGTTGGATCCTCGCGGCGGTCTTGATGAACAAGAGGGATTCGGTCGAAGAGACGTTCTGGGAACCGCCCATCCGCTTGCCGAGCACCGAGGGCGGAGCCTTCAGCGCGGTGGACTGAACCCCATCGAAGGTCTCAACCAGGGGGCCGTACTCGGACTTGCCGCCGATCTCGGAATTGAGGTAAGCGGCCTCCATGGTGTCGAAGAACACCAGGGCCATCTCGGGGTTGAGGTTTTCAAGCTCGTCCTTGAGATCGTCCCGGATGGTGGTCATCCAGGCCTGCATCTTGGTCGGGTCGCCTTTGATGTCGGGCGGCGCCGCTTTCAGGATCTGCTCGGTCACCAGTTTGATCGCAAGACGCGAGTGTCCGGAGCGCCGGACCACCCGGCGGACGTCCTCGAGGAGTTCGGAATATTGCGGCGCGGAATTGAGCGCCGGCTCCAGGGGCGAGAAGGCGTAGGCGGACTCGGGATCCTGGTCCAAGGCCTCGTAAAAGAAAGTGGGAAAGTCGAGGATGACTTCCTCGGAGCCGACCTTCTGGGTGGGAACGACTTTGTAGGCCGTCCCGACCTTCTTCTTGCCGGTCTTGAACTTCAACGTCTTGGTTGAGATCGGCTTGAGGTGTTGGGGGAGGCGCTGGTCATCCAGGACGAGTTCTCCCCCGCAGGCGCCCGATAACAGAACGTCCCTCAGCAAGGAGGTCTTGACGCTCTCTAACGACTGACGGTCGTCGAACCCTTGGGAATAGTCCGAAGTGAAGTTCAGTTTGGCTAAAATCGATTTCGTCAGCGCGGTGCCGTCGACGCTGATCTGGTGTTGGCTGTCGTAGGCGAGGACTTTGATCGACGTGTTGGCCAGACTCAAGGTCGCCCAGACCGCGGTCGACACGTCACCATAAGCGCGGGCCAACATCCGGAGGGCTTCTTTGTCCGAGAGGTTACGGACATCCGCCACCGGCCGGTTAAAAGCCGACGTCAGATTGTTATTGATGGCGGAGTCGGCGTCTTTGCCCGACGCCGGGGTGGCCGTCCGAACCCCTTTGATGAGGGATTTAGGGAGGATTACCGGGTCGGTCGACCCCTTCGAAGTCCTTTTCTGAGCTGCCATTCACGAGTCCTTGTGAGGTAGCTCACATCAGGGTTGACACTTTTGTGAGATATACCGTAATCTAGATGCCTGGCTACGAGATCCGTTCATATGGTCTCCAAAGGGGTAGTGTTCAGCCGGTTAACTATGCCGGAAACTAACCGGAAGTGCGGGCGGGGGTGTGCTGACCCCTGCCCGGGCGCACCAATTTTGTTACAGTATCTTAGTTGAGACAGGCCGCGAGAACAAGGGCGGTTTGTCGACTATTGCCTTTTTGCCCACCTCGATCTGCGTGATCGACGGCACCGGCGCCCAGCCGCTCAAGCTTTCCTCCACCATATCGGCCGCGATCAGCAAGTAGTTGAGCGAGTGGAAGTAGTGGTCGTCCCGGCTGCTTTTGATCCAGTTCTGCTCGACTTCCCCGCGCTCGTCGGTCTGGTCCACCCGCTTCATGCCTTGCAGGTGGTCTCTGACCGTTTCCATTTCGTCCAGGATCGGGAACAGCACCTCGCTACCGTTTACCCGCTTGGCCACCCGGTTCAAGGTCTTGGTCCGGTTGGCGTCGACCGACCGTTCCCCTTCCTTCTCCTTAGGGACGTAGGCGGGCAGTTTCTTGTCGGTCAAGGTGTACATGCAAGGGTACACCAGCTCGTCCGGCATCGAATCCCGGATCCCGAGGATGGTGTCGGTGTAGGGGAGGGCGTCCGAGACCAGGCGGATGACCCCGTACTGTTTGAGCCGCTTGAGGACGTGTTCCTTCAGGCCGTCCCCGTTCTCGCCCCGGAGCCGGATCGGCTCGACCCAGAGGATGTGGACCTTCCGGCCGACCGGCTTGCCGATCGTCAGCCACGAGGTCTTGCCGACGTCGAGCCCGGCGATGCAGCCATAGAGCTTCATCGCTTCCGCCACCTCCGGCGGGATCGGCTTCAGGACCATGTTCTGCTTGACGATTTCGTCAAGGATCGAGTTGCTGGCGTCGTCGTGCGACAACCCCAGCGTGAAGTTCTTCCAGTGGCCGAACTCGTTCTTGAACTTGATCAGCTTCCTAAGCAAGGTCGAAGCGGAATGGTATTCCGGCAGGTCAAAGGGGCTGACCGCGAACCCTTCCGTCATATACCGCTCGGGGTAGGTCGGCACCCACTCGCGGTACTCCGGCGCCAGATTCTCCTTTGTCACAGGGTTGTGACACTTCTCGCAAAGGATCCTGGCATTGGCGATGTGCCCCTTGGCCTCCAGCGCCCGGACATCCAGGTAGGTGATGTCCTCGAGGCGGTTGTCAAATCCGGGGATGACACCGTGAACCAGCAGGTTGGGCCAGAACCAGTGCCCGCAGTGCTTACACTTCACCAGCCGGCGTTTCTGGTCCGACTGCTCGAAGGATTCCGAGACCCCAATCCCGGACGCCGTCGGCGTTGAAAACTCTCGTCGGAACCCGCGGAGCCCGGTCTTTTCGTCGACGTGCGGGGCGTGCGACAAGCGGGATTCCGCGGTGACCAAGGCTTCCGGGTTACAAAAGTCGCGCTCGTCGACGATGACCATCGAGCACGGAATCGAGATCACGGCTTTGCCGTAGGTGCCACCGACGTGGAGCTGACTGGTCCCGATCTGCTTGAAACTGGCCGAGTCGCTGCCGGGGTTCAGCCGGGCGCTCAAATGCCTCGAGCCTTGGATAATCGGATCGATGCGGCTCTTGACCTGGCGCTGCGCTTCATGGACGGTGGGCATGAGGAGGAGGGCGACGCTATCGGGCGTCGTGTCCAACAGCCCTAGGACCATCCGGTACTCCGCCTCCGACATCCCGACCTGCGAGGGTTTTATGCAGCACGTGTTCGGGTGCTGGGTGTTGACGATCTCGACCTGGTACTCGTGGTCCTTGAAACTGTAATTCTTCCCGTTCAGGAAGGTGCGCTTCACCATCCAGTCCGAGATCCGGACCAGGCTGGAGGTTTCACTGACCGCATCGTGATCAGCGACGTCCGCTTCGACAACGAGGCCGAATGGGTCCGGAACCTGGGCGGCGTGGTTTGGCACATTCATCGGCCTGGTATAGAGCCGGTATCGTCGCATGTGAGCGAAGCGGGTGTGTCGTTCGAGGCTGGGGACGAACATCTGGTCAACGACGAGATCACCGAGACCCAGCGGCAAGTGGACAGCGTGCTCAACCTGAGAACGAGGCAAGCCGCGTGATCGAGCCCAAGACCGCCCCGGTCGTTTGGTGGGTCGACCCCCTTGAAGAATCTGCGCCGAAGGGCAAGAAGAGCCTTCTGCTGGGCTACACCGGGGTCGCCGTGATCGGAACCTGGGACAACGAAGGTTATGTGGCGTGGGCCCCTTTGCCTAAGATTCCGGCTCACATCAAGCGCCGGATCGGCTGCAAGGCGGCCTATGAAGAGTTCTTGAAGAAATTAAACGAGGTGTTATGTGATCAATTGGCTGAAGAATCTGTTCAAGAAGAATCGATCAACTGCTTCCGCGGAAGTCCAGCCGCCGAGACCGTGGGATCGGGGGTTGCGCGAGGCGAGGAACTGTCCGCCGATGCCGCCAGTTAAGCCGGCGAGGGCCCGCTCGAGATCGTCGAGCTCCTCTGCGTCCTCCAGTCACACGCCGGTTTACGACATCTCCGGGGGCTGTGACTCTGGAAGCTCTGGCGGCGGTTGCTCGTGTGATTGCTAACCTGGAGAAACTATGACCATTCAAACTGTTGTCAAATGTGATGGACTTGATTGTAGAAACACCCTTGAAGTCGACGAATGCGACACCCCGGAAATCACAATGAAGTTGGCCGGCTGGGGTACGGATCCGGATCACAGTTACTGGCACTACTGCAGCATCTGTTGGCCGAAAGTCGAAAAGGAGTTGAAGGAGCTGGCGGAGGCATACTAGGAATGATCGCGATTATCAACACTTCCCCAACGCCGCAAGTATCAGGTACGTGTGACTACGAAGTCCGGATCAACCGCCAGGTGATCACTCGCTTCCAACACCGGCGGGAGGACGGCCCGGCGAAGTGTTTGAGGCTGGCGGCGGATGCGGTGGACCAGGCGAGACAGCAACGGTTCATCGAGTTTGTGGCGGCGGTGGTTGAAGATCGATAGCTTTGGAGCCAATGATGTCATACGCCAAACTTAGCGAAGTGAGGAGATACCTTGCTCTCCTAGAGGAGGAGATCGATAACCCCAACACTTCCTGGACATTAGCAGACCAAGAAGAAAGGGCACAATGGACGGCCTACTACCTGGCAACTTTGTCTGGGGCTGCAGGGGCTTTAACCAAAGGAGCTGTCTTTGTATTCCCGAGGAGCCTGTATCGGAGTTATGTAGAGGCAATTAGGCAGAGGCATCCTGCGCCCAGAAGTGGTGATGCCTATCACAACCACTGCAAAGGGGTCCGGTTACCTTATGACGAGGTTATTTTCGTAGAAGTTGAGGACAGTCCGCAATCCGACAGGTTCTACGACCCAGAAACAGACTTCGTCGGCAGGGTAACGGCAATGGTAATTGCTAGGTCTGAGCCTGGAGGGATCTTTACAGCAGGCGTGACAGTTATGCGGGACGACCTTGCACGCCCATCCTTGCACATAGCTCCATACCGGTGTCAGTTCTCTGACACCGTAACAGAGATAGTCACAGCTTGGCTAAACAGCCGTCACGTCTCTACAGAAAGGTGTACCCTGCCTGAGAAAGTCGTTAAGAAGCGAGAGAGGTCCGGCAGATCAACCAGAAACCGTAGCTTCACGGTGGTTAGTCACAGTAACACTGGTGGGCAAGACTCATCACGGGAGGGCGGGCAGGCAGGCAGATGGTTGCCTGCTCACTTAGTACGAGGACATTTTAAGCGCAGGAAAACGGGCGTGTACTGGTGGAGGCCCCATGTAGCGGGGAAGGGACCAGTTAGACGCCGTGAAGGATACGTCACAAAATAACCTTATCTGGCCGGCAGCACACCGGCCCAACCCTTTGGAGATTGAAATGTTGTACGAAAAACAAATCGTCGGCGGCAAAGCCGGCACGAACCACCTATTGCCGATTAAGTACGATTGGGCCTATCAAGCCTTCAAGAAGGGCTGCGCCAACTTCTGGCTGCCGGGCGAGATCGGGATGGGAGAAGACAAGTTGCAGTGGGAAACCGGCAAGTTGACGGCTGCCGAGCAGCATATGTACAAAGCCGTTTTCTCGACGCTGACGACGTCGGACATCCTCATCCAGCGGAATCTGGCTTGTGCCGTAATGGAGCGAATTACCGCGCCGGAGGTTGAGGTCGCCCTGGGTGCGCAAATCTTCCAGGAGGCGGTCCACAGCGACACGTACAGCCATGTTTTGGAGAACCTGGGACTGGATCCAGAGGAAATCTACACCCTGTACGAACGGGTCCCGGAGATCCGACAAAAGTTCGAGCTGGCCCGAGAGTTCACGGAGGGCATGACGGCGCTTTCCAGCCTGAGGGACTACGTGAAGGGCTTGATTTTCTACTACGGCGCCTTCGAAGGGGCTTGGTTCTTCCACGGATTCACGCCGCTCTTCTCCTTGCAGCGCCGGAACCTGATGGTCCGCTCGTGCGAGCAGTTACAGTACATCGCCCGGGATGAATCGAAGCACGCCGACTTCGGGATCCGCTTGATCCGGACGATCATGGACGAGGCGGGGGTTTACATCTCGCAGGAAACCTTGAAAGAGATTTTCTGGGCAGCCTTGGAAGCCGAGACGACGTATGCCAAGTACGCGATGCCGGACATCTTGGGGTACAGCGCCCGACTCCATGTTCAACACATGGCGTACATGCTGGACCGCCGCGCTGTTCAGTTGGGTTTCGATCCGATCTGGCGTGCGGAGCCGGTGTTCCCGTGGCTGGACGAGCAGATCGGGACGAAGAAGGAGAAGAATTTTTTCGAGGGCCGGGTCACCGAGTACCAAGTAGGAAGTCTTGGAAGCTTCGAGACGTCGGGGCTGGACGATGTGCTGAACTGGAAGAGGTGATTGCTGACACCATCCAGGAGCTTGTCGAGCCGGACTGGACGTCCGGCCACAAGCCCCTTTACAAAATCTTTGACCGTTACGAACCGCACTGCGACCGGGCCGAAGCTTACAAGGAAGTGGGCGGGAGGAGCCGGTACCGGTGCCAACACAAACTCAACCCTTTGGAGCGGGTGTGATCACGACTAGCTACTATCCGACGGACACAGGCTACGTCCGTGTCCGCATTTACCTCAGCGGAGCCGCTGGCAATGGGACGGCCGCGGTTACCGGGACGGAAGGCTTTTACGGCAACTACTACCCCGTCCGGGTGGCTGAGCCCAAGGACCCGCCACCCAAGAATTGGCGCTGGTTCCATGTCTACACGCTGGTACCTGTTGAGCCCGAGCTTCCAAGGCTCACCCGGAAACCGCCGCTGCGGATCCGCAGGACGCAGGAACGCTTCCCGCGGCAGCAGGCAAACCACTGGGAGCGGAGACGGTTTGTGCAGGCGTTGCGCAAAACAAGAACTTAAACCCTTTGGAGAACACCAATGACTTTTAGTTACGCAAGCCCAATGGTTCATCCTTCCGGCATGACCGTTCGCATGATCTGCGACAGCGCAGGCCCCCACGGCATCCGCGCTTCCACCCTACAGCTGCGCTACCACCGCTTTATCCATAGCGAGCTCCTGACCCACCGGGCCTTGTCGCGTAACGCGAGCAGCTCGCGGGCGATCCCGATCACGACGTTCGTCGAGCAAGTGAAGACGGATCCGGCGCTGCCGATATTCGTCGGCAAGGCCCGGCCTGGGATGAAGACAGTCGAAGAAGTTGAGAGCCCAGAGTACGTTCGAGCTTACCTGGAGGAGATGGGTGCAGGTGTCGCGGAAATGATCAGTAAACTCTACGCGGATACTGGCGCCGCCAAAGAGATCCTAAACCGTTATCTCGAACCCTGGCAGTGGATGAACACGGTGATCACTTGCACCGATTGGGAATGGCTCTTTGAGCCTCGCCTCGAGGTCGACGAAGATGGGCACCCGGAGGCCCAGCGCGAGATGTATCTGCTGGTATCGATGATCAAGGAATCCCTGGAGCGTTCGATCCCACGGCAGTTGGAGTACGGCGAGTGGCACATGCCTTATCTCTGGGCGGAGGAGCTCAAACTTCCGCTGGCTGAGCAGCAGGTCATTTCAACCGCCCGTTGCTGCCGGGTGTCCTATGCTCGCCACGGGGAGATCCGCAATTTCAATGAGGACAAGCTAAGACACGACACCTTAATCCAGAAGAAACACTGGAGCCCGACCGAGCACCCGATGCTGTGCGTCTCGAAAACGGTGCGGGGCGGGAACGTCAGGGGTTACCTGCAATACCGTCAATTAGTAGGAGGTTAAGGTGGAGGCACCTACAAAGAGTTAACTGTCGCCAAATAGCAACACAAACCCCATAACCTACTGTAAACTTATGGTTACACATCACTTCACCCCGCAAGGAGGCCGATGCCCAGAGGCTCAAGGACGAGCCCGGAGTACTCGCAACGAGAGTGGCGGATCAACCTCTATCGGTGGGCCCGCCGGCGTGCCAAGGATCGCGGCATTCCCTTCTCCCTCACGTACGAGGACCTCGAAGCCATCATTGACCGCGCCGCTGGACGCTGCGAGGTCACCGGCATCGCATTCTCCTTTAGAAAGCCCAAGAAAGGCCGCACCCGGCCGTGGGCGCCGTCCCTTGATCGACGGAATTCAGACCTCGGCTATACCAAGCGGAACGTCCGGCTGGTTTGCACGGCGGCGAACTACGCCATGTGCGATTGGGGAGACCAGGTGCTCAAGCGGATCGCCGCGGCGATGCGCAAATGCGCTTGTGGAGGAACTTGATTCCAAGGGGTCACCATGGTGACCGCCGCACAGTATCTCCTCTGGTTTTGTTTTGGTGTCGGCGCCCTACTGGTGGCTGGCATTCTCACAGCCATAACCGCCGGAGTATGGAAGCACTTCGCCTGGGAAGGCCTGAAGACCATCTACAAGCTGGAGTGCCTGCGGTACTACATGCATCTGGCGGAACGCCGGGGACGACTAGTGAGGAGGGCGCATGGGCCAAACTAAAAAGGACAGCCTCGTCGAAAGCCTGACCAACGTCCTCGTTGGCTTTGGCGTTGCCCTGGTCTCACAGCTCCTGATCTTCCCTTTGTACGGTATTCATGTCGCCCTGTCGACGAACCTGCAGATCGTTGGGTGGTTCACGGCGATCTCGATTCTCCGCGGCTATGCGCTGCGGAGGTGGTTTAACCGAAAAATGTTGAGGGCAACGATATGAAAATTTACGTGCTCGTACAGAAACGAGGGAAAACCTATGGGCACGGCGATTTCGGCGAGTCGTACCGATTGGCAATGGTCGGCGCTTACGACACGCCTCCTCCGCACCCAGCCTTTCACAGCCGAAAGGACGCGGAAGACTACTTAGCCGGCCTGGGGGCGTCACGGGTTGATCGTGATGGAAATGGACTTGATGCCCCCACTCGATGAGGCATAGTTACCAACCCCTTTGGAGACACCATGGCCCACTTATCCTTCCCGCCGCGATTCATGCGGATCGAGCAAGCGTGCTACTACCTTGCCGTCAACAAAGTCTACTTCAACGAGGATATCAGGCCCCATCTAACGGAGATCCGTGTGGGGCAGATCGGCGTCCGGTTCGACATTCTTGAGCTGGATCGATTCGCTGATAAACTCAAGGAGCGCAACGGTCGGCCTCCTGAAGCTGCAAATGATGAAGGAGACGACAAATGTCAAAGAGAAAAACCCCAGGCCTCGTCCTCCGCGGCGGCGTCTGGCACATACAGAAAGTTGTCAAAGGAGTCGGACGACTTAGAGAAAGCACTGGCGAGCGCGAGATTGAGAGGGCGGAAGCGTACCTCGCAAGGCGGCTCGCCGAAATCGAACGTCAGGTAGTCCACGGCGCTCGCCCCGCACGGACATGGGCGCAAGCCGCGGCCAAATACCTGAATGAGGCTAGGAAGAAAAGCATCGATCGGGATGCCGCCTCGATCACGTTGTTAAAGGAGTATCTGGAGAACGTCCCTTTGGAGCAAGTGCACATGGGATCTTTGTCCAAGTTCATCAAGGACCGGCAGGCGGCCGGGACTGCCGCTGGCACGATCAACCGGGATCTCGCCGTCGTCAGGAATATCCTGAACCTGGCGGCAGGTCTCTGGCACGACGAGCTGACCGGCAAGACCTGGCTGGAAACCGCGCCGATGATCATCGGGGTGAAAGGCCCGAAACGGAAGCCATACCCCTTGTCCTGGGAAGAGCAGGGCCGCCTCTTCAAGCTGTTGCCGGAGTACCTGGCGAACATGGCCTTGTTCGCCGTGAACACCGGATGCCGGGAGCGGGAGATCTGTCAGCTTCGCTGGGAGTGGGAGGAAAAGCTCCCAGCTTTAGGGACCTCCGTCTTCATCTTGCCGGAGTGGGTCGTCAAAGGGCAAGAAGGGAAGACGGTGGAACGGATCGTCCCTTTAAACAAGGTGGCGAAGTCAGTGATCGAAGGGCAGCGCGGGGGTCATCCCGAATGGGTCTTTCCGTATAAAGGGAAACCTCTGGACCGGATGAACAACCGGGCCTGGCGAGCCGCCCGGAAGGAAGCCGGGCTGGAGCAAGTCAGGGTTCACGACCTCCGGCACACCTTCGGCCGGCGGCTCCGGGCGACCGAGGTGAGTCTCGAGGATCGTCAGGATCTCCTGGGGCATGTGTCAGGGCGGATCACAACCCATTACTCGACGGCGGAGATTCGGAATCTGATCGACGCGGTCGAGAAACTGTGTGAGCGGGATCGGGCGCCGGAGCTGACGCTGATCAATTTGAATAGGAGGAGAGGATAATATGGCAAAAACTCGGGGATTGATTCAGAGGAATGGCGTTTGGCATGTTCAAAAGGTCATAGGCGGCCGAAGGGTTCGTCAGTCTCTGAAAACAAGAGATGTGGCTGAGGCCTCACAGCTGGTAGGCGTTTGGAAGCCAAAGCACGAAAGAAGGAGCAAGTTAAAGAGTTTGGTCCAGCCCTCCGACAACACCTGAGGGACCAGTTGATTGAAATGGAAATCAGTGACAACTGGGTAGACGAAGTGGGGCGAGTTATCAGCGATAGCCACTCCTGGCTGAGTCGAATACATAGGAGAGTAAGGAACAGCGATAAAGGCTGTAGCTTGACCAAGGAGGATCTTGTCTTGCTGGCTTTAGGAAGTAAAGGGCGCTGTGCAGTGACAGGAATCCCATTCTCTTTCGAAACCTATGAGGGGGCAAAGCTGAGACCGTTCTCACCAAGCATCGATCGAATCCGTTGTTCAGACGGTTACCATCTGGATAACGTAAGGCTGGTGTGTCTGGTGGTGAATGTGTCCCTGAACGCTTGGGGAGAGGCTGTCTTAAAAAGAGTGGGAGCCGCCATGCTGATTCGCGACATCTATGGCGACTCCGGACTTTAAGGCTGGTGGTGATGGGCGGGGTTGAACCGCCGACCTGAGGGTTATGAATCCTCCGCTCTAACCAACTGAGCTACATCACCTAAAGACACAAATCTGACTCAGACTACTTTCAGGGGGTGAATAACTAGTTGATTTTTAAACAAAAAATGAGCACCGTAAACCGCATTATGAATGCGGTGCTCTAACCAACTGAGCTACGTAGCCATGAATTAAGAATTGAAATCGTACTTTTTTGCCTTAGTTCTGTCAATATTTGCGACCGGCTATGTTAAGGCTTTTTGAAGTTACTGGCCGATAAAAAGCGGCACGCTACTTTATCAGAATTCTCCTACAGAAAATTTGAGCGATGGAATTTTTGACAGGCACATTGGCTCTCTGGAGTCTTTTCGGCAGTGCGTTCGTATCCGCCACCTTGGCGCCCGGCGGTTCGGAGGCGGTGCTGGCTTACCTTGTCAGCCAAGCAGAACTCTCGCCGGAGGTTTTGCTGTTGACGGCTACGTCCGGCAATACGTTGGGGGCTGTGACGACTTGGGTGTTGGGATTTTTCGCCGCGATCAAGTATCCAGCCGAACGCCTGGCAAAGCCGCGCCAGCAGAAGGCGGTAGCCTCGGTGCGAAGATGGGGGCTACCGATATTATTGCTTTCGTGGTTGCCCGTCGTCGGGGATGGATTTTGCTTTGCCGCCGGTTGGTTGCGTCTGCCGTTCTGGCGGTCGCTTTTGGCGATAACGATAGGCAAGGCTTTGCGCTATGCCGTCGTCGTTTACGCATTTATTTGACTGAATCATCATCGTGTTTGCTTGTCGATAGGATCGCCCACCGGTGCGGCGAAGGCATCCGAAACGAGAGCCGGTACGTTACTGCCCGTCAGGGACTGCAGAAATTCGACGAGAGCCTTAACTTCAGTCTTATTAAGATTTAAGGGCTTAAGCAGGGAATCGAGATTTTCGTTGGGGATGCCTCCCCGATTGTAGAACTCGATAACCTCCTCGAGCGTAGAAAGAGAACCGTCATGCATGTACGGCGCAGTCAAAGCGATGTTGCGTAGCGAAGGCGTCCTGTATTTCCAACGGTCTTTTGGATCTTGGGTGATCTCGTAAAGGCCGAGGTCGTTCGGTTTAGGTTCGCTGACGGCGGCGAGGACATCGGCGTCGATTTCGAAAGTCACACCTGGTGCGGCTTGGATTTTCTGCTTGGGCTTATCGCTGGCCATTGCCGCTCGGAAACCAATGCCCGTATTGTGCATCTGCTGGTCGGTGAACAGAGCGTGATCTTTGCCGACGGTATGGCACTGCGAGCAACCCGCCTTGCCGGTGAACAACTCGAAACCAAGGCGGGCTTCGGTGGGTAGTGCGTCTTTCTCCTTCGCGAAATACCAGCGATCGAAAGGCGAATCGGCCGAGTTCAATGTCCTTTCATAGTTGGCTAAGGCCATGCCGATGGTTTCCATCGAAGGGCCGCGCTTGAAGGCTTTTTCGAAAAGGCCAGAGTAGTCGGGTAGGCTCTGGATTTTCTCGACCACATAGCCAATCGAGGGCGCCCCCATTTCGTTGCTGGCCAACAAAGGCCCCCAGGCTTGCTGCTCGAGCCGGTGCTCGCGTCCGTCGTGGAACAGCCGCTTCAGATAAGCCACGTTGTAAATCGTGGGCGAGTTGCGCCGCACGGTTCGTCCTTCGATGCCGACGGCGGTCGCCTGCTCGTTGCTCGCGAAGCCTTGCTCCGGAACATGGCACATGGCGCAGGAAAATGTGTTGTTCAAAGACAGCCGGCGATCGAAGAACAGTTTCCGGCCCAATTCGATTTTGGCTGGAGTTATCGGATTGTCCGATGGCGTCGGAACAGGAGGGAGACCTAGCGGCGGGCGTTTAGCGTATTTGGCCAGGTCGGTTCGATGGCCGGAACGCTCGGCGAGAGCAATGGATTGGGTGGCGAAATCGAGCGCTTCGTAGCCTGTTTTGTTATCGCCGCTGCCTAAAAAAGCGGCGCGGTCCGCGGGCGTGCTTTCGGCTGTGGTCGGGGATTTTTCTGCCAACAAAGTCTTTATATCGTTCACCAACGTGTCGGGATGCAGAAACGAGACCGTGTAAATATTGCGTATTTGCTTTTCCCGATCGATCAGGAACACTCGGAGGACATGGGAGAATGTGCCGAGGGATTTTCCGTCGGCGTCGTAGTCTTTTTGGATGGATTGACCGTATGCCGTTAGGACGGGCTGAATCTCCTGTTCGGAGCGGGTGGTCAGAAAGCGCCAGTCCGCGCCCCTGGCGAACGCTTTTCCGTAATGAGCCATGACCTCCGGGGTGTCGTGTTCGGGGTTGAAGCTCAAGGTGATCAACCGCAAATATTTAGAGATTTGTGGTTCTTGTTCGAGGCGGCGCTGAATTTTATGAAAGACGGCGGTAGCGAGTGGACAACCGTTGACGTCGTCACAAGTCGAATAAATGAAACTCAAGAGGACCAATTTGTCGCCGTATAGGCTATACAAATTCAGTTCGCGCCCGGTACTGTCCAATACCCGTCCATCGGATGCTTCGCCCAGCGAGGGTAAGGCATAGGTGCCGGGAGCCGGCAATGCGAAGGCCAATGGCCTATAACCTGGCGCCAAAGGTTTTTCGGATTGCGCAGCGTAAGCCGGGCTAAGCAGGACGAGCACACAAGACATGATGGACACCGCACAGCGGATATTCATAGGGCGTTACCGGAATGCTGAATAATCGTGAATCTAAAGGAGAACTGAACAGCCATCAAAAAAGGCGCCGCAAGCGTGTTTTTAGACAACCAACGGGAGCGTAGTTTCGTCGGATCGTTCATACATCGGTCTAAACTGCTCGAACGAGATCGCATTTCAGCCCATAAGGAGACTCGGGTCGATGACCTTACCGTCAGATGTATATGAGACTTTGGATCCCAAAGACATTCCTTCGCTAAAACGCGCACTGATTAACCGCCTGATTTACTCCATTGGCAAGGACCCGGTCGAGACCCAGGAGCGGGATTGGTTTTTCGCTCTAGCGTACGTCGTCCGCGATCTACTCACTCTGCGCTGGATGGAGTCCATGCGCCGGTACTATTTGCAGGATGCGAAGCGGGTTTATTACCTGTCGATGGAATTTCTGATCGGCCGGGCTTTAGGAAATAGTTTACTCAATTGCGGATGTTACGATGAATTCAAGGAGGTCTTGGAAGATGTCGGATTAAACTTGGAGGAACTTGCCGAGACCGAGGAGGAAGCTGCCTTGGGTAACGGCGGCTTGGGGCGGCTTGCGGCGTGCTACCTGGATTCGCTTGCGACACTCCAGCTTCCGGGATTCGGTTACGGAATACGTTACGACTACGGGATGTTTTCGCAACGCATCGAGGACGGTTATCAAATCGAGCATCCGGAAAACTGGTTGCGTTATGGAAACCCTTGGGAGTTTCCCCGGCCCGACGTTCTTTACCGCGTGCAGTTTCGCGGGCGTGTGGCGGAGTATCGGGACAGCGACGGCCAAGTGCGATATCAGTGGATCGACACCGAGGACGTGATGGCCATGGCCTACGATATACCCGTCCCGGGCTATGGCGGCGAAACCGTGAATAACCTGCGGTTATGGGCGGCGAAGGCTTCCCGTGATTTCGAGCTGAAATATTTCAACGAGGGCAATTACATCAAGGCAGTCGAAGAAAAGACCCAGTCGGAAAACCTGTCCAAAGTACTGTATCCGAACGATACCACGCAGATGGGGCGGGAACTGCGGCTCAAGCAGGAATACTTTTTCGTCAGCGCATCGCTTCAGGACATCCTGAAAAGCTTTACCTCTGATCACCGCAATTTTTCCGAGTTGCCCCAAGAGGTGGCTATCCAACTCAACGACACCCATCCTTCGATCGCCATCGCGGAATTGATGCGCATTCTGATAGATGAGCATCGTGTTCCGTGGGACGACGCTTGGGACATCACCGTTCGGACCTTCTCTTATACCAATCACACGCTGCTGCCTGAAGCCTTGGAAGTCTGGTCGGTGCGTCTGTTCGAGGAGCTGTTGCCGCGCCATCTACAGATCATTTACGAGATCAATCATCGCTTTCTTAAAGAAGTTAGCGAGAGATTCCCGGGCGACATCGGGCTGATAAGTCGGGTTTCGTTGATAGACGAAGATCGAGGAAAGCGAATCCGGATGTCCCATCTCGCTATTCTCGGCAGCCATAAAATCAACGGCGTGGCCAAGCTGCACACCCAGTTGATGAGAACGACGATATTTCGGGATTTCGCCAAGATTTTTCCGGATCGATTCGTAAGTATCACCAACGGCATCACCCCGCGGCGATGGCTGCATCAGGCCAATCGCGGCCTCGCCGCACTGATTACGGAATCCATCGGCACCGGCTGGGTTACCGACCTGGAGCGGCTGCACGAGCTGGCGCCCCTGGCGGATGATTCCGAGTTCCGCGCGCGATTTCGAGCGGTTAAAACGGCCAATAAAGAGCATTTGGCGGCACTCATCGATAAACGTCTGAACATTCGGATCGATCCGGCAAGCCTGTTCGATGTACAAATCAAACGCATGCACGAATACAAGCGCCAATTGCTCAACGTTCTGCATGTCATCACGCGGTATAACCGATTGCGTTCCGGATCTTCAGGCGACGCCGTACCGCGCACGGTCATTTTTGGCGGCAAGGCTGCGCCGGGGTATCACGCGGCCAAGCTGATCATCAAGCTGATCAATGATGTAGCGAAAACGATCGACCGCGATCCGGCGATCGATGGCCTTTTGAAAGTGGTTTTCGTACCCGATTACAACGTGTCTCGCGCCATGGAAATTATGCCGGCGGTGGAGCTGTCGGAGCAGATTTCAACGGCGGGAATGGAAGCCTCCGGCACCGGCAATATGAAGATGGCAGTTAATGGGGCCATTACCATCGGCACTTTGGATGGCGCGAATATTGAAATTCGCGAGCGGGTGGGTAAGGACAATATCTTCATTTTCGGGTATACCGCAGAACAACTCGACGAACTGCGCCGCGTTGGCTATGACCCTTGGAGCTATTACTACACCGACGATGAGCTGAAGCTTGCCCTCGATATGATCTCGACGGGGTATTTCTCGGCAGACGAGACCGATCGGTTCAAGCCGTTGGTTGATTCTTTGCTTCGAGAGGGCGACCGATTCGCGTTGCTAGCGGACTATCGGTCGTATATCGCTTGCCAGGAGGAGGTGGATCGCTTGTATCGCAATCCCGATCTGTGGGCCCGAAAGGCAATCCTGAACGTCGCTCTTTCCGGCTGGTTTTCGAGCGATCGTGCCATCCAGGAATATGCGGAACGAATCTGGAATATCCCGACGCGCCGATAACGCATGGAACACGGCGCCAACCGTCGGCAGATCGCCGCCACCCTTTTGGGCGATTTGTCCGGTTCTCGAATCAGGATGATCAGGCGGTCGTCAGCCCCTCATCGGCGGACACGTCGGCGTGCGCAGCTTCGTGCGTGCCCTCGTGCCGTCCTGCGAATGCCTTTTTCGCCGCTTCGGCGCCGTCGCGCACGCCTTCTTCCATAGCGCTGTGCTCCGGAAGCAGGCTAGTGACCACCAATGAGCCGAAAACCACTCCGTAACTCAAGTAATAGAAGCCCGAATATATGCCCTTGTGAACCATGTTGCCGACCTCCGGCATAAATTCAGCGAAGGCCGAGCGAGCGTGCTCTGCGCCTTCCTTGATAGCGTCACCGAATCCTTCCCGCGAGCCTTCCGCCGGTTCGGTCACCTTTTCTGCGACGTATTCCGGACGTTCGCCGATTGAACCAGTGGTGGGTTCTGCAGCTGATTCCTTAACGCTTTCGGAAGCAGGCTTTTTCTTGGTCTCTGCAGTATCCGCGGTGTGCTTTGAGGGTTGCTTCTTTGCCATAGTCGCTCTCCATCTCGAACGAAGAATGGATGTAGAGATTTTACGGTGGGAGCGCCAGAGAACGATTATATCGTCGCAGCGCAGTCACCGGGATGTGTCATCACAGACAAAAATTCCGGAACTTAGTTCGGCCACGTCACAGTAGACTGGTGGCAGGGCTGAAATATCGCGATTACGGCCATTCGTTCAAGATGAACGATTCAGCTTATCGTCCGGAAGCTCGGGTATCGATTAGATGTGCCGAAACTGGCCCGGCCAATCACGGTAATTGAACACCTGTCCGGTTTGCCGGATGTGGGCGATCGATCCGAGATCGATTTCGGCGTAAACCCATTGCGCTTGATTGAGCTCGCCGATCGCGAGTATTCCATTGTCCGGATAGCCGTAATCCACCGGAGTGTAGATGCCGGCAGCGCCGATATTGACATCCACCGCCTCCGACCAAGGCGCCTGACCCACCGTGGGCGATTGCACCACATAGCACTGGTTCTCCAGAGCGCGAGCCTGGCAGCCGATGCGGACGCGGTGATAGCCCGCCAGCGTGTCGGTGCAGCTCGGCACTAGAATCAAATCGGCTCCGGCCTCGACTTGCTTGCGGGCGATCATCGGAAATTCGCTGTCATAGCAAATGTTGATGCCGATCCGCCCGAATTCGGTATCGAGCGTCCTGATTTCCTCGCCGCCGGTGATCAGCCAGTGCTCATTTTCGAACCGAGTCATCTGAAGCTTGTCCTGATGATCGGTCGTTCCATCCGGGCGGAATAAAAACGACCGATTCCGGTAGCCGCCGTCCGTCAGCCGAACGGGAAAGGAGCCTGCCACGATATAAACGCCGTGTTGTTCGGCCATATCCGAAAACAGCATCACGAAATCGGGCAGGAGCGCCTGCATTTCGCTCAGTTGTCTAGACAGCGATTTGTAGACGTCCTCCGGAAAAAGCGATGCGAGCTCCATGCTGAAGTATTCGGGAAACAGCAGCATCTTGGCGCCATTATCCGCGGCATCGGCGACCCAGCGGGCAATTTTGGCGGAATAGTCGTCCCAGCTCTTGAGAAAGCCGATGTCGTATTGAGCGGCAGCCAAACGGAACGGTCGGGATGACATCAGATGTTCTCCCTCAAAGGCTTGAGCCAGAACACCATGGGTTTGGGCGATTCGATTTCTTCATCCAGGTCTTTCCACGTGTAAGTCGTCGAAAGTTCGGGATGCTTGGTATAGCCGAATTTGCTCCAGATTCGATCGAGCGGGACGTAATCCGCGGGGCGGCGCGGATGGTTCTCCGGGCGCTGTACGCAGCAGAAGCAGCTCCAATCGAATCGGCCGAGAGACCGGGCATGGCCCTCCCGCTCCTCGAAGAACTTCGGATAAATGCCTCGACCGCGGTAATCCTTCAGCAATACCGATTCACCGCAATAAAAAATTTTCTTCGGATCGTAACCGTGTTCCACGAAGGGCTTTTGGAACTCTTCGGTCTCGTGTTCCATCGGGATTCCGGTCGTCGCGCCTACTACCTTTTCGCCATCCAGCACCAAGACGATCACGCTTTCCGGAGACCGGGTATAGGTCCGAAGGTATTTTTCCTCGTACTCATAGCTTCCATCGTAGAGATATGGAAAATCGCGGAACACTTCGATTCGAAGTCGCGCCAGGTCCGGCAAATAGTGCAGCAATTCGGGATCCTGACCGGTGAAGCGCTTAATGGTGATCGGGTCGGTCATGGCTTTAGCCCTTTTCTACTTGGGCGATCCAGTCCTGCAAATTGTAGTAATTGGTGATGCGTGCCACCTTGCCGTCGCGGATGTCGAAGAAAGCGCCGGCCGGAAGGCGGTATTTCTGGCCTTTGGCGGGCGGCAAACCCTCGTCGGTCACCAGATATTCGCCGAGAACCACGAATTCGGCAGCGGCCCGCTTGCCGTCGTCACTGGTCATGATGACCATATCCACGAGCTGTTCCTTGTAATTCCGATTCATCCGGTTCATGAACTCGCGGAAGGCCTCTTTGCCGATTTCCCGCTGTCCCTGGTTGATGTCATGAATGACGTCATCGGTAAGCAAGCTCAGAAAGGTATCCATGTTTCCGGCGTTGAAAGCGGCGTAGTACTTTTCGATCAGGGCTTGGCTCTCTTTGTTCATCGCAATTTCCGATAGAAGTTAATGCCATTCCGGATTGGGTCCGGAGTTTTCGAAAAAATTGTGAACCCCCTAGTTTAATCGATCCCTGATTGGATATCGACGAGTAATTTCGATCATCTGCAGCAGGTCCAGGTCTTTCGGGAAAGCTTGCAAATGAATATTCATTAATGAGAGATGGGTGTCGACTACCTTTCAGCGTTTCCGCGTCTCTTCGACTCGACTGATTACGATGCCGTCCGCAATCCGTGTTTCCATTCTTTCATTCGGTTGAATGTCGCGATAAGAACGTAGAACTTCTCCGGTGTCCTGTTTGTAGGCAACGGCATAACCGCGTGTCAGCGTCGCCAAAGGACTCACCGCGTGGAGGTGCTCCGCCAGACCGGAGACATGCTGACCTTGTTTTTCGAGCGCCCGCTGAATGGCCATGCAAAGTCTTTGATAAATCTGGCTTCGTCTCACCTCCAACATTTGCAGGCGTTGTTGGGGCTGGTGCCTGGATAAGGTGGCAAATTGGGTCCTCAGTCGCACATCCGAATTGGACAAGGAGTTTCTCATCGCTCGTTCAAGCCGAAGCCCCAATTGGTCTAATCGTTGATTTTGGGTTTGCAGACGTTTGCTGGGATGTTCTTGCTGTAGGCGCCTGTCAAGAACGAGCAGTGTATTTCTATTGCGTTCAAGGACCGTTTTCATGCGTTGAGACAGCTGTTGGCCGATTCGCTCGAAACGGGCCAGCAACTCGGCGCTATCCGGGGTCACTGCTTCTGCGGCTGCGGATGGTGTCGGCGCGCGCAGATCCGCGACAAAATCGGCGATGGTGATGTCGATCTCGTGACCGACACCGGTTACGACCGGCGTTTTGCACTCGAAAATCGCACGCGCTACCGTCTCTTCATTGAACGTCCATAGGTCTTCCAGAGAGCCGCCTCCGCGGGCCAATATCAAGACATCGCACAGCTTGAGCCGATCCGCCGCGGCAAGGGCTTTGGCGACTTCGAATTTAGCCTCGGTGCCCTGAACCTTAACTGGGAAAATGATCACGGGAACCGAGGGGTGTCGGCGCCTGAGCACGGTGAGAACGTCGTGGACGGCGGCTCCTGTCGGCGAAGTGATCACGCCTATGCATTGCGGCAGCCTGGGAATCGGTTTTTTATGTTGAGCATCGAATAAACCCTCGGCCGCTAAATGCTGCTTTAAGGCTTCGAAAGCGCGCAACAGCAGACCGTCGCCGGTTTCCTCCATGTACTCGACGATCAGCTGATAATCGCCGCGTGGCTCGTAGAGGCTAACTTGAGCCTTGATCAGCACGTGATCGCCGTTTTCGGGTTTAAAATCCAGAGATCGGCTCTGCGTACGGAACATGGCGCAGCGTATCTGTGCCTCGGCATCTTTCAGGCTGAAATAAAGATGTCCGGACGAGGGGGTTGAGAGATTGGAGATTTCACCCTCGATCCAGATGCTGCCGAAGCAGTCGTTGAGCAGAAAGCGGGTTTCGCGGTTGAGCCGAGAGACGGTGTATACGGCTTCCGGGCGAGGGGCGGGCTTAACCGATGTGATCATCGTCGTGGAAAGGCGATTCAGAAAATCTTCGCGCCGCTATTCCGGGCCGCGCTTGAAACGGTGAATCTGGCGGCGCTCCTTCTTGTTCGGCTTGGTCTCGGGCTGGAGAGCAAGTGACCGCTCATCGCGTCGTCTGGCGACTTCGGCTTGTCGCCGAGCGATGCTTTCCGGGGGCTCTTCATAAAGCAGGGCGGCTTCGGCGGCTGGGCGACGTTGGGACGATAAGGCTTGAACGGTAATGTCCCAAGTGTATTGATCCTTGCTGATTCTGAGTTTTGCACCAATGCCGATTTCCTTTCCGGGCTTGGCGCGTTGTCCGTTTAGATGCACTTTGCCACCGTTGATGGCATCTATGGCCAACTGGCGGGTCTTGAAAAACCGGGCAGCCCACAGCCATTTATCCAGGCGCATCCGCTCTTCGGAGGCTGAGCCATCCTCATTGTTACGAGCGCGCACCATAAGGCTCAAGAAGAGGGCATTTCCACTGCTTGGCCGGACTCTTGCCACAGTTTGAACCCTCCGGCGAGGCTGACGGCCTTCTCGTAACCTAATTTTTGCAACGCCTCGGTCGCTAGCGCCGAGCGGCCGCCGGTCTGACAGTAGACCAGAATTTCGGCATCGCGTCGATTTTGAAACGTAGGATGGCTGTCGATCTTGAATTCGAGTACGCCTCGCGGAATGTTTACTGCGCCCGGCAAGGCGCCAAGCGCGTACTCCGCCGGTTCCCGCACATCCAGAATGAGCGCTTTGCCAATTAGGGTTTTAGCCTGTTCAGGATTGACTTCTATAATGTGTTGCTTCGCTGCGGCGACGAGATCCATCGGAGTTAAAGGCATCAGAATTCTCCTCGGTTAATGATGTCTACCATGATTATGGTACGCTCGCGTCTATCAATTGGATATAGACAAACAAAGGGGGTGGGCAATCTGTGCTGGCGGATGAGAACAGGAGTTCCACATTTAGTTATTTCTGTGATAACATGCGCTTATAAACAGCGGGTTACTTTAGAGAGTGTATGAGTCAAGTCATCCCGCTTTGAAAGGCACGCCCCATAGGGGCTTTTTTAGTTTTTAAAGGAATAACAATAAAAATGGGCCGTTGTGCCCATTTTTTATGAGTGAAATTTACGAGGTCGCAATGAAGCCGCAGGAGCGTTTGGCAAGTTTGATCGAGCCGGTCGTTAGCGGCTTGGGATATGAGCTGATAGGCATAGAGTTCGACGCCCACCGGCGAGTGCTACGAGTCTACATCGATAGCGAGGCCGGCATCACTCTCGATGATTGCACGAGGGTTAGTTATCAACTGAGCGGTGTACTCGATGTCGAAGACCCAATTCCCGGCCGTTATCAGCTTGAGATTTCGTCGCCAGGTCTTGACCGGCCTCTTTCCAAGTTGGACCACTTTGCGCGTTTTAAGGGTAGCCTGGCCCGCTTACAGCTCGTCCAACCTATCGATGGGCGTCGAAAATTCAAGGCGTATTTAGCGGGCGTGGAAGGTAATTGCGTGTTAATTCAAGAAGGTGGCGAAACTTTGCGAATTCCGTTTGAATCAATTGAAAAGGCGCGTCTAGCGCCCGAATTTAATAGTTAATTTAAGGACGACGCGATGGCGAACAAAGAAATCTTGTTGGTGGTGGATGTCGTATCCAATGAGAAAGACATCGACAAAGAGGTCATTTTCGGCGCCATAGAGGATGCGCTCCGCACCGCAACGATCAAACGTCACGATAACAACATCGACGTGCGCGTGGCAATCGATCGGAAAACGGGAGGCTATGAGACTTTCCGGCGTTGGCTGGTTGTCGACTTCAACGAGGACTTCGAAGATGGAGTCGAAAACCCGGATATTGAGATTTCCTTGAGCGAGGCGCGGAAGATTCGGCCAGACATTCTAGTCGGGGATTATATCGAACAACCTATCGAGTCTATCGAGTTCGGGCGTATTGCTGCGCAAACCGCCAAACAGGTTATCGTGCAAAGGGTGCGGGATGCGGAACGTCGCAAAGTCGTCGATGCCTATAAGAATCGGGTAGGCGAACTCGTGACGGGAGTTGTTAAGCGTGTGGAGCGAGGTAACGTTTACCTCGATCTGGGCGGCAATGTCGAAGCCTTTATTCCTAGAGATGAGATGATACCGCGCGAAGCGGTGCGGTCTGGCGATCGGTTGCGGGGCTATCTGAAAGCTGTGCGTCCGGAGACTCGCGGCCCCCAATTATTCGTCAGCCGCACGGCGCCTGAACTTTTGACTGCACTGTTTAGGCTAGAGGTTCCGGAAGTGAGCGAGGGGGTCATTGAAATCAAGGGGGCGGCCCGAGATCCGGGGGTCCGCGCTAAAGTGGCTGTAAAGAGCAATGACTTGAGGCTGGATCCTGTAGGGGCCTGCGTGGGTATGCGCGGTTCCCGCGTTCAGGCAGTATCTAATGAGTTAGCCGGTGAGCGCATCGATATTATTTTATGGAACGAGAATGACGCTCAATTTGTGATTAATGCCATGTCGCCGGCAGAAATCATCTCGATTGTGGTTGATGAAGACAAGCATTCAATGGATATTGCCGTAGCCGATGAAAACCTGTCTCAAGCCATAGGTCGCGGTGGACAAAATGTGCGACTCGCATCGGAGTTGACTGGATGGACACTTAATGTAATGGGTGCCTCCCAGGCGGAAGCTAAGAATGAATTAGAGACGGCTAAGCTCATGCAGTCCTTTATAGAGCAACTGGACGTCGACGAGGGTGTGGCCGAAATCCTGGTTCGAGAGGGATTTTCGACGGTTGAGGAATTGGCTTACGTTCCTGCTAAAGAACTATTGGAGATTGAGGAATTCGACGAAGACATTGTCGAGGAGTTGCGAAATCGAGCACGTGATGCATTGCTGATAAAGGCGATTGCCAACGAGGAGGAGCTTGAGTCTTCAGAGCCCTCACAGGAGTTGTTGGAGATGGAAGGGATGGACCGTGAGTTGGCTTTTCGTCTTGCTGCGCGGGGCGTGCGAACAATTGAGGACTTGGCCGAACAGTCGGTCGACGAATTGTTGGAAATCGAGGGTATGGACGAAGCGAAGGCTGCGCGTTTGATTATGACAGCCCGCTCACCGTGGTTTGCTGAAGGTTAAGAGGATTTTGACAGGGCAGGGGCTGAAAGAATGAGCGATGTGACGGTACGGCAACTTGCCGATGTGGTCGGTATTCCGGTAGATCGACTGCTTATGCAGTTGGGCGATGCGGGTTTGGAGAAAAACGACGCGGACGATGTTCTCAGCGACACTGAAAAGCTTCGGTTTCTGAGTTATTTACGGCAAAGCCATGGCAGGAGCCAGGGAGAAATAGCCGAGCCGAAGCGGGTAACGCTGCAGCGGCGTACCGTTAGCGAACTTAAGCAGGGCAAGATTCCGGGCAAGGGAGTTAAGACCATCAGCGTAGAAGTTCGCAAAAAGCGAACCTACGTTAAACGAAGCGAACTTCCCGAGGTGAGCGAACGGCGTACTGAAGTTGAAAAGGCGCGGCAAGCACTCGAGGAGCAGCAGAGAGAAATTGAAATCCAGGAAGCTTTGCGCGTTCAGCAGGAAGAAGCTCGTCGTAAGGCTTTGGAAGAAGAAGAAAGAAAGAAGCGCGAAGAAGCGGAGAGAGCGGCCGAGGAGCAGCGTTTGGCTGAAGAGGCCAGACGAGCGGAAGAAGAGCGGCTGCGCGAGGAAGCGCGGCGTATGGCCGAAGAGCAGCAGCGCGCAGAAAAAGCGGCAAGCGTGGAAGAACATGCGTTACCAACACCAACGCCGACACCGGCACCTGCGCCAGAAGTGAAACCGCCCAAAAGACCAGCTGTGGCCAATGTACCCATCGAACGGGAAGAAATAGAGCTTCCGCGTCATCTGGAATCCGACGCCAAGCGCGGCGGCGCCAAAAAGAAACCGGGAACGAGCATTAAAGGCCGAGGCGAGGGGCTTCGTGAACCCTTTGGCCTCGATGATTCAAAAAAAGAGAAAAAGAAAAAGCTTAAAGTTACTAAGGGTCCGGTTACATTTCCGGAAGTCAAACATGGGTTTGAAAAACCAACTGCTCCAATGGTGCGCGAGGTTGCCATTCCTGCATCCATCACGGTATCGGATTTGGCTCAACGGATGTCCGTCAAGGCGACCGAAGTCATCAAGACATTGATGGGCATGGGGGTCATGGCCACCATCAATCAGGTGCTCGATCAAGATACCGCCACTTTGGTGGTCGAAGAGTCGGGGCATAAAGCGGTGCCGCAGGTCGAGAACGCTCTTGAGGCCGAGATTATGGCGACTATGTCGGTAGCCTCAGAGGTCGAGCAATTGCCGAGAGCTCCAGTAGTCACCATCATGGGACACGTCGACCATGGCAAGACCTCGTTGCTCGACTATATTCGCAAGAGCCGAGTCGCTGCCAGCGAAGCTGGTGGCATTACCCAGCACATCGGCGCATATCAGGTCAAAACGGATCACGGCGCCGTGACCTTTCTGGATACGCCAGGCCATGCCGCGTTTACTGCGATGCGTGCACGCGGAGCCAAGGTCACGGATATCGTGGTGCTGGTGGTCGCGGCTGATGACGGCGTGATGCCGCAAACTCGGGAGGCCGTGGAACATTCCCGTGCCGCTAACGTTCCCCTTGTCGTGGCGGTTAATAAAGTCGATAAGCCGGAAGCCGATCCGGATCGGGTAAAACAGGAGCTCACCGGTCTAAATGTGGTTCCCGAGGAATGGGGCGGCGACACCCAGTTTGTGAACGTCTCCGCCAAGACCGGCCAGGGTATCGATGCGCTGCTCGACGCCATTCTCGTGCAGGCTGAGATCCTCGAGCTCAAGGCACCTTTCGAGATACCCGCAAGCGGCGTGGTATTGGAATCGAAACTCGAGAAAGGGCGAGGGCCCGTGGCGGACATTCTCGTGCAGCGGGGTCAGCTCAGAAAGGGCGATTTTATCTTGTGCGGCATGGAGTTCGGCCGGGTCAGGGCGATGTTCAACGAAAACGGCAAGCCGGTAAAAGAGGCCGGACCGTCGATGCCTGTCGAGGTACTAGGGTTGTCGGGTGCGCCGAACGCCGGCGATGACTTCATCGTCGTTGCGGACGAGCGGAAGGCACGTGAAATTGCCTTGCAACGCGAAGAAAAGCTTCGTTTCAGCAAGCTGGCGGCTCAGCAGGCCACCAAGCTTGAGGATGTATTCTCACGCATGGAAAGTGGCGAGAGTGTGGATCTGAACCTGATCATCAAGGCCGATGTACAAGGTAGCCTCGAAGCTCTGAGAGCTTCGGTGACGGATCTTTCAACCGACAAGGTCAAAGTGAAGGTCATCGCCGGTGGTGTTGGCGGTATCAATGAGTCCGACGCCAATCTTGCCCTCGCGTCCAACGCCATTATCATCGGATTCAATGTCCGTGCCGACGCGGGCGCGCGCAAAATCATCGAGGAGCGGGGCATCGATTTGCACTATTACAGTGTGATTTACGATGTGATCGACGAGATCAAAAAATCCATCAACGGAATGCTGGAGCCCGAGTTCAAGGAGCAGATTGTCGGCGTTGCTGAGGTTCGAGACGTATTTCGACATCCGAAGTTCGGTGCCATTGCCGGTTGCATGGTGTTGGATGGCCACGTAAAGCGGAATTTACCCATCCGCGTATTACGAGACAATGTGGTGGTTTTTGAAGGCCAACTGGACTCTTTGCGCCGCTTCAAAGAGGATGTCAGTGAAGTTAAGGCGGGTATGGAGTGCGGTATGGGCATCAAGAACTACAACGACATCAAGGTGGGCGACCAAATCGAAGTGTTCGAAAAAGTGCAAGTGCAACGCTAGACGATTCAGTATCGAGACGGTCTAAGCCATATGCCAAGAGAGTTTAAGCGGAGCGACCGGGTAGCCTCGCAGTTGCAGAGGGAATTAGCCGATCTTATCCGAACGCAGGTGAAAGAGCCGCGCCTTGGAATGATCACCGTGAGTGATACTGTGGTCAGTCGCGATCTTGCCGTCGCCAAGGTGTTCGTGACCTTCTTGGGAGCGAAGGAACCGGCTGAGAAATGCGTGGCCCTTTTATCGACAACGGTCCCCATGCTTCGCCGCGAACTGGGAAAGCGCCTTCGCATTCGAAATATGCCTGAGATTCACTTCATCTATGATGACTCGATCGAGCGCGGCATGCGTATGGATGCTCTCCTGGACCGGCTGCATGAAGAGCCGAAGGACGAGGCATAGACGTATATGAGTCGTCACAGCGATTTGCGCACCATTAACGGCGTTGTTCTGCTGGATAAAGCCTCCGGCATGACATCGAATGCGGCCTTGCAGAAGGTCAAACGAATATTGAAAGCGCGAAAAGCCGGCCATACCGGTAGCCTCGATCCACTTGCTAGCGGTTTGCTCCCGATTTGTTTGGGTGAAGCGACGAAATTGTCAGGTTTTCTCCTGAATACGGACAAGCGTTACCAAGTGACAGTCAGGCTGGGAGTAACAACACTTACCGGCGATTCCGAAGGAGAGATCATCGAGACAAAGGCCGTGCCGCCATTGAGCGAGGATGCGCTTGAACAGGCCCTGGCAGGTTTCCGCGGCGAGATCCTTCAGGTTCCGCCCATGTACTCAGCGCTTAAGCATCAAGGGCGGCGCCTTTATGATTTGGCCCGGCAAGGCATTGAGGTGGAGCGGGAGCCCCGTCGGGTGGTCATTCATGAGTTGAAGCTCCTGGATTTCGATTCGTCGAGCCTGGAACTGAACGTTGAGTGCTCTAAAGGTACGTATATTCGGACCCTTGCCGAGGATATTGGTAAATCGCTGGGATGCGGCGGCCATGTCGAGGTGTTGAGACGCACGGGTGTGGGAGATTTATCGGTGTCCGATTCTCACACGCTGGACAGCATGGAAACACTCGCTGAAGAGGAATTGCTAGGACTAGTCCTGCCGATGGACCGCATCATATCGAGCTTGCCGGCAGTTCAACTGAGCGACGAACTCGGTTTTTATGTACGAAAGGGCCAAGCCGTTCTGGTTCCTAAAGCGCCGGTCCACGGATGGGTTAGATTGTACGCACGACAATCGGCTTTTATGGGAGTGGGTGAGATTCTTGACGATGGACGAGTAGCGCCGCGACGTTTAGTCAGAGCGGTTCAGGACAATTCTTAAGGCTTTTACTCTCCACTAGGGTTTTTAGGTCGTCCGTTATCCGGAGTCGGGTGGCTTTTCGATTGAAACCTATCCGGAGCTACAGTTAAAATTGTAAGTTTATTAAATTAACCAAATTATTTAGGAGATAAGAAAATGGCCTTTGAAGCAGCAGAAAAGAGCGCTGTGGTGCAAGAGTACCAACGCGCGGCAAACGACACCGGTTCGCCGGAAGTTCAGGTGGCACTACTCACCGCTCGGATCAATTACCTGACTCCGCACTTCGCTAAACACAAGAAAGATCATCATTCGCGGCGCGGCCTATTGCGCTTGGTTAACCAGCGTCGCAAGTTATTGGATTATTTGAAGAACAAGGACTCCGACCGTTATCGGACTCTGATTGAAAGATTGGGTCTACGTAAATAGTTGTTCACCCGGTAAAGGTATTATTGTGAATCCGATTCGGAAACAGTTTAAGTACGGCGAATATCTCGTTACGTTCGAAACCGGCGAAATTGCGCGTCAGACGGATGCCGCTGTTATGGTAGATATGGCCGGAACCGTGGTTCTGGTCACTGTCGTTGGCGAGAAAGAGGCGTCGCCCGAGACCGATTTCTTTCCCCTGACCGTTAACTACCAGGAAAAGGCCTATGCGGCGGGTCGCATCCCCGGCGGCTTTTTCAAACGTGAGGGGCGGCCGAGCGAGAAGGAAACCCTCACCGCGCGATTGATCGACCGGCCTATTCGTCCGCTTTTTCCGGAAGGATTCACCAACGAGGTTCAGGTCGTTGCTACGGTTCTTTCTCTGAATCCCGAGATCGATCCGGACATTCCTTCCATGTTGGGGGCATCCGCGGCTCTTGTGCTTTCCGGTATGCCTTTCCAAGGGCCGATTGGCGCGGCGCGCGTCGGGTATGTCGATGGTCAATTCGTGCTTAATCCTTCCAGTTCGGCTCTTAAACAATCCAAGCTAGACCTGGTAGTTGCCGGTACGGAAAAGGCGGTTCTGATGGTCGAATCCGAGGCCGATATGCTCCCGGAAGAAGTCATGCTCGGAGCCGTGCTGTTCGGTCACGAACATATGCAGGCGGCTATCAAGGCGATCCATGAACTGGCCGAGACCGTCGGTGTCACGCCTTGGAGCTGGGAGCCACCCGTCGCCAATGCGGCCTTGTATCAAACCGTAAAGGACGCATCCGCGGCACAGATTGCCGAAGCCTATCAGACAGCCGATAAGCAGACCCGCCAGCAGAAACTCAGAGAGATTCGCAAGGCGACGGTAGACGCTTTGACCGCAGACGGGAGTTATGCCGAAAGCGCTGTTCGGGGCATGTTGGAGAAGTTGGAATCGGATGTAGTCCGCTGGCGGATTCTGAACGAGTCCAAGCGCATCGACGGGCGGGATTTGAAAACCGTTCGGCCGATTACGATACGTACCGGTGTGCTGCCGCGGACTCACGGTTCCGCGCTGTTCACCCGTGGCGAGACTCAGGCTCTGGTGGTCGCCACTCTGGGTACGGGGCGCGATGCTCAATTGATCGATGCGATCGAAGGAGAATATAAAGAATCCTTCATGTTGCATTACAATTTCCCGCCTTTCTGCGTGGGAGAGATCGGTCCTATCGGCGCGCCGAAACGCCGGGAAATCGGACACGGCAGGCTGGCGAAGCGCGGGGTGCAGGCGGTCATGCCTAGTCCCGAGAGCTTTCCATACGTGATTCGAGTCGTTTCTGAAATTACCGAGTCCAATGGCTCCAGTTCCATGGCCTCGGTCTGCGGAACCAGCTTGGCGCTGATGGATGCGGGCGTCCCGACCAAGGCGCCGGTTGCCGGGATCGCCATGGGTTTGATCAAAGAGGGCGATCGTTTTGCGGTGCTCTCGGACATCATGGGCGACGAGGATCACCTGGGCGATATGGATTTTAAGGTCGCCGGATCCAGCAGTGGCGTAACCGCTTTGCAAATGGACATCAAGATCGACGGGATTACGCCGGAAATCATGCGTCAGGCGCTCGATCAAGCGAAAGCAGGGCGTTTGCATATCCTGGAGAAGATGGCGGAAGCATTGCCGGCACCTAGGAAGGAAATGTCGGACTTCGCGCCGCGCATCATGAGTTTCACCATCGATCCGAGTAAGATTCGGGATGTGATCGGCAAAGGCGGTGCGACGATTCGGGCGATCACCGAAGAGACGGGCGCCAGCATCGACATCAGCGATGACGGTGTCGTAAAGGTAGCTTCGGTCGATAAGGAAGCCGGAATGGAGGCGCGTCGCCGTATCGAGGCGATCACAGCTGAAGTCGAGGTTGGAAAGGTTTACGAAGGCCGGGTAGCGAGGCTGATGGATTTTGGTGCATTCGTAACGATTCTCCCCGGCAAGGATGGACTGGTCCATATTTCGCAGATTTCGGACGAGCACGTGGAAAAAGTCAGTGACAAGCTGGCCGAAGGCGATATCGTCAAAGTAAAAGTGCTCGAGATTGACCGTCAGGGAAGAGTTCGTCTCAGCATGAAAGCCGTCGATTAAGGCGGTATACCGACGCGGCGGGGTTCCGGCTCCGCTGGCGGCTTCTTTCAGGATCTTGCAACTCTTATCCGACCGGCGTCTTGTACGGTCGGCCTGCCTCCTCCCGAACCAGTCTGGGAAGCAAATAGCCGGGCAATGATTCCCGCATGATTTGGTAAATCGCCAACGCTTCTTCTATCGATAGGTCGAAATGGCTGGTTCCCTTGGCTTTGTCCAATAGGTGCAAGTAATACGGCAGCACGCCGTTTTCGAAAAGCGTTTCGCTCAGCCGAACAAGGATTCCGGCATCGTCGTTCACGCCTTTCAATAAGACGGTTTGATTGAGCAGCGAAATCCCGGCCTTTTGGAGTGCATGCAATGCATCCCTTACGTCACGATCAAACTCGTTGGGATGATTGGCATGAATGACGATCACGCCGTTCAGGTGAGTTTCCGTCAATGCGGCGATGAGCTCGGCTGTAATGCGGCTTGGTAAAACAATGGGAAGGCGGGTATGAATTCGGAGTCGTCTGATCTGTTGTATCTCTCCGATTTTACGGATCAACTGGGCTAAACGTTCATCGCTTAACACCAAAGGATCACCGCCACTGAGGATCACTTCGTTGATGCTTCGGTCGCTTCGAATGACGTCGAGAGCATCCTGCTCCTGTCGTTTGCCGATCATGTTTGCGTCATACGGAAAATTTCGTCTAAAGCAATAGCGGCAGTGGATGGCGCAGGCACCGGTAGTGATCAGCAAGACCCGCCCGTGGTATTTATGCAGTACGCCAGGGGCGGTAATAGCTTTTAAGTCTCCCACCGGATCATTTGCAAAATTCGGATGATCGATAAGTTCCTGGGCGTCGGGCAATACTTGAAGCAAAAGCGGATCGCGAAGATTCCGCTTGCTCATGCGCCGGGCATAGCTCTGCGTAACGCGAAACGAAAAATGGTCCGTTGCCTGCTGGAATTCCGGTCGATAGGCTTCATCCAATTCCAAGAAAGCGAAGAGGTCGGCGGGCTTGATAAAAGAATCGGCCAACTCGGCCTGCCAGAGGGTTTTCATAGAGACAGCGGGTTTCTTAGGGCAAAGCCCTACATTATAATGCGTGGTATTTTTTTGGGTTAACTGAAGCGAACGAGGAGAGAATGGCGACATTCAGCACCAATGAATTCAGGGGCGGTTTAAAAGTAATGCTCGATGGCGATCCGTGTTCAATCATCGAAAACGAATTCGTCAAGCCGGGCAAAGGGCAGGCATTTAACCGCGTAAAGCTGCGTAATCTCAAGACCGGCCGTGTCATCGAACGCACGTTCAAATCCGGAGAAACATTGGAGGGTGCGGACGTCGTCGATACGGAAATGCAGTATTTGTATAACGACGGCGAGCAGTGGCACTTTATGGTTCCGGAGAGTTTCGAACAGTATGCCGCGGATACCAATACGGTGGGCGATGCCAAGAAATGGCTCAAAGAGCAGGATGTGTGCATCGTTACCTTGTACAACGGCACACCTATTTCCGTCACACCGCCTAATTTCGTGGAGTTGACGATTGTTGAAACCGATCCCGGCATACGCGGCGATACATCCGGCGGCGGCGGAAAACCAGCCACTCTGGACACCGGGGCGGTCGTTAGGGTACCTCTTTTCGTGCAAACCGGAGAGGTGATCAAGGTTGACACCCGCACCGGCGAGTACGTCTCGCGAGTCAAATAGCATCTTTTTCACTCTGTACGGCGGACACTTCGCGTCCGCCGTATTCGCTGACGTCGAGCTGAGCTATTTTTCTGATGATGGCGGAATGGCGCCCCAGTTGTCCGTTGGCCGCACTCGAGACGCGGGCGGGTTTGCTGGCAACAATTCGACGTTTCTTTGCTGCAAGAAACGTTTTGGAGGTTGAGACTCCACTGCTTTGCCGGGCCGGTGTTACCGATCCGAATCTCCATCCTTTCACGACCGTTTTGCGTCGACCCGGCGGTGCCGAGAGCGACCGGCTTTATCTGCAAACCTCGCCAGAGTTCGCGATGAAACGCCTGCTGGCGGCAGGCAGCGGCTCGATCTATCAGATCTGCAAAGCGTTTCGGAACGAAGAGGCGGGTCGCCATCACAATCCCGAGTTTACACTTCTAGAGTGGTACAGGGTGGGATTTGATTTAGCTCAATTGATCGACGAGATTGATGCGCTGCTAGGAGAAATCTGCCGTGATGATCTGAATCTGGAATCGTCCGAGCGACTGAGTTATCGCGAACTTTTTCGCGAGTATGTCGGCGTCGATCCATTATTGGCTTCGTTCAGGGAACTCGCCGAGTGCTCAAAGGCCCAGGGCTTACCCGAAGCTGAAGCACTTTGCGGCGACAATCGTTCCCTTTGGCTCGATTTGCTCTTTAGCCATCTGGTCCAACCCCGCCTCGGGCGAGGTCGGGTCACTTTCGTTTACGACTTCCCTGCTTTTCTTCCCTCTCTCGCACGGATAAAGCTCGGCGATCCTCTCGTGGTCGAACGAGTGGAGATCTTTCTCGGAGGATTGGAATTGGGCAACGGGTTTTACGAGTTGGCCGATGCCATCGAGCAGGAAGAACGCTTTGATCGGGATTTAGTGGTCCGCAGAGAAAACGGTCTGCCTTTGCCGGCCAAAGACGAGCGTTTGCTGGCGGCGCTCAGGAGCGGTCTGCCGGATTGCTCGGGTATAGCCTTGGGAATAGATCGCCTGCTGATGATTATGATGCGAGCGGAATCTATCGATAATGTCTTGGCGTTTCCGACGGCACGGGCTTAGCTTATAAAGGTGCTGAATGAGCGAGAATCTTACAGAGTTGGCGAATGGGTCAATGCTTGTTCCTTCTCGTAAACGCTCTGACAGGCGATGCAGCGCTCGGCCGTGGGATTCGCCTCGAGCCGCGCTAAAGCGATCGGCTGCTCGCAATCGACGCAAATTCCAAATTCGCGACTGCCGATACGGATGAGAGCGGCTTCTATCTCGCGGATTTCTTGAATGTGTCGATCAATGGTTTGCAGTTCCACATCGATCACCAAGTTGGCTACCGAGGCTTCTTCCGGGTCATGCACTTCGCCGGCTACATCGGCGAAATGCTGATTATCTGAGCGAATGACTTCTTCCTGAACTCCTCGGCTTAGTTCTGAAAGACGCGTCTGGAGTCTTTTGCGGAACGCTTCGATCTGTTCGTCTGTAAGGTGCTGCGGCATAGTGTTATCCCTTCTTCAGTGGAGCAAGGCTGCCATTGCAGTGACATTAAGGATTGGCCGGGTCGCAGGATCCGATTCTGATCCAAATGCCGTAGTCGCAGCGCAGAAGCGTATCGCCGCTACAGACATAAGTACCATGAGGATACTTTTTGTCGTTGAAATAACAGACGGGCTCGCCGGGTACTTGCTGTTTTAACACGAGATAGTCGTCGTCGAATTCCTCCAGAATCGGCGACGTTCTAAGCTCCGGGTCGGGGGAACCAACTTGAGGTTTGGCGATGCGTTCGGCCACAGCGGCTCCTCTGCGTCACGTCTTCGATTTGGATGACGGCCAATTATCGGCCGAACACGCCCATCAAGAAATACGTGCTATTCCCATCGCTCGACCATTTTAACCCGTGGCGTAACGCCGCAAAGCAACGCGTAGGGAATTGTCGAGGCATGGCTGGCAATTTCCTCGATGGGCAAACCTTTGCCCCATAATGTGACTTCATCCCCAACCCGAGCGTCAGGACAATCCGTGAGATCGAGGCTGATCATATCCATGGAAACGCGTCCGACCAGGCATACCCGCCGGCCGCAAACCAGCACCGGCGTGCCCGACTGTGCATGGCGCGGATAACCATCGCCGTAGCCGACCGAGACGATTCCGAGGCGCGTCGGACGCGGACAAATCCAATCGCCGCCATAACCTACGGCGTCGCCGGCATCCAGATTCTTTATGGCGATGAGTCGGCTTCGGAAGGTCATGACCGGTTTGAGGCCCTCGTCCGGGCCGGTACGGCCGTCAAACGGCGACACGCCATAAAGAGCAATACCCGGGCGGACCCATTCCACGCGCGCGGCATCCCAAGCCAGGAGTCCGGCCGAATTGGCGATGCTGCATTCGGTATGTATGTCATGAAGTGTGCTTTTGAAGCAATCCAGCTGTTTTCCGGTAATGGCATCTTGCAAAACGTCGGCATTGGCTAAGTGGGTCATCACGGGAATAGGCTGACGCACTGTGCGACAACTTTGCAGTCTTGAATAACAGGATGCGAATTCGTCTGCCAGCAAGCCGAGCCGATGCATGCCGGTATCCAGTTTCAACCAAACCGATACCGGTTCCGTCGAAGCAATCTGCTCCAGAAGTTCCACCTGAGTCGGGGAATGGATTACGGGCTCCAATCCGTAGCGAATATGGAGCTCCAGTTCTTCCCGATCGACAAAGCCTTGCAGCACGGCAATGCGCTGTCGTATTCCTGCGTCCCGCAGAGCAATACCTTCACCGAGGCGAGCCACCGCGAAAGCGTCTACATCGGTCAAGGTCTTGGCGATTCGAATCAGCCCATGGCCGTAGGCATTGGCCTTGATGACCGCCATGATTTTCGCTTTCGGTGCAAAAGTCCGGATACGCGCCAAATTATGCGTGACTGCTGCCAAATCGAGCTCGGCATAGGCAGAAAGAATCATGCTTAAAAGTCCTCGCCCGCGTACGGATCCGAGATGAAGTTTTCGAAGCGTGTGTATTGGCCGAGGAAGGTGAGGCGCACAGTGCCGATAGGACCATTACGTTGCTTGGCGATGATGATCTCGGCGGTGCCCTTGTCGGCGGAGTCGGGGTGATAGACCTCGTCGCGGTAGATGAACACGATCAGGTCCGCGTCCTGCTCGATGGAGCCGGACTCGCGCAGGTCCGAGGGTACCGGACGCTTGTTGGGGCGCTGTTCCAGGTTACGGTTGAGCTGAGAGAGGGCAATCACCGGCACGTTCAATTCCTTGGCCAGCGCCTTGAGCGAGCGGGAAATTTCCGAGATCTCCGCCACCCGGTTTTCGCCGCCGGAGCACTGCATGAGCTGAAGGTAATCCAGTACTACCAGTCCGAGTTGCCCGTGTTCGCGTGCCAGGCGGCGGCAGCGGGCGCGCACTTCGGTGGGCGTCAGGGCAGGCGTGTCGTCGATGAACAGCTTGGTTTCAGCCAAAATGTTGATCGCGGAGGTCATGCGCGGCCATTCGTCGTCTTCCAACTTGCCGGTCCGCACCCGGTGCTGATCGATGCGACCTAAGGAGGACATCATACGCATGGCCAATTGTTCGCCCGGCATTTCCATGCTGAACACAGCCACCGGAATCTGCTCCTTGATGGCCACGTTTTCGGCGATGTTCATGGCGAAAGTGGTTTTTCCCATGGAAGGCCGACCGGCGATGATGATGAGATCGGAGGCTTGCAGGCCCGAGGTCATGTCATCGAAATCGGTGAAACCGGTGCTAGCCCCGGTGATGTGCCCCTCCTTGTGAAAGAGCATTTCGATCCGGTCGATGGCGGCCGACAGCAGCGACTTGATCGGCTTGAAGCCGACGCCTCCGCGCCGTCGCTGATCGGCGATTTGAAAAACTTTCTGCTCAGCCGTTTCGAGCAACAAGGCCAAGTCGCGATTTTCCGGCTGGAAGGCAGAGTCGGCGATTTCAGTACCGGCATGGATCAACTGCCGCAATACCGACTTTTCGCGGACGATATCGGCATAGGACGAGATGTTGGCCGCGCTGGGGGTTTCCTTGGCCATCATCGCGAGATAGGCGAGCCCTCCTGCCTCTTCCAGCGAGCCGGTTTTTTCGAGGACTTCCGACAGGGTGACGACGTCGAACGGGGTCTGTTTTTCCGCGAGCTGCTTAATGGCGCGGAATATGAGTTTGTGATCCCTGCGGTAGAAATCCTCTTCTCCCACGCGGTCAGCCACGACATCCCAAGTTTGGTTGTCGAGCATAAGACCGCCTAGAACGGATTGCTCGGCGTGGATGGAATAAGGAGGAACGCGAAGAGCGTCCACCGTTTTATCCATTAGACGGGCACGTTCAGACATATTCAGGTATTGCGTATGGCTTGAATGATCCGGGTGGTCGAATAATCGCCGATGAAATCGAGAATTCTGACTTCTCCTCCGTTGGCCAAAACATGATCGTGGCCTGCGATTTCGCGGATGTCTTTGTAATCGCCGCCTTTCACGAGAATATCGGGCAGCAGGCGCCCAATGACATCGCGCGGCGTATCGTCATCGAACGGTACGACCCAATCGACGCATTCGAGAGCCGCCAGCATCGTCATACGATGTTCCAGCGGATTGACCGGGCGGCTGTTGCCCTTGAGCCGCTTTACCGAGCCGTCGCTGTTGACCAGCACGATAAGCCGATCTCCCAGAGCCCGGGCCTGCTGAAGATATTGAATATGGCCGGGATGCAAGATGTCGAAGCAACCGTTGGTGACGACGACCTTTTCGCCGTTGCGACGCGATGCGCCGAGCAAGGGCAAAAGTTCATCGAGTTCGATCACGCCGCGATGATGGGCGCGCTGACCATGCAGGGCATAATCCAATTCTTCGAGAGTCACGGTTGCCGTCCCTAGCTTGCCTACGGCGATTCCTGCGGCGAGATTTGCGAGACCGGTGGCATCCTCCAGCGATGCGCCCGCCGCCAAAGCGGCGGCGAGCGTCGATATGACGGTATCGCCGGCTCCGGTCACATCGTAGACCTCTTTGGCATGGGCTGGCAAATGCCGGGGCGATTCGCCGCGTTGCAGCAAAGTCATCCCGTGTTCGCCGCGGGTAATCAAAAGCGCCGACAATTCGAGCCGTTCAAGCAAAGTGAATCCCTTATCCACAAGCTCATGGTCATTCCGGCAAGGTCCGACCACGGCTTCAAATTCGCTGCGATTGGGGGTGATGACGGTAGCTCCGCGATATCGGTCGAAATCGGTGCCCTTTGGGTCCACCAAAACAACCTTGCCTGCCTGTCCGGCGAGCCGAATCAATTCCTGAACCGAATCGAGCGTTCCCTTGCCGTAGTCGGAGAGCACCACGACATCGGCTTCAGTCAATTTCCCGGCGAAATTTTCGAGGAGGTGGGTCGATGCGACATCATGAAAGCGGTCTTCGAAGTCCAGCCGAATGAGCTGTTGATGCCGGCTCAGCACTCTGAGCTTGGTGATCGTCGGAACTCCCGGGATTTGCTCCACGACGCAATCGATGCCGGCGATTTGCAGGAGAGCGATAAGGTTTTGTCCGGCTTCGTCGCGCCCGCAATAACCGATAAGGCTGGTTTGTGCTCCAAAAGTCGCGATGTTGAGAGCTACGTTAGCCGCGCCGCCGAGTCGTTCCTCGACACTATTGACCAATACGACCGGGACCGGGGCCTCGGGTGAAATGCGCGAGGTGCCGCCGTGCCAATAACGATCGAGCATTAAGTCGCCGACGACCACGACACGGGCCGAGTCGAGATTAGGAAGCTGCATGGATTCAACGAAGCGGAAAACGGGGCGATAGGATACCACAAGCACCCCGTAATCTTCGGCGCTTGGTTCGTAGCGCTAACGGGCGGCGAGATGATTAAGCGAGAATTGGAGCGAAGGACACGGTCGGATGCGGCGGACCGATCACGAACGAATTAAGCTTAAATGCCGGAGCGGGCTAATACCCGCTCCGACCGATTTTGACGAGAATCCGAAGTTATTCGTCTCCGCCAAAAACTCCAAGCAATTGAAGGAGACTGGTGAAAAGATTGAAAATCGAGACATACAGCGTCACTGTGGCGAGAATGTAATTACGCTCGCCGCCATTTACGATCTCGCTGGTCTGATAAAGAATGAGACCCGCCATCAAAACGATGAACATTGCGGACACGGCGATATGGAGTCCCGGCATGTCGGGGAGAAATAGTGCAGCGAGCCCGGCCAGGAATGCGACCAGGATACCGGCCGTCAGCATGCCGCCCAAAAAGCTGAAGTCCTTCCTCGTGGTCAGGGCGTACGCCGACAGTCCTAAGAAAATCGCCCCGGTGCCGCCCAAAGCGGTCATCACCATCTGTGCGCCATTACCGAAATGGGTCAAATAAATATTGAGAATCGGTCCTAGGGTCAGCCCCATGAAGCCGGTGAGGGCGAATACGAATACGAGTCCCAGGGTACTGTTCTGAAACTTGGAAACCAGGAACAGCAAGCCGAAGTATCCGATCAAGGTCAGAAGCACTCCGGGATGAGGTAGCTCCAGGGCCATCGACAAACCCGCCGTGAACGCGCTGAAGGTCAGCGTCATGGCCAGCAAAGCATAAGTGTTACGGAGGACTTTGTTGGTTTCCAGTACACCGGCAGCAGCGCGAGTGTAGACCGGATTGACTTGATTCATAATGGTCTCCTTTGCTAGGACATAATCGGGTAGTTGGACTAGGAAATGGTACAGTAGTTTTTCCTAGACGTGTAATAGTTTGAAGTATGCGGGGTTTTTCATGCGGGAGCCGTTTCGAGACAGACTTTTTCGCCTCATTTCAGATCTCGTGCTTTGCCATTCGCCAAGCGGAGCGGAACAGGAGATCGACGCATTTATCCTATCGCGACTCAATTCCATCGGCGTTGAGGCGGCCCAAGACGATGCCGGCAACATTATCGCGAGTCTTCGGGGAGCAAGTTCCATCCGTACCACTGCGATCACCGCACACAAAGACGAAATCGGCGGCATCGTAAAGCGCGTGCGCAAAGACGGCAAGGTAGAGGCTCGCAAGCTCGGCGGAGCTTTCCCATGGGTCTACGGGGAAGGGGTCGTGGATCTGCTCGGCGACCGATTGACGATTCCGGCGATTCTGAGTTTCGGTTCGCGACATGTCTGCCATGAATCGCCCCAAAAAGTCTACGAGGAGGATAAACCGCCGAAATGGGATACCGTTTGGCTCGATACCAAACTGAGCAAGTCGGAACTCATAGAAGCCGGGGTGCGTCCAGGAACGCGAATGGTCATTGGCAGACATCGGAAGGCGCCGTTTCGGATGGGGGATTACATTGCCAGTTATGCTCTGGACAACAAGGCGGCTGTCGCAATTCTTTTATTGCTGGCGGAGACGCTGAAAACTCCTGCGGCGAATTTGGATCTGGTGTTTTCCGCACAAGAAGAGGTGGGGGCGATCGGCGCGCTCTATTACACCCGACAGAAACGGGTCGATGAGCTGATTGCCATCGAAATTGCCCCGAAATCAGCGGAATATCCGATCGAAAGCGACGAAGAGCCCGTGCTGCTGTCCCAGGACGGTTATGGCATGTACGACGAAACGCTGAATCAACGTCTTGCGGAGGCAGCGCGTAAATCCGGCGTCGCCGTGCAATACGCCGTGTTGAGTCAATTCGGCAGCGATGCGTCCGTGACGATGAAAGCGGGCCACGTGCCAAAAGCCGCATGTCTGGGGTTTCCGGCAGACAACACTCACGGATACGAAATCGCTCATTTGGGGGCGTTAGAAGCGTGTTATCAGTTATTGCAAACCTACCTATCCTGAGATGGTCTAACGCGCGGGACTGATGCAAAGGTTGATTTTTGAATATTCGTTACCATATAACAGACATATCTAATTTCTTGGCTACACAGATGGGTTATCGATGAAGAAACTAACCGGATTGGTTTTGAGCATATTGATCGGGTTTTCCTTGGCGCTATCCGGAACAGGCGATGCGTATGCCAAGCGCATGGGCGGCGGCAAGTCGTTCGGCAGTCGCCCCTCATACAGCGAGCCCTATAAGCGCTCTACCGATATGACGCAATCCGCGTCTCCGACCCAGCAACAGGCGTATCAGTCGTCGACTCAAAGGAACCAGGCCGCGCGCGAGGCGATGTCGAGACGGGGCGGATTCATGGGAATGCTGGGCGGCCTGGCCTTGGGCGGCTTGTTGGGCGCTCTTCTGTTCGGCGGAGCCTTCGAGCATCTCAATTTCCTCGATATTTTGGTTTTCGCGCTGATCGCATTCATGCTGTTCAAGTTCTTCGCCGCGCGGCGGCGAGCCGAATCGGGCGGATCGGCAACTGCGAGCGGATATTATTCGGCGAACGATTCGGCTCGGAACCCGGAATTCGATCACGCTTACCAGCGTCAGGCCGACCCCGGACAAGCGAGTAATTCGGGTTTCAATACCGATCTGCTGTTCGGTAAGGGACGCGGCGCTTCGTCTTCGGGGCAAACTGCCAATATGGTTGGTCAGTCCAATGCGATTCCGGCCGATTTCGATTCGGCTGCCTTCCTTTCCGGTGCAAAAGCCGCCTACGAGATGATGCAGAAAGCATGGGACGAGGGAGATTTGGCTCAGTTGAGGGCTTTGACCACCGATAAGGTGTTCGGCGAGCTTCAGGATCAGCTAAGAGCCCGCGGAGCCGAGGGCAACAGGACGGAGTTGCTCAAGATCGAAGTGGAGCTTCTCGAGGTGCGCGACTTGGGTACGGACCGAGAGGCGACTGTACTGTTCGACGTGATCATGCGCGAATCTCCGGAGGAAAGACCTGCACAAGTGCGCGAAGTTTGGCACTTCGTACGGCCGAAGCTCAGCCGTCAGCCGACTTGGTTCCTGGACGGCATTCAGCAGTTGGAAGACTGACCAGGCTGGATTAGGACAGAGGGAGACCGTATTTCAACTGGTCTTCCCTCCGGTCGGCTTATGAACAAAATTAAAATCTGGCCTATCGCATTAGCCATCGTCGTGGCGGCAAGCCTCGGCCTATACCAGTGGGGTTTCAAGCAGAGCGCTCCGAATGCCGAGTTCGTCACGATCAAGGGTGAGCACATTCGCTTACAAGAGCTTCGCGGCCATCCGGTATTGGTTACATTCTGGGCTAGCGATTGCCGGGCGTGCATCGAGGAAATGCCAGATTTGGCTAGGCTATACCGAGAGCTTTCCGGGCAGGGTTTCAAATTGATCTCGGTCGCTATGCCTTATGACTTACCGAGCCGAGTCTTAAGCTTAGCCGAAGCGAAGCAGTTGCCTTATCCCGTAGCGCTGGATCCACTTGGACATTTAGCGGAAACGTTCGATCAGGTTCGGCTGGTTCCAAATAGCTTTTTGATCACTCCGGACGGCCATATTGTGATGCACCAGTTGGGGCGAATCGATGCGCGGAAGCTCCGCGAGAGAATCGAGCAGATGCTCGGAGAAGTGTAAGCAATGTGGCTAAAAGCCTTTCATCTCATCTTCATGGTGACTTGGTTTGCCGGTTTGTTTTATCTCCCTCGCTTGTTCGTTTATCACGCGATGAGTGCCGATGCCGTTAGCGTGGAGCGTTTCAAGATCATGGAGCGTAAGCTCTATTTCGGGATCATGACTCCCGGAATGATACTGACACTCGGGTTCGGCATATGGATGCTCCACGATTATGCTTGGGAAGCCTATGGTGATAGCGGTTGGCTGCGCGTTAAATTGTTCTTGCTCGGATTATTGATCGGCTATCACGCTTTATGCGGAAAATGGCTGCACGATCTGAAGTATGATCGTAACTATCACAGCCATATTTTCTTCCGCTGGATGAATGAAGTGCCGGTTTTGTTCTTGTTTGCGATCGTCCTTCTGGCGACGCTCAAGCCGTTCTAATTTCTTCTTACTTATTTCTGGAAACAACTCTTCTGCCGATTTTTATTGAGGATCATTGCTATGCCAACTTATGACTATCAGTGCGAAGCCTGCAAACATGAATTTACAGCAATGCACAAAATCAGCGAGGCGGCACCGAAGTGCCCCGATTGCGGCGGCGAAGTACGGAAAAAACTATCGGCTCCGGCGGTGCACGGCGCCGGCGCCAAGAAAGAATCCACATTTAGTCCAGGACATGGCTGTGGCATGGGGGCTTGTGGATGTAAGCACTAGGGATGAAATGAAACCAGATGACTGCCTTTCCAGGGAAGGAAAGCGACTCTCACCATTCAATGACTTCTGTATGGAAACCCGTCTGATTCCAGCATAAGACCGTTTCGCTGTTTCCCCATTCAGGCAAGACGAAGCGCTGGCATCGTTTATTCTCGATCTCTAACTCATGGACTGCGGGACGGTGAGTATGGCCGTGAATTAAGCGATCCACACCATAATGCCCCATCGTTGATCTGACTGCTGCAGGGTTGATGTCCATGATTTCTGCAGTTTTGCCTTTTTTATCAAGACCGCTTTTGAAGCGATACCAACGCGCGTATAGGCGGCGCAACCAAAGCGGTTTCGATAAGGCAGATTGTTTCCATGCCTCGGTTCGGATGCGTTCGCGCGCTTTCTGATACTGAACATCATCGGTACAAAGGAGGTCCCCATGGGTAATTAAAGTGGGTACTCCGTAGAGATCGATGACTTCATAGTCATCTAGCAAACTGACACCGGTTTCCCGAGCGAACCTCTCCCCGAGCAGAAAATCCCGATTACCGTGCTGAAAGTACACGTTAGTGCCGCAATCGGTAAGCTGCCTGAACGCGGACTTGACTTCTCGGTTAGGGGAGAAATTGTCGTCGTCACCGAGATAGGCATCGAAAAGGTCTCCTAGGACGTACAGCCGCTCGGCAGAGCGGCGTACGCGGAGTTCCAAAAACCTTAAGAAACGCTGCGTAATTTCTGGGCGTGCACCACTGAGATGGAGATCGGAGATGAACAGCGTTTCGTTTTTCAAAGAAGGAGTCGTTCTATTTATTGGCTGACGACGCTTGCTTTCTCGATGAGAATTGGCGTTTTTGGCACATCCGATGCCATCGGGCCGCCGGAGCCCGTCGGAATCTTCGCCATCTTGTCCACGACATCCATGCCTTCAACGACTTCACCGAATACGGCATAACCCCATCCCTGCGGCGTCGAGTTCTTGTAATCCAAGAACGCATTGTCGACAAAATTGATGAAGAATTGAGACGTGGCCGAATGAGGATCCGGAGTGCGGGCCATGGCAATGGTGCCACGCTTGTTCTTTAGCCCGTTGTCTGCCTCGTTTTTGATGGGCTTATGAGTGGGTTTCTGCTTGAAATCTTCGGTGTAACCGCCGCCTTGCGCCATGAAATTCGGGATTACCCTGTGGAAGATGGTGTCGTCATAATGCCCCTCTTTGACATACGTCAAAAAGTTTTCGACCGTGGCGGGGGCTTTAGCCGAATCCAGTTTTAGGACGACGGCCCCGAGATTGGTCTCCAACCTGACTTGAGGGGCTGGTTCATTCATTTTTGGTTTCTCCGCTGCAATGGATGATAAGGTAAAGCCGAAAAAACAGATGAAAGCGATTTTGCCGAGTTGCATGAGATATCGCGTCAACAATTAGAGTTCTTTCACGGCGCCAAATTCTGGGTCTTGCGCATAAATTGGATCGACAGGACTGTCGGCTTCGAGAGAAGCAATCTCTTTAATGATACCGTCATTCAATCCGTAAACCCATCCGTGTACATCCGGACGGTTGCCGGCTCGCCACGCTCGCTGAATAACCGACGTTTGCGCCAAGTTATGAACCTGTTCGATGACGTTGAGTTCGACCAGTCGATTATGGCGCGCCTCGTCCGAGCTTTCGGCATCGATGTTGTCTCGGTGCAGACGATAGATGTCCTTGATGTATTTTAGCCATTTATTCATGAACAATTGATCCGGACGCGCTTTTCCCATCGCTGCCTTGATGCTGCCGCATCCGTAGTGGCCGCAAACGATGATGTGTTTCACCTTTAGAAAATCAACCGCATACTCCAGGGCGGCCAGGAAATTCATATCCATGATCGCCACTTGGTTGGCTATATTCCGATGAACGAACATTTCACCGGGTTCGGTTTGAGTAACCTGGTCGGCATGCACCCGGCTGTCGGAACATCCAATCCAGAATACGTCTGGATTTCGTGGCTGACGTAGCTTATCGAAAAATTCCGGGTCGTGAGCGGCCTTCTCCTGAGCCCAAGCTTTGTTTTCAAGCAGCAGCCTTTCGAGCGGTTTCATAATTTTCTCCAATTAATGGTTGTTGATCGGCGGCAGCAGAGTGAAGTCGCGTCACGACTCCGGAACTACCATTCAGATTTTTGAGTTCGACGGTGATGTTGTCGTCCGGCGCGGCGGCCACGAAGTCGTAGATGGTCTCCAAAATGTCCTGATCGATGAACTGCGCCCGGCTGGCATCGATGATCACATACCCGTCCGCCTCGATGCTGTCGAGC
>Ga0196959_10000007_pt1 | contig 61930 bp, 52 predicted proteins | sample S1v_20metaG_FD_157521 | JGI IMG/M metagenome (GOLD analysis project Ga0196959, IMG submission 157521) | Soil microbial communities from Anza Borrego desert, Southern California, United States - S1+v_20 | ecosystem: Environmental > Terrestrial > Soil > Desert | place: USA: California | collected...
CTTTCCCTACCGCCACGCCGTCGAGCATCTCGTTGCCGTAACGGATGAAATCGTCCTCGTCGATGTCGCGGGTGAAATAGAGTTCTTCCAGCTCTTCCTGGGTATGCTGGGCGTGCTGGGCTTCGAGGCGGTCGTGCCAGGTGAAGAAGGCCAGCGGCAAATTCGCGCCCGTCCGCGCGTTGTAGCGGACCAAGCCGTCGATCAGCTCCTGCCAGAAACCGGCCGCCGCCCAATTTTCCACGGCATAGCTGGCGGCCTGGGTGATGGCGTAGTTCTCGTTGCCGTAAAGCCGGATCAGTTCGTCGCAGAAGTGGAGGGTCGACGGGGTGCCATGCCTGCGGCCGCCGAGATCCTGAAACCCGAGTCCGAGTTCCCCGGCGATTCGCAGCAGCCACTCGAAATGGGCCGCGCGGAAATGGAACGTCCCGCCTTCCACCGTGCCCTCGGTGGAGACCAGTTCGGGGTCGACCTCGTGGTCGGGATCGCGGGTGGCGGACTTCTTTCGCCCGGCATTGAACACGACGCCGATCTCATTGGCGAGAATTTCCTTGGAGGCCCGCATGCCTTCCAAGGAATCGGCATTGATCATCTTTTGAAGCTGGGCCACCAGAAACTGGTTCGAGAACACCGAGAATTGCACGATGAACGCCCGGACTTGCTCGAAGGTCTGCTCGCCCTGCCTGAACCAGGCGGTATAACGATTGTTGGTGATGATCCGGTGCTTCAACAGTTCGGTGTCGATGCGCCGCTGAAAGGCGAGAAAGCGTTGCGCCTTGTCGACCGAGTACCCGGTCCGGTTCGTCGCGAGCGCCTCGAGTGTCGGGACGGTCAGGCCCGAGAGATGGTGTTCCTCGGCGTAGCGCTCAAGCTTGGAGTCGGCGACGGCTATCATGGAACCTCCTCATGACACAAGAAGGGAAAACTACTCCTTTGACCCGCAAATGGGTTCCGAATTTCTACGGAACCTAAGAGGCATCCGCCTGCTGCTCCGGCGCCGCATCGTGGAATGCGGCGAGCGCAAGGCAGTTTTCATCGATCGTACAGATTTTCGGAAATTCGCTCAAATCGCAGCCGAACCGCCGGGCGTTGAATACCTGCGGCACCAGGCAGATATCCGCGAGGGTCGGCGTGTCGCCGAAGCAAAATTGGCCGTTGCTTCCGTGGCGGGCCAGCTGTTCCTCGAAGGCTTCGAACCCTTCCTCGATCCAGTGCCGAATCCAGGCGGTCCGGGCCGGCTCGTCCTGGCCCAGCACGTCCGCGAGATGACGGATGACTCGGAGATTGTTCAGAGGATGAATGTCGCAGGCGATGATTTGGGCGAGTGCGCGGACAAACGCCCGCTCGTCGCGGCGCCGCGGCAGCAGCGGCGGCTCGGGATAGGTGTCGTTCAGATACTCGATGATCGCCAGGGACTGGGTGAATACCGATCCTCTGTCCATCAGCGTGGGTACCAGTCCCTGCGGATTGATTTCACGATACTCGGACCGGCGCTGCTCGCCTTTCACGAGATGTACGAACCGGGGCCGGTAAGACAGCCGTTTGAGGTTCAAAGCGATCCGGACGCGGTAGGCGGCCGAGCTTCGGAAGTAGGTGTACAGTTCCAAGCCCATCACGGCTGTACGTCCTGTTCGATGGCGCCGAAGATGGAGCGTCCGTTCCGGTCGAGCATCTCGATCCGTACCGTTTCGCGGTACCGGAGATAAGGCGTTCGGGCTTCGCCGGATTCGATCTGTTCGAGAACGCGCTTTTCGACGATGCAGGAATACCCCCGCCCGGCGTCCGCATTGCTGACGGTACCCGAACCGACGATGGTGCCGGCGGGGAGCGGGCGGGTCTTGGCGGCGTGCGCGATCAGCGCGGGGAAGTCGAATTGCATGCCTTGACCGGCATCGGGTTTGCCGACCAGGGTCCCGCTCCGGTAGGTCAGCAGCGGAAGGTGGACTTTGCCGCCGTCCCAGGCGTCTCCCAGTTCGTCCGGCGTCACGGCCACCGGGGAGAATGCCGGACCCGGCTTGCCGTGCAGGAACCCGAAGCCCTTGGCGAGCTCCTGGGGAATTAGACTGCGCAGCGAAATGTCGTTGACCAGCATCAGCAGCTTGATATGCGAGGCCGCCTCTTCGGCCGGCGTTCCCGTGGGGACGTCGTCGGTGATCACCGCGATTTCTGCTTCGAAATCCAGTCCCCAGCGTTCGTCGGGGAGCCGGATCGGATCTTTGGGCCCGAGAAAAGCCGCCGATCCGCCCTGATACATCAAAGGATCGGTGTAGAGGCTGGGCGGCATGGGCGCGCCGCGGGCCTTCCGCACCCGCTCGACATGGGACAGATAGGCGCTGCCGTCCAGCCATTGATAGGCGCGGGGCAAGGGCGATGCCAATTCGACGGGCTTCAAGGGAAGCGCTTCAAGTTCGCGCTGGTTGAGCGCGCGATACGCGGTCTCCAGCGCGGGCGCGGCGTCATCCCAATTCTCCAGCACCGATTGCAGCGTGGCGAAACCGGATTCCAAAGCAGGGAATGCCGTTTTCAGCTCCCGGTCGACGATCATCAGGGTTCCGTCGCGGCTTCCGGATTTCAGCGAAGCGAGTTTCATGGCTATTTCCAGGAATCCACGTAGCCCGTCCACTCGACCCCGCGGGGCAGGTCGGCCACTTCGAGGGCGTCGCGGGCGTCGATCATGACCGCCACCTCGTCGGTTTCGGTGCGCGACCTCGTCTTCGCCGCCTCCAAGGCCTTGGGATGAGGACCGTGGGTGATTCCGCTCGGGTGCAGGGTCATCATGCCCGGGTGGATGTTGTCGCGGGAGAAGAAATGGCCGCGGTGATAGAAGATCACCTCGTCGTAATCGTCGTTGTTGTGATAGAAGGGCACCCGGAGCACGCCCGGATCGCTCTCCAGCGGCCTGGGGCAGAACGTACACACGACGAAGCGCTCGCTGGCGAAGGTGGTATGGGCCGAAGGCGGAAGATGATAGCGATGGCTCATCAGCGGCCGGATGTCGCGCCAGTTGAGCCGGACCGGCATCAATGTGCCCTGCCAGCCGACGGCGTCGAGCGGATTGAAGGGGTAGGTCACGGCGCTGAGCCGGTCCCGCCGCTTGACCAGCACCCGCCAGGTCCGCTCCGACTGCTGGGCAAGAAACGCGTCGTCGATCTTGGGCGTGTCCAAGACCGCCGGATCGAACACGGCATGGGCTCCGACGATGCCCTTGTCGGGAAGCCGGTAGGTGCTGTTCGAGGCCTCGATCAGCAGGAAGACGCCCATTCCGGAGGTCTCGATGCGCCACAGGGTGCCCCGCGGAATCACCAGATAATCGCCCTCGGAAAAGGCGAGGTGGCCGTAGTCGCAATAAAGATGTCCGGAGCCCTCGTGGACGAACAGCAATTCGTCGCCGTCGCCGTTCCGCACCAGGTGGTCCATGGCGGAATAGGTATGCCAGCACCGGATCTTCACGCTCAGATTGCCCAGCATCGGCGTGGCGTCCCACGGCGAGACGCTGGTTCCGGTGAGCTGGTTGGTATCGAAGGCACGCGGTCTGAGCGGGCCCTCGACACTGACCCACCCGGTCGGCGGATGGCGGTGGAGCATTTGCGTGGAAGGGCCGTAGAAGCCTTCCCGTCCCAGCTCCCTTTCGTAAGTGCCCTCGGGCAGATCGGCATGAGCCTGGCGGGCGGCGACGCCCTCGACCCTCGGCAGCGAAATCCAGCGTAGCATCAGATTACCCCCCGTTTTATCTGGTCGTCTTCGATCGCCTCGAACAGTGCCTGGAAATTCCCCTCGCCAAAGCCTTCATTGCCCTTGCGCTGGATGATTTCGAAGAAAATCGGTCCGATCACGGTTTCGGTGAAGATTTGCAAGAGAAGCCCCACGGTGTTGCCCGGTAGGCCATCGATGAGAATCCGGTTCCGCCGCAGCCGTTCGATATCCTCTCCGTGGCCCGGAACGCGGGAGTCCACCCGCTCGTAATAAGTATCGGGCACGTCCATGAAGCGGACGCCGTTTTCGCGGAGCCGCTCGACGGTCGTGTAGATGTCGTCCGTGGCAAGAGCCACATGCTGTATGCCCTCGCCGTGATAAAGCTCGAGGTATTCCTGGATCTGCGACTTGGGGTCGGAGGGTTCGTTGATGGGAATGCGGATCTTGCCGCAAGGGCTCGCCATGGCCCGCGATTTCAGGCCGGTCGCCTTGCCGTGGATGTCGAAATAGCGAATCTCCCTGAAATTGAAGATGCGCTCGTAAAAATCGGCCCACTCGTTCATATGGCCCTTGCGGACGTTATGGGTCAAGTGGTCGATGCGGGTGAGGCCGACTCCGAAAGGGACTGCCGGCTCGTTCTCGATAGGAACGAAGTCCACGTCGTAGATGGAGCGGTCACCGTAGCGGTCGACCAGATAAATCAGACTCCGCCCGATGCCCCGGATTGCCGGGATATTGAGCTCCATCGGTCCGGCTTCGCTGTGGGAAGGTTTGGCGCCCAGTTCAATCGCCCGCCGATAGGCCCAGGTGGCGTTGTCGACCCGAATCGCGAAGGCGCAGATCGAAGGCCCATGCCGCTCGGCAAAGCGTTGTGCGAAGCTCCCCGGTTCGTGATTGATGACGAAATTGATTTCGCCCTGCCGATACAGCACCACATCCTTGGACCGGTGGCGGGCCACGGCCCTGAATCCCATCTGCTCGAAAAGCCTCGCCAGGGCCTGAGTGTCCTGGGCGGCATATTCGATGAACTCGAATCCATCGGTCCTTATGGGGGGGACGTCTTCGCTTGTCATATCGGATACCCCAGTGGCGGATTTTTTTGGGTTCTTTGATCCATATGACCTCACTGGTCGCATAAAGATCCCATGGCAAGATTCTCATGGCTCGGCGAGTCGGTTGAATCATGTTCGCCCAAATCAATGTTTGGCGTCTATTCGCATCCGTTCGAATTGAAGACGGCTGAGACGGCTATCTAGGACCGTTGCCAACAAAAATGAGAAGCGATATCATTTACAACAAATGCGTTCCGCCCGCCGCTACTGAGAGACATGACAGAAAAACGTATGAGCCCACGCAATCGTGTTGAAATCGATCGCCCGCATCATCAGGGTGATGCGGGACCCGTTCGTTCGAAGCGCAGGATCACGAGCGTAGAGTTATTGGGCTCCGCCCGTGAAATCGTCATCGAACACGGCGGAGACGAATACCGCCTGCGCATCACCAGCAACGACAAGCTCATTCTGACGAAATAGTTCCGTTCGCACCCCAAAGGGGGGGTGCATAGCCAGCCACCCAGCCTCACGGCATCGGTAGCCAGCCAGACAATTTGGTTTAGTTAGGCTTGTGAGGCAGCATCATGGGGGCAGTCGCTTTTGCGCCGGACCGATTCTCGCCCGGCATTTTGAAATTTGATCGATATCGGGGCATCCGCGCCGCGGGTGTACTGGGGGCCGTCCTGGTCCATGCCGCGGCGCTTCCGATGCTGATTAAGGGCGAGTCCATGCCTGCCGTGCAGAGTCCGCAGGCGGCACCGGTGATGGTCGATCTGATCTCGATGGCGCAACCGCGAACCGAACCTCCCCAGGCGGTACCGAAACCGCCCGAGCCGATCAAGCCCAAAACCGAAACGCCCAAACCGAAAGCGAAACCAAGGCCTAAGGCGGTACGTCCGTCGGCCACGCGTTCGCCGATTCTGTCGACGCCCAGCGAAGCCGCCTTACGGCAAGCGACGGCTGAACAAGCACCGTCTCCACATCAAGTGCCGGCTGCATCGGCGCCGGCTTCATCGCCGGCCCCGGCGCCGGTCGTTCCGCCGCGCTTCAACGCGGCTTATCTACGCAATCCGCCGCCGGTCTATCCCGTTCTTTCCCGCCGTCAAAGGGAGCAGGGCAAGGTGGTGCTCCGCGTTCTGGTGAATGCCGGCGGCGGGGCCGAACAGGTGGCTATTCGCACGTCCAGCGGATTCGAAAGGCTCGATGCCGCCGCGCTCGAAACCGTCAAACAGTGGAAGTTCGTTCCCGCCCGTCAGGGTGACAGGTCCGTGCCGGCTTGGGTCTTGGTCCCGATTTCATTCTCACTCGAAGGATAATCCTATGGAAACGACAGAAACCTTGGGTTTGACCCATTTCCTGGCGCAGAGCGACACGGTCGGCAAAGCGATCTTCGCGATTCTCGTCGCCATGTCGGTCGCGAGCTGGTATTTCATCGTCGCGAAAAATCTGCAGGCGCTGATCGCACGGCGCCGGACGGCCCGCTTTCTGGAGTCGTTCTGGAACGCCTCGTCGCTGCATGCCGTGGAACTGCAATTGGAAGAGCATCATCCCGACGAGCCGTTTTCCCATCTCGCCTATCATGCTCTGGTTTCAGCCCGGCATCATGCCCGGCACGGTGCGGGCCGGTTGAACGAGGCGAGCTCGGCGGCGGAGTTCCTGACGCGTTCCATGCGCCGGGTCATCGACGAAGAAACCGCGGCGCTCGAGTGGGGTCTCACCGTGCTCGCGTCCATCGGCAGCACCGCGCCCTTCATCGGCTTGTTCGGCACGGTCTGGGGCGTTTACCACGCTCTGGTCAACATCGGCCTGAGCGGGCAGGGGAGCCTCGATCAGATCGCAGGTCCCGTGGGCGAAGCGTTGATCATGACCGGCGCCGGCCTCGCCGTGGCCATTCCCGCGGTCTTGGCCTACAACGCCTTCGCCCGTTCCAACCGGCTGCTGCTGGCGAAGCTTGATGCCTTCGCCCACGACCTGTTCGCCTTCCTGACCACCGGCGCGCATTGCATCGGGACCGAAGCCGATGCCCGAAGCGGCGCGGTCGGCCAGGCCGTCGCGGGAGGTGCGTGATGGCGTTCGGAAGCTTCAGCCAGGGACAGGGCGGCATGCGTCCCTCGGCCGAGATCAACATGATCCCGCTCATCGACATCATGCTGGTATTGCTGGTCATTTTCATGATCACGACGCCCTTGCTCACCCATAACGTCAAGATCGATCTGCCCAGAGCGGTGAGCCGGCCGAGCATGGACCGAGCCGAGCATATCGATTTGGCGATCGACGGTTCCGGCCGGCTTTTCTGGAACAACGAAGAGATCGACCGGGCAGGGATGCGCGAGCGCTTCGCGGCGGCGGCACAGCAGCAGCCACAGCCCGAGGTGCACCTCCGGGCCGATAAGGCCACGGCCTACCAGATCATCGCCGAAGTGCTCGCCGCCTCGGCCAATGCCGGCGTGACGCGCATCGGCTTCGTCTCCGATCCGAACGAAGCCCTGCCTTGAATCTACAAGTTAGCCACCCAGCCATTTCCAGCCAGGTAGCCAGCCATACGAACGTTATCCAGTTACCTAGGGGAAAACATCCATGACTTATAAGAATAAATACCGGCTTAAATCCACGGCGTTGGCCGGAACGCCACTCGCGCTTGCCTTGGCGTGCGCGACGGATGGCGCCATCGCGGCGGACGAAGACCTCACCACGCTCGACCAGGTCAAAGTGGTCGGCAAGGTGGAACAGGCGGGCGGCGACACGAAAGGTTACATGGCCAAACGCACCACGACGGCGACCAAGACCGACACGCCCCTGATCGACGTGCCGCAGTCGATTACCGTCATCACGCAGGAGCTGATTAAGGACCAGAACATGCAGAGCATCGCCGACACGGTCCGCTACGTGCCCGGTGTCGAGATATCGCAAGGGGAAGGCAACCGGGATGCAGTGATTTTCCGCGGCAACGCCACGACCGGCGATATGTACGTCGACGGCATACGCGACGATGTCCAGTATTTCCGCGATCTTTACAACATCGACCGGGTGGAGGTGCTGAAAGGGCCGAACGCGATGATTTTCGGCCGCGGTGTCTCCGGCGGTCTGATCAACCGGGTGACCAAGCAGGCGGACTGGGTGAGTCGATACGAGGGGAGCTTCCAGGTCGGCTCCTGGGACAAATTCCGGTTGACCGGGGACTTCGGCCAAGCCATCAACGAAAATTTCGCCGTGCGGCTCACCAGCCTATGGGAGAGTTCACGCAGCTTTCGGGAGGGCTTCCATGCCGAGCGCTGGGGCGTCAATCCGACGGTCGCCTGGCGCCTGGGCGATCAGACCCGAGTGATCCTGGGCTACGAACACTACGAGGACGACCGCGTCGCGGACCGCGGCATTCCGTCGTTTTCCGGCCGTCCGGTCGACACCGACGTTTCCACGTTTTTCGGCGATCCCAGGCGCAGTCCGACCTGGGCGGACGTCGACGCGTTCAGCGCCCTGATCGAACACAACTTTGAGAACGGGATCAAGTTCCGCAACCGCACCCGTTATGCCATCTACGACAAGTTCTACCAGAACGTTTTCCCTGGGGCGGTCAATGCCGCGGGCACCCAAGTGGCGATCCAGGCCTACAACAACGCGACCCAGCGCGACAATTTCTTCAACCAGACCGATCTGACGTATGAGCTGGAAACCGGTCCTTTCAAACACACGCTTTTGACCGGCGCCGAGTTCGGCCACCAGGAAACGGACAACTTCCGCGAGACCGGCTTTTTCACGGCGGTGGGTCCCAATGCGACCTCGGTTAGGGTTCCGGTGTCGGATCCGAGATATACCGGCCCCATCACCTTCCGCCAGAACGCCACGGATGCAGACAACTACGGCCTTGCGACCATCGCCGCGGGTTATTTTCAGGATCAGATCGAGATCACCAAGCATTGGCAGCTCGTGGCGGGGCTGCGTTACGACAGCTTCGAGGTCGATTTCCGCAACAACCGCAACGGCCAGACCTTCTACAGCAATGACGACCTGTGGTCGCCGCGCGGGGGCCTGATCTTCAAGCCGCTCGACGAACTCTCCATCTATGCGAGCTACAGCATGGCCTATGTGCCGCGGGCGGGCGATCAGCTGGCTTCGCTGACGCTGAGCAACGAATCGTTGGAACCGGAAGAGTTCAAGAACTACGAGGTGGGCGCGAAGTGGGACATCCGTCCCGATCTGTCGGCGACCCTGGCGTTCTATCAGCTCGATCGCCTCAACGCCCTCGCCACCGATCCCAGCAACCCCGCGGTGTCGTTCCTGGTCGACGGCCAGCGCACCCGGGGCATAGAGCTGGGACTTAGCGGCAACATCACCGATCAGTGGCGCGTGATCGGCGGATACGCCTACCAGGATGCCGAGATCACCGAGAGCCTGTCGGCCAGCGCTCCGAAAGGCAACAAGGTGGCGCAGGTTCCGGAACACACGGTTTCGCTCTGGAACCGCTACGACTTTACGCCGAATTGGGGGGTGGGCCTCGGCGCGGTATACCGGAGCGAAATGTACGCGGCCACCGACAACGCCGTCACCCTGCCGGGCTTCCTCCGCTTCGACGGGGCCGTTTATTACACGGTCAACGACAATGTCCAGGTGCAGGTCAACGTCGAAAACCTCTTCGACAAGGAGTATTACGCAACCGCGCACAGCAACAACAATATCATGCCGGGCTCGCCGATCGCCGCCACTGCCGCGCTGCGGGTGAGATTCTGATGAAGCCTGCCGAGTTCGGTCTTCCGGCTCACTTGCCTCGCGCCAAACCCTCGGGCGGATACCTGTTCCTCCCGAGGCGTCTGGCGCGCGGGGCATTCCTCAAATGGCTGCGGCGCACTCACGCCTGGATAGGGCTGTGGGGCGCGGCGCTGGGGCTTTTGTTCGGCACCATGGGCATCCTGCTCAATCATCACGAGAAGATGAAAATTCCCGCCGCCCGGATGGAGCAGAACGTCATTCAGCTGCCGCTGCCCGAACGGCGCCCCGCCGATCCGGAGACGTTGGCGCTATGGCTGGCGGAGGCGCTGCGGTTCGCGCCCGGCAACGCAAAGATCATGCAGGAGCCGGACAAGACGGTCATCTGGAATGGCGTTGCCGTGCGGCAGCCGGCGCGCTGGCAGATCGCCGCACGCACGCCGCAACGCTTCGTGCAGGCGGAATATTGGGTAGGCAACGCTTTCGTCACCGTCAAGCGCAGCGAAGCGAACGTCTTTGCCCTGCTCAACAATTTGCATCGGGGCGTGGGTTTGGGCGCCGGCTGGATCCTGCTGGCGGACACGCTGGCCGGCGGGCTCGTCGTGCTCAGCCTGACCGGCGTGCTGCTGTGGACGCGTCTGCACGGCCGTCGGCTTTCCGCCGCCGGGCTCGCGCTCGGCTCGCTCGGCTCGCTCGGCTTGGGACTCTGGTTTGGCTGGCAGGCCTTATAGGGGAATTCGCGCTTGCAGAACAGTGTTCGAGACGATACCTACGAACGTCGAAACCGAGTGCGAATTGAGCCTTCGCCGGCCACCGCAGCTCAAAAGCTTGTAAGAGTAGAAAGCGCTCTCGAGATGACCCGAGGGGCGTTACATTTGTGCGCGCGGCGTTCGGTCATCGTGTTGCCGGGCCAAGCGCGCCTCCGTGTTCAGCCGGTAACGCCTGCCGCGCCAAGTGATCTCGTGCTTCGTCAGGATATACACATAAACCAGCGGGGCGATGAGCCAAAGTGCCAATGAAACCCAATAATATTTGAGCGGTAACGGTACCCCCGCCATCCGATGATGCAGGTCATTGATCATGGCTGTTATGGAGAGCGGGATCAGGGCCGCGAGCAACGCCGCGAGCAGATGCCCAGCCGAGACTGCCCACAGCGCGAGTATCAGTCCTCCCCAAAACGCGGCGCCGAGCAGACCGTACTGAAGCTTGAAGGAAAGTACCGGCAACCCGGACTTCGAGAAGGCAATCCAGCGGGTGAACGTCTGGATGAACTCCCGGACCGTCGAGCCTCTCTGAACGATAGCGACGGGGTGCGGAGACATCCTGTTGTGGTAGCCGCACTCGGTCAAACGCCGGCCGAGGAACATGTCATCGACCAACTGGCCCTCGGCGCTTTCGAGCCCGCCGATCGCCTCGATCGCCTCGCGCTTGAACACCATGAAGTGTCCCATGATGAAGGGGAGTTCGCCGCCGAACTCGCCCGCCTTGGCCAACGCCGCGGGTTCGTAAAGCCCGTTGACCATCAGCGCATGGCCGACATCTCCCACGGTCATCGGCGACTCTGTATATATTACCGGGGCGAAGGCCGCACCCGCCCGATCGGATGCGAGCAGAGTCTCAACCAGCACCCGAAGAGCCTTCCGATCCTGACGCACGTCAGAGTCGACGAACGCCACGACCTCGTTCTTCGATGCTTTAAGTCCTTCGATCATCGAGTGGAGTTTGCCCGTGCGATTGGCAGGCGGCAGACCGGCGAAGAGGATGCGCGCGTTAACGGATTGTCCTGCTTGCTGCCGCTCGGCGAGAGCCTGCTCGACCGTGGGCAATACCGGTTCGCGCCGGTCTTCGAAGACAAATAAGGTCTCGACTTCACCCGGATAGCCGTGATCGAGCGCAGCGCGGATATTCTTATCTATACCCGTGTCAAGCCCCTTGATCGGACGAATCACGCTGACTGAGGGATAGCGTTCGAGTGCGGCGGGATAGGACCGTTTGCAGATCGCGCGCCGCTGCCATCGATAGGTGCGCCAAATCCAGTACAGCCAGGCTACGGCCAAGAGCGCTAACCAAAATTGAGGAAACATCGTGTTTTCCCCCACGTTTGCTTTCGTCTAATGATTTAGATTTCTCAATTTCGATCGAATGCCGGGTGGAATCGCCATTTTCATTGCGGATTTCTCGCGTTCGACTGCTATTTGGCTCGCTGACGTCGGCGGCATACTGCCTTTTGCTTATGGCGTGTATGGGGTAATAAGGACTAATGTCCGAAATTCCGGGCTTATTTCAGCGCGGTCCGGTTCGTCGCGGGATACACAAGCTCGGCGAGCTTAGCTCCGCGAGAAACGTCGCGCCTCTCGCGGAGCCGGTCTCTTATTCGCACTCGTAGATGGTGCCGGTTACATGACCATTGAACGCGCCTCGTGGGCTGGCATTTTCCCATACGATATGCGTGGCTCCGAGGCTGTCCGCTTTCCGTACTGCCCGGCCTTTTGCGATTTGCTCCCAGTGCACGCCGCCGTGCTTTCCATAACCCGAGTGTCCACCGACCATACCGAGGGATTCGCAATACTCGACCGCGTCGGATGTGGCCTCGACAGGCGGCTCATCAGCCAGTGTCGTTGCCGAAAAAGTTAGCGCACTCAAGGCCAGGATGGCAGATACCGTGCTTCTAGAGTTCGGCATGAAACGCTTGAGCATGATCGTCTCCAGATATTTCCAAAGATATGAATCCATATCTCACTGATACCTATGCCTCGCTTAAACACCGCGCTCGGTGTGCCGAGGTGATGATGACTGTATTGACCCGAAACCAAAATGGAAGTTCCTAGTGCGGCCGGATCGTCTGTGCCGAGGCGGAAAGCGCCTTCTGACGATCTTTTTGCCCGATCGGCGGTCATAACGATTTAAGAGATTTAAGGCAAAGTGATGCTGATCCGGTAAGGCACCTTACGACTGAGCAGATTTGCCGACAGCAGGCTCGAGAGATATGGACTATGGAGATTGCCCGCAGCGCTGAGAGTGTTATGGACGTTAGAAGCGGTATCCGGGAAGAGCTTGCCATAGTACCGGCTGCGGGCTTACCCGATACGCGATTTCCACGGAAAAAATCATGTTGCGTGTATTGAAATGGATAGGAATCGGGCTTGGCGTCTTGATCGGGATTCTGGTTCTCGCCATCGTCCTCGTCGTAGCCTTTTTCGACCTGAACAGGCTTCGCGAGCCTATATCGACGGCGGTCAGCAAGTCCTTGGGGCGCGATTTCGCGATCAATGGCGATTTGACCGCCGACTGGTCGTGGACGCCGCGCTTCACGATCAACGACGTGGAGCTGGCCAATGCCCCCTGGGGGAGCGAACCGGAAATGTTCACCCTCGATCGGCTGGCGTTCGCCGTCCGGATTCCGGATCTCTTCAAAGGGCGTATCGTGCTCCCGGAAGTCCGCGTCTCGAAACCCCACATGCTGCTGGAACGGAATCCCGAGGGAATGGCGAACTGGGAGTTCGGCGACAAAAAAGAGGAGCGGGATCGGGCCGAAGGCCAAATAAGCGAAAGATGGGTTCCGAAGATCGACCGCCTCGCGATCGATGACGGCCGCTTGATGTTCCGCGATCCGACCACGGATACCCGGTTGGACATGAAAGTATCCACGGTGGTCGGGGAGTCGGACGAGCAGGCGGTGGAACTGAGCGGCCAAGGCCGGCTGCAGCAGGAACAATTCACGCTGAAAGTCAGGGGCGGCTCGGTGCTGGATCTTTGGAAAGAAGCGCAGCCCTTCCCGGTAAACGTCGAGGTCGAGTACGGCAAGACCGAGGCCAAGGTGTCGGGCACCATCGCCGAACCCTTAGAGCTTCAGGGCCCCGATTTGGAGTTCGAGGCGAAAGGGCCGGATCTTGCGGCGCTCGCCGCCGTCGTGCCCATGTGGATACCGGAAACGCCGCCGTACCGGTTTAGCGGAAAGATCAACCGCGAGGGCGAACGCTGGCTGTTGAAGGGTTTCGAAGGCAATCTCGGCAATAGCGACCTTACCGGCGATCTCATGTTCACGATGCGGGATGACCGGCCTTACTTGGAAGGCGGCGTCGTTTCCCGCAAGCTCGACTTCAAGGATTTCGTCGGCATTTTCGGAGCCGATCCGACGCCGTCCCCCGAGGAGCCCGAGCGCCCGCGGCTGCTCCCCGACAAGCCGTATCCCGTTGAAGGCTTGCGCGCCGCCGACGGAGACATCCGCTTCCAGAGCAAAAATATCGTGACTCCGTGGATGCCGGTGGACGACGTATTCGTCGACATCAAAATGGATCGGGGCATGCTGACGATCCGGCCGGCAAAGCTCACCGTAGGCTACGGCGCGATCGACACCAATGTGACAGTGAACGCACGCGGCGACAAATTACAGACCGAAGTCGAGGGAAAAATCGACAAAGTGCCGTTCAAGCGCCTGGTCGCCGGAACGCCGTTCGAACAGGAGACCGCCGGCACCTTCTTCGGACGCCTGCACCTGACCACGGCCGGCAATTCGGTGGCGGAGATGGCCGCCCACGCGGACGGCGGCATCACGATTCTGATGGAGCAAGGCCGCATCAGCAACCTGATGATGGAGCTTCTCGGCGTCGACATCGCGGAGAGCCTACAGAAACTCATAGGCAAGGACCCGAGCATTCCGGTCCGCTGCACCATCGCCGACTTCATCGTCACCGACGGCGTGGTGAAGACTCAGTTGTTCCTGATGGATACCACCGATACCAATGTTCTTTTGGAAGGCCAGGTCAATCTGGCCACCGAAGCGCTGGACCTTCGCCTGAGCGCCTATCCCAAGGATTTCAGTCCGTTTAGCGCGAGGACTCCGATAAAAATCGAAGGAAATCTGAAAAAGCCGAGGCCCTATCCGGAGCCTGCGCCACTCGCCGGCCGTGCCGCGGCCTCGGTTGCCCTGGGCGCGCTTTTGACCCCGGCGGCGGCATTGATCCCTTGGGTCGAACTCGGCTTGGCCGAAGACAGCCAGTGCCACGCACTGGTCGATGCCGCCAGCTCCAAAGAGAGGATTCCGAAAAAGGAGCGTGAACAACAGGAACGGCGGTAAGCCGGTTTTGCCGCAACATCCTTGATTCCGCGGGAATCGCTGAACAGTCGCTCCAGACGCGACGCTCCGCTCTACCGCACTTTGACTTTGACCACGGTGGAAAGGCCCGGCCTCAGGCGGCTCAAGTCGGTGCCGGGTCGGAACAGGATCTTCACCGGCACGCGACGTACGATCTTGGTGAAGTTGCCGGTGGCGTTTTCCGGCGGCAGCAGACTGAATTCCGAGCCGGACGCCGGCGCGAAACTGTCCACCATCCCTTCGAACCGGATATCGGGGAAAGCGTCGACCCGGATGTCTACCGGCTGTCCCGGCTGCATCCATTCGATTTGGGTTTCCTTGAAGTTGGCCTCCACGAAAAGCCCATCGACCGGAACCAAATAGGCGAGGACGCTGCCGGGTTTCACCAGTTGCCCGACTTGCACGCTGCGGTTGCCGATGATGCCGGCGAAAGGCGCCGTGATGCGGGTATTCGCCAGATCGATGCGGGCGAGATCCAGCGCGGCCTGCGCCGCCTGCAGCCTGGCCCGGGTCTCGCCGATCTGGGCGTCCAGGGAGGCCAGCTGGCTTTCCGCTTCCTGCCGTGACGAACGGTACTTTTCCCGCTGGGCTGCGGCTTGCTTATAGGCGGCTTCGGCGACGTCGCGGGTTTGGGCCGAGACCGCCCCGTCCGCCGCCAGGTGGCCGAATCGCTTCAAATCCTTCGCGGTCCGTTCGAGATCGGCTTCCGAGGCGGCGATGTTGGCTTCTTCCTGGCGAATCTTGGCGCTTTGCGCGTGTTTTTCGGTTTCCAGGGTCTCGATGCGCGCCGTTTCCACCATCACTTGCGCTTCCGCCTGGGCGACCTTGGCCTGGAAATCATGGTCGTCGATGACGACCAGAGAATCGCCCGGCATCACCTTCTGGTTGTCCTCGAACAAGACTTCCTTGACGTAACCCGTCTCTTTGGGACTGATCAGACTGATGTGCGCCTTTAGATAGGTGTTGTCGGTGGTCTCGAACGGATGGATCGTTTTGAGCCAATACACGATGCCGGCCGCTGCCGAAATCGCGAGGATGAGGAGGATGAGGATGGCTCTTGAAGAGACGGGAAGGCGCATGGACTTTGATTGCTGTACTACACGGTGTAGTTTAGTCTAGTCGCCAACTCCACCTCAAAGCAATTCGTCCGAGCAGGATCATGAGCACAGCCCTGAACCCCAAACGACAGGCCATACTGGATGCGGCCAAGCGCATCTTTCTCACGCACGGCTACAGTGGGGCCAGTATGGAAGCGATCGCCGAGGCCGCACCGGTGTCGAAGCCCACCCTCTATAGCCATTTCCACAGCAAACAGGAGCTGTTCGCCGCCGTGATCGCCGGGCAATGCGAGGCTTTGTTGAGCACGCTCTCGCGAGTCCAGGCCGAACTGGAGGATCCGGCCGCCGGCCTGAAAGCCATCGCCGGCGCTTTCGTCGAACTCGCCTATGCGAATGAGGCCTTGGAGCTATATCGCCTGATCATTGCCGAGCAACGTGATTTCCCGGAGTTGGGCAAACTGGTCTATCACTCCGGCCCGGACCCTGTGTACAAACAACTCGCGTCCTATCTTACCGAGTTGCATGCACGCGGCGCTTTACGCGTCCCCGATGTGGAGACATCGAGCCAACTTTTTCTGGGCATGCTGCAAGGCCGCAAGCACTTCCGCTGCCTGATGGGCCTGCAGCCGGGCTTAAGCGACGCGGACAAAGCCCGCCTTATCGAAGCCGCTGTTGCGCTGTTTCTCAAAGGACATGGTTGTGACGCTTAAGTGGGGCTGGGTCGGCCTTTGGATCGGTTTGGCCGGCTGCACCGTCGGCCCCGATTACCAGAAACCCGTCCCCGTGGTGCCAAATCGCTGGCAGGCCGGAAAGGACGTGGCCCAGGATTTGAGACCCCTCGATCCGGAGGCGCTGAAAACCTGGTGGAAAACCTTTGGCGATGCCCCGCTCGACCGCTTGATGGAGCAAGCCTTGGCGGGCAACCTGGATCTCAAGATGGCGCTGGCCCGCATCGATCAGGCCCGCGCCGAACGCCGCGGCACCCGCGCGGAACTGTTCCCCACCGTCGATGCTGCGGTGGGCGCGCAGCGCGCCGACAATCCCTTTCCCGGTCTCGCCCCGGGCATCCGCTACAACCTGTTCGAGCTGGGGTTCGATGCCTTGTGGGAGGTCGATCTGTTCGGCCGTCAGCAGCGCCGGCTGGAGGCGGCCTCGGCCGAGCTGGAGGCGACGACAGCGCAACACGCCCAAACCCTGGTGACGCTGACATCCGACCTCGCGCGGAGCTATATCGAGTACCGCAGCCTGCAAAACCAGTTGCGCATTACCCGTGCCAATCTGGCCGCGCAACGGCACACACTCAAACTGACCGAACGATTGTTCGACGAAGGGGTGGGCACCCGGCATGATGTGGTGCGGGCCAGGGCCCAAGCCGAGACCACCGCGGCCGAGATCCCGGCCCTTGAGGCCGAGCTCACCGCTACGTTGCGGCAACTGGAACTGCTGATCGGAAGACCGCCCGGCACGCTGGCGGCCGAGCTTGAAGAGCCGGGTACCGTCCCCAGAGCGCCAGGGCGAGCGATCCTAACCTCGCCCGCGGCAACGCTTCGCCATCGCCCCGACCTCCGCAGCGCCGAACGGCAACTCGCGGCTGCCACCGCCATGCAAGGGGCGGCGATCGCAGAGCTGTTCCCGAAGATCTCGCTGTCCGCCTTTTTGGGGCTCCGCAACACCGAGCTTGAAAACCTGTTCAAATCGGCCGCCTTTTCCTACAGCACCGCCGCCAATCTGCTGCAGCCGTTGGTCAATTTCGGCCGCATCCGGGCCGGCATCGATTTGGCCGAAGCGCAGCAACAGGAGGCGTATTTCGCCTTTGAAAAGGCGGTGCTCGATGCCCTGCGGGAGACCGAAACCGCGCTGACCCGCTATCTCAAGGAGGAGGTGAGGCGGCAGACGCTGGCCCGCTCGGTGGCGGACCTTCGGGAATCGGTGCGGCTGGCGCAGTTGCGGTACAACGTCGGGGTCATCTCGTTCTTGGACGTCTTGGAGGCGCAGCGGACGCTGTATTTGGCGGAGATCGAGCTGGCCCGCTCCGAAGCGGCCACCTCCACCAACTTGATTGCGGTGTATAAGGCGCTGGGCGGCGGCGCGAACGCGAGCTTGTCGACCGATACCTGAAGCACTTGCAAATCGCTCTTGTGAGGCGGCTCATGGGCGCTGACGGCAACGCGGCCGTCGAATCCCGCGCCCCTCAGCCGGAGCGCCAGGTTGCCGGACAAGAGGGATCCATTCAAAGCCCCCGTTTCGTCCATGATCCGGACGTGCTTGTAATTCCATTCGGCATTCGAGTGAACATAGGGTGGGTTAGCGGAGCGTAACCCACCGATCCGAGGCCGCCGGTAGGCTACGGCCTCGCGGCCTAATCCACCCTCCAAAAATGAATGTCTGATTGAAAGCGATTTGGAATAAGAACGGAAACGACGCGTAAGCGTCAATTCGCATGATGCCGCAGGCGGACGCGGGCAAACGCTCCAGCGTATCTACGAGTTGGCCGGTGTTGAGATCACTCCGCTATGCTTTCGCGATCGCTTCCCCCAAGCGCAGTTGACCATCTGCATCCGGATGCACGCCATCGACCTGACTGGGCGGGAGAACACTCGCTGCGTCGAGGAATCGCGCTCCGCACTTCGCAGCGACAGTGGCGTACGCCGCGGCCAACCCGCGGGCAGTAGCTTCGCCGCCGGCATAGAAAAGCTCCATGAACGGCGAAAACTTACCGAAAAGAGGCGGCGCGACGAGGAGCATCTGTGGTACGCCGCCGCTCGGCCCGGCGAATGACTTCTGAACGGTCCACAGCAGCGTGGCGCAGCCAAACGCAATCTCGCCGACATTGCGACGATAACTCGGTCCGCAGTCGTTCGTGCCAAGTAGAATGACGACCCAATCGAGCGGTGCGTGTGATTCGAGAAGCGGAACGAGCATCGCTCGCCCGTCGCGATTGGGCAACACCCAAGAATCGGTGGCGACGGTGCGGCCGCACAAGCCCTCCTCGATGATGCGAAAACCGTCGCCGAGCCGCGCCTGCAGCACGCCGGGCCAGCGCTGCTCGAAGGGAAACCGGCTGCCATCGACGGGGTTGTATCCCCAAGTGATCGAATCCCCATAGCACAGGACGGTTTTCATGTTCCCTCCGGCTGACCGGGAGTATTGCCAATGCCCAACTCAGTTGTAACGATATGCCTTTGAACGCTCTCTTGCCCGCTCGATCCACTGCAGCATGGCTTAGGCGGCGATCGGCATCGTCACGAAGGCGAGGAGATCGCCCCGAGCTGTTGCAGCATGCCCATCATGTCCCAATTTACCCAATCCTCGGCAATTTTGCCGCCCACGATCCGGTCGATGGCGATGCCCGACCACCGCACCTGCTTGTTCGTCGGCTCGAGACCCATCAGCGGTCCCCTGTGAGTTCCAACGGACGTAAAGCGGGTTACGACTTTGTCCCCTTCGGCAACCTGGTCCTCGATAATGTCATGAAAATCCGGAAACGCTTCCCGGAACTCCCGAACGAAGGTTTTCAATGCCTCGAGACCGCGAATGTCCTGACGACCCGCCGTGTGGCTGTGCTGATGGCTCACAAAATCGGCCGCGTACAGCTCATCGACGGCAGCCAGCTTGCCCTGGCTCCAGACTTCGTCAATCACCCGTCGTACCAAGGCTTTGTTCTGTTCTAGGGACATGGGTTTACCTCCTTCCCAAACTGGCTGAGCACTGCCTGTGTGCGCCTCTACAAAAGCGACCGCTTCGTTCTCGGGAAGTTCATCGGTCGCTGAGCGATTGGTTGAATCGTTATGTCTTCCATGAAACTTCAACCACGCCGTCCATTCTTTTTGCCGAAAATCCGATCCTTGGCCAGCCTGCATTGCAGCACCACGAAATCGACCGGTTTGATCGGATGCGAGCCAAAACCGGCTGCTCATACCCCCTTGACAGCGCCCTGATTCGGAGTAGTCTACCATCTAATTGGATGGCATTCGGATGGTAATTAGAAGGCATGGCAGGGGAGACAGAGAAGATTACAATCAACCTGGGGTTCGTGGATCTCGGGCAGATCGATTTGCTGGTACAGGAAGGCTTTTATTCCAATCGCACCGATTTCATTCGCACCGCGATTCGCAACCAACTCGCTACCCATGCCGACGCGGTCAAACAGACGGTGGCCCGCAAGACCCTGGTGCTCGGCCTGCAGGAGTACACCCGCCGCGATCTGGAAGCGGTACGGACAGCCGGACAAAGGCTGCAAATCCAGGTGCTGGGCTTGGTGATCATCGCCGATGATGTCTCGCCCGAACTGGCGCGGGACACCATCGAGTCCGTCACGGTACTGGGCGCCTTGCGGGCCGGTGCGGACGTCAAAGCGGCCTTGGCCGGTCGCATCCGCTAGACCTTGTTTCGCCGCCTCGCCGATGGAGACCGACTGACCAACCCGATGCCTTCTCCCACCGAACCATGACCGCTGTTGTCATCTCCAAAGGAGATCTGGATTATGACCGACACACTGCATGCCGCGATGGCAGAAGCCACGCGCCTCACCCGCTCGGGCCGGCTCGATGAAGCCGCCGCCCTCATCCGGCGCACGCTCCGGGGCGGCTTAGCACCCGCCACGTCCTCGAAGACCTCTGACGATTCCGGTCAGAAACCGATTGACGGTACGTGCCGCGTCATCGACCGCATTCCCCAACTCACGCCACGACCGGACAGCGGGGGATCGGCGCATGGAAGCCGGCGCAATTCGGGCACATCCACGCCGTCGTCTGCCTTCGACGCTGCGTTTCGTTCGCTTCGAACCGGACTCGGATCCGTGATGACCCAACCGAGCCGGGCACACCCGGACATTCAGGCAGGAGGACAGTACATGACAGGTGCCTTCACCAACCCGGCCGGAACCCGCGCCTACAAGCTCTATATTCCCGGCGGCTATCACGGGCAAGCCCTGCCGCTGATCGTCATGCTCCATGGCTGCTCTCAGGACCCGGACGATTTCGCCGCGGGCACCCGCATGAATGTCCTGGCGGAACGGGAGGGCTTTTTCGTGCTGTATCCCGAGCAAGCAGCCCAGGCCAACCCGTCCCGATGCTGGAACTGGTTCAAGGCCGGCGACCAGCACCGGGATCATGGCGAACCGTCCATCCTTGCCGACATGACCCGTCACATTGTGAGCACCCACGCCATCGACGCCAGGCGGATCTACGTGGCGGGACTCTCGGCCGGCGGGGCGATGGCCATGGTCATGGGGGTGAACTATCCCGAGGTCTATGCCGCTATCGGCGTCCATTCCGGACTCCCCTACGGCGCCGCCCATGACCTTCCCTCCGCGTTCGCGGCCATGCAGCAAGGAGAAACAGCCGCCCTGCTGCAACGGGAAAGCAGTTTCCCGGCGGCGCTGAGAACCCGCCGGATCGTCCCCACCATCGTCTTCCATGGAGACCGGGACACCACGGTTCACCCCGGCAACGGGGATCGGGTGTTGGCGCAGTGGGCGACGGTTCACTCAGGCACAGGACGAAAGTTGCGGGTCACGACGAACCGGGGGCAAGTGCTCCAGGGGCATGCTTATACCCGCTCCCAGTATCACGACGCGAGCGGCCAGATCGTCATGGAGCAATGGCTGGTCCATGGGGCAGGCCACGGCTGGTCGGGCGGAAGTCCGGAGGGTTCTTATACCGACCCGAAGGGCCCCAGCGCCTCGGAGGAGATGGTCCGGTTTTTCTGGAAGCACTCGCAGGGCAAACCGTAAAAACCCGGCGAGCCGGTGAATAGCCTTTCGCTTTCCTGTCCCACCGGGGGATTCCGGGCTGGAGATCGTCTTGTAAGCGCGAGGACTCCCGGAACCTAAGCGAGGGCAATGCGGTCCATGGATGAGGCGTCTACAGGGAACGGCGGAGAATAAATCATGCTCCAAGGGAAGATGGCCCTGGTCACCGGTTCCACCCGCGGCATCGGTCTCGGCATCGCTACCGAACTCGCCCGGCAGGGCTGTCATATCGGTTTGAATGGCTTCGGAGAGCTTGAAGAGATCGAGAGATTGACGCAGGACTTGAGCCGCGATCAGGGTGTGAAAATCGCTTATTACCCGGCAGACGTCTCACGACCGGCGGCCATCCGCGGCATGATCCAAGCGGTGGAGGCGGATTTCGGGGCCATCGACATTTTGGTCAACAACGCCGGTATTCAGTATGTGGCGCCGCTGGAGGAATTTCCGGATGCGCAGTGGGAGGCCGTGCTCGCCGTCAACCTTTCGGCCGCTTTCCATGCCATCAAAGCCGCGCTGCCGGGCATGAAGCGGCGCGGCTGGGGGCGGATCATCAACATTGCCTCGGCCCACGGGCTGGTGGGCAGCGAGGGCAAGGCGGCTTATGTGGCGGCGAAGCATGGCCTTCTGGGTCTGACCAAGGTCGTGGCGCTGGAGACGGCAAACGCCGGCATCACCTGCAACGCGATTTGCCCGGGCTGGGTGCTGACCCCGCTGGTCGAAAGGCAGATAGAGGACTTGGCCCGGCAGAAGAGTATTTCGCGGGAAGAGGCCACACGGACGCTTCTGTGCGAAAAACAGCCGATGCTCGAATTTTCGACGCCGGAGGACATTGGCGCGTGGACCGCCTTTCTCTGCAGCGAAGCGGGCAAGACGACCACGGGGGCGGCCTTTTCGGTCGATGGGGGCTGGATCGCCCGCTAATCGGCCCAGGCCAGAGCCGCTCGGGGCCAGCCTCGGCGAACAACCCGCCGCATAGGGAATGAGCATGCCCAGACTTCGAATACGTGATGCAGCGCTTCATTATGAAAGCCTGGGGCGCGGCCCACCCTTGCTTTTCATTCACGGCCTCGGCTCCAGCGTCCGGGATTGGGAAGCTCAGCGCGCTTTCTTTTCTTTGCATTTTCGCGTGATCGCGTTCGACCTCCGCGGTCACGGCCGATCGGACAAGCCGCCCGGCCCCTACAGCATTCTTGGGTTTGCGGCGGACACGGCGGAATTGATCCGTTGGCTCGGCCTGGGTCCGACTCACATTGTCGGCCTCTCCATGGGAGGCATGATCGCGTTTCAGCTCGCCGTCAGCGCCCCGGAACTCGTACAGAGTCTGGTCATCGTTAACAGCGGACCGGAATTCATCCTTGGTAAGCTTCAGATCGTCCAAAGAAAACTCATCGTCCGGCTGCTGGGGATGCGCAAAATGGGAAAGGTCCTGAGCAAGCGTCTCTTCCCTAAGCCGGAACAGGCAGGACTCCGACAACGATTTGTTGATCGGTGGGCCGAGAATGATCCGCGGGCTTACCTTGACGCTCTGCAGGCTTTGATCGGATGGACCGTGGTGGATCGTCTGGACGCCATTCGCTGCCCGACTCTCGTGATCGCTTCGGATCAGGATTACACGCCGCTAGCAGTCAAGGCGGCCTATGCGGCAAAAATGCCGCAGGCGGAACTTTCGATTATCCGCGACTCACGGCACATGCTGCCTGTGGAGCGTCCGGACGCATTCAATCAGGTACTGATGGGATTCTTGTCAAAACATCGGCCCTGTATCCGAAACCTTCCGGACTCTTGCGAAGGATAGCCTTGCAGGGAGTCGGGTAGGTTTCCGCCACTCGGCCGTTAAAAGCTTCGGCAGGACCCGCATCAGCGCCTCGGTTATGTCATCTCGGCTCAAGATCGGATCGTGATTTGTCCGAATTGTTCGAGCGCTCAGACAGCTCTAAGTCGAATCCGGGGGGATAAGCATTCTGGACCTGAAAACCGGAGGATAAGATGTTGAACAGGCGGACCTTTCTGAAAGGTTTGGTTAGCGGCTCCGCAGTGACCGGGGCAGGCTTGTTGGTGCCGCGATCATTGCGTGCCGGTGAATTGCCGATGGGCGCGACGGAAAGCGCCGTGTGGGCCGCATTGTCCGGCAAGAAGCCCCTCATTAAGCGTACTTACCGACCCCCGAACTTCGAGACGCCGATCAGGACGTTCAGCGATGTCGTCACGCCGAATGACCAGTTCTTCGTGCGCTGGCATCTCGCCCATATCCCGCAAGTGGTCGCTGAAACCTGGCGGCTCAAGGTGGGGGGCGATTCGGTGGAGCGTCCGTTCGAGTTGACTCTGGACCGGCTCAAGCGGGACTTCGAGCCCGTCGAGTTGTTTGCCGTGTGCCAATGTGCCGGAAATCGCCGCGGCTTTTCCGAGCCGCATGTGCCCGGTGTCCAATGGGGAGCCGGAGCCATGGGCAATGCGCGTTGGAAGGGTGTTCGCCTCAGGGATGTGATGGCCAGGGCAGGGCTCAAGCGGGATGCGCTGGAAATCGTCTTCGGCGGAGCCGATTACGGAGCCATCGACGAGACGCCCGATTTCATCAAGAGCCTTCCGTTATGGAAAGCCCTCGACGAGAACACCCTAGTCGCCTACGAGATGAACGGCGAGGCCCTGCCTCACTGGAACGGCTTTCCTGTACGCCTGGTGGTGCCCGGTTGGTCGGGAACCTACTGGATGAAACAGCTGATTTCCATCAGCGCGACGTCGAAACCGGAAAAGGGATTCTGGATGAGTAAGGCTTACCGGATACCGAAGGACAAATTTCCGCTCATCGACCGATTTTATTCACAAGAAGGGGAGGCCAACACGCCGATCACCGACATGGTGGTCAACTCCCTCATGACCAACGTCGAGGAGGGGCAGCATTTGCGTGCCGGTCAATCGACGACAATCGCGGGTCTGGCGTGGGACGGGGGTCACGGAATTCGAAGGGTCGAAGTGTCGGTGAATGGTGGCAGGACGTGGCGGGAGGCGCAGCTCGAACAGGACTACGGCCGTTTCTCGTTCCGGGCCTGGCGCCACACCTTCACGCCGCGACGAGGCGGCAAACATGTGCTCATGGCCAAGGCGACGAACCGGCAGGGAAGTACCCAGCCCTATGAACTCGTCTTCAATCCTGCGGGTTACCACAACAACGTGGTGCAACGGATCACCGTGGAGGTTGTATGAGTGCCGATGCCATGAAGACGCTCAATGCACTGCTGCTGGCGCCAGTTGTAGTCTTTTCCGTTACAGCCTTTGCGGGAGAGGACCAGATCGAGCTCAAGGAAGGCGCGGGGCGCGACACCGTGATGGCCAATTGCGTCATGTGCCACAGCATCGATTACATCCCGATGAACTCTCCCTTCATGAAAAGGACCGACTGGCAGGCGACAGTCGACAAAATGGTGAACGTTATGGGAGCGCCGATCAGCCAGGACGATATTCCGGTGATTTTGGATTACCTGACGACGTATTACGGCGTCGAATAGCGACGGAGGTCCGTCACGGACCCGTCCGATTTCCAGCGCGACGTGTGCTGGCCGGCCGTCGGCCGGCGATCCAGCTCAACATCGACGCCACGCGCATGTCGCAGGCCTTCAGCGGCAACAGCTATATTCAGAACATCGTCACTGACGAGGTGACGGCCTTCGGCCAAGGGCATCCTGCGATCGCCGCCCTGATGATCGAACTCCGCGCTTCAATGCGAACCTGAGCGCGGTCTGGTTCGGTTCGGTGATGGAGGTCATCAACAGCGTCACCATGCTCTCCATCATTCTCACCGGCGCGGCGCTGATCCGTGAGCGCGAGCACGGCACTTTGCACGTTCTCTGACGTTTCCCCCAACCGAGATCTTTCCGTTTGCGGTTATCCGGACGGTGCCAAGTAGCCCAAGGTCCGCGTAATGTGTCGCCAGGGGTTATAGGGAGAACTTGGAATGGCAATTAACTCTAAAATGTGTTAATGAGATGTGAGGCGCAATTCTGACCGAAAGGGATTTTATCCGGGGGCAGCGGGCGCAATCCACCGGAATGCTGATACCGATAGAATCCTGCGCTGTTCGAGTGTTTTGCGAATGCAAGTTTTTCCGGCAGGACGCGCGAAACGGAAAAGCCCGAGCGCTAAACGGAGGATGACATGGATGTTGGCTCTGTGCGGCTGCGGACGCACCAGATAGAGATCACCCGATCTTTCCACGGTTATGAGTCCATCCTGTCACTCGAAGCGTGCAGCTTTTTGATGGACCTGCATACGCATTTCGGCGGGCGGACTTCTGAGTTGCTCCAGGCGCGGGCTGAACGGCAGGCGCGGCTGGATCGCGGGGAATTGCCGGATTTTCTTGCGGAGACGCGCGCCATCAGGGAATCCGACTGGCGCATCGCCGACATTCCCGCAGACCTTCTCGACCGGCGAGTCGAAATCACGGGACCTGCATCGGACCGTAAGATGGTCATCAATGCCCTCAACAGCGGCGCCAAGGCGTACATGGCCGACTTCGAAGACGCCCACTCGCCGACCTGGGAGGGCACGCTGGCAGGGCAGGCCAATCTCCGGGACGCGGTGCGGCGCACGATCGAATATGTCGCGCCCGAGGGCAAGCGCTACAGCCTGGTCTCCCATCCCGCCACTCTGATGACCCGGCCCCGGGGGTGGCATCTGGTGGAAAAACATTTTCGCGTCGGCGGACGACCGATACCTGCAGGGCTTTTCGACTTCGGCCTCTATTTCTTCCACAACGCCCGATATCTCCTGGAACATGGCACGGGTCCCTATTTCTACCTGCCCAAGCTGGAGAGTCATCTCGAGGCGCGCTTGTGGAACGACGTGTTCAACTTTTCGGAGGATGCGCTCGGGATTCCGCGGGGAAGCATCAAGGCGACCGTACTCATCGAGACGATTCTTGCCGCCTTCGAGATGCACGAGATTCTCCATGAGTTGCGCGAGCACGGCGTGGGTCTCAACTGTGGACGCTGGGATTACATCTTCAGTTTCATCAAGAAATTCCGGAACCTTCCCGATTTCGTGCTGCCTGACCGCGGGCAGGTCACCATGACCACTCACTTCCTGCGCAGTTATTCGCGCCTGGTGATCCAGACCTGTCACAAGCGCGGTGCGCATGCCATGGGGGGAATGGCGGCTCAAATTCCCGTCAAGGACGATCCGAAAGCCAGCGCGGAGGCCCTGGCCAAGGTGCGTGCCGACAAAGAGCAGGAGGCTCGTGACGGACACGACGGTACCTGGGTCGCGCACCCGGCCCTGGTGAGGATGGCGACGGAAGTATTCGATGCATTGATGCCGGGTCCGAACCAGCTGGACCGTCAGCTGGAAGATCTGCACGTCACTCGCGACGACCTCCTGCGCATCCCCGAAGGCCGCATTACCGAGGCGGGTGTGCGGGGCAATGTCGGCGTGGCGCTCCGCTATCTGGCGGCCTGGTTCGGTGGGCGCGGCGCGGTGCCCATTTACAACCTGATGGAAGATGTCGCCACCGCCGAGATCGCCCGGGGCCAGCTCTGGCAGTGGATGCGCCATCCGGGCGGGGTATTGGACGACGGGCGGCGGGTGACCGTCCTGATGTTTCGGGAGCTGCTGGCCGAAGAGGAGGCGAGGGCGGCGCAGGAATTGGGCACCGATGAAGTGGAACATGTGGCGCGCGCCTCGGTGCTCTTGCGAAGCCTCGTCGAGAATGACCAGTTCGTGGAGTTCCTGACCATACCGGCTTACGAGCAGTTCCCTTGAGAGAAAACGCAATCGTAAAAGGCAGCTTGAGCTGAGTGATAGCCCAACCGACCTTTAACTAACTCTCGTAAGGTGGGTTAGCGTAACCCAGCCTAATGATAATGTTCATCTGAATGTCGAATGAAAGAAGGCTCTCGTAAGCGAGAACGCAGCCGTTTGAGGACACAATTCATCGAGGAAGAGAGAAAAGATGTACACGAAGCGAGACGAACTCATAGCGCAACTCAAGCAAGAGTGGGCGGAAAATCCACGCTGGAAAAACGTACGGCGCGGCTACGCGGCCGAGGACGTCGTCCGACTACGAGGCTCCGTGCAGCCGGAGCATACCTTGGCCCGTCGAGGTGCCGAGCGGCTCTGGGAGTTATTGAACGGAAGCGCCAAAAAGGGGTATGTCAATTGCCTGGGGGCGCTCACCGGAGGGCAGGCGGTTCAGCAGGCCAAGGCCGGGCTCGAGGCGATTTATCTCTCCGGCTGGCAGGTGGCGGCGGATAACAACAGCTCGGAAACCATGTATCCGGACCAGTCGCTCTACGCCTATAACTCGGTCCCCACACTTCTCCGCCGCATCAACAATGCCTTCAAACGTGCCGACGAGATCCAATGGTCTCGCGGCATCGGGCCCGGCGATGAAGGCTTCATCGATTACTTCCTGCCCATTGTGGCGGACGCCGAAGCCGGATTCGGCGGTGTGCTGAATGCCTTCGAGCTGATGAAAAGCATGATCGAGGCCGGCGCTGCCGGCGTGCATTTCGAGGACCAGCTCGCTTCCGTCAAGAAGTGCGGCCATATGGGCGGCAAGGTGCTGGTGCCGACTCAGGAGGCCGTACAGAAGCTTATCGCTGCCCGGCTCGCGGCCGACGTCACGGGGGTTCCGACAGTGCTGGTCGCCCGTACCGATGCGGAGGCGGCCAATCTCCTGACCTCGGACGTCGACGAGCGCGACCGGCCCTTCGTTACGGGAGAGCGTACCGCCGAAGGCTTCTTCGTTACCCGCAACGGTTTGGAACAGGCGGTCAGCCGGGCAGTCGCCTATGCTCCCTATGCCGACCTGGTCTGGTGCGAGACCAGCAGGCCCGATCTCGGCTTTGCGCGCAAGTTCGCCGAGAGCGTCAAGAAGGCGCACCCGGACAAGCTCCTGGCCTACAACTGCAGCCCGTCCTTCAACTGGAAGAAGAACCTGGACGATGCGACCATCGCCAAGTTCCAGCGTGAGCTCGGAGCCATGGGCTATGTCTACCAGTTCATCACGCTCGCCGGGATCCACAGCATGTGGTTCCACATGTTCGATCTGGCGGAGCGCTATGCAGCCGAAGGGATGAAGGCCTACGTGGAGCTGGTTCAGGAGCCGGAATTTGCCGCCGCCGACCGCGGCTACACCTTCGTTGCCCACCAGCAGGAAGTTGGGGCGGGCTACTTCGACGACGTGACAACCGTTATCCAGGGTGGATCATCCTCGGTTACCGCGTTGCACGGCTCCACGGAAGAGGCGCAGTTCCAGGAAGCCCGTAAGACTGCCGCAGGTTAGCACCGTGCAGGGCCGTCCGCTTCAGGGCAGGCGGCCTGCCTATTCCGATCCGTCGATTGGACTGCAAGATCATTAAACCGGTGGACACGTTCGAGGCATGGGCAAGGCCAAGTCGGATTGCCGGCACGGCCCGTTCTGCTACGAATCCGGTATTATCATGGCCTCTATGCACGCGAAGGGACTCAGCGATCAGGCACAACCCAAAGAGATCGCACAGCTCATTTTGAGTGGTTTCGAACGCCATTACGCCCATGTTCGCAAGATTGCCGGCAGCGCCCGGCAGCGGTTCGAGGCAGCGGACTGGCGGGCCGTGCAGGAGGCAGCCCGCGAGCGCATCTATTACTACGACTTAAGGGTCAACGAGACGATCTCGGACCTCAGGGGCAGACTCGGAATTACCACCCTCGACGAACCTCTTTGGCAGCGGGTCAAGATCGAATACGTGCACCTCCTTTACGAGCACAAACAACCGGAACTGGCCGAGACCTTTTACAACTCGGTTTTTTGCCGGCTCTTCCACAGGCGATACTTCAACAATAAAAACATTTTTGTTCGCCCAGCTCTATCGACCCAGCACCTGGAGTCCGAAGCGCCGGTCTACCGCACTTACTATCCGGGGCGGGACGGGTTCTACCAGGTCATGGCGAAGATCCTGGGCAGCTTCGGTTTTCGGCTGCCCTTCGCATACCGTCGCTGCGATATCCGCAACCTGATGCGCGCCATTTGGCAGCAATTTCCCGACCTTGCCGAGCGCCAGCAGAATTTTCACCTTGCAGTGCTGAGTGCTCCTTTCTTTCGAAACAAGGCCGCCTATCTCATCGGCAAGATCGTCAACGGGCCGGACGAGCGCCCTTTCGCGGTTCCCATTCTCAACAACGAGCGGGGCGGACTTTACGTCGACGCGCTACTCCTCGGATGGGAGGAGGTGGCCACCCTTTTCAGCTTCACCCGGGTCTATTTCATGGTGGATACGGAAGTGCCCTCGGCGGTGGTGGAGTTTCTGCTGCCGCTCCTGATCTGCAAAACCAAGGCGGAGCTTTATACCGCCATGGGACTGTGGAAGCAGGGCAAGGCCGAGTTTTATCGCGACTTCCTGCATCACCTCAGGCACTCCACCGATGCCTTTATCGCCGCTCCCGGAGCCAAGGGAATGGTCATGGTCGTTTTTACTCTGCCTTCCTACCCTTATGTGTTCAAGGTGATCAAGGATCGCTTCCCGCCCGCCAAGAAGATCACTCGACAGACCGTCAAGGATAAGTATCAGCTCGTCAAGCAGCATGACCGGGTCGGGAGGATGGCGGATTTCTGGGAATACTCCGAAGCGGCGTTTCCCTTGAAGCGCTTTGCGCCCGAGCTCCTGCGCGAGTTGCAGACCGGGGCAGGGTCCAGTGTGAGCGTCGAGGGCGAACAGCTCATCATCAAGCATGTCTATATCGAGCGGCGCATGACACCCCTCGATCTCTACGTCCAATCCGCCAAGGATGAAGAGCTCCGGCGCATCATTCGCGACTATGGCGCCGCCCTCAAAGACTTGGCCGCGGCCAACATCTTTCCGGGAGACATGTTCCTGAAGAACTTCGGGGTTACGGGACAGGGCCGCGTGGTGTTCTATGACTATGACGAGGTTTGTTATCTGACCGAATGCAACTTCAGGAAAATACCGTGCCCGCCTTATCCCGAGCTCGAATTAGAAGGAGAGCCCTGGTATTGGGTTGGTTCGCATGATGTTTTTCCCGAGGAGTTCATTACCTTCCTGCTGACCGATGCCAGATTACGCAACGCCTTCCTCGAGGTACACAGCGATCTCTTGGAAGCGGACTACTGGAAACAAAAGCAGAAGCGCATAGCCGAAGGTTGTTTCGAAGATGTCTTTCCCTATCTGGAAAGCAGGCGATTCGTGACTTCGGCGCCACATTCGAGCAGCCGATCGAACGCGAGGCGATAAGGCCGGAAAGTTTCGTAGACCGGGCATGAACAGAGCGTCGCCCAACATTCTAAGGATTTTCAGATCTAATTCCGGCCTCCATTCAATGTCCGCGGCAGTCTCCTAATCCACGCCGCTAGATTGTGGTGAAAAATGCGCTAGGCGAGACTAGGACGCGAGCGTCCTCGCGAGCGCTATGCTACAAACCAGAACCTCTCTAAACCGACTCGCGGCGGGCTACGCCGCTCCGATAAGCCGCCGCTTCGACCTCGCGGGCGACGGCTTCGGCTACCCGTTTGTCGAAGACCGATGGGATGATGTAATCGCGCTGGAGTTCCTGATCGGCAATCAGATCCGCAATCGCGTTAGCGGCGGCGAGTTTCATTTCTTCCGTGATGCGCGAAGCGCGGCAAGCAAGCGCTCCCCGGAAGATGCCCGGAAAACAAAGCACGTTATTGATTTGGTTCGGGTAGTCGGACCGGCCGGTGGCCATCACCGCGACGTGGGGCTCGGCGTCCTCGGGCATGATTTCCGGAATTGGATTGGCCATGGCAAACACGATGGGCTGATCGGCCATCCGCTTCAGGTCATCGATGGTGATAGCGGCGGGCGCCGAAAGGCCGAGAAAAAGATCGGCCCCCTGGATGGCCTCGTGTACCGTGCCCCGCATCCCATCGGGATTGGTGGCCGCCGCGTACCACTCTTTAATGGTGTTCATGCATTCGCGCCGACCATGATAGATTGCGCCTTGCCGATCGCAGCCGATGACATTCTTCACCCCGGCCGCCATGAGGATTTTGGTGCAGGCGACACCCGCGGCGCCGACGCCGTTGACCACCACCTTGATGTTTTCCACCCGTTTGCCCACGAGTTTCAGCGCATTCAAGAGGGCCGCGAGAACCACGACCGCCGTGCCGTGCTGATCGTCATGGAAGACCGGAATATCGAGTTCGGCCTGCAGGCGCTCTTCGATGGCGAAGCAACGGGGCGCCGAGATGTCTTCCAGATTGATGCCGCCGAATACCGTCGAGATTGCTTTGACGGTCCGCACGATCTCATCCGGGTCTTTGGTGTCGAGACAGATCGGGAAGGCGTCGACGCCGGCGAACTCCTTGAACAGCATTGCCTTTCCCTCCATGACCGGCAGCGCCGCCGCCGGGCCGATATCGCCCAGCCCCAGCACCGCAGTGCCGTCGGTGACCACGGCCACGGTGTTTTTCTTGATGGTGAGCGTAAAGACCTTGTCCGGCTCCTGACGAATTGCCTCGCAAACCCGCGCGACCCCCGGCGTATACGCCATGGCGAGATCAGAACGGGTCTTTAACGGCGTCTTCGAGACAACTTCGATTTTTCCGCCGAGATGCATGAGAAAGGTGCGGTCCGAGACCTGGATCACTTCAATGCCCGGAACGCTCCGGACGGCATCGACGATCTCGTCGCCATGGCTGCTGGATGCGGCATCGACGGTCAGATCGCGCAGGACGAACCCTTGTCCGACGCCGACAATGTCGATCGCTCCGATATTCCCGCCCATTCGGCCGATGGCCGTTGCGACCGCGCCAAGCATACCGGCGCGATTCGGCAGCTTGAGACGCAAGGTAAGGCTGTAGCTAGCACTCGGTAAGGCGCTCATTGGTTTGGCCTTTTCGCTGAGGTACAGGCTTACGATCATAGCGCATCGGACGGTCGATCCGCTTGCGTTCCTGAAGTTTTCGGGCGCGGAACGAGCGCGAGGCGATCGGGAACTCAACGGCAGTCCGATCGCTCGGGATTTTTGAGTTTTTAGGAAGCTCTGATTAAGTCCTTCGACAGGCTCAGGACGAGCGGTAACGTATGGATTCCGTTTGTGGTGAGCCCTTCGGTTCGGCTCAGGACAGGCTTGTCGAACGCTCTCCTGAGCTTGTCGAAGGGCATGAACGGAATCCACTTGTTCAGAGCTTCCTTTACTTGAGCACCGGCCGTCCCCAAGACTTCTTCAACGCACCAGCCGTTCCAAACGGCGCAGGATGCCGTCGGGCTCGTTTACTGCCATGCGAGCGATGGCGTCGGCACGTTCCTGAGTATCCGCGACCGCGTAGATCCGCAGTTCGTCGGCGTTGCCCGAAGGCCGCAGATGGGCGACGTCCCCGTTGTCGAAGCGAATGCGAACCCCATCGATGAAATTGAGGGTGGTAATGGCGCCGAATCCGAGATCCGTCGAGAAGAAACTCGTAAGTTCCTGCCGAATCATTTTGAGTGTACGAATCTCCGCATCCGGGGCTTCGAGTTTCCGGCCCCTTGTGCTCAGCACCGAGAGGTTATCGGGCGAGAACCATGCTTCGCCGATGGCCTGATCCGAGGGCGAGAACCGCCGGACGATTTCGAGGCTGATCGGCCTCGGGAATTGCTTGAGCAAAGCGGCGCGGCTATATCGTTTGGGCAGCGAAGCGAAGAGTTCCGTCAAGCCGAGCCCCTGTTCCCGGCTGGCGCAGAGCACCGCCAGGATGGGCAGGACAGCGTCGCGCGTGGGTAGCGCCCTGAGGGTTTTGCCGTTTTTGAGAATATCCGAGCCGGTCAGAAATCCGCCGTTGGCTTCCCAACCGCAGACCGCGCGTTTGCCGTGCGTGCGCGCCGCCTCCATGCCAGCGATGACGAACGGCGAGCCGATGCGTGTCTTGGGTTCGGTGATGTCTTTGAGCTTGCCTCGATCGATGGCGTCGTTGCAGCTGATCGGCACGACCACGGCATCCGCTCCGAGGTATTCCGCCGTGATCATCCCCACCAGATCGCCTCCGAAAAAGCGCACGGCGGAGGTTTTGGGATCCACGCCGAGGATCAGCGGCCGATCGCTGTCGCCGTCGGTGGAGACGACGGCGTCGATCCGGCCGTGCTGTGCGACGGCTTCGTCGTACAGCGTCTGGATGACGGTTAGCTGTGCCGCGTCGATGTTCTCGGTGTCGATGGGGACGAAGGTTTCGCTACGGCCTGCGACGACGACTTCAGCGCCGAGCCTGCGCAGAATGTCGGCCAGGAGATCCCGTCCGACGGCGGAATGCTGATAGACCAGGAGGCGGAGTCCGTTTAAGGGTTCATCGCCGAAAAAGTCCGTGTAGCGCCTGATGTAGGCGGTGGCGGCCTCTCCGCTTTCGGCGGAGAGTTCAAGATGGCCCGCCTTGAACAACCCGTGCTCGTCGAACAGGGAATCTGCAAAAGACTGGCCGTAGAGTCTTTCCCGCACCTCCCGTACCTTTTCGTTGATGGGCTGCTCATGGTGTTTCAGCAGCTCCCCGAGCGAGGTGTTGGTCTTGTAGCCGTTGCGGTCGAACGGGATATGGCTGCCCGTCACCATGATGCTGCCCTTGCCCCTCGACACGGCGTAGTACATCAGCGCGGGCGTCGGGATGCGGCCCAGATTTACCGGCTTCATGCCGGCGGTGCGGATGGCGCACTCGATGGCCTGGGCAAGCTCTCCCCGCCGAGGCTCTCCGTCGATGAAACGGCTGGAACTTGGCCGTAAATCGTAGGCGGAAAAGAACTCCTCGCCACGCACGATGCCGCCCTCGGCGAGAGGCAGCGATTGAAGGTATTCGAGTTCCGCAAGGGCATTGATGAAAACTTCCAACTGGCTGAGGTGAACCAGCAGTCCGCGGCGCCCGCTGGTTCCGAACTGCAAGGCCTGCGGTTCATGCGCGAGCCGGGAATGGAGCGTATCGGTTTGAATCGTGTCGGGTGTCATGTGCTGTGCTTCGCGTGTGTCCAAATCCGAGGGTAACCGGAGTGTATATCTTCCCCCCGTTTTCCTACAGCACTGCGTGCGTATAGCGTATATGTATTTCCACGTATTTTCGGATCGGCAGTCCTCGATTCAACTGCCCATAGGCAAATCCCCTCATTTGTTGTGGTTTCTTTACACTTCATAATGGCAATCGCACAGTCCGCGGCATAGGGGAGTACCTGACGGGTCTTTTGAAGGACCGCGATAGAAGGATGCCCGGCTAGGAAGAACACACTGTTCCGGGCAGCTTTTTCAGTTCATTGATAAAGCATTTCAAGGGAGAGCCATGATTCTATCGATTCATCACCGAACACTTGCGCAGGCAGTTCTTGCGGCCACCATAGCCTCCGGGATCGCCTGTACGCCGATCGCGAAAACAGGGGCTAAAGACAAAAGCCCGATGGCGAACGCTACACGCGCCAAAGCACAAGAAATTACTTTCGCATCCACCGAATTCAAATTTGCCCCTCGGCACATGACTGTCGTGGCCGGTCAACCTGTCACGCTGGTTCTCGATAACTCCGGCGGCGCCACGGAACACGACATTACCGCCGATGAGTTGGGCGTTCACATGCGTGCCAAAGCTGGGGAGATAGGCAAGGGAACCTATACCTTCGACAAACCCGGCACTTTTGCCTTCAAGTGCTCGCTGCCGGGGCATAAAGAAACGGGAATGGACGGGATATTGACGGTCGCTTCCGGAGAGGCGGCATCAGCCGACCCGGGGACCGTGTCTGCCGTTTCGGACAGCCACGGCGGTGAAGCTCGCGCCCGTTCGGAAGCTATTCCGGCTACGGGTTTGGCCACCTTGCCGACGGTGGAGGCCGCTCCCCCGGTGAATCGCAAGACGCCGGCCTTGGTTCAGGTGGAACTGGAGACCAAATCGGTCACGGCCCAGATGGCGGACGGCGTCGGCTATACCTATTGGACGTTCAACGGCTCGGTACCGGGGCCGATGATCCGGGTCCGGCAAGGCGATACCGTCGAACTCACGTTGAAAAATTCGCTGGACAGCCCCTTGACTCACAGTATCGACTCCCACGGGGTCACCGGACCGGGCGGCGGCGGCAAGGTGACGCAGACGCCTCCGGGCGGCCGGAGCAAATTCCGCTTCAAGGCACTCAAGCCCGGCGCTTACGTCTATCATTGCGCGACTCCGATGATCCCCCAGCATTTGGCCCACGGCTTGTACGGCCTCATGGTGGTCGAGCCGCCGGAAGGCTGGCGCAAGGTCGATCGCGAGTACTACGTCATGCAGGGCGACTTCTATCTCACGGGCGATCCCGCTCAGCCAGGCATGCACGAACTGGACGTCGCCAAGCTTTCGGCCGAACATCCGGATTACGTCCTGTTCAACGGCAGTGTCGGCGCCTTGTCCAAGACGCATGCCCTGAATGCGCGGGTCGGCGAAACGGTCCGCATCTTCTTCGGGGTGGGCGGCCCCAATATCGCGTCGAGCTTCCATGCCATTGGGGAAATCTTCGATCGGGTCTATCCGGAGGGGGCTTACGATTTCGTCCAGAACGTGCAAACGACTTTCGTTCCAGCCGGTGGATCGGCCATTGTCGAGTTCAAGCTCGATACCCCCGGTTCTTACATACTTGTCGACCACAGCCTAAGCCGGCTTGCCAAGGGAGCGGCCGCCTTCCTGGATGTGGACGGCCCGGCCAATTCCGAAGTATTTGAAGTTCTGGAACCCGGAGCTTCAGGCAATTCCGGTCATTAGTTTCTTGATCGGTGCCTATAGGTGTAATCGATGGAACGGGTTCACCTAGGAAAGGGGCAGGCTTTTGTCCCGGTTCGGTAAGCATCTTCACTTCCTCTGTGGAGACGTGAATCGCCGACACAAAAGAGAATAACAAAAGCCTGACCCCTTCTCTGACCCCTTCTCTGACCCCTTCTCTGACCCCTTCTCTGACCCCTTCTCTGACCCCTTCTCTGACCCCTTCTCGAAGTCCATTCCGATAAGATGGGGGCCAGAAGAGATCTACGCACTCGTGGGATCGGACAATCCCGCCGCCTGCGAATTGAGATGCCCATCGGCATCCTCTATTCTTAGCGACTTCGATGAAATGAGCCGATTCGTGCTGAATAAGACGACAACCGGCGGGCGGATACGTGAATCTTATTAGAACAGTGTTTTTGGTGGTTGGCTTGGGGCTGATGGCGTTTTCGGTCCGCGGAAGCGATCTGGGCCTGAGCGACGCACCGGTGCTGAAAAAGCTTCATTTGGCGGATTTCGGCGGCAAAGGGGATGAAGCCGCCTTATTGGGTGATTGGAAAGCCCTTGCCGAGCGGCAGCCGGCCAGCGTGACGTTTCGGCTGGACGAAGACCGGGCGAACTCTGCTTCGGGACGGTCGCTCCATGTGAGCTATGCACTGCCTCCGTCGACCGATTCGGTGGATCTCCCGGAAACCAGCGGCGAGTTCAGCGTGTCGCTGGATTTAAAAGCGCTGGATGCGGCGGACTACGATCACCTGAGTTTTTGGGTGAAAGGAGATCCGGCCGAGGGTTTCAACCCCGAGTTCGAGGTGCAGTTTCGCCGCCCGGATCCGGCCGGGAGCGGGATGAAGGAAGTGGGCAGCTTCATGGTCAGCGGCATCACCGATCAGTGGAAACAGGTCGTGGTGCCTTTGAATTACATGATCGGCATCAAGGATTGGCGACGGTTGTCCTTCTTCGTCATGGCGTTTCCGCCGCACGGGATGCACGTTCGGAAGGGTGCCTATTGGGTCGACGATATCACTCTGATCAAGACCGGCAAACCGGGGCCGAGTACCAGCGATTTGGTTATCGCCGAGAAGAAGAAAGTCTGGGAGGATGCCCTAGGCGGCGAAGCGGCGGCGCGTCCCCAGTTGCGGGCACGACTGGTCGGCTGGCCTGCCGCGGCCTTGATCGACGGTAAAACCCTGCCCGCCGACGAACGCGAATTCCTCCGCCGTATTGCGCAAGATACCTGGCGCGGGCTCGACGCTCTGACCGACAAGCTGCACGGTTTGCCGCTGGATCGCGTTCATTTCGGCAACGGCTCGGTAGCGCCGAGCGACTCGAAAATTGGCGATTACACCAGCGTCACCAATATCGGGTTTCATTTCCTTGCGGTGGCCGCCGCCCACGAGCTCGGGTTCATCACCCGCGAACAGGCACTGGAACGGCTCGCGGCATCGCTCGCGACCCTGGACGCTTTGGAAACCTACCGGGGCTTTTATTTCAATTACTACAACACCACGACGCTGGAGCGCACCAGCAATTTCATCTCTTTCGTCGATTCATCCTGGCTGACGGCGGGACTCATCGTTGCGCGGCAGACGTTCCCGGAGCTTGCTTCCCGATGCACCCGATTGATCGAGCGAGGGGATTACCGCTTTTTTTACGATCCCAGTCACAAGCTCATGTCTCACGGGTATTACGTGAACATGGCGCTGCGCTCGACCTTCCATTACGGGGTGTTCTATGCCGAATCCCGCATCGGCAGTTTGATCGCCATCGGCAAGGGCGATGTTCCCGAGGAACACTGGTTTCGCATGGCGCGCACCTTGCCAACGGAATTCGATTGGCAGTCGCTTCCGCCTCTGGAGCGCAAGGAGAAAAGCGTGAACGGTTTTCGCTGGATCGGAGGTTACTATCAATGGCGGGACTACCGCTATGTGCCCTCCTGGGGCGGCAGTTTGTTCGAGGCGCTGATGCCGGCCCTGGTGTTGGATGAAGCGCAGCATGCGCCGGCCAGCCTCGGTTATAACAGCAAAATTCATACCGAGATCCAGCGGACCTACGCCTTGGAGTCGTTGCATTATCCGGTCTGGGGCATGTCGCCCAGTTCGATGCCGGGCGCGGACCGTTATTCGGAGTATGGCGTAAAGTTTCTAGGTACAGCGGGTTATGGCGATGGTGTCGTAACGCCCCATGCGGCAGCCTTGGCCTTGCTCACGGAACCTTCGGAAGCCGCGGCCAATCTGCGGAAATTGATCGAGCTTTATCCCGTTTACGGCGATTTCGGATTCTACGATGCGGTGAACCCAGTCACGGGCGAAGTGGCGTACAACTATCTGTGCCTGAACCAGGCGATGATTCTCGTGACACTAGCGAACCATCTGTCCGATCATGCCGTGCAGAAACGCTTTGCAGCCGACCCGATCATCCAGCGGGTCTTGCCGTTGATCGGCTTTGAAAAGTTCGTCGATCACGAGCCGTAACGGTGGCATCGGCAGTGAGGCGTATCCGCAGCTTTGACCGCGGCACCTGCACCGAGTCCTCAATCATCCATTTTAGGTATATGAAGGATGGCCAGCGTCGAGTTCGAACACGTCGATAAAACCTATCCCAACGGCCATCGGGCCATCTCCGATTTGAGCCTCCGAATCGAGGACGGCGAGCTGATGGTTTTCGTCGGTCCCTCGGGTTGCGGCAAATCCACCTTGCTGAGAATTCTGGCGGGACTCGAGGAGATTACGGCCGGGATCATCCGGATCGGCGACCGCGTGGCGAACGAACTCAGTCCGCAGCAACGCAATATCGCGATGGTGTTCCAGGATTACGCCCTGTATCCGACCATGACCGTGCGGGGCAATCTCGAATTTCCCCTGAAGATGCGGAAGCTCTCGAAAGAGGACATCAGGCGCCGGGTGGGGTGGGCCGCGGACATGCTCGGATTGGGGGACGTCATGGATCGCTTGCCCAAGCAGCTTTCCGGCGGTCAGCGTCAGCGCGTTGCCATGGGGCGGGCACTGGTACGGGAGCCGACGGTGTTTCTGCTCGACGAGCCGCTGTCGAACCTGGACGCGAAGCTGCGCACGCAAGTGCGGGCGGAAATCGGCGATCTGCAGCGGCGCACGGGTACGACCATGATCTATGTCACTCATGACCAAGTGGAGGCCATGACCCTGGGGCAGCGCATCGCCGTGCTGGACCAAGGCCGCATTCAGCAGGTGGCCGATCCCAAGGAGCTTTACGAGCATCCCGCGAATGCCTTCGTCGCGGGATTTATCGGCAATCCGCCGATGAATTTGTTTGCCGCGGAATTGCGAAAGGATCTCGACGGACGTTTGCAGCTCTTGGTCAACGGACAAGCCCTGCTGGTCTTGCCGGACAAGTGTGCGGCAAGCCTTCGCGACCGCGGTTTGCCGGTTACCGCAGGGTTTCGCCCGGAAGCCGTGCGTTTGTCGGAAGACGGCGGAAGCGGCTTTCCGGCCGTGGTCGTCACCGCGGAATACCTCGGGCACGAGACCTTGCTTCACTTTCGTCCCGGACGGGCTAGCGATCAACGGTCGGATGCCCCGGCCTGGACGGCACGATTGCCCGGATTACATCTCTTCTCCAAGGACGAGGCCGTTCGCTTGACGGTATCGCCGGATCAGATTTACCTGTTCGATTAGCTGAACAAACCGGATAAACGCCTGTCGGAGTTTTATTCGCCGCCGGCTTTAATTTAATAAAGTAGCTACCGCGCCTTGGCCGGGGGGATCATGATCGACTGGAAACAACCGGCATTTTTTCTTGAATTGCTGGTCATTCTGACCAGCTCGCTCATCAGCGTCATCGTTTTTCGGCGTTTCCGCATCCCCGATATTCTGGCTTACCTGTTCGCCGGCGCCCTGATTGGGCCTCATGCGTTGGGTCTGGTAAAAGACGACGCCAATATCCATCTATTCTCCGATCTGGGCGTCACCTTCCTGCTGTTCGATCTGGGGCTCGAATTCTCCCTGCCCCGGCTGCTCGCATTGCGCCAGTCGGTGTTCGGTTTGGGCGTATTGCAGCTGACTCTCACGATCGCCGTTTTGTCCGGTGTCTTAATCTGGTTCGGCGGCTATTCGTCCGCCGCCTCTCTGGTCATCGCCGGCGCGCTGACGGTGTCTTCGACCGCGATCATCGTCCGGGAATTGCATGAGCTGAAGCTTCTCAATCGGCATCATGCCCAATTGTCCATAGGCGTTTCGATTCTTCAGGATCTCGCCGCCGTAATACTGTTAATACTGATTCCGGCGCTCGTCGTTACCCCCGATCAACCCGTTTATCGGCAAATTGCGTGGACCCTAGGCTCGAGTCTGCTTTTGGGCGGCTTTCTACTCGGTGTGGCGCGATGGGTGTTGCCCCTCGTTTTCTATGAAATTACCAAGATTCAGTCCGAAGAAATCTTCGTACTGACGACCTTGGTGATCGTCTTGCTCTCGGGTTGGCTGATGAGCGCCTTCGGCCTATCGATGGCCCTCGGCGCCTTCATCATCGGCGTCATGCTGGGCGAGAGCGAATTCCGCCATCAGGTCGAGATGAGCATCCGGCCGTTCCGCGATATTTTGATGGGGCTGTTTTTCGCGAGTCTCGGTATGAAGCTCGACATCGGGCTGTTGAGCGGCGAGTGGTCGATGCTCCTGATCGGTACGGCTTTGGTGGTGCTGTGCAAATGGGCCATGACGGTCGTGTCGGCGCTGATCGTCGGCGAATCCTTCAACACCGCCTGCAAGGCGGGGCTCTTGTTGGCGCAGGTGAGCGAGTTCGGCTTCGCCTTGATCGCCTTGGCCACCGAAGTGGGGATACTCGCAATGGACACCAGTTCGCGGGTCCTCCTGATCGCCTGGGCGACTATGGCCTTGAGCCCCCTGCTGATTCGCTACAACTTCGAAATCAGCGAAGCTCTGGCCGGAATGGCGGGGCAGCGGTTCTCGGCGCGTCAAAGAGAAAGCGAGCAGATCCCGCCGGATTTAAGCAGTCACGTCATCCTTGCCGGTTATGGTCGAGTCGGGCAAATGATCGGGAAATTTTTGCGGACCAATGATATTCCGTTCATCGCAATGGACATCGACAGCGAGCAGGTCAAAAAAGGGCGTAGGGACGGCGAGTTGGTGATTTATGGAAGTTGCGACCGGATAGAGCTGCTGGAACGCTGTCATATCGGCCGGGCGCGTTTGGCGATTCTAACCTTCAAATCGCTTAAGGAGGCTCAGCGGGCGGTTTCAAAAATCCGCTCGTCGGGCTATGTGCTGCCGATCATCGTCAGAACTCAGCATCATAGCGACTACACTGGTTTGATCATGGCCGGGGCCAATCACGTGGTGCCCGAAATGTTCGAAGCCAGCCTGCTAATCGCGGCGGAAGTTTTGACGATGCTTGGTTTTCCCAAAGCCGAGGTCGAGGAGCAAATCGATGCCGAGCGGAAGCGCCATAGGCATCTGAGGTGGACGAGCGCGAGGAATCGCGAAAGGTTGTGAAACTAATGGCGCGGGCCGAGTTCGTTTGCGCCGGTTTAAAAATCAGTAGACGCTAACGATTGGCGATACCGTGCGGTACATGGCCCGTCGCCACGTGGAGGCAGGCGGATTCGCAGTGGCCTTTTTGGTCGTCGAAAAAAATGTCCGCGCCGAACGCCCGCAGAAATGGACCTTTATCCATACCGCCCAAAAATAACGCTTCATCGATGCGGATGTTCCAGGCGCGCAGGGTACGAACCACCCGTTCGTGGGCCGGAGCCGCCCGGGCCGTCACCAGAGCGGTGCGGATCGGCGACTGATCCGGGCCGAACAAGGTTTGGATCTGATGGAGTGCGGCTAGAAAAGCCTTGAACGGGCCGCCGGACAGCGGGTTTCGCGCCTCGGTAATTTCATTTTCAGTGAACGCTTGCAAACCGTCGGAGCGATAGATGCGCTCCGATTCGTCGGAAAATAGCACGGCATCGCCGTCGAAGGCGATCCTCAGTTGCTCCGATTCGTTGGCGGACTTGCTGGACGACATGATGGTCGCCGCCGCGTATCCGGCATCCAAGGCCTTGGCCACGTCCTCCGCATTCGCGGAGAGAAACAGATGCGCGCCGAAGGCCGCGATGTAATTGAACGGCGACTGGCCGCTGGTGAACGCCGCGCGACAGATATCGAGTTCGTGGTGGCGGATCGAGTTGAAAACCCTGAGTCCGGTATCCGCGCTATTGCGCGACAGCAGAATGACTTCGACCATAGGGGCGGACAATACGCGGTTCAGCGCCAGGAGCTTTTTAACCAGCGAAAAGGCGACGCCCGGCGCCAATACCTTGTCTTCCTGCTCGACCTGGTACCGGCAGAAGGCTTCTTTGCCCTCCTGTTCGAAAATAGCGTGGGATTCGTCCAAGTCGAATAACGCCCTGGACGAGATGGCCACGACCAGTTTCTTGTCCTGCTTCATAAGCTTTGCCGTTAGATCTGGAAGTTTGGTCACGCCGTTAAAATCCATCTAAAAAACGATCCGTGATGTCGGTACGGGCACTAATGGGTGTTTGGCTGGTCTTAGCTGCTGTTTTGCGGTCGATTGTTCCGCGACGGAGGAAACTTTGAAAAGCCGCTCGGGAAATCGAGTCAATATATACATTTTTTTCCTGCTGCCGCAAAATCTGTCGTCTTTTAGGAACGAGTCAAGACTAGTCAACCGTTAATTACCTGAGAATAGAACAAGACATCAGCCATGAAAGCCATATTGCAAAGCAAGTATTCACTTCTCTTCTTATTTTTCTTCATTATTTTTCTCTACGTCCTTTTGGACAAAGCAATTCTTCCCTTCGTGATGGATGTGGTCGAGTCAAATGTGTTTTTTGAGACGGAAACGGAAGAAGAGCAACTGGGAAATGTCAAGAACGAGCGTACCAACTTTGCGCTGATGCACTGCAAGAACTCAATGAAAGAGGACGGCGTGCTGCCTGAGAATGCAGATTTCCTCGACGACAAATACGATGCTTGGGCCTTGGGCAATCGAACCTACATCATTCGTTCAAGCGTCAAAGTGATCGATTCCGAGAAAGGGCAGGTGGACAAAAAGTTTGCCTGTAAAATCCGTTTGGTCGAGAACGATCCGTCGGATTTCAAGAATTGGTCGATTCTCGGGATAGATTTCAACCCAGAAGACTAGGTCGAGTAAGTATCCGCCTAAAGGCCTCGACAAGATCAGTCAAGGCGAACTAAAGATCCGGCATCCGTACGCCGGATCTTTATTTTTGATTTGAAGCGCCGGCCGAGTCGGCGTCAGCCCGGCGGCCAAGTCATCGGTCGTCCGCCGAGGACGTGGAGATGGAGGTGATAAACCTCTTGGCCGGAATCGCCGCGGCAATTGATGACCGTGCGGTAGCCCGTTTCCGCGATGCCTTCGGACTGAGCGACCTTCCTGACCGCTTGCAACAGCTCGGAGGCCAGTGCCGCATCGGCCTCGGGCAGATCGTCGAGAGTCGGGATATGCCGCTTCGGTATGACCAGCACATGAACCGGTGCCCGCGGCCGAATATCCCGGAACGCGAGCACGTGATCGTTCTCGTATACCACCGCAGGCTTGATGTCGCCGGCGACCATCTTGCAAAACAGACAATCCGTCATCGTTTCCTCCGTTAGGTTCAAAAGTCTTTGCGGCCGTTGAACGCGTGCGCCAGGGTGGCGCCGTCGACATATTCCAGTTCGCCGCCGAAAGGAACGCCGTAGGCTATGCGGGTCGTCCGAACCCGGTTCCGTCTCGCCATCTCGCTGATGTAATGGGCCGTGGCTTCTCCTTCCACCGTGGTATTGGTGGCCAAGATGATTTCCGTGACTTCGCCCGATGCTAACCGCTGCTCCAACAGATCAAGGCGCAATTCGTCCGGGCCGATGCCGTCCAGCGGAGAAAGCCTCCCATTGAGTACAAAAAAGAGGCCCTTGAAGCTGGTTGCCTGATTGATCGCATAAACCTCGGCGGGTGTTTCTACGATACACAACTGTGTTCGGTCACGATTGGGACTGGCGCAGATGTTACACAGCTCGCCTTCGGTCAAGGTACGGCATAGCGCGCAATGTCCGATTTTTTCGAGGGCAGTCAGCAGTGATTCGGCGAGATGCCGCGCGCCTTGCCGATCGCGCTGAAGCAGGTAAAATGTCATCCGCTGGGCGGATTTCGGGCCAACACCCGGCAGGCAACGCAAGGCCTGCATCAACTGGGACAAAGCCCCGGTTTTTTGCATTGGCGGTGGGGACGGTTAGGTGCTAAGGCGAGGCGCGTTCAAAATGGCAGTTTGAACCCGGCGGGCAACTCGATACCGCCGGTTAATGCCGACATTTTTTCCTGTTTGAGCCGATTGACCCGGTTTACGGCGTCATTCACGGCTGCAGCGACCAGGTCTTCCAGCATGTCTCGATCATCTCTGACCAGGCTTTCGTCGATGCTGACCTTTTTCACTTCCCTTTTGCCGTTCATGACGATCTTGACCAGTCCGCCGCCCGATTCGCCTTGAACTTCTAAAGCGGCTAATTCCTCTTGGGCTTTCTGCAGGTTCTCCTGCATCTTCTGCGCCTGCTGCATGAGATTGGCGAGCGGGTTTTTCATGGGATTCTCCGTCAGTCTATGGGTTTAGTGGAACCTGGAACGATACGGGCGTCGAAACGTTCTTTCAGTGCTCTGATATTCTCGTCTTGCTCTATTTCGATTTCCGCAGTCCGCTGGCGTTCCTCTTTTTCACGTTGAATCAGCGAAGCGGGCGTTTCCCGTCCGGGCGCTTCGATTTTGATCGTCAGTTTCAGCGGGCTTCGGAAATAATCCCTAAGGGCTTTTTCCAGGTTGGCTTCGACCCGGCTGACGCGGAGGTGGGCATGCTGTGGATCGAGCGCCAGGACACAAGATTTTTCGTCCAGATCTTGCAGCACGCAATTGTTGGCCAGTTCGCGGGTCATCCCGGCGATGCCCATCGACTGGATCAGCCCATGCCAGTCATGGCTCGATCCGGTTCGAGGCGCGGGCACGGCAGGAGCGGGTTCGATCTCAATCTTAACCGGTGCAGGACTGGGCTCGACTTCGACCTGAACCGGCGTGGAAGCAGGTCGAACATTGACCGGACGGGCTATTTTCGGTGGGTCCGCTTTTTTAAGGGGCATCGCGTCGACGGCACTCCGCATGTCCGCCGATTTCGTCGCCGGACGGAAGGCCAGCATGCGCAGCATCACCATCTCGAAGCCGGAGCGCGGATCGGGGGCGAGCGGCAAATCCCGCTGACCGATCAAGCCGATCTGATAAAACAGCTGTAAATCTTCCGCATCGATCCGGTGCGCGAGATCCAAAATCCGGTCGGCGTCGTCCTCCCGCTTGATCGCTTCGGGAACCCATTGGGCGAGCGATGCATGGTGCAGAACGATCAGGATTTGTTGCAGTACGTCGGCGAAATTCGGTGCGTGTTCCGCTATCTGCTCGATATGCCGCAACAGCGCCGCGGCGTCGCCGTCGGCCAGTGCCGACAGGAACTCGAAGACCGGGTGCCTCGCCACAGTGCCCAACATGGTACTGACTTCGGCTTCCCTGAGGCGGCCTCCACCGTGGACGATGGCCTGATCGAGAAGACTCAGCCCGTCGCGCATCGAGCCTTCCGCGGCGCGGGCGAGCAACTTCACGGCGTTGGCCTCGTATTCGATGTCCTCGCGCCTAAGGATCTCTTCCATCTGGATTCGAATCTGATCCGGCGTCAGTCGCTTCAAATTGAATTGCAGGCACCGGGACAGTACCGTGACCGGAATTTTTTGCGGATCGGTCGTGGCCAGCAGGAATTTGATATGGGGCGGCGGTTCTTCCAGGGTTTTGAGCAGGGCGTTGAAGCTGTGCCCCGACAGCATGTGCACTTCGTCGATCAGATAGACCTTGTACCGCCCTTGGTTGGGCGCGTATTGCACGTTCTCGAGCAGGTCGCGGGTATCTTCGACTTTGGTGCGCGAAGCGGCGTCCACCTCGATCAAATCGACGAAGCGGCCTTCGTCCACTTCCCGGCAGATCACGCATTCGCCGCACGGATCGTAGGTTTTTCGATCCTCGCAATTGAGCGCCTTGGCCAGAATTCGAGCGATGGTGGTTTTGCCGACGCCGCGGGTGCCGGTGAAGAGATAGGCATGATGCATCCGGTCGAATTCCAGGGCATGGGTCAATGCTCGGACCACATGTTCCTGGCCGACGATTTCGCTAAAGGTGCGGGGGCGCCACTTCCGGGCTAGGGCCTGATACGGCATTGCGGGTTTGTGCAGGCGATCGACCGGGATGAATGAATTAGGGCGGCAAGCCGTGCCAGCCACACCTCGGCACACGAATCCGCTGCTACCGCTGCTCCCTTCCGGGCCTGACGGGGTTTACAGCGTATCGTTGCGAGGGGACCGACGCGACTCGCCATTGAACTCGAAGACCCAGCCATGTCACACGGCTGGACTAAAGAGGGCATATTATCGTCGATTAAGGGCAAAGCTTCAAGAACATATCACATTTGTCCTAGGCGGCTTTCCGGCGCAGATGTTTTCGCTTGTAATGAATGGACGACAGCAGCGATAGCAGAATGAATCCGATACCGGTCAATCCGGTGATCAACTCGGATACTTCGACCACCATGCTGGCGAGCATCAAGAGGGCCAGGGCACCTATGGCGTAGTGGGCGCCGTGTTCCAGGAACAGGTATTGATCCAGAGTGCGCTTGTGAACCAGGAAAATCGTCAAACTGCGCACGAACATCGCGCCTATGGTCAGGCCCAACATGATGATCACGACGTCTTTCGACAACGCGAAAGCGCCGATGACGCCGTCGAAAGAGAACGATAGATCAAGTATTTCCAGATAAAGAAAGGACATGAACCCGGCTTTATGCGCTGCCTGTCCGGCGGCTTTGGGATGTTCGAAGAACGCGGACAGGCTCTTTACCAGCACGAATAGAATGACGCCGGCCAATCCAGCGATCAGGGCGTCCAGGCGCTCTTCGAGCGGCAAATAGTATTGGACGGTCAAAAGAACACCGAGTGCGGTGACGGCCTCGATGGATTCCAGTTTGCCCAGGCGCGACAAGCGGCGTTCGACCCAGCCCAGCCAATGCAGAGTTCTTTCCGACTCGAACAGAAAGCTGAAGAAGACGAGCAGCAAATACATGCCGCCGAAGGCGGAAATTTGTATATGCGCGGACGTGATATGACGAGCGTACTCGTCGCCGTCCCGGAAAGCCATGATCGTCACATCCTGTAAGCTGTGTCCCGTGATGACGGCCACGATCAGGATGGGCAGCAGAAAACGGGCGCCGAATACGGCGATGACCATGCCCCAGGTGAGAAAACGTCTCTGCCAGCGCTCGGTCATGTTTTTCAGAACCGAGGCATTGACTACGGCATTGTCGAACGAAAGGCTGACTTCCATGACGCTCAAAATGCCGGCCAGGAAAAGACCGGCCAGTCCGGCCCAGTAGTAAGCGGTCGATAAGCCGATCAGCAAAATCAAAAACGAAAACAAGAAATACCGCACAAGAGACTCCGGATGAATATATGAAGCACGGCTATAGGTTTTCGATACCGGTCTTCCAGCCGGGAGTTGCGTTCCCGGCTGGAAGACCGGTGAGTCGAACTAAGCGGCCAATTGCTCCAGCAATTGGCCGATGAAAACGACCTTGCTCTCGGGCGTATCGAAGCGGGCAAAAAATTTCAGTTTATCCGGGCCGTCCAGTTTGTAGGTTTGCGGTTGGGCTTGGATCAGACGGATCACTTGGGTCGGATCGATGGCCGGCGTAGCATTGAATATTAGGCGGCCGTTTCCGGAGCCCGCTTCGATCTTGTGAACGCCGAGGGCTTCCGCTCTCAATTTGAGTTCGGTGATTGCGAACAAGTTCTTGGTCTGCGGCGGCAGGAGTCCGAACCGGTCGATCATTTCCACTTGCAGCTTGCGTAAATCCTCGTCGTGCTTGGCGTTGGCAATCCGCTTGTAGAGCACCAGACGGGTGTGGACATCCGGCAGATAAGTGTCGGGAATGAGGGCAGGACACTGGAGATCGATTTCCGGGCCAGCTTCGTGGGGAAGCATGTCGAGATCCAGCGATTTGCCCGATTTGAGTGCCTCAACCGCCCGCTCCAGTAACTCCGTATAGAGGCTGAGACCGATTTCTTGAATCTGGCCGCTCTGTTCGTCGCCCAACAGTTCTCCGGCGCCGCGGATTTCGAGGTCATGCGAGGACAGCATGAACCCGGCGCCGAGTTCGCCCGTAGCTTCGATGGCTTCGAGCCGCTTGACTGCATCGGCGGTTATCAAGGATTTCGGCGGTACCACCAGATAGGCGTAAGCGCGATGATGCGAGCGGCCGACCCGCCCGCGGATCTGATGCAACTGAGCGAGCCCCAGCAAATCGGCACGGTGGATGATGATGGTGTTCGCGGTCGGAACGTCGATACCGCTCTCGATGATGGTGGTGCAAAGCAATACATTGAAACGCTGATGGTAGAAATCCAGCATGATGCGCTCCAGTTCCCGTTCCGCCATCTGCCCATGGGCGATGCGGACACGGGCGACCGGCACCAGCTTTTCCAAGTCCCGCGCCGCTTTTTCCATGGTTTCGATCTTGTTGTGCAGGAAATAAACCTGCCCGCCGCGTTTGATTTCCCGGAGAATCGCTTCCTGAATCAAGCCATCGTCCCACTCGCTGACGAAGGTCTTGATGGCGTGCCGGTTGGGCGGCGGGGTGGCGATGATGGAAATGTCCCGAAGTCCGGACATCGCCATATTGAGCGTGCGGGGAATAGGCGTCGCCGTCAGGGTGAGGAAGTCCAGTTCGCTGCGGAGTTTCTTGAAATGTTCTTTTTGGGCGACGCCGAACCGGTGTTCCTCGTCGACGATCACCAGTCCCAGATTCCTGAAGCTGACGTCCTTTTGCAGAATCTTGTGGGTGCCGATGAGGATATCAATCGTGCCCTTGGCCAAATCTTCGAGGAGTTGATCCTGCTGTTTCTTGCCGACGAAGCGCGAAACCACTTCGACCCGGATCGGCCAGTCGGCAAACCGATCCCGGAAGTTCTGAAAATGCTGCTGCGCCAATAGGGTTGTGGGGACCAGAACCGCCACCTGTCTGCCGTTCTGCGCCGCAATGAAAGCCGCTCGCATGGCGACCTCGGTTTTGCCGAAGCCAACATCGCCGCAGATGACCCGATCCATGGGGCGGGGTGAGGCCATGTCCTTGATGACGTCGACAATGGCGTTCTCCTGATCAGGCGTTTCCTCGAAGGGAAAACCGGCGGCGAAAGCGGCATATTCCTCGGTCACGGTTTTATAGGTGTGTCCCTCCTTGGCGGCACGCTTCGCATAAATATTCAGCAGCTCCGCCGCGATATCCCGCACCCGCTCCAGCGCTTTGCGCCTGGCCTTTTGCCACTGCTCCCCGCCGAGTTTGTGCAGGGGAGCGGTGTCCGGGCTGGCGCCGCTGTACCGGCTGATCAGGTGCAACGAGGAAACCGGGACGTACAGCTTGTCGTTGTTGGCATATTCGAGCGCGAGGAACTCGGTTTCGATACCGCCGACCGTTAGCTTGGTCAGGCCGAGATAGCGGCCGACGCCATGATCCTGATGCACGACCGGCGAACCGATTTCCAGTTCTTCCAAGTTACGGAAAATCTGGTCGAGATTGCGCTCGGCTCCCGTCCGACGACGCCTCCGCTGTTGAACCTTCTCTCCGGAAAGCTGTGTTTCGGTAATGATGGCCAGCGGCGGATCGGCAAGCCACAGGCCCTGGTCCATCGGTGCGACGACTAAACAAGGGCTTTTGCTTTCGGCGGCGAGAAAGCTCTGCCAGTTTTCGACGACTTGCGGTTTTATGGCGTATTTCGCGAGGGTATCCAGCAGCGCTTCCCGATGCCCCGCCGTTTCCGCTACGAACAAAATCTTGCCGGGCATTTCGGCAATGAAAGACGAAAGCGCCGCGGCCGGCTGCTTCAATTTCGGATCTATCGCGACAGGCGGAAGCGGCCGGCAGTCGTAGTCGGCCGAGCCGAATTTTTCGGCGGATTTCGCAGGGGATGATGTAATCCAGATTCTGGGATGGGCGCCGAGCCGTTCGGCCAGGACGCTAGGCGTCAGATACAGCAATTCCGGTGGGAGCGGGGGCTTGTCGACATGTCCCGATCGTTGATCGTGCCGTTTTTCGACCTCTCGAAAAAACACCTCGGCAGCGTCATTGATCGAGTGGTGCAGAACAACCGTCGCTTTTTTCGGGAGATAGTCGAACAAGGTTTCGGTTTCGTCCACAAACAGTGGCATGTAATACTCGATCCCACCCGACGCGATGCCTTTGCTGACGTCCTGATATAAAGGATTGTTGATGGACGCTTCGGAAAAATGCATTCGAAAAGCCCGTCGAAACCGTTTAATCGCTTCATCGTCGAAAGGGAATTCGCGAGCGGGAAATAAACTGATTTCCGTGACCTTTTCTAGAGAGCGTTGGGTCTCGGTATCGAAAGTCCGGATCGATTCCACCTCGTCGTCGAAAAGCTCGATGCGATAGGGAACGGTGCTGCCCATAGGGAAAAGATCGATGATCGAGCCCCGTACCGCAAATTCCCCGTGCTGTAGAACTTGGGACACGCATGCATACCCGACGCCTTCCAGCCTTTGCCGGGTTTCTTCGAGATTAAGCCGGCTGCCAACCTTTAATATAAAGGTGTTGGCCAATACGTGGGAACGTGGTGCCAGCCGCTGCATCAGCGTGGCGACCGGGGTGATCAGTATTCCATGCTCGATGCGCGCCAATTGGGCGAGTGTTTTCAATCGCTCCGAGACGATTTCGGGCAGAGGTGAGAAAACGTCATAGGGCAAGGTTTCCCAATCGGGAAAGTGGAGTACCGGTGCGCTTCCGTCGAGAAAGAACTCGATCTCATGTTCGAGCCTAAGGGCGGTTTGTGTATCCTCGGTCACTATCAAATACAGCCGTTTATCTTGCTTAACGGCTTGAGCCAGGGTCAGAGAATCCCCGCATCCGTTTAGGTTTTCCCAGTTGATGGGTGTGTCGTTATGGCCTCGCACGGCTGGTGTGAACGGCGAGATGGCGCCCGAATGTTTTTCAGCTTGATTCATGGCTCTACAGTGATGAATGTAGGGTAAATAACTAAACCGGATAGTGTCGCAGAAAAATTCTGTTCCAAGCGCTCCTGCGAGCGAGTTAGCAGTATTCGGAATGTCTACCTATATATAAGGTCAAATTGTTGACGTGTAGGACAGGCAGCAATACAGCTCAGTTCTTGGAATCCAATCGAAATAACGCCAATTATCCGCTTTGACGCTGGCGTTTGCGGAATCAGCGTTCTTTATTTCTATCTAATTGTCTAAGTTGGGCGACCGCTATTTAGTTAGTAGAGCATATCGGCACAACGATTGGTCGAACCGGTGTATAGGAAGTCCGAGCGAATTGGGCGTCATCAAGAGCGTCACAAAACGATCTCTTGGGAATTTCAACCTCCGAAATATCTTGTCCTCAGCGCATATTCTACGATCACGGGGTCAGACAGCGCATGTCTAATCAGAATACAACCTTATTCCTGGATCTATGTCGCCGATGAATACAGGGCACGAACCGTCAGGTCTTGGAGCAAGTCACTATGCAGAGGGGCACATTCTAAATTCCTTAACGGGGTTAAGCTTCGGAAAACGACTGTTTTTAGTACTCTCCGCGACGAGAGGAGATTATGAGCGATTCTTTTTTTATGTTTTTTTAATATACTAATTACGGCATCACAAGGTAATCTATATCTTGTTACACCAATTTCATAATAGAGGTAATCCATGAAGAGCAATTTAACCGACCTTTCCGAAGCCGAACTGGCGAGCATGATCGAAAATGCCCAGAAAGCCTTGAAAGAAAAGAAGGAAACTAAGCGCAAGGAGGTCATAAGCAAGATAAAGGACTTGGCAACTTCGATCGGTGTTAATGTGGAAATCACAGAAGGCACAAAAGCTTCCGGGAGAAAAGGCAGTAAAGTTCCAATCAAATATCAAAATCCCAATAATCTGTCTCAAAAATGGACCGGCCGTGGCATGAAACCGAAATGGCTGCAAACGCTCATTGAGCAAGGTCATAGACTGGAAGACTTTGAAGTAAAGTCCTGATCGTGTGCTAGAAGGTTCCCGGCTGGAGTGCCGGGTCCCGCTATGGTTTTGCTACGAGTTAAAGGACTTTAAAGGGATTCTGAGTTCCGGAAACTTAGCCGTCAATGATTCTTGCGTTGGGTTTTGCGTTGATCTTTGCTAATCCAGGTAACGTTTGGTTAATCCGGCATACTCTTCGATCCGCCGGTCACGCAGATACGGCCAGATTCGACGGACGTCCTCCGATCGGCGGCGGTTTATCTCGACCACTATAACCCGCTTTTCTTTTTCGTCGGCCTGACAAAGAATCTCTCCCTGCGGGCCTGCGACAAAACTATTGCCCCAGAATAAGATGCCCTTGCTTTGACCGCTGGGATCGGGCTCGTGCCCGATGCGATTGCAGGAAATAACCGGCAGGCCATTGGCAACGGCGTGTGCTCGCTGAATGGTTATCCATGCTTGCAATTGCCGCTGCTGTTCATCGGCGTCATCGTCCGGATTCCAGCCGATCGCCGTGGGATACAGCAGCAAATCGGCGCCGGCAAGGGCCATCAGCCGGGCTGCTTCCGGATACCATTGGTCCCAGCATACCAAGACCCCGAGTTTTCCCAATGAGGTTGTTATAGGTTTGAAACCTATATCCCCGGGCGTGAAATAAAACTTTTCATAATACCCCGGGTCGTCGGGTATATGCATTTTTCGGTACTTGCCCGCTAAAGTGCCGTTTTTTTCCAGTACGACGGCCGTATTGTGATATAGCCCCGGAGCACGCCGTTCGAATAGCGAACCTACAATGACTATTCCGAGCTCTTTGGCGAGTACTCCGAGGATTTCGGTAGTTGGTCCCGGTATGGGTTCGGCCAGGTCAAAGCGACTGCAATCTTCCGTTTGGCAGAAATAAGGGCCGAGATGAAGTTCCGGCAGTAGCACCAGTTTCGCACCTTGGGCTGCGGCCTCTTTCACACCCTGAATCGATATCTTCAAATTGACGTCTTTGTCCGTAGAACCGCAGGCCTGTTGTACCAAACCTATTTTGAATGATTGTGTCATATCAGCTTACTCGAACTGTTTTCGGAAACTGCATGGTCATGCAATGCAGACTGCCGTATTGCCGGATGAGCGGTATACAGGGTATAGCGACGATTTCGCGATCCGGAAAGCAGTCGGCCAAACGCGCCAAAGCCTCGGAATCTGCCGGATCGTCATATACCGGAACCAGAACGGCTTCGTTGATGATCAGAAAATTGGCGTAAGTCGCCGGCAATCGATCGCCTTCCTCACTGTAAATCGGTTTTGGAACATTTAGAGGAATCAGGCGATAAGGTTGACCCGAAAATGCGGCGAAGGTTCGCAGTTGATCCTCCATCGCTTTGAACTCCGTGTATAAAGGATCGCCCGAATCGCTGCACGCGGTATAGGCAATCGTATCGGGCGAACAAAAGCGGGCCAGGGTATCGATATGCGCATCCGTATCGTCGCCCTCGGCATGACCATGGTCGAGCCAAAGGATACGGTCGGCGCCGAGGCTGGTTTTCAACTGATCCTCGATTTGTACGCGAGTCAGTTCCGGGTTGCGGTTGGGGTTGAGCAAGCAGCGGCTGGTCGTCATGATCGTGCCTTTGCCATCCGACTCCACGCTCCCGCCTTCCAGTACGAAGTCGATCTGATTCATGGGCATATCGCCCAGCACCCCGGTCGCGTAAAGCCGCTGAGCCAGTCGGGCGTCGGCCTCGTGGGAATACTTGCCGCCCCAACCATTGAAGCGGAAATCGATAAGCTTCGCGCCCTGTTCGGTTGCGAGCGTAAGCGGTGCCGTATCCCGTACCCAGACGTCGTCGTAAGGCATCTGAGCGAACCGAACCCGATCGAGATTCGCGGCGCAAGCCGCCAGGCGTTGATATATGTGCCTTTGATGGGCATCATCCCGGCAAACGATGATCACGGTTTCGCGCCGAGTGATTTCGAGAGCGATCAGGTCGTAAGTTTCTTCAACGGAATTTAGCCACCGCTTGAAATCGCCTTGAGAATAAGGCCAAGCGATCAAAGCGGCTGATTGCTCTACCCATTCGGGCGCTAAGACGGATAAAAGTGATGATGTCACGGTCAGAATATGGGTTCTGGAAAAACCCATTATTGTACCGTAAAACACCCGCAGTAGCGGGGGCAGTTAGTTTGGTATACGTTAGAGGAGCTGGTAGGCCATATCTCCGGTCGGCAGCTGATAATAAAAATATCGCCGGTAATGAGTATCCCTCGAAAGGGTATTAATCCGCACAAGACTTTTCTACATAGAGACTGCTATGACGTCGACTCTCGATCCCGAATCGAAAACTACCCGCCTTTCCGTCTCCGGCATGCGCTGCGCCGGATGTGTCGAAGCTGTCGAGAACGCGCTGCGCTCGGTGCCCAATGTGTTTTCGGCCGATGTCAATTTTGCCGATCATTCCGCGTTGGTGCGTGGGAATGTGGATCCTGAGGTTTTGCGGAAGGCCGTGCAGGATGCGGGTTACGATGCAGCGGTGATGGAGGGATTGGAAGATCCGGCCGAGCAGGAGGCTTTGGAAGCCGCCCGTTATCACGCGCTGCTCAACAAGGCCGCCGTCGCCGGTGCGATCGGCGTGCCCCTGATGTTGGCCGAGCACTTGGGCTGGTTTCCTATGTTGGGTGAGCCAGGCGCCGCCGGATTGTGGCTGCTGGTGTCGTTGGTCACGTTGTGGGTTTTGTATTTTTCAGGCGGTCATTTCTTCAAAGGGGCGATTAAGAGTTTGCAGCATCGTCAGGCCAATATGGACACCCTGATCGCCCTCGGCACCGGCGCGGCCTGGTTTTACTCCACCATGGCCATCTTCTTTTCCGACAGCCTGCCGATACTGGCGCGACACGCCTATTTCGAAGCGGCGACGATCATCCTGGCATTCATTAATTTAGGCAGCGCCCTAGAAACACGCGCCCGCGGCAAAACGTCATCCGCAATCCGCCAGTTGATCGGCCTTCAGCCGAGAACGGCGCGCGTGTTGAGGAATGGTCAGGAAGTCGATATTCCGATCGCCGAAGTAGGCCTGGATGAAACCCTGCGGGTAAGACCGGGAGAAAAAATCCCGGTGGACGGCATGGTTATCGAGGGGCATTCCAGTGTGGACGAATCCATGCTCACCGGCGAGTCCATACCGGTCGAAAAAGCCGTGGGCGACGAAATCGTCGCCGGCACGCTCAACCAGTCGGGAACGCTGCTGTTCAAGGCAACCCGCATCGGCCGCGATACCGTATTGGCGCAAATCATAGCCAGCGTTCGAAGAGCGCAGGCGAGCAAGCCGGAAATCGCCCGCCTCGTGGACCGTGTCGCGTCCGTGTTCGTGCCGGCGGTGGTGGCGGTTTCGCTGCTGACCCTCCTCGTTTGGTGGGCGGCGGGGCCCGCGCCGGCTTTCGGTTACGCCTTCGTCACGGCCATGACGGTGCTGGTGATCGCCTGCCCCTGTGCCTTGGGGCTGGCTACGCCGATATCCATCATGGTGGCGGTCGGGAAGGCGGCACAAAAAGGCATACTCATTCGCAATGGCGATGCACTTCAAACGGCGGGGAAGCTGACGTGCATCGTGCTGGACAAAACGGGAACGGTAACGGAGGGCAAGCCGCAGCTGGTAAGAATTGAGAGTGGCCAAGATTGGACCGAGGAGCAGGTATTGCAGTGGGCGGCGAGTCTTGAAACGGGGTCCGAGCATCCGTTGGCGGCGGCGATTCTAACAGCTGCCGCCGAAAGAAGTAGCACGCTTTTGCCCGTTACGGGATTTGCGGCGGTTGCCGGTCACGGCGTCTCGGGCCTCGTCGACAACCGGGCCGTGCTGCTGGGCAATTTGTCTTTAATGATCGAGCAGGGGATCGATTGCGGCCCTTTCGCCGATCGCCTGACCGAACTGGCCGGCGAGGGGCAGACCCCCGTCCTGTTGGCGGTCGACAGAACCGTGGTCGGGCTGCTTTCGGTGGCCGATCCGATTAAGGCGGATTCCAAGCAAGCCGTTGCGCGATTGAGATCCATGGGCGTACGGGTGCTTATGGTAACCGGCGACAACGAGGTTACGGCCAAGGCGATTGCCACCGAGGCCGGCATCGACGAGGTGCGCGCGCAGGTGCTTCCCCAGGATAAGGCAGCCGTCGTGAAAGCCTTGCAGGAGGCTGGGGAGATCGTGGGCATGGTAGGCGACGGCATCAACGATGCGCCGGCTTTGGCCCAATCCAACGTGGGTTTGGCGATCGGCACCGGGACCGATATCGCCATAGAAAGCGGCGATGTGGTGATCATGGGCGGATCGCTCCTAAAAGTGGCCGAGGCTATGGAGCTGTCGCGGGCTACGGTGCGCAACATCAAGCAGAATCTTTTCGGGGCCTTTATCTACAATACGCTCGCCATTCCGATTGCCGCCGGATTTCTTTATCCCGTGTTCGGAATCCTGCTCAACCCCATGATCGCCGGTGCGGCGATGGCGATGTCCTCGGTAACCGTGGTGAGCAATGCCAACCGCTTGCGGTATTTTTGACGGAGTGAAGTCCGTGCGCAAGCAATCCGATCTGTAGCAAAAATGGTAAAATTCTTCGGTTTTTCGGCACGGTTTAGCTGAGGCGGAGGTAAGTTACTCAATGGCAGGTCATAGCAAGTGGGCCAACATCCAACACCGTAAAGGCGCTCAGGACGCCAAACGCGGCAAGCTCTTTACCAAGTTGATTCGGGAGATCACCGTATCGGCCCGGAACGGAGGAGGCGATCCCACGAATAATCCGCGCTTGAGGGCGGCGATGGATAAGGCCCTCTCCGCCAATATGTCCAAGGACACCATCGAACGGGCAATCAAGAAAGGCACGGGGGCTGCGGATGGCGACAATTACGAAGAAGTGCGTTACGAGGGCTACGGGCCCGGCGGGATCGCGGTAATGGTGGATTGCCTTACCGATAACCGCAACCGCACCGTTTCCGAAGTACGTCATGCCTTTACCAAGGCGGGCGGCAATCTGGGCACCGACGGTTCCGTGGCCTATCTGTTCTCGAAGACCGGAATCATCAGTTATCCAGCAGGTGTCGACGAAGACCGGGTGATGGAAGCGGCGCTCGAAGCCGGTGCGGACGATGTCATCAGCAATAGCGACGGTTCGGTCGATGTGCTGGTCGGTCCGGAGCAGTTCGAAGCCGTTCGCGACACGCTCGTGAAAGCCGGGCTTGCGCCGGAGAACGCCGAGGTGACCATGCGCGCCAGCACCAGCGTGGCCTTGGATAAGGATGACGCGGAAAAGATGATCCGCCTTCTGGAGCGGCTGGAAGATCTGGATGACGTGCAAAACGTCTATTCCAACGCGGATATCAGCGAGGACATCCTCGCCCAAATCGCTTAAAGAGGCGGTGTGACCGTCGTTTTAGGATTGGACCCTGGATCGCGATGTACCGGTTACGGCATCGTCCGCGATAGTGACAAAGGACCCGTATTGATTGCTTGTGGGTGTATCCGGACGGAAACAGATCGTTTTCCCGAACGTCTTAGGCAAATCTATGATGGGGTTTATAAAATCGCGCTTGAATACCGGCCCGACGAACTGGCCATTGAACAAGTGTTTATGCACAAGAATGCGGATTCGGCGTTGAAGCTGGGACAAGCTAGGGGCGCGGCCATCTGCGGCGGTCTTGCGGCCGGTTTGCCGGTTCATTAATCTGCCGCACGGCAGGTGAAGCAGGCCTTGGTCGGAAAGGGGAGCGCGGACAAGCTGCAAGTTCAGCATATGGTGCGTTTTCTGCTCAAGGTTTCCTCGCCGCTGCAATTAGACGCGAGTGATGCCCTCGGCGTGGCTTTGTGTCATATTCACCATCGGCAGACCTTGCGGCGCCTGCAATTGGCCGGAGTGATGGGGCGATGATCGGATTTCTGCGCGGATTGGTGGTCGCCAAGAAACCGCCTTCTCTTTTGTTGGATGTGCGTGGGGTGGGGTACGAAATCGATGCGCCGATGTCGACCTTTTACAAGCTGCCGAATATCGGCGAAGAGGTGACGCTGTACACCCATCTTGCGATCCGTGAGGATGCCCATAACCTGTTCGGCTTCGTATCCGAGGCGGAGCGCGCCTTGTTCCGCAGCCTGATTCGGGTCAGCGGTGTCGGTGCGAAGCTGGCCCTGGCCATTCTATCGGGCTTTAGCGCCGAAGAGTTCCACCGTTGTGTGGAAGCGCAGGATGCCGCCCGACTGGTGCGCTTGCCCGGGGTCGGCAAGAAAACCGCCGAACGCTTGATCATCGAATTGCGGGACCGCCTGCCCGAGCTGCCCACCGTCCATTTGCCTGGAGCGGGGACGTTGCCGATGCCGGCGGCGAGTCCGGTGGAGGACGCGGTCAGCGCATTGATCGCCCTTGGTTTCAAGCCGCAGGATGCGAGCAATCTGGTTCGTGGTTTTCCGTCCGAGGGAAGGACCAGCGAAGACCTTATACGGTCGGCTTTACAGTCGGCCGCCAAATAGAGATTTACGACGATGCCGACCAACCGCCTGATCAGTCCGAGCGGGAGTCATGAAGAAGATGCCGTAGACCGCGCTATCCGCCCGCGACGCCTGGAAGACTATATCGGCCAAGCGGCCATGCGCGAGCAGATGGCGATCTTCATCCAAGCGGCCCGCGCGCGGCGCGAAGCTTTGGATCACGTCCTGATTTTCGGTCCGCCGGGGCTCGGCAAAACCACCTTGGCGAACATCATCGCCAACGAGATGGGCGTCAGCATACGGCAGACGTCGGGCCCGGTTCTGGAGAAAGCCGGCGATCTGGCGGCCTTGCTCACCAATCTGGAGCCGCGCGACGTTCTCTTTATCGACGAAATCCATCGCTTGAGCCCGATGGTGGAAGAGGTCCTCTACCCGGCCATGGAGGATTACCAGATCGATATCATGATCGGCGAAGGCCCGGCGGCACGCTCGATCAAACTGGATATTCCGCCGTTTACCCTGGTGGGCGCGACCACTCGAGCCGGCCTTTTGACGTCGCCTTTGCGGGATCGATTCGGAATCGTTCACCGTCTCGAGTTTTACACGCCTGAGGAATTGACCCTGATCGTCAGTCGCTCGGCGAAAATTCTCGGGGTCGAAATGAGTACCGAAGGTGCTCGGGAAATCGCGCGCCGGTCGCGCGGAACGCCGCGTATCGCCAACCGGCTTTTGCGGCGGGTTCGGGATTTCGCCGAGGTCATGGCGGACGGCCGGGTAACCGCCGAGGTGGCCGGGAAAGCGCTGGAAATGTTGAATGTGGACCGCAACGGTTTCGACCAGCTCGACCGGAAGCTGCTCCGCACGATGATCGAGAAATTCGAAGGCGGCCCGGTCGGGCTCGACAATATCGCCGCCGCGATCAGCGAGGAACGCGGCACGATCGAGGACGTTCTGGAACCTTATTTGATCCAGCAAGGCTTTATCATGCGCACGCCGAGGGGGCGGGTGGCGACGCGCACGGCTTATCTTCATTTCGGCTTGGAGCCGCCGAAAGCACTCAATGTAAACGAGGAGCTCTTTTAATTGGCGGACATCACCGAACAAAGCGGGTTTCGCTGGCCCGTCCGCGTGTATTACGAGGATACCGATGCCGGCGGTGTGGTTTATCACGCCAGCTATCTCCGATTTTTCGAGCGCGCCAGGACCGAGTTTATCCGCTCCTTGGGTTTCGAGCAGGACGACCTGCGGTGTCGATACGGCATTCTGTTCGCCGTCCGATCGATGCAGATCGAATATGTGAAAGCGGCCCGGTTCAACGATGCTCTCTGGGTGTCGGCCGAAGTGGAGCAATTGAAGTCGGCAAGTCTGACTTTCAAACAACTGACGACACGGCAGGACAATGAACTCTTGTGCGAGGCTCGGGTGCGTGTCGTTTGTCTCGTCGCCGAATCCTTTCGGCCCACGGCCATTCCTGATTTTTTATTGCAACGGCTAAAAAATGACCTCTGAACTCTCCATATTTAAGTTAATCACCGAAGCGAGCCTGGTAGTCCAAATCGTGATGTTCATTCTCGTTCTGGCGTCGGTCATTTCGTGGACCTTCATTTTCTCGAAATACAAGGAAATCAAGCGCGCCGAGGAGACGTCGGAGGAGTTCGAAGAACGTTTCTGGTCGGGGATCGATCTTGCCGATCTTTACCGGCAATTGGCCAAGGAGGATCACTCGACCGAAGGGCTCGAAAATATCTTTATGGCTGGATTCAAAGAATTCGCGCGGCTCCGGCAGCAGCCGAACATCGGCCCCGATGCCGTGATGGAAGGCGCGCAGCGGGTAATGCGCGTAGCCTTGAATCGCGAACTGGAGAGCCTGGACGAACGGTTGCCGTTTCTTGCCACGGTCGGTTCCACGAGTCCCTATGTCGGGTTGTTTGGTACCGTCTGGGGCATCATGAACTCGTTCCGGTCACTCGGCAGCGTCAAGCAAGCGACTTTGGCCATGGTGGCGCCCGGCATCTCCGAAGCGCTGGTTGCGACGGCCATGGGGCTATTTGCCGCGATTCCGGCGGTGATGGCCTATAACCGGTATTCGACCGAAATAGGTCGGCTCGCCAATCGCTACGAGGCGTTTACTGAAGAGTTTCTGAGCTTACTGCATCGTCAGGCGCACGCAAAATGAACGTATCATCCGGGGGAAGTGGGCGCGGCCGCCGCCGCAGGCCTATGGCCGAAATCAACGTCGTTCCGTATATCGACGTTTCCTTGGTGCTGTTGATCATTTTCATGGTTACGGCGCCGCTGCTTCAAACCGGGGTCGACGTGGAACTGCCCCAAGCCGAGGCCAAAAGCGTCGATCCGCAGCAGGATCTGCCCATCATCGTATCGATCAGCGCCGAGGGCCGGCTGTTTGTAGATGCCGGCAATCAGGAGGATATCGAAGTCGGTCCCGACGAGCTGACGGCCAAGGTCACGGAAGCTCTCCAGAAAAAGCCGGGGCTAGCAGTCTTGATTCGAGGCGATAAGACAGTGGATTACGGCAAGATCGTCATGGTTATGGCCTCGCTCAAAAATGCGGGTGTTCCGAGCGTCGGTCTGATGACGGGTCCGGCCGAAGACGAATGAGTCAATCCGATTTCAAACGCTACCGCGGTCCGATCGGGCTGTCGCTGGCGCTACATGCCATTCTGATCCTCCTTTTTGCGGTTCAGTTCGACTCCGTCACGCCGGTCGAGCAGCCGCCTCAGCCGGAAATCATTCAGGCCACGGCGGTCGACGAAGTTCGGGTCGAGCAGGTTCAGCATACCAAGCAACGTCAAGAACAGGCGCAGCGGGAAATGCTCGAGCAACAGCGCCAGAAAGAGGCGCAGCGTCAGGCTGCGGTTCAACAAGAGAAGCTTGAACGCGAAAAGCGTGCTCTAGAGGAGGCGGAGCGGCGCAAACAGGCCGAGGAAGCAAAGCGGCAAGCCGAGCTCGAAGCCCAAAAGGCCGAGGCGGAAGAAAGAAAGCGTCAGGAGGAAGTCAAGCGCCTCGCCGATCAAAAACGCAAAGCCGAAGAATCCAAGCAAGCCGAGCTGGAGGCTAGGCGTAAAGCAGAAGAGCAGGCATTGCGCAAAGCGGAAGCTGAAGCAAAAAAACGTCGGGAAGACGAGGAGCGCCGTCAGGCCGAGCTTGAAGCCAAGCGTCAGGCGGACGAGGATGCTAAGCGCAAGGCCGAAGCCGAGATCAAGCGTCAGGCGGAAGCCGAAGCCAAACAGAAGGCCGCGGCCGAGGCCAAGCGCCAAGCCGAGGAGGATGCGCGGAAGAAAGCCGAAGCTGAAGCCAAACGAAGAGCCGAGGCCGATGCTCAGGCCAAGCGGCAAGCGGAAGCCGA
>Ga0196959_10000008_pt1 | contig 56104 bp, 55 predicted proteins | sample S1v_20metaG_FD_157521 | JGI IMG/M metagenome (GOLD analysis project Ga0196959, IMG submission 157521) | Soil microbial communities from Anza Borrego desert, Southern California, United States - S1+v_20 | ecosystem: Environmental > Terrestrial > Soil > Desert | place: USA: California | collected...
CCAAATCGGTGGCGAGATACACTCATCTTGCAGCAGCAAAACTCGCTAAAAAACTAAAGAAAAACGCAAGTTGACAAGAGCAAGGGATGTTACGGTGCCCGCAAAGAGTACGCGTTTAAATCTTCGGTGCTAATGTCGGAGGCCGGAACAAGCTGATAATGTCGCTCGTCTACAATCTTTATCTCGCCGCTTTCTACCGTTAGCTCGAACAGAGCGATCCGGTTATCGGTCATGAATTGAGCCGATACCGGCCGGCACACTAAAGAAGGAAACTTCTCGGCGCAGCACGCTATATCTTGCTGCGTCTGTACGACACCGTGTTTATCCGTTCCTCCTTTCGCTTGCACCGGAACCACGAATTGCCGTCCGTGACGGTCGATGCCGACGTAAATTTCGTCCACTTCGATCTGTCCGATGGCCTTAACGGTGGTTCGCAAATGGTTTTGCAGCGAATAGGCGGCGATGCCTAGAAAGATATCGATCAAGCGGTTGTAACGAACTTTCGCGAGCAACGCTTGTTCGTCGCTCAGCGAATAAGCATTTATGATTTCGGGCGTCGAGTCGGGTACTTTTATTGTCACCAACTCTTCGCGGGGCACAATCCGACTGATCTTGACCAGCTTAAATCGGTATCGCGCGCGGCCCGCTCCTTCGATAATCCATTCCAGACCGGGCGGCGCAGTCGCGCGAACGGTTTCGGGCAACTCGTTACGGTAACGGAAGCTGTAAGCTAAATCCCCTAAGTTCTTGACGTTTTTTATGCCAAGATCGGCCGCGGCTTTTTCTAGCTCCTCGCGGGTAAATTCGAACTCGGTAAGCCCGGCGTTGAAATGGGAAAGGAAAACGTGCTCGACGATCCGGCCGTAACGGTTGAGCTGGTTGCCCGTCGAGCTCCCCTGCCGTTGAGCCGTCATACGGCGGCGACCCGCTGTTCGCGGCGGGCGGGCGGTTTTCTCGTTCGCTGCGCGATAACGTTATGCGGGACACCGAAATAAGCGGCCGCCGCACTCATGTCGAAGTTCAGTAAGCTTTCATGCCCCGGCGTTAAAACGACTTCTGGCTTTTCCGGCTTAGAATTCAGCGCGTCGACAATCTGCGAAGCTACGGCTCTAGCCAGCAACGGAGGCACACTGTTTCCGATCTGTCTGAACCCATGCCACTTCGTCACGTGGAACCGAAACCAATCGGGATAGGAGTGCAATCGCGCCGCCTCCCTTACGGTGATAACGCGCGGCAAATAGGGATGGATCGGACGCGGAGACGTGAACGCTCCCCGTGCACTGTCCGTACCCGCTCTCAGCGTATTGCACACCCCGGCTGGGTTCAGCTTGTGAAAGCGGCTAACGGGCTCCGTTTTACCGTGCGGCGTTTCGGCGAAGCGCCTCTTCGACAGCTCGGTATGCTCCGTCCTCAAGCTCGCCGTTAGCACGTTGGGGTCGAAGACTCTCTTGTAGCCGATATTTTCGGGGTCCGGCGCCAGACCGCGTAGACGTTTAGCGTAGAGCGCTTCGGTCTCGAACTCAACCCGAGCGGTGTCGGAAATCAGCAATTCCGGGAACGTATCTGCGTCCGGCAAGTCGCCGATCGCTTCTTCAACGGATACCCTTCCTGTCGGCTTCGGATATTCCGGGACCGGCATTCCCCGCCTAATGCCTATCAGAAAAAGCCGTTTTCTATCCTGCGGAACGCCGTATTCTGCGGCGTTCAAAACTTCGGGCGAAAGCACGTCGTAGCCGATATCTCCAAGCGACTCGATCAGTTCGCGAAGAAACTGGCGATGGCTACCGAGAGTTAAGCCCTTTACGTTCTCAAAGACGCAGTATTTCGGTCGAAGCTCTTTTACAAGGCGCACGTAGTGGAATACCAGCTGATTGCGCGGATCGTCCAGCACTCTCTTACCGATCAAGGAAAAGCCTTGACAGGGCGCCCCGCCGAAAACCGCGTCGATATCGACTCCGTTTAACCCGGCGCGACCGCGAATATCGTCGCCCGTCAAATCGGTTACGCTGGCACAGATTACGGTCGAATACGGAAAGTTGTGTTCGTGCACTGCGCAATGAATCGGATCGATTTCTACGGCCGCGGCGATATCGAATCCGGCCTGCTCGAAACCCAAAGACATCCCCCCTGCCCCTGAAAATAGATCGATTCCTATTGGTCTCTTACGATTCGAGGAACTCATGTAAACGTATTCTCAACTTTTCTTGGTCTTTAACTTCGCATTGCCAAACCGTAAGAACCGACCAGCCTTCGTCCTCAAGCCGCCGTAGGTTTTCGACGTCTCGTTGGCGATTACGGTCGATTTTGGGCTTCCAAAAATCCAAGCGGCTCTTTGGCAGTTTTCCATATCGACAATTTTCGTGACCGTGCCAAAAACACCCGTTGACGAAAACGGCTTTGCGCCGCCGAGAAAAAACTAGATCCGGCTTTCCCGGCAATCGCTTGTCGTGCAGCCGATATCGATAGCCCATCCCAAAGATCAATCGTCTTACGACTAGCTCCGGCGTCGTATTCTTGGAACGAACTTTCGACATAATCTCGCTACGCTTTTCCTTCGTGCGAGTGTCTGTCATTTTCGCCGCCGCTATCTCACGCTCCTGAAAGCTATTCTCGCGACGTTTTAATGTCGGTCGCCGTTTCCGGCGGAAGATGTTTCGCCATCTCCGCCAAAATAGCTGCTATTCCGGCCTCTCGCTCTTCCGGCGATCCGTTTGCGATATCGTCCAGTGCGTCGGCAAGCGTATCCGTATCGACATCGCAGCCTGGGCTTGCGACGATCTCGAGCAGCTGCCAGAACCGGTCTCGATCAATGGAAGGAATGGTTACAACGGGCATAATCGTTTCTCCACGAATCTTTTTGTAATCTATTTAAGCGACTAAAATCAATATGACATAAAAAATGCGGAACCGACCGACCCCGCAACCGCCCCCCAAATGGCAGTGCATGCGCACCATTGAAGCCACTCTTTCGGCGTCAATCTCCACAACTTCGCGCGCCAGCCGCGCGGGGCCGTGCTTTTGATGATGTCGAGGCGCAGATTTTGCGCCGTTTCGCGCGCTAGCTCTGCGATTTCGGTCGGCGACAAGTCGGTGTCGTAGACTCGCCGGGCTAGTCGCACGCCTTCCCCTAGCCACTCTCCGACCGTTTCCCACGGCCAGATTGTCACATCTTGCCCATCGTAAAATTTTGCAAAGTGCCAAAGTGGGAGCTGCTCGTGCCCCGTCGCGCTTATCATTTGCTGATAAAGCTCGCCGGCTGCACTGCTCAAAAAATCTTCAGCTCTAAAATGCAGCGCGAGATTTACAGTAAAAAATACAAAATCGTGAGAGTGACCGTCTGTAAGTTTGTGTGCGCACTCGTGTGTGTAAACCGAGATTGCGCGAGGTAGGTATGCGTCGGGGGTTGAATAGTATGTATCTATCAACACCTCCGGTCGTTCCTTCGGCGCGGTTCCAGCCACGCCGCCCCCCAGCGGTTCAAAAATGGCTTCGATCAACTGTCCGTCGCTGTGTCGCAAGTCTAATGCCTTAGCTAAGCTTTTAAAAATCTCTTTGAGCACGGTTTCCCGATTTTTAGTTGAGTTATGAAGAGTCGACATCAGCCCATCTCCATTTCAAGCTCATCTTCTAATTCGTCTTCGTATTCCTGATCGGCTTCCTGTTCCAGCTCTTGCATGGTCTCGGCTTGAAAATCCAGCGATGTACATTTTTGCCGGCTCCGCTCGATAAGCGCCTCCAAGTCTGCTGCTGTGTCCTGATCGGCATAAATGTTCAAGCTCTCCCGGTGCCGGCTGCCCGCGACATACATCCATTCTTTGTCCGTCATGCCCTCGTTCGCCAACACATAAGCCTGATTGACTGTTGCGCCCTGGCTTTTGTGCACGCTGATCGCGTAGCCGTGTTGCAGGTGCTCGTACTGCTGCGGATCAACCCGCACCGCTTGCCCGTCGTCCGTTTTTATATGCAGGTAAAAGCCTTTTTTGTGATGTTCGATTCTTTGCAGCGTGCCCAGCGTGCCGTTCTTCACGCCCAGCGCTTTGTTGTTGCGCGTGAACAAAACCCGGTCGCCCTCTGCTAGCCGTAGCCCGTTAACCTCGACTTCTACGCCCCAGGCATAGCCGGCTTTGCGCATCTCAGCGCGGGCTAGCTCGTTCAATGTTCGAACTTCCGCGCGTGTGCCTGCTAACATGAGCGATTCGCCGGGCTGCGCGGGGTCCCGTTCGGTCGCCCAGTGATTGACCATCGCTTGCATGGCTTCCGTTTTGTCCGGCGCGGCGTGCAGCCGGCCCGCTGCTTGTAGGGCTTCAAGCGCTTCGCTTGCGCGGCCGGTCGCTAGCGCGTCAACCATCTCGCGGTCGGTTTGGGATTTTTGCCGCCGGATATCATGTAGCTCTGCCGCGCCGATGGCGCTTTGCAGGGCTTTGAACGCACCGCCTGCGTCGATGGCTTGAAGTTGTCGAGCATCGCCCACCAGCACGACTTTTGCCCCCGCTTCCCGCGCATGATCGAGCAACGCGCTCATCTGGCGCGATCCGATCATGCCGGCCTCGTCGATCACCAAAATATCCCTATTTGATAAGGCATCTTTGCCGGTTGCCAAATCGTGCAAAAGTGAATGTAAGGTTTGGCTGGATATTCCAGCGGATTGCTGCAAGCCATCGGCCGCTTTACCTGCAAGCGCAGCCCCCCGAACGTTAAAGCCGGCCGACTCCCAGGCTAGCTGTGCGGCTTGCAGCATCGTCGATTTGCCCGTCCCGGCTCCGCCCTGAACGAGCGTCACACCGTCGGATTTTTGCGTGATGTGCCGAACGGCTTTTTGTTGTTCGTCGCTTAAAGCAAAGCCGTTTTCGGCTTCGAATTTTCGTAACGCCGTTACGACAATTTGTTCGCGCAGCGTGTGTGCAGTTTCGCCTTGCCGCCCAGCTGCGCTGTCGATCATGTTTTGCTCGATTTGGCGCATCTCGCGAGTTGTGTAGCGGATTGATCCATCCGGCCCGCGCAGCCGAACAATCTCTTGATCATGCAAGAGTTTGTCGGCGAGCATTTCAGCCCGCGCCAGTCCGCCGCCGGCGGTCTGCGCCTCGACTGCTAGTGCTCGAATGATGTCCCGCCGCTGGAACGTGCTTTGCTTCTGCGTCAGCTTGCGCAAAATCGCCGCTGTATCAATCTCTTTTTGTTGCTGTGGCTCCCGTGCGATGTCGCGGACTGATTCGGCTGAAAAGCCGTGTTCGGCCGCTTCGCTCTTCCAGCGCTCTAACAGCTCGGCGCGGTTAGTTGCTTGCTTGCTGCTGCGGGTGCTGAGTGCTGCAATCTCCGCTGCTTTTGCACTACTCGCATTGCGCTGCTCTAGTGCTTCCTCGATTTGCGCCCGGCGGCTGCTCCATCGCTTGCAGAGCGAGTCCGGCACCCCCGCGACTTTGAAGCTGTCCCGGTCCGCTTCGATTTGATAGCCCAGTTTGTGCAACTGCTGTGCTAGCTCGGCTCTGTAAATCGCTCCGAGCATCATTTTGTGACGAAAAATCTCGGCAGCTTCGATGGCCCCGAACGTGCCGTCCGGCCGCCGGGCTAGGTTTGCAATGATGCAGTGTGTATGTAAATCCGGATCTCCCGCGCGGCTCGTGCCATGCTGAAACGTTGCTGCTATCATCTGCGCCGCCTCGGTCTCGATCCCGCCTTTGCCCCGACGCGCATGCAACAAATTTTGCTCTATATAAAGTAGTGCCGCTTCCGTCGCCTTCGCCTGCGCTGCTTCGATTTCCGCTCTGCGTCCGGCGTCGGCCATGGCCCATAAAGCGCTGACAGATTTTGGGGCTGAAAATGTAAGGTCGTAACCCGGCCGGCGTGCACCGGTGCCGCCTACGCGTGCAAGCTGCTCGCCGTTTCCGGGGCGTCGGCCGGCTAGTACCGCTTCGAAGTCTTCGCGGCGGTACTCTGATAAGTTCAGCGCTTCCGCCCCTTTGCCGATCCATCGGCCTGGGGCATTGCCGGACTCGCTATAGTAATCTTCCGGTCCGTCGTGGGCAGCTTCGCCTTCTGCATATTTGGCGATATCCGAGAGATTGGCGTTTGATGATAGTGAGTTGATGCTTAACATCTTTCATGCTCCTTTTCTTGTTGCCTGCGACGGCGGACTTTGATCTTTTTTGCGATGGGTACCGTGGCTGTGGCTGTCGCCTCGGGCGGTTGTAGCTGGTCGATGATCTCTGCAACGTCCAGCGCTGTTGCCAGCAGCTCGGGTAGTAGATCGGCAGCCAAATTTTTAAGTATTTCCCCAGCTGGGCTTTCGTCTTCGGCTTCGCCGGGCTTGGGCTCGGGCTCGACGTTGAGGGGTGGCAGCATGTCAAAATCTTGTGTTACCGCCTCAAGCTCGGGGTCGCGCGCGGGCAAGCTCGGTTGTCGCACGTCATCGCGCGGCACCGGGGGCGCGGTATCGCTCGCGTCGTCCGGGGCTTCTGCGATCTCGATTTTTGTCAGATTTTCGGCAGCTTGATCGGCGGCGGACGGCCAGCCTGAGGCTGTCCAGGGGGCTGGAAGCGTGGGTCGGGCGTTGCCGGGGAGTTGGGTAAAGGGCCAAGTTAGCCGATACACAAAGCTGCCGCCGAGGATTAGTAACGCTGTAATGCCGCCGTTTCCGGGTCCGAGTAGGCTGAATTCGTGCGGCGAAACTACCGGCTCGTCTGCGACGGTCCAGTTATCTGTTCTTTGGGGCGTCGCGGCGTAGCCGCCCATTGAACCGACGGGCGCGCTGAACGTTGGGCTGTAGCGCTTTACCTGGCGGCTGCCGACGAGGTCACTTAAGTATTCCGGGGTCTCGGCTCCTTGTGTTCGCGCGACAATCGTCGTGCCAATCATCCCGCTCAGCGCGGCAGTCCATTCACGCGAGTAGGCGCCTCGGATTTGATTGATATCCTGCGCCGCCAGGATTACGCGTACGCCTTTCGACCGTCCGATTTCGACAAATTTTTCGATGTTTTCAACTTTTCGGAGCTGCGGAAATTCGTCTAAAATCAACCAGATACGCCGCTCCCGCGAGTCCGGGAGATCAGGCGAATTGACGATTGAAGCTAAAGCACTGATCAATGATTGAATATAAGCTTGCGCAAGCTTTTGGTATCGCCCATGCGATTGCATGATCAAGATTTTTGTTTGCTGCTCCGTGGATTGCGGGTCTAGCAGCCAGTTACGTAACGAAAATCTTTTGGGTTCTTCGCCGTGGCCCTCGCTGCTCCAGGCGTCGGCCAAATTGAATACTTGACCAAGAAAAACAACAAGTTGCGATAGAAAACTTTGTGTTGTTTTCGTCGGTTTTTCGGGCAGGAGTAAGTGTAGCTTTGGATCAGCAGCTAAGCATGCGGCTCTTAGCTGCTCGTACGGCTGTGCTGCAAGCGTTGCAACTGTTGCAAAGCTCCAGTCACTCGTTGCACTGCGTTGCGCGTGCACGATCAGGGCTGCAAGGATTTGTCGAGCGCCATTCGACCAAGTTGGGTCATTAGATTCGGGGACAAGTCGAGCCGCAAGCTCGTCGGCGTCGGTTTTGCTTGTGCAATCTTGTGCTACGTGCCAAGCCACGCCTCGGCGATCCCACGGGGCTATCAAGCTAACATGGGGTAAATCGAGCAGGCCAGTTGTAAAATCTCCTTTGTTATCAAATACTAACGCCCTATCGCCGCGCTCAAGGATTTGATTTAGCAAAAAATTTATGATTTGCGTTTTGCCGCCGCCAATGCTGCCGAGTATTAAAAAGCCTCGGGTCTCGCGGTCGATCCCGATTTGAACTTGTGGGTGAAGCCTGATCCCTTTGCCGCTGATCTTCGCCTCGGCCGCCATCTCCCGCGCGCATTGCCGCGCATCGGCGCTAAGCCGGCGGCCGCGCATATGCTGCTCGCCCGGCGGCGGGGCGGCGTAGTTGTACGCCAACCCTGCCAAAACCGAGCCGGCGGCTGCGGCTAGGCCGCCGCTGGCCTTTAGCCACGGCAGCCAGTCGCCGGCTCCCGCCGCTTGATCGAGCCACACGGCGGCCGACCATCTTGCCCACTCCCATAAGCCGCCGGCATCGAGTGCCGGCCAGCTCTTAAGGTAGTGAGTAAGCAGCCAGCCGGCCGCCAAGGTTGCCCCGGCCCCGGCCGCAAAGCCGAGGCCGGCCAGCGCGATGGATAGCGCTAAATCGCGGGGCGGTTGGGGATGGGGCGCATTGCTCATTTTTGCGCGCTCCCGGACTTGGTCGTTGCGGGCGGAAATTGAATGCGCGGCGGGCAATCGGGGGATAGCGCGGCGAGTAAAATTGCGGCGGCCAGCGCACCGGTCCAGCCCGCGCAATACAGCGCTTCGAACGGGCGTTTTCGCACCCAGTCGGTAGTTGCAACGATATATCGTTGCAATTTCGGCGGAAAACAATAGGCGGGGTGACTCGGATGCAGGTTCATTCCGCGGCCTCCAGAGCGTTGATTTTTTTGTAAATCAGGTCGAGTTGCTGTGCTACTGCTTTAAGCCCAGCCGTTACGCGCTGATCCAGTGCGTTTAAGCGATCTTCGGCTTGCTTGCCGTCGATCCGATCTTGCGCCGCTTGGCGTATCCAGTCGCTCGCCGTCAGCCCCTCGGCCTCGGCTGCGGACTTGAAAGCGCGCCATTGCTCGCGAGTAACGCGGAGTCCGATGCTTGTGGTGCTCATATTTTTTAACCTCGTTTGTGATTAGATGACATTAAAACACAAATTAAATCAATGGCTTACATAGTCGCCCATAATAAGATCATGGCACGACTATATTGTCAAGTGTTGTATTGCACGCGGTTATTCGGGGTTTGGGGTGGTGGCCGGGGGTCTGGCGGTGTTTTAGGTTGGCGCGTTATCGCGCGCCGCATTCGCCGTCCAGCCGCAGGCGGACGGGCACCCGGCACCCCAAGGGGGTGCGACGGGTGTGCTGCATTGCGCGTTTCTGATTGATTTTGTTTATCGATTAGTTAGATGCGCAGTAAGGTTTGGAACGATCAGCCGCGGGGTATTGAAATGTAGAAGTTTGGACGTGATCTGACAGTAGGTGTCAGATTAGCCTGTGATCCATCGAGAGAAATGTGCCCGTTCCGGTCATTCACTTTGAGATCGGGGCGACATGTTTTCGGCGCATCTGTGTGAAAACTCACGAATGAGGCACGCTGAGGTGGATTTTATTCCATTAACTTACCAATACCGGGCAAACTCTTAATTGTTGGCTCCACTTGGATACAAAGAGCAGGCAAAAATCAGTCGAGTCTCTCCACCAGATTTTCGATCTTTGTGTTTTCACACAGCCTCCGGCCATTCCGGTCATTGCTCATGCTTAACACGTGCCATTTCCGGACATCAGCTTTTCTCAAGCCTCTGCGAGCATTCCGTGTCTAAAGCAGCCTTAATGACATTTGAAATGCCTACGGCAGTTTTCTGATCCGTTAACTGTCTTTCACGAGAGTTTGGCATCGGGCGGCAAATTTCTAGCACACCTTAAAGCGACACGTTATTATCTCCGTTTCGTCCCCATGACGTGGCTTGCAAAGTCAGAAAACCCAGATCCCATGCTACTCCCCTCCCAAGCACCGACCGCTAGATTGACAGCTTGGTTTATGAGACGGACCGCTCCCAGCGCGGTGCGCCGCGTGGCGCCATTGAAAGCGGTCTTAGCAAGCGACGTGGGCATGACGCGCGAGGAAAATCAGGATCGGGTGGCTCTTGTGCGGAGCATCGACCGTAACGGCTCGCCTTTCATCCTCGCCGCGCTAGCCGATGGCATCGGTGGCATGAAGCAGGGTGCCGAATGCGCCGCGCTCACGCTGGCAACGTTCATAGATGCAGTCATTTGTGAGGCTCAGCATGCCGTCGACGCGGAGGGGTGGCTGCGAAAAGCCTCGCATGAGGCGAACCGTGCCGTGCATGCGCGTCAAGGCGGCTACGGTGGCTCGACTTTGGCGGCCATTCTGTTCGCCAAAGGCTATCCAGCTCTTTGGCTTAGTGTCGGCGACAGTAGGGTATATCACGTGACCGAAGCAAAGATGACGCAGCTTTCTAAGGACGACACGCTTGAAGGGCAACTTGGAAAGCAGGTCGAGGGCGGGAGGAGGTCTGAGCTGCTCCAATTCGTCGGCATCGGTGATGGACTTGAGCCGCACATCGAACCAGTGCCTTTGTATCTCTCCGGCACATTGATGCTCACGAGCGACGGCGTGCATTTCATCAACGCCGACTACCTCGGCAAAGTGGCGCACTACGCCCAAGACCTAGGCGTGTGCGCCCGTCGCTTCATGGAACTCGCCAGGATGTTGGGCGGACCTGACAATGCATCTGTCGTGGCGCTTGGCGTCGATGCGCTTTCCGCGGCCTCTGCTCCGGAAGTTGATTCGGCTTATGAGGTTTGGGACCCGTTCGGAGAACTTCATGTGATTGTTGATCACTATCGCAGTTATCCGTCGAAGGCATCCTCGCGCGCTCCTGCGAGCGCCACTGTGGACGAGGGATCGCCGGCCTTAAGTGGGCACACTGAGTCCGAAGGCAAGCAGGCCCGCGACCCAGCGCCAGTCGAGGCACCTGCCAAGCGCAAGCCGTCCAAGCAGAAAGGTAGGGGCAATCGCAAGGCCAAGGAAAAAGACGTAAAAGGCGAAAGTGAAGACGAACGACAGGCAGACGGAGAAGCTCCACAACTGTTCATCGAGTTTCCGCACAAGGCGCCTTAATAATGCGTGTGATCCCCAACCGCTACGTTTCGTCCAGCCACACGATGTCGGGCGGGATGGGCAGTGTCCTGGTCTGCCAGGACACGATCTTGGAACGACCTGTAGCCATCAAGTTTATCAGTAGCGCCGCCCACAAGCGGCGAATGGATGACGAAGTTGCAGCCCTCCTCAAACTGCGTTCAAAACATGTTGTGCAAGTCTACGACGTGCTGCAAGCCGCCCCAGACGAAATCGGCATCGTCCAGGAATTCATCGACGGCAAGGATCTGTTCCAGTCGCACCAAGTCCCCACGGTTTCTGCTGACTACTACAAGCAGCTTTGGCAAATCGCCTCTGGCATTGCCGATATACACGAGCTTGGGGTGATTCATCGCGACATCAAGCCGAACAACATGAAGACGGACTCGGAAGGGATAATCAAGATTTTCGATTTCGGTTTGGCCCGCGACGATGGACCCACGGCAAAGACGATGGGCTTCGTTGGCACTCGTGGCTTCGCCGCCCCCGAGCTCTATGAGCGGCCCTTTTGCTTCACCAAAGCAGTGGATACCTATGCATTCGGTGCGACTGCGCTTTACCTGGCTACCGGCGATTTGCCGGGCGAGCTGCTGGCGCAGCCGCCCAAGATTAGTCCCGGCGGCTACTTCGGCGGGCCTCCCCTGAGGATCGCTGCGGAGATCGCCCATCTACTTGATGCGTGCATCGCTCCACACCCGAAAAATCGCCCCCCCATGCACAAGGTACGTGACGTCCTGGCTCAGCATATCCTTTCAGACAGGCACAGGGCCTTAGTCGTTTACCAAGGTAAGGCGTCGATCCTTGACGCCAAAAATAGGCACGTCAACCTGAGCTTCGGCGACATCGGGAAGATCGCTATCCGCTACGATGGCCTTGCGTTCGTCGTTGACAGCGTCTCCGGCGAAGTACAGATCAACAACCAGTCGGTAACGGCTGGATCCACCCTACCCGGTGCGTGCGTGGTGGCGTTAGGCGGCTCCCACCGGCGCAACGACGAGCGGCGCTTCATCACCTTCGACATTTCGCATCCGGAGATCGTGCTATGAGTGGCCCGTTGTCAATTGGAGACATAATAGGCGGGCGCTATCAAATCAAGCGCTACATCGACGAGGGGGGTATGCAGTTCGTCTACAAGGCCAAGGATCAGCTTTCCAACCGAATCGTGGCCCTTAAGACGCCAAAAAACAAATCAGCTACCAAGCGTTTTCGCCGTAGCGCTGTTGTAGCCGCCAAGGTCAACCACCCCAATGTGGCCAAGACACTCGACTACGTTAAAGAGGGCAACAGCCGATATCTCATTGAGGAGCTGATCGTCGGCTCCGATCTGAGCAAAGCTCTGCTGCACAGGACCACTTGCCTAGACCCCTACTTGTCGGCCAAGGTCTTCCACCACATGGCCAAGGGGTTGGCCGCTGCCCACCACGCGGGTGTAATTCATCGTGACCTTAAACCCACCAACGTTATGGTCGTGGGTGGATATTCGCTGAATGAACTTAAGATCACCGACTTCGGGATTGCCAAGATGGCTGAGGAAGAACTCGCCGAAGCGGCCGAGGGTGGAGACCAGACACTCACGACCTCGCAGACGGCTGTCGGCGCCCTCCCTTATATGGCTCCAGAGGCCATCGATACGCCTAAGCAAGTTACCCAGGCCGCCGACGTATGGTCTTTGGGCGCAATGGTCTTCCATGTGCTCACGGGGCAGCAGCCCTTTGGTTCGGGCCTAAAGGCGGTGCAGAAGATCCTAGCGGCAGAGCAGCCTGACGTTCCCGCTTTCGTGCTTCGCAACCCACAGTTCGCACCGCTTGCACGTGAGCTTCTCGACATTACGTTCGCCTGCTTGCAAAAGGACCCTGTCAAGAGACCCACCGCCGACGATCTTGTGCATCGCTGTGGGCATTTATGCTACACCGTTGCTCCTCGGGCGGAGGGAGTCGTCAGGCGAGTCTACTATGGCAGCTATGGCTTCATCGGCGCCGAGTCAGGCGACGTATTCTTCCACATGGACAGTGTCTTCGGGCCGCAACCGAAGCTTACTGAGAGTGACCAAGTCGTCTTCTCCGCCTACGCGGGTGGTGGTTCACCCCGCGCCTACCCCGTCTTGAAGCTGACCGCCTGAGCCGCTAGCGACAGCTATGAGATAGAGGACAGATTTAGGCAACTCGATGATTACCAATCTCTATTTCTGGTCGATAGCGGCCAAAAGTTCAGGACAAAGTAAACAATAATTCTGGCCGAACTGAGACATCACATCTGACAGATGTCTGCCAGATCAAGTCACAACTTCTACAATTAAAATAATGTGCTTATGGGTTTAAGGGCCAGACAGCGCCGTCGGTCCAGCGCATGGGCTCATCCAAGGGGCACATGCGCTCCCGCCATCCCTCGCCGGTTACGGACTGGATAACGGCTAAGATCTGTTTATCGTCCATCGTTAAGTGTTGTACAAGCGCGTTGGCGACCGCCTTGACCGTAGGCCAGTGCTCGCGCAACATCATTTTTGTTGCGGCCACCGCCGGTGCCATCGCGTCCAGTCCCTCCGGCAGGAGGGCGGCAATCTTGCGCGCATGCTCTAAATCGCTTTCCGCGCCGGCGTCAAGACACGTATCACCCGACATTTTGGGGTACCCCGCCCCCGCTATCCCGCCTGCCAGTAAAACGATGAGATCGCGCCGGGCACCGATATACATTAAGCGCACATGCTCGTGCCACATCTCGTCCGTGCCCGCCGCCTCCGCCGCCGCAGCAGTGCACTTCGCGATCTGCGTAAAAAACGGCTGGTAAAGGCCGCCGACATCCATTGTGCCTTGCCGCTCGCCTCCCTCGTCGCCGATCTGCAGTACGCGTCCGTGTGAGTCAGTGTATGTGCTGTCTGGGCTGATCGATACGCCGTAAACGATTTGCCCTACATACCATGCCGCCACAATGTGCCCGGCTTCATGTCTGGCTGTGTCAAACAAAGTTTTGTCGCTCATGTTGTTTTTCCTTCCGTTACTGCGTAACTGGTTCCGAAATAAGCATCCCACTCTGGGGTATCGAGTTGTAGTTGAGTAATAATCTCGTCGTCCGCAAAAAGGATTAGCTGCTCGATCATTTTCCGCTTTGTTACGCCGTAACGCCTTGCTAAACGCTCCAAGGCAAGGTCCGACTTAACGCTAATCCACATATTAAGCCGCCGGTCCCCCTCGCCCTCATTTCGGCGGGCGCGATACGCCGCCTGCCGCTCTCGCGATGTCTTTGCCATTTTTCCTCCAAAGCAATGTTACGCAGTAACAGAAATGTAGCATAAGTTACTGCGTAACGCAATAAGTATGTCGGTATTTTGCATGCTGTACAATTCCACACATATTACATGCAAAATAGTACATAAAAGGGGTTATTGTGGTATCTCTATACTATTATCACAAACGCCTCTTTAATAGTATTTTACGCTTGACAGAATAGGTGTATTGGCTATTATTTTTGGTGTGCACATATTGGTGTACTTTAAGCCTTTGGAAGGGGAATTAAAAATGATCTACAAAGACGCAGAAACTTTTGAGGAATACTTAAATCAGCACGCAGAGCAAATGACAAATGATGAATTGCGAAAAGTGCTGGATGGTGCGCCGACGGGGTTGCAGTGCGACCCCGTTTGGGTGTTCTGGACGGGTTTTTGGTTTGGCCGCGAAAGCGCGTATTACAGTAGTTTGCCGGTGTGCTGCCAGCAGCAGCACCAAACTACCCAGTTAGGTTAAACTGAGGGCGGGGAAGGAGGATGATTCCTTTTCCCCGCCTTCCCACCCCTAAACACGCATACATGTACTATTTACAATACCCCCCTCCTGCTAAGCCGAAACTAGCCCGCACAGCGGCAGCGCGGCGGGCGCTGTCGAGAAAGATCGCGCGCACGACGCGCGCGGCTTGCAATCCTAGCGGGTGCAAGGATAGCGGGGCCGGCGATGAGGCCCCCTAGCGGGTGCAAGGATGCGCACGCCGCCTGCCGGGAGCAGGCGCATGCAGGATGCATAGACGACGGGATCGCCGTCTTGCGAAGCATGACGAGACGCCAGGAATGGCGTCTGGAGACTCGCGCGAATCACTGCGCCGCCAGAGCGAAGTCGGCCATGGATGGCGGACGTAGCGAACAGCCTGAGCCTCGATCACCTGCCACTATCCGCGTTAGGGATTTGCAGGATTTAGTCCCGCAGTGCAGCGGAGGGACCGAAGCGATAGCCGAGTCCGGAGCAAGCCCGCCCCCGAAGGGGGAACGCCCTGGGGAGCCCCCTTGCATGAGCTTATCCGCCCCCTCCCCCGCGCCCCCTCCCCATGCCATCCCTGGCCCGACCTATCGGTCGGTCTTTGCCATTCCCTGGCTGCAGTATATATTTGCCCCCAATCCTCCTATTCCAACAGCCCATATATGGCTAATATCTGATATGGTTCGTGCATCACCCCGCATCTCGGAGCCACCGGGCAACCGTTGATTGATTGACCCTAAGCTCAGCAGCTATCGCACGGGTTGAGAGCCCCTGGGCCGCCATCAACCGTGCACTGGACCGCTTATCTTCGCTCGCCGCTCTGCGGGCTGTTCCGGATCGTCTGCCGCGCGCCGCCTGCGCCTCGCGGAATCCACCTGGCGTAATGTGTTTCCAGGTCCAGTTCGATACAGACTTTGCCGTCGCCTTGACTTCCGACGTCGGCAGCGGCGGCGAAAAGTCGTTGTATGACTCGGCACGCTCCAAAACCGCAGTATGCCACCGGGCATACCCTGCCGGCGCCCAATAGCTGCGGACCGCACGGTAAGCCCAGAGCCGCAGCCGGTCGAAAAGTTCGACGTTCCTGCCTATGCCCGTCGCCTCGCGCCGGCGCTTCCTTTTTTTTGTTAAATCAACGAACTCGGCAAGTTCGCCCAGATCATAGATTCCACCGTTGGCGGCGGCAGCCGGTAGCCAAACGCGCCAAGCAGGATGAGTGGGATTTTTGGTGAGAAGCCCGGCGTACCCCTCGTCCGCACCAAGCGCATCGCGATATGCCCCCTCGATTGCCGCTGCATAGCGTAGTGGGTCTATCCTCGATGCTTCCGCTAGCGCAACTGGCGTACGCAAGCCGTATGCTATGTGCGCCCCGCCATCCTCCCGACCCGCAACCCAAGCCGGCGCCGGCAAGCCGGCAGCCTCCCACCGCAGTGCAGGCGGCCCGCCGCCGCTGCCTATGTCGACGTCAAAGACAAGCCAATTAAGCGCAACCGGAGAGTTGTGCTGTATATAGGTCCGTCGCAAAGCGTGCGTCTTCGTCCGGATAAGGCTCGCAGTTTTATTGTCCGAGCAATACGGTCGCGTCGGCAGCCGCGCAACAAACAGCGCAAGTGTGTCCACAGGCTCAGCCTTTGCTGAGCTTGCCGCGCGCGATCAGTAATTCAGATTTTTATAGCAAACAGGCGATAAAATGAGCTATATTGATAACGTTCTGTTATATAGCTCCGGGGCCTGTCGCGGATCGTACGCGGCAAGCCCTTTTTTAAGCTTGTTGCTGTGCTTGTCGCCGTAGCTGTTCGGCTTTTGTCGGTCGGCCTCGGCGTCTTTTCGGGGGCGTGGCTTCAGTTTGGTGCTGGCGTAGCCATGCCTCGACATCGGTCTGTAGCCATAAGATGCGCCGCGCGCCTGGGATACGTATAGGCTGCGGCAAGCTGGTGGGATTGCGCTTAAGGTCGTTGTGGATGGACTTGGGCGCGCGCTTAAGCACGGCCGATAAATCCGTCACGGTGAGTGTGTTCAATGTAGCTGCGGGCATAAAAACTCCGGGCAATAGCTGTCCAGAGCCAGTACCGGTAGCCACGATTCGCCGTGGCGGGTTTTTTACCCTCTGCATAAGCCGGAGCCGTATGCAGCTGCTACATTGCATGCCGCTTGTTTTGCTTTGTGGCGGCTTTGGCTCGTTATGCCGCCACTCCCTAAAACAAGCATCCCCTCACGGATCCCGTTACCGTGGGTTGGTCGCGCGTTTATGTGATAAATCACAAAGGCCGCGCATTTCTGCGGGGAATGCCGGCCGGTCGAGCCCCAAAATTGTTCCCGACAATTTTGGGGCTCCCGGCGAGGCACCGCCTTGCCTTCAACCAGGTAGATCCTGGAAACATTGTTACTGCTGCCGAGGTAGGGCAAAGTGATTCGCCCAACAAAAATAATACCCCATCGATTACCCGCCGTGCTACAAAAACACATGTAAATTCCCAAAAGTTTTTTGCACTTTAATTGCGTTTGTGGTAAGCGATACATAAACCACAAAAACAGCCCGTGTTAATTGCCATGAGCTATATTAACCGCGATTTTTATGCATAAGCGCTATAAGTAAAGCGCATCCCTTCTCCAAAAACGTGGGACATTTCTTGGGACAATTTTGGGACACTGAACAGCAAAAATAATTGAGCAATCAAGGGAAAAGTTGTGGCCCAGCGTGATATTAAGCGATTGATTTATAATAGATATCTATAAATTAGCTTAGATAACCTTTTGATCTAAAAGGCGCTTTTATCCCCCTCCTAAGGGGAAGGTCGTACGTTCGAATCGTATCCGGGGCGCCAACTATATCAAAGGGCTGCAGACATGCAGCCTTTTTTGATTTCGATCAGGGGCACACTAACAGCAGCGCACTCCCGTTCCGTCCACGATCCGCCAGCAGGAGAATGCGCGCATGCTGCCGCTCCCGCCACAACACCTTGTTCGACCGGCTTATCCGTTCTACCCGCTGGCAGTCGTCCGCTGACAGGATGATCTCATAGAGCTTGGCCCGCATGATCGTCTTCCGCCATCGCCAAGGCCGATTTGACCACCTTAAGACGCCCAAGCTTGTAAACCGCCCTAAACCGAACACTCGTGTTCGGTTTTTCTTTCTGCGCCGGGCAATCGGAGAGGAGATGTCGGCAATTTGGTCTAAACGCTGAATGCGAAATGTGCTGCGGGTCGATGCAGATTGGAGTCGGGGCGTCTTCGATGGCTCCGATAGCATAAGCGTAGTGGGTTTAACCCATTGGTCCGGCTTCAGCAGTATTGGAACAGGTGCGAATTGATTCGCATCGACAATATCGTTTTACCGACGCTCAACGGGTTCGACCCGCCATCGATTAAGCCCGAACCGGACAGGATCTGCGTTACAAGCCCTTCGCAGCAGTCGGTTATCGACGGTTGAAGAAACAAACCCATAGCCACTCCGGTGCACAATCTATCTTTGCTGATCAACATTGCCGCGGCCTTGGGCGTCGCTTTCCTCGGTGGATTGCTTGTCCGCCGCATGGGACTTCCGACCCTCGTCGGTTATCTACTGGCCGGGGTCGCCATCGGCCCCTTTACCCCCGGCTTCGTCGGCGATCCCCACACCATCAATCAGCTCGCGGAATTGGGCGTCATCTTTTTGATGTTCGGTGTCGGATTGCATTTCTCCTTCCGACACCTTTGGCAAGTCCGCGACATCGCCATCGTGGGTGCCTTGGGGCAGATGGCGACGACAGCGACACTGGGATACTGGCTGAGCCAATGGTGGGGCTGGCCGCCTTTTTCCGGCGTCGTGCTGGGATTGGCGATCTCGGTCGCCAGTACCATCGTGCTGCTTCGGGGACTGATGGACAACGGCTTGCTGAACACATCCCATGGCCAAGTCGCGGTCGGTTGGCTGGTAATGGAGGATGTGGCCACCGTGTTGGTCCTGCTGATCCTGCCGACGCTGGTCCCTACGGAAAACGGATTCGATTGGCGGGCGTTGGGGTTTACCGTGCTGGCGGCCATAGGATTCTTGATCTTTATGGTGTTTGTCGGGGCCCGCCTGATCCCCTGGCTCCTGTTGGGGGTCGCCCATACCCGCTCCCGAGAACTCTTCATCCTGGCGAATCTGACGATGGCTTTAGGTATCGCCTTAGGGGCCGCCGAGCTGTTCGGGGTCTCGTTGGCACTGGGAGCCTTCATGGCCGGCGCCGTAGTCAGCGAATCGCCGCTCAGCCACCAGATCGCGGCGGACCTGTTGCCCTTCCGGGAAGCCTTCTCTGTCCTGTTCTTCGTATCCATCGGCATGCTGTTGGACCCGCATTATCTGCTGGACAACCTGGGGCCGGTTCTCGCCTTGACCGGCTTTGTCGTGTTCGGGAAGTCCACCGTGACCGCCTTGTGGGCCTTTTTGTTTCCCCGTCCTGCAAGAACCGCGCTGATCGTCGCAGCCGGCACCAGCCAAATCGGCGAATTCTCGTTTATCCTGGGCCAGGCCGGACTGGCTTTGGGGCTCCTGGAGAGCGATCAGTATTCGTTGATTTTGGCCGGGGCGCTCTTGTCCATCGTGGTCAACCCGCTCATGTTTCGTCTGGTCGGATGGGCGGAACGGGGATTACAGTGGATTTCGCCGCTGTGGAAACTGCTCAATCGCTTCGGGCAGAGACTCACCTCCATCGATGCACCGCTGGCCGGCCATATCGTTATCGTAGGCTGTGGGCGAGTCGGTCGGCATATTGCCGAAGTCGCGGAATATCTGGGGCTTCTCTACCTGGTCGTCGAATCGGATGCCGAGCGGGCCCATGTCTTGGACCAGAGAGGCGTGCGTACGCTGCTGGGCGACGCGGCCAATTCCGAGGTATTGACCCATGCCGCGCTGGATCGCGCCCGCCTATTGGTGGTGACCCTGCCGGAAGAGGCAGCCAGCGAACTGACGGTGGCGGCCGCGCGGGATCTGGCGCCGAACCTGCCGATCATCGCCCGCGCCGTCACGCGGGAAGGCGTACAGCGCCTGGCCGAGTTGGGCGCGCAGCACGTCATTCACCCCGAATTGGAAGGCGGATTGCAACTGGTCCGGCATGCCCTGCTCCAACTGGGATTTTCCATGGAGGACGTACGCCGCTACGCCGAGTCGGTGCGCCGCGACCACTACGCCGCCTTAGCGAATAGCAGCGAAGAGCAGCGGCTGCTCCGAGAGTCGCTCGATAGGGCCGACCTCATTCAGGTCGCCTGGCTGCGTCTGCCGTCCGACAGCCCCTGGACGGGACGGGCTTGGGAAGAGACCGGATTGACCACCCGGACGGGAGTGGCCTTGGCGACGATCCTGCGGGACGGGCAATTACTGGCGAATCCGGAAGCCGGGACCGTATTACACGAGGGGGACTATCTGGAATTGATCGGAAATTCGGAACAATTGGCGGCGGCCCAACGGCTGATCACCACCATTGCTGAGCGTTAATCCAACTCCAACTCTGCAGACCTTCTCGCCACACTCGATCCGCATGACCTCAAAGACCGGGAATCCAAAGGATCGGAAGCACTGACTGAATATGGAGCTTTCGGAGGCACGGGAACGCTGTGCATCGTTTCACTTCCCCTCACTGGAATAGATCCTCGTATGGATTCATGAAAGATGCTACTTCAGCCCGCGCCGCTTGGCCCGCCGATACTGATAGATGAGGCGGGTCAGCCAGATCGCGAACCCAAGCACCACCAGCATCCCGATGATGTAAAGCGCATAGCGATGGTAATCGGCGATGACGCTCTGTAAGGTCTCGCCGAGAAAGAGGCCGCCATAGGTGAAGGTCACTGCCCAAATGATGGCGCCGATCAGATTGAGAGTGAAAAAGCGCAGGCGCGGAATGCGAGCCGCACCGACTACGAAGGGCGTCACATTACGCAGACCGTAGTAGAAGCGGAAGGTGAGAATCAGCCAATACTGGTGACGATGCAGATGGGTATAGACCTTCTGCGCGGCTTGCTGCCAAGAAGGGCGCTTGGTAATCACCTTTGGCCCCCAGTGCCGGCCGACATAGTAATAGAACTGGTCGCCAGTGAAACTGCCAGTCAGCGCGCAGAGTATCACCCAAGGCAGTTGCAGATTGCCGATTCCCGACGCGACCGCCATACCGGCAAGAATGACGATGGTTTCACCCTCGAGAAAGGTACCGATCAGGATAGTCAGGTAGCCGTAATCAGCGATCAGCTGTTCAACGGACATGTGTTGTTACGGGACTTCAGCACGTCTAATGGAGACAAGTTTACACGCGGAGCACGGTTGTCTCATTGACAGCGGTCGGAATCTCTGGACTCCGCAGGCCTCCATAATCCTTGAACAGGCTATTTTGAGCCATAGAGCATCCCACGGCGATTTCCAGCCTCGCCAAGCCATTATTTCTCATTTTGAAATAAACATGCTCCTCATCGTCAATGCAAAATTTATAACGTCTTTAGATCTGAAATCCTAAAGTGAGGTGCATTACACAAACTCAGAGGAATAGGGTTTCGGCTGCAATTGTTTTGGGGACTTAAGCAAGGATGTCGGCATCGTTGAATTGGTCCCAAGACGCGTTCAAAGCCCAATGGCTGTGCATGGCCAAAGGTTGCCGAAGTCACAACCTGCGGCAAGTTAACGATCAGCCATAGCCACGCCTTTCTCGAACCATCAAACTGCATGGTATCTGCCATAAATACGTTATCCCGCGCCCCCACGTCATTACACAAGCCGCATCGGCGAGTGGTTGGGTATTTTTGGGGACTGGCGGCCACCACGCTTTGCACGTTGATCACTTGGCCGCTGCGCACCCAGATTGGTCCAGCGAATATCCTGATGATCTTTTTGCTGGGCGTATTTTTCGTGGCGATCCGGTTCGGCCGGGGCCCCTCGATTCTGGCGTCCCTTCAGAGTGCCGGGGCCTTTGCCTTTTTCTATGCCCCTCCGATTTTTTCCTTTGCCGTCTCGGATACGGAGCATCTGATCGGCCTCGCCGTCATGCTGATCGTCGCGGTCGTGACCAGCAGCCTGATGGAGGCGCTTCGGTCACAAGCCGCGGTGGCGGCGCAGCGGGAACGGCGCGCCTCCACGCTATATCGGCTGAGCAAGGAACTCGCCGGCACCCGCCAGGAAGCGGACGTGATCGCAGCCGGGATCAGACATATCCATGCGGAATTCGGCAGCGCGAACACCCTGCTCTTTCCGAACGCTCAGGGCCGCTTGCACGGTCCTGAAGACAATCCCTTGCCGAATAGCTTGCCGGAAATGGATCCTGCCATGGCGCAACGGGTATTCGACAAAGGACAGCCGCTCGGCACCGGAACGGATTCAGATTCTGAAGAGACCGTGCTGTATTGGCCCTTGGTCGGCTCCGAACGAACCTTGGGCGTATGGGTCATGGCGCTCCCGGCCAACCGGAGTCTTTCGACGGAAGAACAGACGCTTTTGGATCTCTTTCTCCATCAGATCGTCCAGTCCCTGGAGCGGGTTAGGGCCACCGAACAAGCCCGTTGCGCGGCCATCCGAATGGAAGCGGAAACTCTAAGGAATTCGCTGCTGAGCGCCATTTCCCACGATCTCCGCACCCCGCTCTCAACGCTCGTCGGTGCGTCGGGAACCCTAGCCGAAGACGACGGACACCTGGATGCCGAGCGCCGCCGAAAGCTCGTCCGAGCGATCCATGAAGATGCCCAGCGGATGTCCGATCTCACGCATAAGATTCTGGACATGGCTCGGCTCGAAGCCGGAAAGGTCGTCCTCAATCGGCAGTGGTACGCGCTGGAAGAAATCATCGGCAGCGCCCTGCGCCGGATGCGGAAGCAGCTCGGCAATCGCCCGGTCGCCGTCGATCTGGACGATGGCTTGACGCTGGTCTATGTCGATGCGGTCTTGATGCAACAAGTCTTGGTCAATCTTCTGGAGAATGCCGTCAAATACACCTCGGAAGCCAGTCCCATCGAGATCAGGGCGGCACTGTCGCCGGAATTGCTGACCCTTTCTGTTGCCGATCGGGGGCCCGGCATTCCGGAAGAATTCAGGCACCAGATCTTCGAGAAGTTTTTCAGGATTCACCCGGAGGCGCCCCAGAGCGGCGCCGGACTAGGCCTCGCCATTTGCCGGGCGATTGTCAACGCGCATGGCGGCCGGATTCGCGCGGAATCTCGCATCGGCGGGGGAACCGTCTTTCGGTTGGACCTGCCGCTCACGGAAACGCCGCCGCGTATCGAGCCGGAAAACGAGATCTCATCCCTCTCATGATGGAAATCCGCCCTGTCATATTGGTGATCGAAGACGATCCGCACTTGCGGATGTTTCTGAACACCTGCTTGAGCGGTCACGGTTGGACGGTCGTCACGGCTGAAACCGGGACCGACGGTTTGGCTTCGGCCCGAAGCGCCAAGCCGGATCTCGTGATTCTCGACTTGGGATTGCCGGACATGGACGGCGTGGAAGTGGTCGAGCGGCTGCGGAAACGCAGCGAAATCCCCCTCATCATTCTATCGGCCCGAAATCACGAGACCGATATCACCCAAGCGCTGGACGTCGGGGCGGACGATTACCTGACCAAACCGTTCAGCACCGCGGAACTCGTGGCGCGCATCCGGGCGCTGCTGCGGCGCGCCCTTCAGCGGCCGTGGGGGCCGCCGCGCGATGTCTTCCAAGCGGGCGAATTAAAGGTCGAACTGACCCGGCGAAAAGTATTCCTCGCGGAGCGCGAAATCCATCTCACGCCCATCGAATACCGCTTGCTGACCGCTTTGATCGCCCATGCGGGCCTCGTGGTCACCCACCGGCAGCTGCTGAACGCGGTGTGGGGGCCGGCCCACATCGAGCATAGCCACTACGTCCGGATTTACATGGGGCAGCTTCGGCACAAATTGGAAGCCGACCCGGCGCGACCCCGTTATCTCCTAACGGAAGCCGGTGTGGGATATCGCCTGTGCGACGAGGATTGATCGATGATCCGGGACAGAAGGTAAAACCCGACTCCTGCCGTGCGGCTCGGGACATCCGAAAAAAATACAAACAACGGGATATCCGCTATGTCGCCAACGTTCCTACGACTTAGACCCAATACTATGAAACTCAAATGGCTTTCGATGGTGCTCGTCGTGTTGCCCGGCTTGGCCCTGGCCGTGGAGGAAACCGGCGTTATCGCGCCGACGCCGCTGGACCTGACCCGACACATCATCGGTTATCTCGCCGTTGCCATCACGGTTCTGGCTTACGTCACCGCGATGTCCGAAGAGGTGATCGAACTCCGGAAATCCAAGCCCATGGTTCTTGGAGCGGCGCTCGTCTGGTTCGCGGTCTGCATTTATTACGCGATGCAGGGGAACGCCGAGGTCGCCGTGAAGGCTTTCGAGAGCAACCTGCTCGCCTATGTCGAACTCCTGTTGTTCATCCTGGTGTCCATGACGTATCTGAACGCCATGGAGGACCGGGGCATCTTCGACGGACTCCGCATCTGGCTGCTGAACCGGGGCTATAGCTATCGGCAACTGTTCTGGATCACGGGCGGGCTGGCCTTTGTCATTTCAACCGCAGTCAGCGGCCTTGCAGTCGGCCTGCTGATGGGCGCGGTCGCGACGGCCGTGGGCAAGAGCAAACCCAAGTTCGTGGCCCTGTCCTGCGTCAACATCGTCGTGGCCACCAATGCCGGCGGTTCCTTTAGCCCCTTGGGCGGCATCTCGACCCTGTTCGTCTGGCAGGCGGGCGTCGTGGCCTTCCAAGACTTTCTCTCCCTGGCGCTGCCCTGTCTGGTCAACTTTCTGGTGCCGGCCATAGTCATGCACTTTTTCGTCCCGAAGGAAACGCCGCAGTTCTTGCAGCGGCAAATCGTCCTCCGGCGAGGCAGCAAACGGATCGTGGCTCTCTTTGCCATCACCCTGATCATCACCGTCTGTTCCGATGTGTTTCTGAAACTGCCACCCGCCGCCGGCATGATGGCGGGGCTGGCCTTGTTGCAGTTCTTCAGCTTTTACCTGTCGCAGACGGCTCTGGAAGCGGACGGCTCCGACCGCTTGGGCGAACCGCGGCCAGCCGACTGGCTGGACGATCGGGAGTACGACATTTTCCAGAAGATCGGCAACCTGGAATGGGACACGCTGCTGTTCTTCTACGGGGCGATGATGATGATCGGCGCTTTGGGATTCGTCGGCTACCTGGACGCCATCGCCCATTTCCTGTTCGGACAGATCAACCCGACCCTGGCGAACGTCCTGATCGGGCTGTCCTCGGCCTTTGTCGACAACGGAACCCTGATGTTCGCGGTGCTGAGCATGCACCCCGACATCCCCTTGGGCCAATGGCTGCTGCTGACGCTGACCTTGGGCGTCGGCGGCAGCCTGCTGGCGATCGGGTCCGCCCCTGGCGTCGGGCTATTAGGACAGATCAAGAACACGTATACCTTCGGCTATCACCTGCGCTGGATGCCGGTCATTTTGCTGGGTTATTTCGCCAGCATTGCCGTGCATTTCTGGGTCAATGCGCGTTATTTCTAGCGAACCCATAAGGCTCCGGAGGCCCGATGCTTATCGATTACCAGTACAGAAACGCCGTCTGCGGAGACTGACTCTTCGTGACTTTAGCGACCGATAAAGAATCCATATGACCGCTCGTTATGCTTGCCCCCAATGCGGCAAGGAGTATTTCGGAACCGGAAAACTGGGCCAATCCTCGATGTGCGCCTGCGGTTCACGCATTCCGGCGAGCCTATCCGACCGCGCCATCCGCTACTGGATCCTTCGTATTTCGGCCCTTTATGGCCTCGCTACACTCGTCTTGGGAGTGGCTCTTTTTCATCGGCATCTCCCCTCAAACCCTTGGGAGAGACTCTTGAGCCCTAGTCTGCTGGTGCCGTCCATGGTGATCTGGGCAATCGTCTACCAGTTTGCATCCAGCCAAAAGAGGAAGGATTCTAGCGACACGGTTCTCTTCCGTCTTTATACGATGGGAATGCTCTTCTTCATTGTCAGTTTGTTATCCGCCATCGTCGCGGGCTGCGGAATTTCTGGCATTTAACCGGCGACACTCAGGTTTTCGGTTTCCCCGATTTCCCGGAGGCCCCCGATCGAGCCATGCACGAGGACCGATACGTCTGATTAAGAGCCTATCCCAGTAGGCCGTTCGCCCTGAGCTTGTCGAAGGGTTTCTTGAGCCTACTGGGATAGGCTCTAAGCCCGACCACCGCCTTGCCCCCTCTTTCGCCCGGCCGTCGTCTTCAACTTTGATAAGACGACCGGAACGCCCGCGCGCACCGGAAAAGGCGTGCATCCGCAAAAGCGCGTATAGAAAACCGCGCCACATCGCGTGACAATCGGTTCCACGCTGACACATCGGACGTGGTTAGCCAGCGACAGGGAGCCGCCCAGGACGGGCGAGCGATGCCCCACCAAGGACGGGGCGTTCAGGGATGTGCAAAGGAATGAACATCGCCAGGACGCGGGAAGGATCGCGAAAAGGGCCACAGGATGGCCCTTTTCGCCGTTCACCATTTAATGGCTCCACGCTGCTCTCTTCGCCTCGGCTACTGAGCACTCCGAAACACTCGGGATGCGGTTTTTTTCGGTAGGCCGCGGCGCGATCGAAGCGACCTACCTTATCGAATAAGCCACCTAAATATCGGTTTGGCCGTGATGCCGAAGTCGCCGGTATTCAAGCATCAACGGCTGTTCGATCGATCCCGTGGCCCCCGTCTCTCTCCCGTGGATTTGCTTGCGGCTCTTTGAAGGGCTGAGGAGCGTCTACTCGATCGCCGCGATCGAAAGGAGGGTGGGCAGCCGCACGATGAACTCCGCGCCTCGGCCGAGACCTTCGCTTCTGGCCTCCACATGCCCTCCGTGCAGCTCCACGAGCCGCCGCACCAAGGTCAGTCCAATCCCTAGGCCGCCTTGTGAGCGGTCAAGGGTACGACTGCCTTGGGTGAAGGGCTCAAAAACCTCCGCCAGCAACTCGGGCGCGATGCCTTCGCCCGTGTCCTTGACCGAAATCGTGACTTCGCCCGGGGCGCCAAGAGACGCGGTCAACCAAATCCGTCCCCCTTGCTCGGTATATTTGGCGGCATTGTTCAGCAGATTACTTACCACTTGGGCGAGACGGACCCGATCACCTTCCAAGCGCACCGATGGCTCAGGAAGCGAAATGCTGAGCGCCTGATGGCAGGCTTCGATGACGGGACGGCTGAGCTCGAGCCCTTGTTCGATGACCTCCCCGAGATCGAGAGGTTCCTTCTTTAGCCTGATCTGGCCGCGGATGAGGCGCGAGACGTCCAAGAGGTCATCGACCAGCCGGGTCAGATGGCTGACTTGCCGATTGATGATCTCCTGTGCCCAGATGAGCTTGGGTTCGACGGAACCGAGGTGCCGCATGACTTCAACTGCGTTGCGAATGGGAGCGAGAGGATTGCGGAGCTCATGGGCGAGCATCGCCAGAAACTCGTCCTTGCGACGATCGGCCGCTTTTAAAGCCTCCTCCATGTGTTTGCGTTCGGTGATGTCGATGCACGAGCCAATGTAGCCCGCGAACTCCCCATCGGAGCCGTAGAGGGGGATGCCACGGTCCAACACCCAGTGGTAGCCCCCGTCATAGTGCCGCAAACGGTACTCTATGGTGAAATACTCGCGCGCATCGAACCCACTCGTATAGATCTCCAAGCAGCGGTCGAGATCATCCGGATGTACGCCGTCAGCCCAACCGTATCCCAACTCTTGCTCCATCGCCCGCCCGGTGAACTCGAGCCAGGGTTTGTTGAAGTACGTACACCGCTTGTCCGTCCCCGCAACCCAGATCAGCACCGGAGCACTATCGGCCATCCGCTGAAATCGCGCTTCGCTCTCGCGCAGCGCCGCTTCGGCGCGCCTGTGCTCGGTGATATCCACGATGGTGCTCAAGACCAGCGGTTCCTCATCCGCCTGGAATAGACTGAGCCCAACCTCGATAGGAATTTCCCGGCCATCCTTGTGCCGTCCATGGATATCTCGGCAAACAGCCATCAAGCGGGGCTTGGGATCGTTATAAAAGTTTGTCCGGTAGGTGCGGTGCCCGTCACGGGAACACTCGGGGACGAGGAGTTCGACGGGTTGGCCGAGCAGCTCCGCCCGCGTGTACCCGAAGAGCTTTTCGGTTTGCGCGTTGACCAGCACGATACGTCCCGCTCGGCTGGTCATCACCATGCCGCAGGGGGCGGATTCGATCGCGAGCCGGAAGCGCTCTTCGCCCTGGCGCAGTACCTGAGACGCCAAGCGCTCCTTCGCCAGCCGCTGATCACGGGCGCGCTTGACCCGCGCCTGAACGGATCGAACCAGATGCCAGGGTTCGATCGGTTTGGTGAGAAACTCATCGCCGCCGAGATGCATGGCGGCGAGTTGCCGATCAATGTCGGATTCGGTCGACAGAAACACGATGGCAAGCCCGGTGTACCCCTCGCATTGACGAATCACGGCCGCAAGCTCCAGACCGCTGCAAAAGGGCATGTACACATCCACCAACACCAGCTCTGCCCGCGCCTGCTGTATCGCCTCCAAGGCTTGTCGCGGGTCCGTTACGACGGAGACGGTCATGCCGGCCCGCTCGAGATGCAATTGATAGAAAGCCGCAAGCTCCGCATCATCGTCCACGATCAGGATACGATAGGGATCTTGGGGCCGGGTGAGGAGGATCTCATCCAAGGTTCTGACCAGCGTGGGAATATCGAGGGGCTTGGCCAAGTAATGGGTCGTGCCGGTGCGAACGGCGTGCAGGCGGGCGTCGAAGTCGTCCCGCACGGAGATGAAAACCACCGGGATGGGTTCTTCGCGCTCTGCATTGATCGCGTGAATGATCTTGGCCCCGGCCAAGTCTCCCTCGGGAAAGACCAAATCCATGAGGATCGCCAAGGGGGAGGTTTGCACAACGGCCTCGCTCAGCCCTTGGAGCTGCGGAAAGATGCGCACCGTGTAGCCGAACTGCCGTAGCGCATATTCGAGGTGGACCGCCAGATCCTGATCGTCTTCAACCAGGAAGATCAGTTTTTCCGAACCTACCGGCACGCGGGGTTTCGAGAGTTCAAGGCGGTGGTCCCAGCCTGCCGACGATTTATGGGAAGACTCGGGCGAAACCGATGCTGCTTCGAGTAACACCCAATAGGCGTGCAGTTGATCGCGCTGCGTCGCCGTTAAACCGGGGCTGCCCGTGACCAAGGACTGAATGAATCTTTCGAACTGCCGTGCGGTCTCGCTGACCCCATGACAGCCGAAGGTCGCACCGGAACCCGCCAGCTTGTGCACCAACTGGTACAGGGCGGTCAGTTGAATCGCGGCGCCATCGCTCGCCAAGACCTCTGCACAAGCCCGTCTCACCTCTTCGATACGTTCCGGCAGCAGGACCTGATACTCCTCGCGGAGCTTCGCTAAGCGTTGGCGGAATTCCTCCCGGGCCTCATTCATGATAGTGATGCCAAAGGTCCTGTACGGTATCGGCGAGTGACATCGGATCAAAGGGTTTGGCGATGACATCGAGGACGCCGAGCGCTTTGAATTGGGCAATTTCCTGCGGCTGAACCTTGGCGGTCATAAAGATCACCGGGATGCCGGCGAGGGCGGGAATTGCCCGTAGCGCCTTAAGAGTAGCGGGTCCATCCAGGCCCGGCATCATCACGTCCAACAGGATCAGGTCCGGGGTGAAGGCGGATACCCGCTCGATCGCTTCCCCACCCGAGCGGCATAACTCTACGCTGAACCCACCGACCGCTTCTAATGCGAGCTTGGCCACCGCGCCAATATCAGCCTCGTCTTCGACGTATAAGATCTTGTTTAATTGGGGTGTGCTCACCGATACACCCTCCCGAGTCTAATGACTGTCATACAGGCTACCTCATTACCCATGAGTGCGCGCGCTATTGCCAACCTTTGAGTCATCTGCGACGCTCCACTCTCTTTCCTTATTCCTAAGGACCAAAGCAGTGATGGTCTCCAGCAATTCTTCGTTGGAAGTTCGTGTTTTCACCAGAACCGCCGCCACTTCGCGCAGGTTTTCGGGATCTGGTTCTTGGGAAGAGAACACGAGCACGGGAACGGGTGGCGTTTGCCGACTGAGCAGCGGCAGCAGGTCTAGACCATTGCCGTCGGGTAGCACGATGTCGAGTAATACCAAGTCGAAGCGCTGCTTTGCTAACACCTGTTCGGCACGTCGGAGATCCGGTGCAGCCATCACCTCCGCAACGCCCGCGAGCAGCATACTGACTACTTGCTGCAGATCCAGGTCGTCCTCGACATGCAGGATCTTAGGGCTGCCGGCCCGATTGTACCGGGTGGCGCGTTCCACCGCAGCAATGAGTCGCCGCTGGTCGATCGGCTTGTCCAACCAGTCCAGAACCGTAAATCCCGAGCCCGCCAATATCTCTCGCCCGGCTTGCGCCTTCACGGATACCACGATGATGGGAAGCTCACGGGTGGAGGATGAGGTACGCAGGGAGCGGATCAATGAGATGCCACTCTCCCCCGGCAAGACCAAGTCGACGGTGATGGCGTCATAGCGCGTCTGCTCCAGCTTCCGGCGGGCTTGCTCGGCATCGCCGGCAATATCGCAAGTGAATCCACGTTGTTCCAACAGCATGCCGATCAGGGTGGCGATGTCATGGTCGTCCTCGCAGATCAGAATCCGGCTGCGGTCCACATCGTTACCGGCGCCAACGCCGGCGATGGACTCTCGTTCATACCAAACGGGCAACTCGATGTGGAACCGCGTGCCTACATCGAGCTCGGTATCGAATCCGATACGGCCACCCATCTTTTCGATCAGGGCCTTGCTGATGCTCAAGCCCAGTCCCGAACCGCCTTTCTGGCGCGCATCCGAGGAATCGGCTTGAGAAAACTTTTGAAAGATCTTGTCCCGAAAATCCTCGGGAATACCGGGGCCCGAGTCTGCGACCGTGACGCGCACCAGGCGTTCGAGAGAAGTCACGGTGACATCGACCTGCGCGCCTGGCGGAGAGAATTTAGCGGCGTTGGAGAGTAGATTTGCCATCACTTGCAGCAATCGGTCGCTGTCCACGTTGACCTTGGTGTGCAGATCCAGTCGATCGTTGGTCCCGATAACGTAGCGGACGCCGTGTTGCTCCGCATAGGCCTGGTTGGCCTCCACCGCCGCCTCGATCAGCGGCAGGAGCGGTTGAGGCTTTAGGCTGAAATTCATTTTCCCGGACTCGATCTTCTCGATGTCCAGGATATCGTTAATGAGTTGTCCCAACCGCTCGCTGTTGTTGTAGGCGATGGTGATGAGTTGCTTCGTCTGCTCGGGCAGATCTCCCGTGATACCGCCCGCAATGAGACCCAGCGCTCCACGGATCGAGGTGAGCGGGGTGCGTAGCTCGTGGCTGACGATGGACACGAATTCTTTTCTCATTTGCTCGATGCGCTCCCGTTCCGTCAGATCGCGAACAATGGCGACGAAGAGCTGTTCGTCCTCGTAACGTATCTCGTTGCTCGATAGCTCTAAAGGTACCAAGGACCCGTCCTTGCGACGCATCTTCACGCTGCGGATCGTACCGGCAACTTTGGCCATATCGCCGGGCGGGTAATCCCTAAGGTATCGATCATAATCGCTATAGTAAGGCTCGGGCATCAACACGTTAACCTTACGACCGATGACCTCCGCCGCCGTGTAGCCAAATAGCTGCTCTGCGCCGCGATTGAACGATTCGATCGTGCAGTTCGGATCAAGACTGATGATGCCTTCGATGACATGGTCGAGCACCGCCTGCAGCCGGCTTTGGACCCGATGAAGTTCGGTGATCCGCTGCTCGAGGTCTAACTTGGAAGCACGAAGTTCCTGCTCGACGCGCTGATGCTCGGTGATCTCGTGATTCAACCGAGCCTCGAACCCCTGCACCGCGGCATCGCGGCTCCTTGATGCCGTAGCCCAGGCAAAAAAAGATCCTACCCGTGCACTGGCAGCGTTAAGAAGTTTTCGCCACACCCTCAAATCCATAAGTTCTTTTGACATTTGCAGCGCCTGCCAAATAACCACTTGTTTATTAAGGTTAAATATTCTTCCCCGCTTGATGTTGTGCCATGTTTTGGCAGATTTTACAAATCTTAAAAATCCTCACTTCTCAATAACATATGGGCCTAAGGGGAGGACTGGATTTCTAACGCGAGGTATGTGTGGCTGATGGAAACGCTCAAACGTGTTCATTATGCAATCGGCAACACTCAGGTTTTCGGTTCCGCCCGATCGACCGGAGGCCCCCGCTCGAGCCGTGCACGAGGACCGATACGGCCTGGTTAAGCCTGATCATCGCCTCGCCCCCTCTTTCGGCCATCGTGTTCAACCTTTATAAGAGGTAGAGACCCAACACTGACACTGTTGGCGAATTCACCGATCCGCTCTTGCCGGGGTTTAGCGCGAGGATCATGATCAAGCGCTCATCGTGATCGACGCTTCCGGCGGATTCGCCATGACCCTGCATCCTCCAAACGCATTTCCCCGTTCCCGAAGCAACCCTGCGCGTAACCCAGGCGCTTTCCCTAAAGGCACGCTCTGTCTTCAGATCGGTGACCACCTCGGGACGATTTACCAGGACCATCATTTCGCGGCGCTGTTTCCCTCGTGGGGTGCCCCCAGGGCCTCGCCAATCAACAGACCGCCGACGATCGCCCAACAGAAATCGAGCGCGAGCCAGCGCCAGCCCAGGGTACCGAGATCATGCAAACCGATCAGGCCCGGGCCCAGCATCATGAACGGAAACGCGGCGCCATCGTTGAGGCTGCCTTCCCCGGACGCCATTCTGTTTGTCAAGGGGCGATTTGGGCCTGGCGGATCTCCTGGTTTCGGCGGCGGATTAGCGCGAATACCTCCTTACTGTCAAGCTGAAGCGCAGCCGGTCGCGGTCGTGCAGGCCTTCCACCTGGACCTCCGAGGCCAGCACCGGGTCGGTCGGTGCTAGGATCGCGCCGAGAGAGTCCGAACCCGAACAGGCCGACCGCCGCGATCAGTGCAATGGTCAGCGCCATGGACACAAAGGCCAGGCGAACCGGCAGACACCAATGCCGGTGCGACAACAGTAGACCCAGCTTCAGACCGAAACGGTGAGATGAGCACGGTGACTTCCGCCATGCGTTCCAGAATGGCGGCATCCTCCAGCCGATGAGGAGCCATCAGGTCCCATCCTGCGGGGCCGAGCGCGTAACCCGCGGCCAGATAAAGCATGCCGGTGCTTACCGGTAATCGCTTCAGCAAGGTGCCCGATAAGGCCGTCGTGATCAGGCGTATGCCGATGATGAGCGCCCAAATCGTAAAGGACATCGAGATTTACGCGAAATGAGTGGTCTAAAGAATCGCCGAAGGGCGGCCAAGGTGGAATTGATGTTAATCTCTGCCTCATGGGAGGCAGTGTCGGATACTCTGACGACGATTTCGCTCGGTGCTTGTGAAGCGTTGGACAGGAGCGCGGCTGCATTCACTCGCCCAATTCGCGTTTGCTTAGCCGACGTGGGCGTCTCCATTCTTACATGATCCCGGATTCCCGCACGGAATTCCTTAACTTAGAGAGACTTAAGCATGATGCCGTTTCCCATCGTTGGCATCGGCGCTTCTGCCGGCGGTCTTGAAGCTTTCTCGGAATTCCTTTCCGGACTTCCTGCCACGAGCGGCATGGCTTTTCTGGTGGTCCAACACCTCGATCCCCATCACGAGAGCGTACTCGTCGAACTCCTCGCAAGTAAGACGGCTCTGCCCGTCCGGGAGGCGACGGAGGGGCTCGCGGTCGAACCCGACCACGTCTACGTCATTCCGCCCAATGCCATCATGACCCTGTCCCAGGGCCATCTGGCCCTCGCTTCCCGCGACGATTGTCTCTTGCCGCCCATACCAATCGACCGTCTGTTCTACTCCCTCGCGGAAGAGCAGAGGGCCAATGCGATCGGGGTCATTCTGTCGGGCACGGGTTCGGACGGCGCGCTCGGAATGCAGGCGATCAAAGGTTCCGGCGGCCTCACCTATGCCCAGGATGAAGGCTCGGCCAAATTCAGCGGCATGCCGAAGGCGGCGGTAGAGCTTGGCGTGGTCGATCGGGTGCTGCCGCCGCGGGACATCGCCAGCGAGCTCGAGAGGCTCGGTCACCATCCGTACTTGACGAAAAACCGCTCCGTGTCTGCCGTAGAATCCGCGCCAACCGATACCGATGAGGAAGATCTCCTCCGGGTCTTTCGTCGCCTCCGCAACGCCTGCGGTGTGGACTTCACCCATTACAAGCGCGGCACCGTGCGGCGGCGGCTCGCGCGTCGTTTGGTCCTGCACGGATTGAATACGCTGTCGGAGTACCTGAATGTGTTGGAAAGCGACCCGAAAGAAACCCAAGCTCTCTTTCAGGATCTGCTGATTCAGGTCACCGATTTCTTCCGCGATCCCGAGCTGTTCGAAGGGCTGACCCGAACCGTCTTCCCGCGCTTGCTCGAAGGCCGTGCCCCTCAAGCTCCGCTGCGAATCTGGGTTCCCGGTTGCGCCAGCGGCGAGGAAGTCTATTCCATCGCCATCTGCCTCCTGGAATATCTGGGCGAGCGATTGACCCGGATTCCGATTCAGATTTTCGGTACCGATCTCAGCGAGGCCGTCATCGAGAAGGCGCGCAACGGACTTTATCCTGAGAATATCGCCCGCCACGTTTCCGGCGAGCGGCTCCGGCGCTTCTTCGTCAAGGTCGACGGCCACTATCGGATCACCCGTACGATCCGCGATGTGTGTGTGTTCGCCCGCCAGGACGTGGCCCACGATCCCCCCTTCTCGCGGCTGGATCTCGTGAGTTGCCGAAACCTCTTGATCTACCTCGATCCGGCCTTGCAGAAGCGGGTTATCCCGCTGTTCCATTACGCCTTGAATCCGGGCGGATTTCTCCTGCTGGGACCGTCCGAAACCATAGGTCCTTTCTCCGAGCTTTTCAGTCCCGTCGACAAACGGCTCAAGATCTATTCCAAATCGATTCTGCCCCGGCAGAATCACCTGGCGCTGCTGGAGGAGTATCCCGTGTCGCCGGACCGATCCGGCCAGAAAAGATTGACCTTGCCCAGCGAACCTGTGGAGGCGGAGCGCCTGCAACGGGAGGCCGATCGCCTGGCCTTGAACCGCTATGTTCCGCCGGGGGTTCTCTGCGATGCGGAGATGAACGTTATCCAGTTCCGGGGCGAGACCACCCCATATCTGTCCAATCCGACAGGTCCTCCGAGCCTCAAGTTGCAGAAACTGGTCCGGCCGGGCCTCCTCGTCGATTTGAACGGCGCCATCGAGCAGGCCCGCAAGGACGGCACGCCGGTACGGCGGGAGGGTTTGCAGGTGGAGGGGCCGGGCGGCATGAGGACGGTCAATCTCGAGGTCATGCCCGTGCGACTGACGACTCCGGCGGAAAACCTATGGTTTCTGATTTTTTTCGAGGAGGTAGCACTCTCGATACGGAATCGGGGCGTGGCCGGTGCCTGGGAATGCTGGACTTCGCTCTGGGGGAGGATACGCACGGGGCTAAACGCGAAGAGCACTTCCCGAGAGAGCGAAAAAGATCGGCAGCTCCTGCGGCGCACGCAGGATCTCGAGGCGGCCCACGATTACATTCGAACCCTGTTGGAGACCCACGAGGCGGCGGTGGAGGAGCTGAAGTCGGCCGAACAGGAACTACTATCAAGCAATGAAGAGTTCCAAAGCACCAACGAGGAACTCGAGACCGCTCAGGAGGAGTTGCAATCGAGTAACGACGAATTGCGCGCCCGCAATCGCGAGCTCGACGCGCTGAACGACGAACTGCGGGAATCGCGCGATTTCGCGGAAGCGGTCGTCGAAACCGTGCATCACCCGCTGCTCGTGCTCGATGGCAAGCTCCGTGTTCAGCAGGCAAACCGGGCCTTCTACCAGACCTTCAAGATCACCCGCGAAGCGACCGAGCAGGGCCTGCTTTACCAGTTGGGCCAAGGACAATGGGATATTCCCGCCTTGCGCCGACTCCTCGAAGAGATTCTGCCCGCCCAAACCGCCTTCCAAAATGAGGAGGTGACCCAAGTCTTCCCCGAGATCGGAGAGCGGACGATGCGTCTTAACGCCCAGGTTTTGCGCTGGAACGATCAGGAGCGCATTCTCCTGGCCATAGAGGACATCACCGAGTACAAGGCGGCGCTCGAAGCTCTCAGGATTGCCGACCGGCGCAAGAACGAGTTCCTGTCCATGCTCGCCCATGAGCTGCGCAATCCCCTGGCCCCCATCCGCAATGCCCTGGAGATCTGGCGGCGCGGCGATGCCGGGGAGGCGGCGGAGCGGCAGGCCCAGGCCATGCTGGACCGGCAGCTCCGCCAGGAGGCGCGGCTCCTCGATGATCTCCTCGATCTGTCGCGCATCAGCCGCGGAACGATCGTCCTGAAGAGACAGCCGGTCGATCTGACCCACATGGTGGCGCAGTCGGTCGACGATGCCTATTCTCAGCTCGACGCGCACCGCCATCGGCTCAGCTTGTCGCTACCGGAGCATGCCGTGCCGGTCGAAGGCGATCCGGCCCGATTGCAACAGATCGTCTCGAATCTTCTGACCAACGCCATCAAATATACCCCGCCCGGCGGCCGCATCACTCTGACTCTGACCCACGAAGGGCGGGGCGCGGTGCTCAAGGTTGCCGATACCGGTATCGGTATCAGCCCGGAACTCCTGCCTTCGATCTTCGACCTCTTCGTGCAAGCCGACAAATCCCTGGACCGAGCGGAAGGCGGTCTCGGCATCGGACTGACCCTGGTCCGCCGTCTGGTCGAATTGCACGGCGGGAACATCGACGCGCGCAGCGACGGGACCGGCAAGGGCAGCGAGTTCACCGTCCGTTTGCCGGCCTTACCGGAAACGGCCATCCCCGCCGCTCCCGCGAAAACCGAAGCGGCTGAAGGTACGCCCGTCATCCATCACCGTATCCTGGTGGTCGATGACAACGTCGACGCGGCGGAAAGTACGGCGCTGTTGTTGCAACTCGAAGGCCACGAGGTGCGGACGGCCTTCGACGGTCCGCAGGCCCTTGAAGCCGCACAGACCTTTCGCCCGCAGATCGTCCTGCTCGATATCGGCTTGCCGAGACTGGATGGCTATGAAGTAGCCCGCCGTCTGCGGGCGCTGCCCGAGTTGGGAACGCCGTTGCTGGTGGCGATGACCGGCTATGGACAGGCGGAAGACCGTGACCGATCCCGATCCGCCGGATTCGATGAGCACCTGGTCAAACCGGTCGAGATCGATCAGATCAAGGGGCTGATGGCAGCCTACGCATGCCGGCAGAAGGCGAGCAACGCGGTGGACATGCCATGAAAATGCTAACAACCATCGATAAAGTTGAACGGTATATCGTCTACGTGCTGGTTTTTTTGCTGCTGATATCCGTGACTCTGGGCGCTCTTGAACTCAGCCGCGTCATCGCCAAGAACATTCTTGATTCTTCTTTCTTCTTGGTGGATATCAACCGGCTATTCGAATCGTTCAGCCTTTTTCTCATTCTGGTCATCGGACTGGAACTGCTCAAATCCATTAAAAGCTATCTCGTGCAGGGCTCTATCAATCCGGCCTTCGTCGTGGAAGTCGCCATCATCGCACTGGGCAATAAGCTCATCACCCTGGACCTAAAACACGCAGAGCCGGGACTACTCATCGGCATTGGGGTGATCCTGCTGGGCTTGTCGGCGACCTATTTGGTTCTTAAAAAGGCATTCAGCCCCGCAGAAGCTCAGACTGGAAATCAATCACTCGATTGACTCGAGTAACCCGGAGGCTCTATGGAAGTGATGTGGTATGTGTTGATTGGCCTGGCGGCCGGCTGGCTGGCGGGGCAAGTGGTCAAAGGCGGCGGGTTTGGCATCCTCGGAAACATTCTTGTCGGCGTGTTCGGCGCGGTACTGGGCGGTGTTCTGTGTGCTGGGTTTGTCCGCCGGGGGCGGCAGGTTCGGAAGCTTGATTATCGCAACCGTTGGCGCCGTGGTGTTCTTGCTTCTGCTGCGTCTGATCAGAAAGGCTTAGCCAAGGCCGTTCTGGCCAGGCCAAAAACCTAGCCGCGCACACCGACGATAGGATGCAAAACCTTCCCGGTCGTATTCGCTCTAATCCGATGAGGCATTAATCTTATTTCCCGTTGTTAGGATAGGGATCGATGATCGATGGATTGCTCGACTTCTCCGGATGGGGACTAATTGTCATTACCCTGGGCCTAACCCACGTCACCATCGCCAGCGTGACTATTTTCTTGCATCGTCACCAAGCGCATCGCGCCCTGAATCTCCACCCCATCGTCAGCCATTTCTTTAGATTTTGGCTGTGGCTGACCACCGGTATCGTCACCCGAGAATGGGTGGCGATTCATCGCAAACACCACGCCCATTGCGAAACTCCGCAAGATCCCCATAGCCCCCGCGTCTTCGGCATTCGGAAGGTGCTGTGGGAAGGCGCCGAGTTGTACCGGGCCGAAGCCCGCCATGTCGAAACGCTGGAGCGATACGGCTATGGCACCCCGAACGACTGGATCGAACGGCATCTTTATAGCCGTTATCGAGGCGGGGGGGTTGCCCTGCTGTTCCTCATCGATGTCGTGCTGTTCGGCGTGTATGGCATCACGGTCTGGGCCGTGCAAATGCTCTGGATTCCCTTTTGGGCGGCGGGCGTGATTAACGGCCTCGGGCATTATTGGGGCTATCGCAATTTCGAAACCCCGGACGCCTCCACGAACCTGTTGCCCTTGGGGCTTCTTATCGGCGGCGAGGAGCTGCATAACAATCACCACGCACATCCGGCCTCGGCCCGTCTCGCCCATCGCAGGTGGGAATTGGACATCGGCTGGGTCTACATCCGCCTGCTGCAGCTCTTTCGGCTGGCCGAGATTCGCCGCACGGCGCCGCGCCTCCGCCTCGAACACGCGCCCAAGCCGATTAGCCTAGCCACGGTCCACGCCGTGGTACGCAACCGCTCCTATATCCTGGCCCTATACGGCCGGCGCGTCGTGCTCCCGGTACTGCGCCACGAGTGGAAGGCTGCGCCGCCTGCCTATCGGCCCCTGCTGCGAGATGCGAAGACACTCCTGGTCCGGGAGGGGATCCCGCTCGACGAAGCCGCCTGCCGAACCTTGAGACAGGCGCTGAACGCGAGCCGAACGCTGGAGACGATCTACCGTTTCAAACACGACTTGAACCAGCTCTGGACCCGTTCCACCATTCAGTATGAAGCCCGCGTGCAATTACTCGAGGACTGGTGCAGACAGGCGGAAGACACCGGCATCAAAGCCTTGGGTGACTTTGCCCGACTGCTGCGCCGATATGCGCTGCAAGCCATCTAGCCTGAACCACCCCGCAAGCATCGGCCTTTGTGCAAAGAAGGGCTCGGTTTTGTGTTCAAACCCGTGGTTATCGGCAATTTCCAGTCGGTCTGAGAAAACGCCGTGCTGAGCGAAAACCGTGTCGACCGGTGGACCGGCATCGCCGTCGTCCTCGTCCTGATCATGGGTTGTTTCGTCGTGCTGCGTCCTTTTCTTTCGGCGATCCTGTGGGCGGTGATCTTAGCCTTTTCCACCTGGCCCGTTTATCAGATGATCGAATCAGCCGTCGCAGGCCGGAAAGGACTAGCCAGTGGACTGATGGTCCTGGGGGTGACGGCCGTCTTGATCGTCCCTTTGGCGCTCGTCGGCACCAGTTTGGCGGAAGACGTGACCACGCTAATCGAGACCGTGCGGCAACTCCTCAGCGAAGGACCGCCAACTCCACCCGCATGGGTGGCCAAACTGCCGATCGCGGGCACCTGGGCGCACGACCGCTGGCAAGAGATGGCGGGGAGCGGCGCCAAGCTGACCGAGGCGCTGATGAAGTCCCTCATGCCGTTGCGAGACTGGGCGCTTCGCAGCGCGGCCAACGTCGGGGAAAGTCTCCTGTACTTAAGCCTCAGCGTGTTCATTGCGTTTTTTCTCTACCGGGACGGCGCCGCGTTATCCGCGAAAACAGAGCCCTTGTTCACCCGGGTCGGCGGTCAACGGGCGCCGGCCTTGCTCCATGTGGCGGGAGATACCATCAAAGGCGTCGTTTATGGCGTTATCGGTACCGCCTTGATTCAGGGAATTTTGGTTGGCATCGGGTTGTGGGTCGCGGGGGTACCCCGCGTCCTGTTGCTCGGCGTGCTGGCATGCATCCTGTCCTTGATTCCCATCGGCCCCGCATTAATCTGGGTGCCCGCCGCCATCTGGCTGTTCGGAAAAGGCGCGACGGGATGGGCCATCTTTCTGGTGCTCTGGGGACTTTTGGTCGTGGGTCTCATCGATAATTTTCTGAAACCCTATTTCATTGGCAAAGGGAGTCATCTGCCTTTCGTCCTGGTGTTTCTCGGAACGTTGGGGGGAGTGATGGCCTTTGGCTTCCTCGGCATTTTTCTGGGGCCGACCTTGCTCGCCATCGCCTATACCTCGTTTCAGGAATGGAGCTCACGGGAAAGACCCCAGGTTATCCCTTAGCGCTAAAGAACGGACCCGGCGAAAGAGTGGCGTCGCATCCCGTCCAAGAAGATGCTATCTATGGCGAGGGTGGCGAGGCGATGACCAGGCTCAACCAGTATGTATCGGTGCTGTAGCAATGCCAGAGCTGTGTCTCCTCGGTAAACCGGGCGAAGAGTTTGCCGTTGGCATAGACCACGCCATCGGCGACCGCGACTTGGTCGAACGGGCCGAAGGTTTGCGAAGCATTTCCGATGGCATCCTCAAAATGGATGACCGTTCGCTCATGGCAGGCATACTGGGTGAAGAAATTCTGACCCTGCATATCCCAGAAGTGATTGCTGAATTGGGCGACCACGGCCCCATTAGGCCCTTGGCTGATGAAATTGCCGGTGATCCGGAAGAACGGCGCCGGTGCTAGCTTGGTGGATTTCGCTAACTGCTCGGATTCGAAGGTCAGACTGATCATCCCGGTGCCCATCTGCATAATGCCTCCATTTCGCTTAGACCGCTATGGCTTTGCGGGTTCATGCAGCGAGCTCCGAGAACGGCAAAAAGGCCGATGGCGCACATCGGCCTTTTTCAAGGTACTAGGAGGCGTTAGCCAAGGGGGCTGGTCCGTTCCCTGGCCGAAGCGGCTTCTAAAACCGGCGTCCGCCACCGAAGCCACCGCGACCGCCGCCAAAGCCGCCGGATCTTTCTTCGCGCGGACGGGCTTCGTTGACGGTCAGGCTGCGCCCATCGACATCTTTGCCGTGCAAGGCGGAAATGGCAGCCTGAGCCTCCTGGTCGTTGCTCATTTCGACGAATCCGAAGCCCTTGGAACGGCCGGTATCGCGATCCATGATGACATTCGCGGATTCGACCGCACCATGTGCGGCGAACATTTGTTCGAGATCGCGGTTGCTGACGGTATAGCTCAGGCCGCCGACGTACAATTTCTTACTCATAAAAAACTCCTAAATAAAGGAAAAAATCAAAACTCAAAAGGATGGCTGCCGATCCGGTCGATCAGCCGTTAACGGCGCCTTTTAGCGCCGCTCCGTCCACCGGGACGCTCTTCGTTGACACGAAGACAGTTGCCACGCAGGCTGTGTCCGTTCAGGGCACTGATCGCGGCGCGGGCCTCGTGGCCCTCCATTTCGATGAAGCCGAATCCGCGGCAGCGGCCGCTGAAGATGTCCCGCGCCAAAGTCATCGAGCGCACTCGCCCGTACTGGGCGAACAAATCGGTGAACTCCTGTTCGGTGAGGTCGGACGGCAGATTGCCGGCATAGATTCTCAGCATAATCGTTCTCCTCTCGGTAGCGCTCGGCGAGGCATCAAAGCGCACGTCGGGGCGGAATTGCGGCGCCGCGGCGCGTGGTTGCGCGGCCTTTGGACTGCGGCATGGGCTTGGGCGGCGTCCGCGGAAGCGCCGGCTCTATTTTCATGGTCGACAGAATTTCCTCCGGCACCGGGTGGGCGGGCAATCGTCGACCGAGCAGACGCTCGATGTCCCGCAGTTGCGGAGCTTCGTCCCGGCACACCAGCGAAACCGCCGCGCCGTCGGCGCCCGCACGGCCGGTGCGGCCAATGCGGTGCACGTAATCCTCGGGAACGTGCGGGAGTTCATAGTTGACCACATGGGGAAGCTGCTGAATGTCCAGGCCGCGGGCGGCGATGTCGGTGGCCACCAGGATCTGCACGCGATCCGCCTTGAAGGCGGCGAGTGCTTGCGTCCGCGCGGACTGGCTCTTGTTGCCGTGGATCACCGCGACGCGAAAACCATCCCGGCCGAGCTGTTCCGCCAGCTTGTTGGCGCCGTGCTTGGTGCGGGTGAACACCAGGGTCTGGCCCCAGCGCCCGCTGGTGAGAAGGTGAGTGAGCAATACCTGCTTTCCCGTCTTCGGCACGTGATAGACCGCCTGACTGACCAACTCGGCCGGTGCATTGCGTGGCGCCACTTCGATGCTCAGCGGCTGATGCAGAAGGCCCGCCGCGAGCGTGCGGATCTCCTCCGAGAAAGTGGCGGAAAACAAGAGGTTCTGACGGACTTTCGGCAGCAACCCTAGGATGCGCCTGATGTCATGGATGAACCCCATGTCGAGCATGCGGTCGGCTTCGTCCAGCACGAGAAACTCGATGCCGGTGAGATTTGCGTGGCCCTGAGCTATGAGATCCAGCAGACGTCCAGGGGTCGCAATCAGGAGATCGACACCCCGGCGCAAAGCAGCCACCTGCGGCTGCAGGCCGACGCCACCGAAGACCACCGCCGTCCGGATTCCGGTATACCGGCCATAGATCTGCACGCTTTCGCTGACCTGTGCGGCGAGTTCGCGGGTAGGCACCAGCACCAGCGCCCGAGGCACGCGGTTCTGGCGATGATGGGGTCCGGCGCTTTCGGTCAACCGCTGCAGCAAGGGCAGGGTGAAGGCGGCGGTCTTACCGGTACCGGTCTGAGCCGCGGCGAGCAAATCCCGGCCGTCGAGTACGGCGGGAATCGCCTGTGCTTGAATGGGCGTGGGGGCCGCATAGCCTTGTTCGGCCACGGCGCGCAAGAGGGCTTTGGAAAGCCCCAGAGAAGTAAAAGCCATTATTTTTTTCCTGGCTCTGGCCTACCGCGCGAAACGCACGGCACCGGTTGAGCGTGAGCGATTGGGTTGAGGTGGCCACAGGGTCGTCCGAGACGGACATACCGCGTGCGATTTGCAGGAGGAGGCGGGATTAACAGGTGCCTCGCGGCATGGACTGAGTGGGAGATTCCGTATCCTCGTGGCGAAGACCGGTCTTCGGCCGCGACAAACTGAGGCCAGGATACGCGCTTTCTTCGGAATGACCTAATTAAATTTGTTTCCCCGATCGCTGGACATCTCTCCGGCAAAGGCGCACTGTGCTAAGACCGAGGACGATTCGCACAGGAATGCTATGGATCATCAGAGTGCCTTGGGTAAGCCCCCACGGACCGATTAATGGCGAACCAAACTTTAGAGGTTGAGATGCTACCCACGAGCTTAACATCCTGCGAACTTTCCCTCACGGCCAGCAACTTTCAACAAACCTGCGGGTTTTGCGGCTGCGTGTTCCGTGTAGAAATCACATGGCGGATATCCTACTCCTACTCCTCGAAGTCCCTTCAGGACACGCAAGCCTATTCCTGCCCGGAGTGCCGGCGCGATTCCCAAATCAAAACCTCTACCGCGCCGCGGGTGATGTTGATTTCGAAACGCACCGATGGCCGTAAAGGACCATGTCCGTCTAAATAAAGAACATAGGGCAAAGCCAATGTGTTTCTTGGCGGGTCTCAGCACCGGTTCCGGAGTGAAAACCCCATGAAGCTCTACGACTTGAGCCGGCGCGTGTGCGAGTGGGAGCGGCTGGACGAATGGCGCGGGAAGATACGCGCTATCCTCGCCCGAAACGAAGCGGGCAAGATTTCGCCGTTTCACTTGCTGTCGCTGCCCGGCATGAGCGCGAGCGAGCAGCGCGCCTGTGCCGATCTCTGGATGAAGGCACGCATCGAGGCATCCGCGCCGAAGCGGGCCAATCTGGCGTTTACGTTCCGTTCTTTCGCCAAGCCGAAAATACGTTTGGGGTACTTGTCCTGTGACTTTCACGAGCATGCCACGTCTCTACTGCTGGTGGAATTACTCGAATTCCACGATCGGGAACGTTTCGAGATCTTCGCCTATTCGTACGGTCCGGACGATGGCAAGGGCATGCGGGAGCGTCTCAAGAAAAGCTTCGACCGTTTCGTTGACATACAAGCCCTCTCGACGGCCGAGGCCGCCCGTGCGATTCATCAGGGCGAGGTGGATATTCTTATTGATCTCAAGGGTTACACCCAGGCCACCCGCACCGCCATTCTCACCTTCCGCCCCGCGCCCATCCAGGTGAATTACCTCGGTTATCCCGGTACTCTGGGCGGCGATTTCTGCGACTACCTCATCACCAATCCATTTCTGACGTCGCCTGGTAGCGCGGACGACTACAGCGTGACGGCGAAATGCCAGCGGTCATCGGTTGGACAACGGTCAGGCAGGCGGGGCATCCCCGCTTCATGGAGCTGGCGCCGTTCGGATGCGAACCGGTGTGAAGCCCACTCGATTTTCCTCTTATATTCCTAAAAAGTATTCCTCATGAAAAAGCAAGAGAAAACCTATCTTCAGTCGTCCAAGTACCGATGTCCTTTGTGTAAGCAAATGGTCATGTCATCGGATTACCTATTTTCGCGTCGACGGTCCGCTAGTGGCGCCTGGACTATCGTCGAGTGTTGCCGGAAGTGCAAAGATTCGGGGATCTTAGGACGTCCCGGCACCTGATCAAACCGGCCCATTTCAAGGCGCGGCAAAGCGTAATGGTCAAATACTGGAGTCTTGGCGATTAGGATCTGAGAATCGACTCTACGCTTTGTTATTTTTCGCCACCTCTCCTATGCGGAAGGCGCCACCGGAACTGGCCTAAACGTCCAACTAAGGCTGCTTTGGGCATGAAACGGAAATTTAGATCTGAGAGGGCTTGTTGGATCGGATCGCAACTTAATACACGGTATGCCTTTGCCCGTAGACATGATCATTTTTTGCACAGCTCGACGAACATAACCTCCTGCTCTCAGAATCCGCCTCTGCCAATTTACAAGGTTTGCGCTAGAACCTTCTGCCGCCGTTAAAGTCGTATGTCTAACTTGATTCCTGCCCGAGAAAGTCACACGGCCCCATTCTGCGGCGGCAATAGGTCATCCTGTTATTGGAGAAGCGTTATGGCTCATGAAGAACGACCCAAATCACCTGAATCCGAGGAGCGCACTGGAATGGGCGGAGCCGGGTCGGGCGGTGATTCCGCTACCGGCACTGGGGCGCCTCCCGGTGCCGGCGGAGCAGGCGGGCAGCCCATTGCACCGGTGACGAAGCGGGACGAGAAAGAGGAAGCTGCGCCTTCGTCAGGGGGCAAAGCTGGTACGTCCGGCGAGAAAGCTCGCAAGGCGGACATCAACGTCGATCCTACCGCCATCGCGCCGGGCTCACGCGTCGGGGCGGCCGGAGCGCGCGAGGACTGCGAAGCAGGAAGCGCTTGAGGCCGGGGCAGTGCCGTCTTATTGACTCATATCCCCGGCCGAAGGCAGTTCCAATCGTCAGCCTTGGACTTCGTGACGTATGGCGGAATTCTCTTGCGACGACTCGCCCAGCCGAAGCAAGGACGAAGACGAGGGAAAAAAGAACGATGTTTCACCGGATCGATACGCTTCATAGGCTTCCCCGTAGGCCTCTAGCAAACGGGCTTCTTCGTGTCGGGAGCCGAGATAAGCATAGGCGGTGGCGATCAGATTGAAGACGAGACCATTTACCGTCAGACGCGGCGTCAGCCAAAGGACCGGCACGGCCAAGGCATTGAGCGGATGCCGAATCCAACGGAACGGGCCGCCTGCCTTCATCCGGCCGTCCGGACCGAGCCGGGGTCCCTGGGCCTCGGGTTCTGGCGGCACCTGAGGCGCGCCTGCCCACCAGGCTTTCAACCCCGGCAGACCCAACATTTTCCCCGGTCCGATCTGACCGATGGCAGTCGATCCATAAGCCACGATTCCGAAGCGGATCGCCTGCACTAGCTGTGCGGAAGGGCTTTTCAGCGTGTAAAGCGTCTTATCGGGAAGCCGCCGAACGTACCAGAACAGCAGCCCGGCCGAGGCGAACGAGGTCGCAATGTATAAAGGTCGATACCAGGCGTTTCGTTGGCGTTCGCCGACAAGGCTTGCCGCGGTCAGCTTGGCGCGGCGGCTGGCCAAGAGGCTGTGCACTGCACAAAAGGCCAGCGTCGCGACGGCTGTTCGTGAAGCGTTATGCCACATACGCGTTCCTCCGAGAATCTCTTGATGGCTGAAAATGGCACCCGGCGGGAAATCGCCTAGTGCTCGATTCGAGCGGCCGGCCTGCGGCGGGCCCAGCGGGTCCAGTCGCCGTGCTCCCGCGTATAAGGAGACGGCGTGAATAGGTTGGACGGCGCATCGGCGGACTTGGGTTCATCGGTTAGTTGCCGCTTGATAGCCCATCGGCCCAAGGCACGGTCCAGCAAGCCCCCAGCGACTCGGTTCCAGAGCACGAATGGCTTTGTGATGCCGATATTGACTTCGCGCCGCGGGCGCAATGCACAGCCCAAAAGGGCATCGACCACCCGTTCGGTCGGATAAACGGGCGGAAGAGGTCTTGCAGCATAACCTTCCCTGCTGCATGCATTGTCGAAGAATGGCGTATTGATGGGCGGCGGGGAGACGGTACAGATCTTGATGCCCGGCCACTGTCTGTGGAGTTCGGCGCGCAACGCCTCGCCCAAGCTGGTGATGGCGAATTTCGAGGCGGTATAGGCGGTTTGTAAGGGAAAGCCGCGCTTTCCCGCCAGCGAGCCCAGATTGATGATGGTGCCTTCGCCTTGGTTCTTAAGGATGGGAAGCGCTGCCCGGATACCCTGTACGGTACCCATGAAGTTGACCTCCATGACGCGCCGAATCTCCTCGACATCCAATTTATCGAACAAGGCATAGACGGACACGCCGGCATTGTTGATCCAGGTATCGATCCGGCCGAAGCGCTCGACCGCTGTCCGGGCCAGTTCGTCGACCTGCTCGCGCTGGGTCACGTCCATCGGTACGGCGATGGCCTGGCCGCCCGTTTGGGTAATATCGTGAACCAGGGCGTTCAGCCTGTCGTTGCGGCGCGCCCCGACGACCAATCGTGCACCGCGTGCGGAAAACGCCCGGGCGGCGCAATGGCCGATGCCGGAAGAGGCTCCGGTGATGACCACCACCTGTTCGTTGAGTGCCTTAGGCATGATCCCTCCTGCCAGTGTTTCACTTTAGATGCGGGTGCTCCCGGTATAGATCCGCGCCGGTCGATCCGCTTCGGCAGTCTGCAGAAACGAGCTCAAGGCCGCCGCCACCCGTTCCGGCTGTTCGACTTGGGCCGTGTGGCCGCAGCCGGGCAGAACCTCCAGCCGCCCACGGGGTAAGTGTGCCACGGCAGATCGACCGTGCCGAACCGGGAAAATCAGGTCGCGATCGCCCCACAGCACGAGTGTCGGCATATTTAGCCGATGGAGTTCGTCGAGCACGATTTCGGATTCGCGTTGGCCCCAGAGGGTATTGACGGCCCTGAGGGTGAGCAGGGTCGCCTCTAAATAGCCGGGGAGTAGCGCCATCCGATAGAGCCGGTCGTACCAGGGCCAAGGGATTGACCAAGGCTTGGCAAATAGCAGGTGCGACAGTCCTACCGACCATTGCCACGCCCCGAGAGGGGTCTTGCCCCAGAGCGTCAGGAATTCCCCAGTGCCTGGCACGATCTGACTGCGGACCATGGGGTTTATCTCAACGCCTAATCCGGCGCTGCCGATGAGTGTCAAGGCCGGCACGCGTCCTGGGTGCCGGAGCGCCAAGTGCACGGCAATCAGCCCGCCGAGCGAATGGCCGATGACCCTTACGCGCTTCAGATCAAGCTGATCGAGCAAGGATACGACGAACGCCGTAAGCGAGGCGGGCGAGTAATCGAAGTGCGGTTTATCGCTGGCGCCGAATCCCGGCAGACTGGGTGCGTACAGGGTATGGGCGGACGCCAGGAACGGCATTGTCCAGCGCCATGAATGAGCACTGTCCGCCGTTCCATGGAGCAATAAAACCGGCGAGCCCCGGCCCGCCACCAGATATTCGACGGCGATGGGGCCGTGCGCGGTGCTGACCGTCAGCCGGCATTCCTGAATGATTCCATTCACGATGAAGAGCCTTGGCTTAAGCAGTTCACTCTACGCGTGGGTTTCCCTGATGAGCATTCGGAGCACTTCATATGGCGGCCTAAGGCCTCAGCCAGCGAGGCCACGATCCGGGCCCGCTCGCTGTTCCAAGAAACACCGGGTCAAGCAAGCCACCCCTGTGGGCTTCACAGCGGTAAGTATTTCACCGCTCAAACACGGAAGCCTCCATCGCGTACGGGAATAAGGCTCCTTAAGGTGCATGTCCAAGAGTTGCGCTAACGAGCGCTTGAAGTACCGTCCTGTTTGCTGGGGGACCACCAGGGGCCGTCTCGTTGCGGCAGCCGCTTAAAATCAGCGGGATCACGGTCAAATACAGTGCGATCAGTTTCTTCATGAGCTTATCTCCTATTACTGGCTGAGCCTCTCTCATATCAACATACGGCGTTCGGACATCTGTAATACAAACTGTGATGGCCGATCGATCCGCCCCTATCCAGCCGCTCTCTGCAAACGTCGGAAATGCCCCTTTGCGCCAAGATGCCGCATGGCTTCCCGAAGGTCGGTCCAATACGGTTCGTTGAGAACGCGCAGCAGATCTCCGCGGTCGTCGGGGATCAGGTCCCAAAGCCCGCTGTTGTGCCAATGCTGATCGTTATCCCAGTCCGTGCGGTCGATGATGGGATAGAGGCAAATGCCTTCGACCGGCACCCCCAGTTCCAGTGCCCGTTCCGTCTCACGGGCGATTTCACGGATCCATTGGCCGCGTCCTTGCCCCACGTGGCTGGTCTCGCCGATCAACAGCGGCACCCGATAGCGCTCATACACTTCCTGAAGCAGGCAATGGAGTGACACGCGCCGGGGATCTTTCTGGTGCCAATACAGCCGGTTATCGGTCAGGAACTCCCACTGGTTGGAGTGATAGTAATTGACGCCGATGATATCCAGATACTTCGCGTCGCCGCCGAGATCCTCATCTCGCGAGCCCCGCAGCATGTCCCAGGCCTCGAACATCGAGTTCCGCTCCGTCCGGGCGGCCTCTTCTAAGTCCGGCCGATCGGGTGGCGCGATGACATGGATGAGCGGATCGATATGGACGATACGAGCACGCGAATCGACCTCCCACACCGCCTCGATGGCGGCAATCGCGGCCCGCACCAACTGGCGCTTGAGCTCGTGGTCGCATCCTGCAGCCCGGGCAGGATAGGGATGCATGGTATGGCTGCGGCAGATGGCCCAGCAGATGAACGAAATTTCATTAATGGGCGAATAGAGGGGCAGTGCGTCGCTGTGGTCGGCGATGAAGCGCGCGGTCGCTCGGGAAAACCGGGCAAAGCGATCGACGAACGCCGGGGAAAAGAGATCGAGATCGTCCGGCCAGCCGTAATGACACAAGGTCCAGATCACCTGAATGCCGTGCCGGTCGGCGGCGCGGATCATGGGCAGAAGCGAGGCGAAATCGAAACCTCCGGCATGCTCGATGAGAGGCCAGCGCACGCTCTCGCGCGCTACCCGAATGCCCGCATCCAGGAGCCGTGCGTAATCGCACTCCACGTACCGGTCATGGTGGGTGGCGGCCACCATGTCCAGCCGCTGTCCGAGCGAATTGATGTGGCAGGCGCCTTCGAATCCGCCCATCCAGAATGATTCGAAGTGTGGAGAGGGTTTATCGTGTCCGCTGATCATCGTCTCCTCCTTGGCATGTGATCTTTTTAACGTATGAGCTGGACGTGCTTCAAATCAGCTTGTTAGGACATTCGGTACTGACGTAATAGCGCTTCGGGCAGCATATCAGTCTGCCAGAAGGGCGAATTCGTTTGGGTTATGGCGCGGAATGAGCGGCGGCTCGGCACGTACCGAGCGGCCCTCTCCGTTTTTGAGGGCATTAACGACGAAATCAAGCGAACGATCATGGTTGCGGACGATGATCTGCTACCGAAGTTCGCTCGGCGCATGGCCGGCGCCGGTGGGAAAATACGACAATCGTCAGGGCCTGTTCCATGAAGCCTCCTTATGAAAATCCTTAGGCTCTGCACACCGAGTTCGCTTCCTAACTGAGACCGACCGCTTTGGCTTTACGTTCCGGTCGTCCCAACTGGATTTAAGGGTGTCGGGTAAGAATCTAGGCATTATGAGGGCTTGCGATGGTGACGCGATGACGCGAATCGGACTGGCCATGGCGGATTACGTACGAGGCCGCCCTTACTCCTTATAACTATCCGCGCCGGCTCGCCCGCACCGTCCCACTCTGACGTCTGCCCCTATTGACCCGCACTCCTGTGAGTTTGTAGCATCGACCCATCATTTCGAGTGAGTTCAGTCGTTCGGAGGGATTCATGGCATTGCGGCTCACGTCGTTCATGTTGGCTTTAGGAGTGGGGGCTATTCCATTCCCCACGATATCCGTCGAAGCGCATGAGTCCAACCCCGGGCCGGTGAAGGCCAAGACCTCGGCCGAAACCTCCAGCGTTCTGACCATCGACGCGGACGGACTTCATCTCGCGGCGCGTAACCAGCGGCTGAATGTGCTCCTGACCGAGTTGGCGCAGCACAGCGGGATCGTGTTCGAGCGGCCGGAGGGTTTGAAAGATCACCCGGTCACTGCAAGCGCCGATGCGGCCGATTGGACGTCGATCATTCGGGCCGCTTTGCAAGGATTCAACCATGTCGATCAATTGAACCGGGCCGGGGCGATCGAACGGGTCGTCATCACCGGGCTCAATGGCGATGGAACCGATTCGGCGGAGCCCCGTCCGAGCCTCTTCACCGACAGCGGCACCGTGAAACATTCGACCTCGAACACTCGTCCCCTCGACCTAGCTCATCTGCCCCGGAATGCCGTTCGACCCATCCGTCTCGACCGGGCGCGGCTGATGACTATGACGTTTGGCGAGGAGTTGCCGTTGAGCCTCCCGAGCGGACACCAGGCTTTCGTTCACGATAACCGCTACACCCACGAAAACGGCGACGTCACCTGGATCGGATATCTCAAGGATAACGGTCAGGCCTTTCGCGCAGTGATTACCTTCGGGGGGACTGAGGCCGTGGGACAGATCTCGACGCCCGAAGCGCTCTATCAGATCGAGCCGGGCAGGGACCAGCAGTGGTTGATTGACATCCAGGCGGCGGGCCTGAGCCATTCGCCGTATCACAGCCAGGAGCCAATCCCGCCCTGGATGGCGGCGCCGGCGATTCAAAGCGATACGTCCAAAGACCGAAAGGCAACCCAGGCGGGAGACGGAACATCAGGCAAGCCAACGGCAAGTGCCGACACCGGCTCTTCGACGCCGACGACCATCGATCTGCTGGTGCTCCACACTCCTAACGTGGCTTCGGGCAAGGCGATCACCCGCATCAACCAGTTGATCGCGCTGGCCAATCAGGCCTTCGTCGATAGCCAGGTTGCGATGAGCTTGCGGCTGGTGAAAGCCGTGCCGGTCGATTATCCGGAAGCGAGTGACAACGCGACGGCACTGCGCGATCTGACGCTGGGCCAAGACGTTCTTCGGAAAGTCGGCGCCTGGCGGCAGGAGTCGGGCGCCGATCTGGTCACGCTGATCCGACCGTTCAACCACACCGCCCACAAAGGCTGCGGCAGCGCCTGGCTGAACGGGGCCGATGGGAGTGCCCTCTCTCCGAGCCATGCGTTTTCGGTCGTCAACGATGGCCGGAGCGGTTCGTATTACTGCTCGGATTACGCACTGGCGCATGAACTGGCTCACACCATGGGAAGCGCGCACGATCGGGCTCATGCCAGTGCCGGGGGTGTTTTTCCCTATTCGTTCGGATACGCCACGCCGGGATCCTTCGGGACCATCATGAGTTACACCCATCCCCGGTTGGGGCTTTTCTCCAATCCGAATGTTTCGCTGTGCAGGGGCGCACCATGCGGAGTGGATACCACCAGTCCGGCGGCGGCGGATAATGCGCTGTCGCTCAACAAGGTGCGCGACAGGGTAGCGGGCTTCATGCCGGCCGTTCGCTAGAGCGTTTTCTGTTTTGGTGTAGTGCCCGCGATAGCGGGTGCTACACGTCTTTTTAGTCCCGTTCGAGCGCCCCCGAGCATTGCGCCCGGCACCGGAATCGTCCAAAGGAGCACGCGAGGGATCGCGTGCGGCGACCGAGGTACACGGACGTGCCTTCGGTCACCCCCGGTGCCGGGCGAAACGCGCAGGACCAAGGCGCTCGCCGGGTGGCCTTTTCTTTGGATACTTTCTTTTGGCCAAGCAAAAGACTAATTCGCCGGGAGCGAATTGGGACAGCCGAAGGCTGGCCCGGAGGGCGAACGCCAGGGATGGAGTTCGCAGCGTATCCCGCGTGCGGGGCGGCTCCCCGCTCGAAAACAAGCGCCGCCCTCAGCGGTACCTTGGTCGAGGTTTCGAACATCTGATCCGCTCAATGGCAACAAAAAATGCTCTAGCCGGCACTACAGGCCGCCCCTGCATGAGAAATCCCTCAAATAATCTTGGTTGCTGCTTGCACACCGCGCGGGCAGATCCATGCGCCAAAATTCCGCAGCTCAGGTTGTGGCGGAAATCGCGGTCGCTCTACGTCGCCGACCTGACGAAGTCATCGCTCAGAACGTTTCAATCCGATCCAGCGCCTGCGCCAAGGTGGCAACCGTTCGCTCGATATTTTGCAGCTTGTCGAGGCCGAACAACCCTAAGCGGAAGGTCTTGAAATCGGTACCTTCACCGCATTGCAGCGGGACGCCGGCCGCGATCTGGAGCCCCAGATCGGCGAACTTCTTGCCGGTCTTGATGGCGTCGTCACGGGTGTAGCACACCACCACGCCGGGCGCGCCGAAGCCGGCGGCCGCGACCGATTTGATGCCGCGTTCGGCCAATATCGCGCGCACGCGGCGGCCAAGCTCCAGTTGCTCATCGCGCGCCTTGGCGAACCCGTAAGCTTCGGTTTCGCGCATCACCTCGCGCAACGAACGCAGGCCATCGGTCGGCAGGGTGGCGTGGTAGGCGTGCCCACCCTGTTCGTAGGCTTCCATGATCTCCAGCCATTTTTTCAAGTCGGCGGCAAAACTGGTGCTGGTCGTGCTTTCGATGCGCTCGCGCGCCGCCGGGCTTAACACCACCAGCCCGCAGCAGGGCGGGGCGCTCCAGTCTTTTTGCGGCGCGCTAATCAAGATATCGACTCCTATTTGCCGCATGTCGACCCACACCGTGCCGGATGCGATGCAATCGAGCACAAACAGACCGCCGACGGCGTGGACGGCATCCGCTACGGCGCGGAGATAGTCATCGGGCAGGATCATGCCGGCCGAGGTTTCGACGTGCGGGGCGAAAACGAAGTCGGGTTTTTCGCGGCCGATCGCGGCAACGACTTCTTCGATCAGAGGCGGCGCGTAGGCGGGCTGCGGCCCGGATTCGACCGGACGCGCCATCAAGACGACGGATTCCGACGGGATGCTGCCCATCTCGAAGATTTGGGTCCAGCGATAACTGAACCAGCCGTTGCGGATGACCAGGCATTTCTTGCCCGTAGCGAGTTGGCGCGCCACGGCTTCCATGCCGAAGGTGCCGGAGCCGGGTACGATGATGGATGAGTGGCCGTTGTAGACGGTTTTCAGGATACGCGAGATATCGCGCATGCTTTCCTGAAACACCTTCGACATATGGTTGGTCGCACGATCGGTGTAGACCACCGAATATTCAAGCAGGCCATCCGGATCGACACTGGGCAATAATCCAGGCACGGGTTTATCTCCTCGTTGTTGATTTTTGAGTTAATGCATTTTATGCGCCGGCTACGCTTACGCTGATCCGTCGATGATACGCCTGTCCAGTTCACGGACATACAATCGGGCCGAGGTCGGCGACGACCTGCGCAACGGATTGTCGGGAATACGACAAGCGCGAGGCTGCCATGATAGGTTGTAGGAATTATTCGAACGCATGGACGCTAGCCGCCTCTCTTTCCGATTGAAGATTTAGCGTTCGTGTCGAGACCTGCCGGCGCGCCGCCATTATCCCGTTTTTGCACACGCTCTCGACCTTCCACTTAGCATTCCGGCACGTTTACCGGGATGTGTACCGCCAGGCCACCTTCGGCGGTTTCCTTGTAGCGGTCGTTCATGTCCTTCGCGGTCTCCCACATGGTCTGGATCACCGCATCGAGGCTGACTCTGGCGTCCGCCGGATCGCTGTCCAGGGCGATGGCCGTGGCGGTGATGGCTTTGACTGCGCCCATGGTGTTGCGTTCGATGCACGGAATCTGCACCAGCCCCCCGACCGGATCGCAGGTCAGCCCGAGGTGGTGCTCCATGGCGATTTCCGCCGCCTGCAACACCTGTTCCGGCGTGCCGCCCGAGACTTCCGCCAGCCCCGCCGCCGCCATGGCGGACGATACGCCGATTTCGGCCTGACAGCCGCCCATAGCGGCGGAGATGGTGGCGTTCTTCTTGAACAAGGTGCCGATTTCCCCCGCCGTCAGGAGAAATCTAATGACCTTGTTCTCGGTGAAACCATCGACGAAGCACCAGGCATACATCAGCACCGCGGGAATCACTCCAGCCGCGCCGTTGGTGGGCGCGGTGACGATCCGGCCGAAGGAGGCATTCTCCTCGTTGACCGCCAGGGCAAAACACACCACCCACCGGTCGACGTTGGCGAAATCATGGGGCTGGCGCCGCAGCAGATCGGACCATTGTTCGATCGTCGTATAGACCGCGCCGTTCAGTAATTTGCGATGAATTTCCGGGGCTCTGCGCCGGACCCGCAAGCCGCCGGGCAGATAGCCCTCCCGGTGCACGCCGCGGAAGATGCAATGCTGGATTTCCCGCCATAGCCCGAGCGCCTCGGCGTCGATCTCGTCCCGGCTTCTCCAGGCTTGTTCGTTCAAATAGGTCAAGTCGGAGACGGACAAACCCAGTGCCCTGCAATTCCGCAGCAAATCCCGACCCGAGTGGCAGGGATAAGGCGTCACGATGCGTGGCACCGACGTGGTTTCCGTGTCGTCATCGGCGGCCACGAACCCGCCGCCCAGCGAATAATAGGTGCGCTCGACGATATCACCGTCCCGAAGAACAGCCCGAAAACGCATCCCGTTGGCGTGACGCGGCAGCGTGGTCGAGCCCTCGAATACCAAGTCCCGCTCATAGACGAAAGGCAGATTCCGCTTTCCGCCCAGGGGCAGCCCTCCGCTGGCCTTGATCGCCGCAACCCGGTCCGGAATGGCGGCGGTGTCGATCCGGGTGTAATCCTCGCCCGAAAGGCCCATCAACACGGCCACGTCGGTGCCGTGTCCGCGGCCGGTCTTGGCGAGCGAGCCATACAGGCGTACGGTCAGGGATTCGACTCGGTCCGGATCGCCCAACGTTTCCAGAAACAGCAAAGCCGCCCGCCACGGCCCCATGGTATGGGAACTGGAAGGGCCGATACCGACCTTGATGATCTCGAAGGCACTGATGGAATCCATAACACTCGCTACGGCGTGGAAGACAAACGGCGGAAGGGTTCACATTCAACTCGGCCGTATCATACCGCGATCCGGAAACCGGCCACCAAACAACTCCGGGTGGACGATCTCCGCCAGAATCTCCAAACTGTCGACGATTCGGGGGCCAGGGCGGTTGAAATACGCACGGCCATCGACGAGATAAACGCGCCCGTCCTGAACGGCCGGAATCGCCTCGACCTCAGGCTGCTGTCTCAACCGGACCCAGTCTCTGAATGCCCGTGCCGCACTCTGCCCGCAGCAAGCGATGATCAAAAGTTCGGGGGCTGCCGCCTTTACGTCTTTCCAGGTTTTCTGAACGGAAGGTTTACCTTTCTGTCCCAGTACTTCCATTCCACCCGCGATCTCGACCAACTCGGGTGTCCAATGGCCGCTGCAGAATACCGGGTCCAGCCACTCGAGGACCGCAACCCGAGGCCTGCGGGCAGACTGTTCGGCCGTGCGCCGGACTTGGGCGATCCGTTCCCGTAGAGTCTCCACTACCTGTACACCTCTCTCCGGAACACCGACGACATCGGCCACTTGCCGGATCGTCTCGAGAATCTGCTCCAGCGTGGTGGCCTCCAGATTCAGGACCTTGGGTCGACCGGGAAGTTTGGCTACCAGCGCGGCCACCCGGTCGTAAGGCGGAGCGCACACGGCGCACAGACTTTGGGTCAAAATCAGATCCGGTTGCAAGACCTCCAGTTCTTTTTCCTCGAGCGTAAACAGCGGGTCCTTGCGCGCCAGGCGGTTGTTCACCCAATCATGGACTCGATCGCTCGGGATGTCGTCGCCGGCGATTTCGCAGGCTGTCACACGGGGCTTCTGACCAATGGCGGGTGGAAAATCACAATCATGAGAAACGCCTACCAACTGGTCCGTCAGGCCAAGTGCGGCGACGATCTCGGTGGCGGCGGGAAGGAGCGAGACGACGCGCATGCGACTTTATCCTCCATCACCGGGGAATTTCGGTGCCGTTATATCGAAAGACACGGCCGGTGTTAGCCAATGTGAACTCGTCGATGAGTTTTCGCATGCCGTGCACACTTTCTTCCGGCG